>JAABUZ0100000788.1_pt1 | contig 70354 bp, 64 predicted proteins | sample 5562091 | NCBI WGS metagenome assembly JAABUZ01 (sample SAMN12813069, study PRJNA571459) | rock metagenome | isolation source: Antarctica rocks | place: Antarctica: Victoria Land, Linnaeus Terrace sud | collected 2015-12-21 | reverse complement strand
GATCACGGCGACAGCCATTCATGGCCGTTCGGCGTGATGATATTGGCATTCGTGGGTATAGGGATGGGTACGAGCTGCATGTATCTGAGCGCTGTAACCACATGTGCGAAGAACTTTGGCCGTGGTAGCCACAAGGGCCTTGCGCTTGCTATGCCTATCGCAGCATTCGGACTAAGTGGGATGTGGCAGAGTCAAGTAGGCAGTCGACTCCTTTACGACCGAGTTCGAGGTGACGTCGATGTCTTCAACTTCTTCCTTTTCCTAGCCATTCTACTCTTCTCAGTCGGCCTCATAGGCGCCTTAGCTCTACAAGTCGTCGACGAAGACGAGCTCATCGATGATGCCTTATCCGAGCTGGAACGGAGCGGGCTACTAGAAGATAGTCCCTTGTTCCAACCCTCTCTGCTTCACGATAGCACGCCCACCCACAACGCTAACACCTACGGCACCCTAACCCCACCACCTCTAGATTCAGCCACTGAAAGCGCTTCTTTTAGATCTAACGGCTCCGCGAATTCCTCAGAGGACCGCCGGAAGAAGACCTGGCTTCTCAACACCGAGACCCAGCTGTTCTTGAGAGATCCTACCATGTGGCTTCTCGCCGCTGGCTTTTTCCTTGTTACTGGGCCAGGTGAAGCCTTCATCAATAATCTTGGCACAATCCTTTCCACTCTCTATCCGCCCTCCTCAGCAGGACCGCCGGCATCGAATTCGCCAGCAACACATGTCTCTATTGTCGCCTTGACTTCAACCCTCGCACGTCTTGCTACCGGTACACTGTCCGACCTCCTCGCTCCTCCTTCGACCCCAGACCGTCAGCATTCCTCTCAATCACCCTCCGGTATATCACGTCTTGCATTTCTTCTTACATCCACGTTCATCCTCTCAATGGCACAGACTCTACTCGCCTCAGGTCTTATACAGTCACACCCTTCCCTTTTCGGTTTGGTATCCGCGTTGCAGGGTCTCGGCTACGGCGCGGCTTTCTCACTGACCCCTATAATTATCTCCGTTGTATGGGGTGTAGAGAACTTCGGCACGAATTGGGGGATTGTCGCTGTGATGCCTGCTGGTGGTGCAGCAGTTTGGGGCGCTGTATACAGTGCTGTCTATCAGGCCGGCATTGAGCAGAAAGTAGCAAGAAGTACTAAGACGATCGGAGTATGGGAAGAGGAAACGAGATGCTTCGGTCTCAAATGCTACGCAGCTACCTTCTGGGCCATGACGGTTTGCTCATGGCTCGCAATTGTTTTATGGAGCATTGCATGGAGAAGATGGAGGAGAAAGGGCATAGCTGTTTGATTAGAAAACTTGGCTTTATGTTGGGCATCAACGGTAGCACATAAAGTGCGAAGGGCGCGCATTGCATACGGGATACTGGAGTTTGAAATCTGGGTTGTATAGTGTTCTTAAGGGATAGACAACGAGTCAATGCATACACGGTGGGCACCCTCCGGCGCCCAACAGTGAGCGATCTTCGAGCATTGAGCGGCTGATCCGTGCCTCCATCATGGCTCCATTATCTCTTCAATATCTATCACAGATTAATAACAGCGGTAAGTGTTGCACAAATTTCGCTTGGTGGATTTCTACATTCGTTCCACTATGTTGTTCGCAATCACTTCTACGAGGACGTCCGCAGATGTTCATCCCATGCGACGGCATGGTGCAAGGGTTCCCGCCGGGTGTTGATTGAACAAGGCAAATGCTTCGACAATATGTTCTCTCAAGCTATGGGCCTTGATCGGTCGTCTAGCCTATCGTGAAGTCGTCATCACGTTTTCTTCACAGTAGGCCAAGAAAGTTGGTGCACCTTTTCCTGCCACCGCAAGGGTTGTTTTCTCCTTGGGATCTCAGTGGCTCTAGGAAACATTACTTTGGCGGGCTGTGCGCTCCTTCCGAATCCCTCGTTCTCACAGCGGAGACATCTCAACTGAATTATGGTCAGAAATTCTTTAGTCCTCTATCAAGAGATTCAACATGTGATTTGGTGTGTTGTGTAGATTCATTTAGGTCATTTAAACTCATTGTCTTCCAAAGCGAGAAGTTCACTTATTCTCCATAAAATACTCATAGATTTCTTGCTTTATTTGTTGTCTTCCAAAGAGAGAAGTTCACTTATTTGGTAAAAAATTTCTCGGTTTATCAAGCATCAAGTAATTCAACGTATGCCTGATGTGCAGAGTAAAATGATTCATTGTGGTGCAAGCTCGATCTCTTACAAAGAGGGAAGTTCACAAGACCGAATATGCATGCTCAGCCGTCAGTAAATTCCCGGATGTCAGAGCCCTCACCGTGCCAGCTCCATCCTTGCCCAGCCGTATCGAGCTCTCGCCTAGACCACCACTAGAACTTCTGAACCAACACTCTCCTTGAGACCATCACGGACCTTGTCCGCGTCTTCAGGGTCATCACAGTGGACCTCCGCGAGAATTTTCTTCGCCGGCTGCTTGCTATACTTGGACTTGCCGCCCTTGCAGTTCTGGATGTAGATCCGATGCTTCTTAGTAGCAGCGTTCTTGTTTGTACCTTGATGGTCGATTCGGTAGCCGAGCTTTCGGTCGTCGGCGATGGTATACTCTTTATCGCGCCAGCCGGAGAGCTTGCCACCGCTAAGGCTGTCAATGAACTTCTTGATCATCTTCTTTTCGGCCATGATGGATTGCGTTGTTTAGATTTGACGGTAGATTTCGTTGAATGATTTGGTTGTTTCGCTGGATGACAGAGGAGGATTGGTGTGGAGTGGGCTGTTGGTGAAAACCAGGAGAGCGGAGAAGACGAATACTTTATAGACATGGAAAGATTACTCACTCACAATGCACTGTCACCTATTGTGTTCGATCGCTGATAGCCATCACAAAGAAGTCATGAAGTGAAGTAGGTGACTCGTGGAAGCGCATACTCCTAGCGTGTCAATGCCATTGTTCAAGCAGATGTGGCTGCAAGACGATGATGTTGTCAACACGTCTCGACGCCTGTACCTGGGTTTGCAAAGTTTCTCCGATGCAGGCATTGTTACGAAGTCGCCGTGGGTGTGTTCAATGCACAGAGACTGCTTGTAGATGAAAGACTTTGATGCAGAGACAATGTGTTATGGGAGAGTGATGAAATACATCCGTGTTCAGGCCTGGACTTACTCCCTGCCTGAGTCCGAGCCGTACTAGGCTGCTTGTGTCGGAGAACAAACGCATTGTTGGACTGCGATGCAAACAGTGATAAAGCTCCCCCTTGACAAAGAGCTTGAGCGCGCGGTTGCGTTAAATTCCTTGCCAGGGTACAAACTTCATTGTCGAATTACACTGGCATTGATAATCAACAACCTGAATCCGACTTTCATTGTCACCAAGAGCCATTCAGTTTTCCCTCATAAACTCCAATCTGCCGCATTCGGACTTGTCATCTTTGGTACCCACAGAATCGACTTCGCACACCATACTGATTAGAAAACATATCAGTCCTACCTTACCACTGATCGAACTCACACAGTTATCACCAACAATGGCTGAGCAGCGCAAGCTTCGCACGCCGCTGCGATGGACGTGGTACCAAGGTCACACGCCAGTATGGCCCCAAGAACCTGATATCGCTGCGGTAAAGTCTCTGGCTAGACAACATCTCCAATCAGACATTAACACTACCATCGAGGAAGATCTGCTTGATGTTAACTTTTTCGCCGAAGGAGGATTCAACAAGCTCTATCAAATCACTTATCACGACCACCAACCATCCTATCTATTGCGTGTAGCGCTGCCAGTGGATCCATACCTCAAGACCGAGAGCGAGGTCGCTACGATCGCTTTCTTACGCGCTCAAACCTCGATGCCAGCACCGCGGATCATCGCCTGGCAATCCAACCGGAATGGCGAGCTTGGCTTTGAGTGGATCCTGATGGAAAAGATTCAAGGAGTTCCAATGTGTGATGTTTGGCGGAAGATACCATGGGAGCGGAAGCTCGTGCTGGTGGAGGTCCTGGCCGGCTTCATCAAAGAGATGCAAGACCAAAAATTCGATTCCATCGGAGCGCTCTACTTCAAATCGGCCCTCGAAAATATAGGTGGAAAGCGTATCAACGCGATGGCTCACGACTCATCCACCGATGTTGTGGCGGCCGACGAGAAGCCGGATATTTCGGACCAGAAGCAAGATTCTGACACCAGGGAAAGTTTGGTATCCACAGGTTTCGAGTCTTTACAACTGCATGGGTCGTCATCTGAGGATACCAACCGATTGAAGCCTGTTCTTGAGTCAATCGCCAACACGCCCCAAGCCAAGCCTACGCTTGCCGGCCATATCGGTAAAGACGATTTCGCCATTGGTCAACTGCTAGATGGTCTCTTTATCATACGTGGCCGACTATATATCTCAGGTGATCGCGGACCCTACTCGAACCCGATTCAATGGCTGAGCGCGCTGATCCACATGGAATTGGAATGGATCAAAAAATATCAGACTGAGGGTGACGATGAATATGACAGCGATCTCGTGGAGGAGAGCCCAACTATGACATCTTTGTGTCATGAGTACCTGGGTATCCTACCTGTGTTGTTCGCGGAGGAGAAGAATGGGTTTTCTTGTATGCTTGATCATTCTGATCTGAATCCCGCAAACATACTCGTCAACCCCGAGACATTTAATATTACTGGTATTGTCGACTGGGAGATGGTCAACGTGGTTCCTCACTGGAAGGCCGAGGATCATCCCGTGTTCATGCAAGACATCGAGCCCTTTGACGAGGAAGAGCCGCCAATCCCTTCCTACGAGGACGAAGAAGATTGCGCTGTGTACGCTCGGGATAGATGGGACAACCGTTTGTTGAGACGTCATTGGGATGACACCATGAAGAGCCTAAGAAGCGTGGCCGAGAACGACGTGCATGCGCCGGAAGATGCTGTAAAAAGCAACTTAAAGAGGGAATGCTTGCAACAGATACCGAATCTGAGCGATATGTGGAATCGGGCGCAGAGATGGATGAAGGAATACAAGTCGAGTAAAGATAGTCTTGATAATGAGCATGGGTCCGAGGCTAGAGATGAAGCCTGTGGCGAGGAGCAAGAGAAAATATCCGCTTAACTGATGTACGCGGATCCTTGGCTTCTAATTATAGCGAAAGAGATAGATAGTGGTAGAATCAATACGATCAATACGAGAATTGTTGCGGACTTACTTGCCTCTGCTGTTCTGGCTATAGCATGCATATCAATATTTATGTAGACATTGTAACGCTATGTGCTCGAAGTATCGAATTCCTCTACGGGACCTTGGTCGCGTGTCCGCACTGATCTAGAACGTATCTGCTCAACAGACAATTCTCCTAACCGGAGTTTTAGGCGATCGAACTGCTATTCGTTTTTCAATTAAACCGTCTGTTTATCGGGCTGTTGATTCTCTGCTGAGGAACAAGGAAGAAAAAGAGTATTGCGTTGAGAGTGGGACTGGAATGTGTGCATTGATGGCATAACGTACGGATTGGCCGATCGTGGAGAAAATCCATCATCCAAAATGCATTGCACCGTGTGAATGCGCCCAGAAGCCGAGCAGAGAGTGTACTCTCTGTACTCAACGACTGGATACTTTAAGTGGATTGTCTTTGGCCGTAATTGTAAGCGGTTAAACTTCGGCAGCTAGAGATTGACACTAAGCCTGGAAAGGTAGTCTGTTGTTTTGGTGCGATAAGCGATGCCCCACGCGTCATCTACAATACATGCATCTAGTCATCCGAATCGATTGAGACAGCTAATGATATGCGATCGGCGTCGCACTCGATTTCACACGCCATCATGCTTACCATGCAGTCTTAGACAATAAGTTCCGTGCGCAAAAACATACTTGGAGAAATTCGGCGTCAAGTGCAAGCACCTGCCGATAGCTGGGTATGGATCAGCTCTTCGACTCGCTCTCCGAAGATTGGGTCTCGCAGCCTCGTTCACCTCACTCAGAGCAAGCAAGACAGAGTCCTCCGGTAGCTGGGAGTCCGGCTCAGCTGAGCAATGGGTCACAAAGTCGCATACCCCGCATCAAATCGAGAACGAGCTCCCGTCTCTCTACAGATAGCACAGCTAGCGCACAACGCGCAACTTCCATAGCCTTGCAAGACTCTATCAAGCAACCACTGCGCGAGAAAACGCCCTCGAATTTGAATACCCACAATAACAAATCGCATCGAAAAGATGCTGTCAAGCTGGCTGATGCAGCCCCAAAGGCCAACAGATCCCATAAGAAAAAGGTTCCAGTGAGCTCTCCACCACCTATCCCGCAGGATACTGTGCAGCATAAGGTCTCGCCATCCAAACCCCAAAACAGTCATGGCACGCCAGAGTGGAAGAGACGACTTGGAAGCAACAGGGCCTCCAACGAGCAGCCGGACCTGTTCAGCCCGATAGGGCTTCAAAACGTTTTCAAACCTCCAACAGTCAAGGGCAAAGGAGAACAAAAGAAGGGCAAGAATCATCATTCTAACGCCGCAGACGAGGTGCCATCTAGCCCACCATCGCAATCCATCCAATCGCCAGCCACTCGAATAGGAAAACCTCGACAGCAGGCGACACAAACATCAGATACTGTGAACCGGGCTGCCGAAAAATTGCAAGATATGGCACACCGAGGAAGCGACGCGATAGAACAATATTCCGGCCATGAGGGGGGTGCGGTCGAATCAAGCCAAGTTCCGGATGGCCATCTCCAAGATCAGACCGAAAAGCATACCGCTGCGGATAGAGAAGCGAGTGGGTCGTCCTCCGATCGCAGTGGAACGGCTACCCCACGAATGAACGGCCCAGATCAATGCCACGAAGACTCAGTGTTGCTGGACACGATCGCGGAACGTAGCAGGGTCACAAGTGGCCAGACGGAGGATTACAATGAGGGCCTGAGCCCGTTCTACGTGTCCCGACAACACACAGTCGATGGACGAATTGACTATGCTGCAGTGATCGATACAGAACAGGTCCTCCAGCGGATGCAGAATATGATGCTTCAGAACAAACAGAGGCCCACTTCTCGTTCAAGTGATCGTGATATAGGCTATGCGGGTGCAAGCACCCCTAAAGTCTCTGTAAGCCAACAATGTCCGAGTAGCGACCGCACGAGCCACTCTCTACCTGATGACCTCTCCACCGGTACTGAGTCCTTCATGCTAAATGGAGGCTTCGTAAATCGACAAAGAGGGGGCCATTCGCAGGAGGGTTCGTTCATGAGGAAGCCGCTCAGCCCATCCTCTTCACCTTCTGTTCATGCTGCGGGGTCTTCGCATACAAGTACCGCAAGAAGAAGCTTGAGCGGAAGCTCCTCAAGAAGCCTGCTGGCGAAGAGGGAGGCAGCAGATCACCCCTCCACCCCAAAAGGGAATCCAATGGATGAAGCGAGCTCCGAGAGGCCGAGGTCGTCTGGTAGCCCACTGAAGTTGTTCGGCCTGTATGACACCTATACGAACGATCGATTGTCGCGAAGAATGAGCAAATTCGAAGAGACGATGTCTGACAGCGCTGGGGTAGATGACGATCTCGAAGACAAGGAGGGTATAGATAGCCCAGAAGATAGATCTCGAGCGTTCAGCGCGTCAGGTCGAAATACGAACGCTGGGGGAAAACGGCCTACTTCTAGGTTTAGTAGCTTTGGTGAAGGGGAGCTAGACAACCATCCATTCGACTCATATCGCCCTCTTCCTTCACAGGACCTAAGCGAGAGGCCTCGAGATGTGCCGGTGCCGAAACGAATAGCTGGACAATTTACGTTCGAGGCGGCTGCAGATCAGTTTGCCGGCAGTACCCCCAAAAGGAAAAGAAAGAAATATCCTTCGACATCAACAGCAATCCCCGATGACGCTAAGACCCCGGATCTCGAGAATGAGCGGAAAATTGGCAGCACATACGACGACCAGCCTCAAGAAGTTGTCCAGACAGCTCATGGTAAGCGGCTGCCAAACTCACCACCAAAAGTGCCACAATCTAAACGTCGGCGAACGCTACTGGAGTCTGAGCTCAACTTGAATTCTATCGGCTCTCCCCTCAGGCCAGAGGTGAACCAGGTCTTGAAATCGTCCGTGGTGGGTCGAAAAAGGAAAGACGCTTTATACGAAGCCAGTACTCAGACGGCTGATCCGAGTGTTCTGGCGACCCGGCATATATTGCGTCCAAGAAATCCAACGCCGAGTCAAAGTGGACATCCTGGCCTGCATGGAACCAATGCTTCCGCCGCTTTCAGGCAACACCAGGGGCACCACCAGATTAGTGGGGTTTCTCGCCTGAACGAGTCTGAGCCGGTGGTGGACGCTCCTACAGAAAGACTCGCTGAAGAGTTGGCCAGTCTTGCTCTGAACGTGGCGCAAGACATGTCAGATGAAGTTCGAAAACCTTCAGTAACGACAGCAGACTTTTTCAATGAAGCTCAGCAGATCATGCAGCTCATCCGAGCCCGAGGCCGGCCTCCAAGTAGTCATATCAGTGAGGAAGAGCCTGCAGCCGACGCTTACGAAGACGATTACGACCACGACTCGAAGCTCCTGGATTCTACAAAAGACGAGTTCTCTCGACCGCCTAGTCGAGAAGGTGGCAGCATGCGTAGACTACGAGAACCAGCTCAAGTGGACGCAAGGATCATCAGCCAATTACGAAAATTTGAAGAGGACGAAGATATTGACATGGCATTATCATCATCTCTGAAATCTCTTAAGGTTGCTCGCTCTGCCGAAAATCCATCAGCCGATGTTCGAAATGCTGTGCAAGAGGACGATGCTCATCTAGAGAGTGATTCAAATATTCGAATCCTTGGCCGTACAAAGGGTACTCACAAGCGAAAGCAGTCTCCTTCTGCAACAGAGGTGCCATTAAGTACCACCGACGCCCAGCCGCAATCGTTTGGATCGCATTCAACGTCAGGACCCTCCACACAATGTTCGATTCCATCAAGTTCTTCACGTGGCTCAAGAAATAGAGCGATCATTGCACCCGAGACAGTTGCTCATCTGCTGTCTGACCAAGTAGCTGGTATGACGTTCGACCATGAGAAGCAGATCTGGGTCAAGTCGCGCAACTCATCCAAAGCAGAGGGCTCATGCAAGAAGGGCAGCAACAGTAGTGAGATCACAGATGGCGATCTGCTCGGCGAAATCCCGGATTTAAGCGTCGACGAGATTGAGGAGCTAAGAAGGATCAAAGTGGTTGACTATCCGTCTGAACGGCTACCGTCTGCGTCAGATCGCATTTCGAACCATGATCACGCAATTTTGGACGCAAAGTCCCAGCCTTCAGCGAAGACCCAAGCATCATCCAATTCAAGACCACAAACAGCCAACAGTCAGCAAACCGGTTTGGGCGATGTTAGTTCAGCTCCATCCAAATATTCCCATTTCGCTTCGAGTAATCTTGTTGTTCCTGAGACTCGCACTACCTCATGGGGTGATGAGGCCTTTGCGCGTAAGGTGTCTGGGAAAGGAGCCGCAAATCAGGGCACTGAGCCACCTCGGAACGTGGAGCATGGAGAGGAGGTAGAACACGAGATCAGCATCTCAGAAGGTCGTGTTTCACGGACTCCCAATCGCGGATGCCACCGACAGCCGCGAGTCGTCACAGTAGCGTTTTCCTCTCCGCTAGTCGACCAAATCGAAACCTCATATCTGCATGAAGAAGGCTCTCATCTGCTAGAAGACGATGACGACCCAGACCTTGAGGACTCTGCACGCCAATATGGAGGCGACAAAAGAACGCCTTCTTCGGCAAGGAGATTGTCCATAGGCTTCAGGCGAGGGTCAATTCATCAGAGTGCTTCGCGTCGGAGATCTATTGGACAGCAAAACTTTATTGCAAGACCAATGTCTCGTCTTGATGAGCATGAAGAGCTGTCGATCGTTCATTGTTCCAACGGAGTGGGTATGAATGTTGCTCTGTCCACACCATTGAATAGGCACTCGCTGGCCGTTCCTCGAACGTCTGGGCACTCTTCAAGCATTGGCTTTCGGCTTTCTCCATTACCTGACTTCACTGTTCATCAGATCGACCGACCACTGGATCGCTCTGTACTTGCCAGTGGTCAAGGATCTCAGGCGCTACAACGACGAGAACGTCGGGTCTCGCTCTCTACCCAGGAGATAGTCAAGAAAATCACAGATGTAGAATCTTACGAGCCATACTGGGAATATCTTCGTGCCATAGACTTCCGTGACAGGGGCATGCTCACATTACATATGCTCAGTGACTTCTGTGCACGTTTGGAAGAACTTGATGTTTCAAACAATCAGCTTGGGGAGCTCAATGGTGCTCCATCATCAATTCGATACCTCAATGTGCGCCGAAATTGTCTCTCAAGTCTTACAGCGTGGGGGCATTTGTACAACCTGCAGTATCTCGATGTCTCTGAAAACCAACTTACCAGCTTGCGAGGCTTCCAAAGCCTCATGCATCTCCGTGAACTGAAGGCCGATGATAATCAGATTGAGAACCTGGAGGGAGTATTTGCACTTGATGGCTTAATCAATCTGAGCCTCAAGAGGAACCGGATCGGATGGGTTGATTTTGAGGAGGCAAATCTGTAAGATATCATTCGACCACTTGCACCTGTACACCGCTAATCGAGCATAAGACGCCATCTCGTTAGGCTTGATCTGCGTGGCAATCGGCTCAATTCGATTTACGCTCTTGACTGTTTGGCCGCAGTTAAACACCTTGACCTGAGTAAGCTTATTCGCCCTGACAGGGATGAAGGCGATGCTAATCGAATACGTCAGGTAACAACGACCTCGGGAGCCTTGAAGAGGCCTTCTCGAACCCACTACTATCTCTGGAGAGCCTCAACATTTCCAATAATGCACTGGCCTCGCTTTCCATCTCCAACATTCCAAACCTACAGATACTGCGCCTTGATGGGAATTCTATCTCTCAAATCACCGGTCTCCCAACCCACAAAGCCCTTTCTACTCTCTCCTGGCGCTCCCAAACCCTTGCATCATCTACAGAAATCGACTGGCAATCCGCTCACAACATCACTTCCCTCTACCTCTCTGGAAACACCTTCACTACCTTCTCCCCCACAACACCTTTCCTCAACCTCCGCACCCTTGAAATCGCCTCCACGGGTATCCAAAGCCTGTCTCCAGACTTTGGTCTGCAATGCCCAAACCTCCGGGTGCTCAATATGAATTACAACGCTCTTCGCGACATAGAGCCATTGCTTGGTATTGTTCGCCTACAAAAGCTATTCTTGGCCGGAAATCGCGTCTCACGCCTTCGCCGCACAGCCACCGTTCTACAGAACCTGAATGCAGAACTCGCCGAAATCGATATACGCAACAATCCGCTTACAGTAGGTTTCTACATGCCTCAGTCCGCAATCAGCAAGGTCGAGCAGCGCATCGTCCTCTCGACTGCGAATTTACCGCAGGACGAAGACGACGCAGACGAAGATACTGCTGCTAGAGCGGGGCAGGCGTATCTACTTCCTCCTTCTGACAAAGATGACGATAAAACTGCGAGAGAGAGATTGGACGAGGACACGAAGCTACGAAGACGGGTATACGAAATGCTCCTTGTAGCCAGCTGCAAGGACCTACACATGTTGGACGGATTGGAGGTAGAAAGAGAGGATGTCGGGCGGAAAGACGAAGTCTGGGATCGATTGAGGGAGTTGGGCGTTCTGAGGGAGAAGGAAGGGGCAGGGAATGAGGACGTTGAGAGCTTGGATGGGGAGTAAGCTCTTGTCTGCTGGTGCGGGCGTTTCATCTGGAGTTGGTACGTGTATAAGGGCGGACTGCACGGGTTGTACGATGTCAAAAATGCATTGGGTTGGCGTTTTCGCGGTTCTTCGACGGCTGATAGAGCCCGAAATGGAAATGGGCCAGTAAGTCGAGCCTCAACAAAAGCGAGACTCTTCATTCTTTTATTTCGTATGATGCCTGTTTCATCATATACCATGCTCACTAGCGACCGTACCCTGTGCGGCCTTACAATGCAGTCCTCACCAATCCTCGCCATTCCTCGTCAAGTCCTCTACACCCTGCCCGAGCCCACATCATCCCCCTAACATGGGATTAGCGGCCCAGTTTTCTCTTCGGAACCGCAGCAGTGATCTCGTTGTATTGCCTGTTGCTGTTCACCACGTTGCTCTCGATATGCTTGCTGTCTAAAAAGCAGGTGGCAGTACTGCGTGGATTTTCCGTTAGCTGTGGGTAACAGCGGCGAGAACCAAATACCACTGAACTAAATAAAAGAAGAGAACGCAAGGCCTAGACCAAGAATGGTGAATAACGAACGACGTCCCATGTTGCAAGATTGTGTTCTACCGAGAAGGATAAACAAATACTCTTTCATTCCCAGATCCTAAACAGTTTGCGCATATTCCATTGTTAAAATTTGTCCCCGTACGCACAAGAATCAAATATCGCCGCCTCGCGTTGGCAGAAGCTGCACATGTGTGTGCAGTCCGATGCATCTGAGCACAATATCGCGCAGTTGATATCTGGGTTGTACGAGTACAACCTGGGGACTTTCCGTGTCAGAGGTGCCTGAGCAAAGATTCTACCCCACACAGTGGCGCGATCTTTAAGTAGGCTCGATGTTTCTGAATGCCTCTTCACTGCCCATCTGCTCGCGTACTCCAGGCTTATACCAATTCATGTTATTACGCTGGAACTGGGACTGCCAACGCATGCATCTCTGCCTGAAGAGGTTAAACGAGGCCGACTTGGTGGTGAGGTGCGAGATTGCCGGATTTCCTGACTTTGTAGAAACTTTGCCACGTGGTTTATGAAGATCGTTTGAAGTTGTATAAAATTTGTTTTTGGGAGGTGGATTTGCTTGAGTCTCTCAATGATACGCTGAGCCTAGCTGGGATTCACGTTCATCCCTTTCTGACCGTTGTGCGTGAGAAGGATATCATCGGAGCTGAGAGTAGCGCGGGCAGTCGGTAGAAACATCTGGTATGCTAGGGTGGCTTTCAATGGTAGCTGAGATGTCGCGATCCCGAACGGCTGCTGGCCTGAAGGGTGTTTCTTATCCCGTCTGATGTTCTTATGACTCTCATGATTTGCAATCATTCATTTATAATGTATATCTTCCCGAGTCACGCTCTCTTTGCTACTCTTGAGCTTGCGCTTCCTCTGGGACGTATGGATGAGGTTCTGGTATACAAGTTTATGTAACAGAAGCCCTAAATCTTATGAACTTGTGTGGTTCTGCTTGAAGAGTAGCTTGCAAGAATATGCCAACAGGGGTGGCGATATCTCTTGGAGAATCGGATTTTCCACTATTCGCGGGATGGCTGAGCTCGACATATCGAGGTGCTTACCGTGGTACAAACTCTCTCTCTATGCAAGCGAGCCCGGTGCACACCATCTAGAAGAAGTTCCAGAACGCGATCAATGCGCTGGAGTTGGAGCGCAGTGAGACCTGTGATTGCGAGCACATACGATACATCGAGCTAGGTATCGCTCGACATCCTGCGACTGTTGGGGCCAGTAACACCTTCCTCTCACTCTTGTTAATGTGCCTGCTTTTGCCCAATAGCCAGCTAGGTCATGCGCCTCGTAAAGATGTCGTTTACCTTGCTTTCCGGTAGAATTGGCAGGGTGATGAGAGCGAGCTGCGACATGCGCTGCCCGCACGAGCTGAGCTCCTGGGTGAGCTGCTGGAAGGTTCGCAATACATAGTAGTGCGAATGGGCTGAAGCTGAGAGATACCCTTTTTAGGGCAATGAAAATGAATTATTGATGTGTATTGATTGAAAGGAAAAAGGGGTTTGTAAGGGGTAGTGCTCTTCTTGGACATCCATCGCCATTTCGATAATGTGATCCCAGCTTTGCAACCAATGATCTTGTAGTGTTGGTACTTACGTTGACTAGCAATCCTGCGGCCTCGAAGAAGATGTCGACTGAATTATCAGTCAAGCAATCGAGTGCTTGAGTGGAATTTGCTAGCTGTAGATATTTGATGAACATGCCATCAAAAGTATGGTCAGCAAATGCTGATATCGTTGTTCGGGAAAGTCTCTGGAGTAGCTGCTATTAGATGGCAGGTAACTCGCAAACTCTCATCTATCCTTTGCGAAGGATGGCCTCGTAAGCTACAAGGCCATGAGCACGTAGAATGTTGTCAGCGCCAATCAATAAGCCCCGTGGCTTTTTCCTATCCAAGCTCCCTTTCCGCTTTGCCAGGGGAATGGAGTATATCGACCTGGTGGTCATACCAGGCTGTTCATTTGCTCTACTCAAGTGAACTTTTTACGGTAGTCTGGTCCTTCTTTCATCTTCAAACCAGCATTCTTCTGTTTCAGTATGGAATGGCATGATCGAGGACTCTGAGAAAAGCAACAAGAGAAGTATTCCTGGCTGAGCGTGCTAATTTGACGGTGCAAAGGACCTCTGAAACTGGATAAAGAACGGCCACCAGGGCTTTGCAACTGGAGGAAGAATTGGTACAGAGAAGTAGACTTGATAGCAAAGAGCAGTTGTAGCTTGTACACGACTCCGACGACGACGAACAGAGCTTCCAACTTGCTCGATGCCAAGATTGTTCCAAGGATCTCGAATGACATCCAAAGCAGATTGTGACGCTGATTCTCTGGCAGCAGGACATAGTACCATGAGAAGTCTAATTCAATACGAACGGTGTGTTGGAGCATCGAATGAAGAAACGGCCTCCTCTGGATCAGTCCAGCTCTAGGATGGACCGAATCTTCGCTCACGACTCAGACGAGGCTGATTCCTGGCGTGGCCTTTGGATTCTCGACTATCTCGCGCCTGTGCCCACGGAGAACTCTCTTTCAGTTTTCTCGTCTTTGTGGTCCTCCTCTAGCGCCTGTTTGATGGCTCGTCGCTGCTTCTCTTCCCCAATGATGGCTCGTCGGAGTTTGGGCAAATCGTGGCCGAATTTGCATGTGTCGACATCACAAACTCCATGTGAGGTATTGACTTGCATAGCGATATAATATAGTAAAATCCATCGTCAATGAGTGACTCAATGCAGACCATTCTTAAGCCAATGTCGACCATTCGAATTCTTGACATAGTGGTAGTCGTACATGCGAATTTCGTCAATTTTATATATCCAGCTCGTACAGCTATTGGCGGATCTCGTCAATCTTGACGACACTCTCGCTATTCTATGTCTCCAGAGTTGTCGAGACAAGAAAGTGATCTTCCAACCTTACAATTAAGTACTAAAAACTACCAGCTATCGACTCTGCTGAAGATGTAATCGTCAAGACTACTCGATCAAGATAAGCAGTTAGTGGAACAATCGTATGCATTCCGTAGCGACTGCTCAAAGATTAGAGACCTGCCTGCTTTAAGACCTAGCAATCTCGCAAGCCATGCGCGCTGAGAGCAGCACAGGAAATGAATGTTCGAATCTTCAAGTGAAGGACTCGGAAAGGTACCATTTGTGAATAAGCTCTAAGGAGAAATATTGAGAGAATCGTACATTTGAGCGATTTCAATTCTTACTCTTGATTGAGGGGGAGTGAAAAGTTGCAATTGTAGCCATCGCCAAGCTGTGCATCCAGTTGTACGACAGACTCCCAAGTTGCCATCACTGACACATCAAGGGCGACGCAGTCTTGCAAACCAAGCCACTCAAGCTTTGGAAATAATACTAGGACCATGTTAAGTAGATTAATCGTAAGATCGCTTACATCGACAAATCGAAGCTCCTTGACGCGATGTGGTTTAGCAGCTTGGTCAGTTCGTTGAGTGCGGCGACACTTCAACGTTGACATTTCTCGGGCCATTAGGTCTCTGTTTCGTAACCCTTGATAGTGATGACCCACGTATGTTGACTCTTTCAAAATGCTGGCAGATCTTCAATGAGTCGTAATTGCAATTTCAATTTGCCGATCTGCATATCCTTGGCGATGCTTTGATGTTAAACACAAGGAGTATTGTGGCCTGTGAGTGGTTTCATTCAAATAGAAAGTTCGGCTTCATAGTGGATTGAGAAAAGAAAGATGCTGCCAGACGAGAGAACGTACATATCTTTGAAGACCATCAAAAATCTTCCAAAGGGCCACTAGCCGGATCGTACTCGTCCACACTTTCTCGTACCGCAGAGAAGCCCATAAGGTCTTTCAGGTCGTAGCCCAAGCGTACGCTGCCCCTCCAATCGACTCGTATCTGTTCTCCGTTGTCACGACACGCGAATGTAAAGATCAGTTAAAGGGAACGAAGTCTTGGAACGAAGGCACGACCTACGCATCAGGGTAGGACTGCTGCAGACCTCAGCTGAAGAAAAGGCATGGCGTTCGAAGGATTTTGGACCAATCTGATGGCTGTCAGACAGAACGTTGTGCTCCAATCGAAATTCTCTCTTTAGCCCAGGCGGGGTTTCTTGATCTTGTAGACCCAACTACCAATCGCACCTTTCAATGGTTGAGGCAGACCTGCAGATGCCGTTCCTGATAGGGGTTTTGGCGCTTCTTTCGCATAACTGTTAAACTACTCCTCAGTGCCGTCACTAAGACATTCCATATTGTTCGGAGGTCCGGCAATTCTACGCAGATGTGATGAAAGGAGTCACCGCAGGATTCACAGCGTATGCTAGATTCATCATCGTGTGTCGTAAAGTTGCATTGGGGACATGTCGTATCGTTGGGCTGTGGCGTCGCTCGCAATTCTCCCTTTGAGTTCGCGGCTCAACCGCGAGATCTCCTACCATTCCTGATCGTCCCGTCTGCAGTAGAGTCTGCAGGCCACTTGCCGTAGTCTCCCTTCACTTGCGTTTTCGAACAAGTGTATATGCCAATCTTGCAATGGAATGTTTGGAGGAATGGCGGTGATTTGTGATGGAAATCCGGACAAATTTTCCAATCGTATTGATACCACACGACGTTGGCGGGTCTCGCTTCTGAGCCACCCGGCTCATTTCATTAGGCCATGATCGTAGGGAATGCACTTGGAGTTGTACGCGAGCTCCTTTTAGTACTAAATAACGCCAGTATTTGTTCGGTGTGAGATATGCTTTGTGGTATTCTGGGTCATTGTTGCATTCCATTGCAATCGACTTTTGGCGCCGACTTTTGACGTGATGCGCTCAGACTCAGTGGTCAGTGCTGCGTAAAAAGCTTGAGCTTCAGTTTGGAGATCGAAGATCCTCAGCAATGAGATTATACGGGTGATGCGACGATGCTCCGGATGTTCGTTGCTGAGCAAGGTTTGCGCGTTCCAATTGACAGTCTTCGGCCTCAGTTTGATACGTAAGAGCTTGAATTGACGTCTGTAGAAGCCATAGTATTTCATCAAGCGCATGAAAGCCTTCCCAACGCGCTTCTTCAGATTGTCCAACGATTGCACCTGGGCAGCCATCGTTGGAGTGATGCGAGCGTCTTCTGAAGCTTGGTGTGGGTTCAGGACACGGACAGGGTGACGGGTCAGGATAGATAGGACAGTAATAGGTCTTCCGATTTATGTTGGGCCGACGGCTCCCGAATCTGGTCTGTGGCCAAAATTGTTGGAGACTATTCACCTGCAGTTCAGGCCAATGCGGCTAAGGATTCCGGAATGAAAAGCTTGGTTCCTTCAGGAGCTTTGCTTCGAGTTATCTCCAGACAAGCTTCGACTCAAATGCCTGCTTTACAGTGTGATAGTGTGTAGTTTCTCCTTGCCTTGAGTGTGAGGTGGAAGCTTGCTGGCCTGTAAGAGACTCGTCAGTGTCAGTACCGCGTATGCCGGCGATCAGCATCGCTAAAATCCACGATAATTTTTGTGAAACTTGGGAAGCGCCTTCAAATTGGTGAACCTGATCCAAACCTGGTGGGGGAACCTCATTTTCGGCCCTTGGCCGCTTTTGCCCCCGAGAGGGGAGTTTACTGGCAAGTCTTGGAGAGGTCGCCGGGGTTCTAAGAAAAAAGTAATGCTGGAGTGTGTGTTCGACAACCCAAGTACCTACTTTGGGGAGTTGATGGGGTTTCGTTGAAATGCCTCTCAGGTTCGGCTTCTGAGGCACCAAGGGACAAGTCGTCGTCTACAATCAATTAGGTTTTAGATATTTCAAATGCTTCCCTATACCGACAGTTCTTTACGAGCTCCTCGAGGGTAAGCTCTGGTGGAGAGTTGCATGGTAGTGGTGACTTTTGGATAGGAGCGTTCCACAAAGGCAGCGTACTAGACGCTGGTTGGTCAAGTGAGGTGTCTTGAGGGTGTGAGATATCTGCGTTGTTTACGCCCGCATCGAAGACGAGGATATTGGTCACTCGGTGAGTACTAAATCGTCCCCATCATGGTCTTTTAGGAGTTGTGCATAATGTTGCATACGCATCATAAGAGCCAGCTCAGCATCACACTGAATAGACGCTCTTGATTGATGAAACTTCGGAAGCCACGTATCTCGAAGTTGTAAAATACTCGCAGACCTGGACGAGAGTTGATGACATGCGAATCCCAGATAATCATTGGCCCCAGAAGAATAGATGACAGGTATCGTGACCAAACTATGCGAAGGTCCAAGGATTAGGTCACGCTCAAGGGGGCTGCTTTTGAACTGCTTGCTATCGGACGAGCGTAGTTGAGCCCTTGACGCTTGCTTGTCACCGTAGGTAAGCCGACCCGACTACCGAAACGGTCTGCATCTGGACTTGTTGTCCAGGATGACCTCGGCCCCTTGTATATATAGGACTCATCGTGTCCGATTTCTTGAGCAGCGAGCAGTGTTGTCTGCTGATCATCCATGCCAGTTTGATGTTCTGTGCATAAAAGCTCCTGAAAAAACAAGACAACGATCCTGCGGAGGCTACTATGTTCAGATTGCTTTCTCTGGCATACTCAACAGCTCCGATAGACTGTCGGCGAAATTTTCCGAAGACAGGGAGTGTAAGATAATCGCAGCCTTTCGAAGACTCAAGGCGGATAAGTTAGTAAATGAGAAATCACCCAATTCCTGGAAATAGAACCCGGCAGAGCGTCAATAATGATACGATTCCTTCGAATGTCTTCGATGTTGCCGCATTCATACTTCTTGTAGTACTGTTTACACATCCTGGTGGACGCGGAGTGCCGTCTGCGTCCATGTCAGCTCCTTAAAGGTAAAGAGGGGGAGCGTGGACCTGTCGAGGCAAAGACAGAAGCAGGAGGCTATACTTACGGTGAAGAGGTAGATTGTGGTGTAGCTTGAGTAGGCGTTTGAGACCTCCAGCCAAAGCCCTGCTACCTCTGAGACGGCGTATTCTGCCTCCTCCTCAACGCTAGCCCCCATACACATCAGCGATCAGATTTGCCAGCCAATTTACGATCACCGTGATGTACTTCAAGATCGTGCCGCTGAACAAGTGCCAGAAAGTAATGAAGTCGCTTAGGGACCATCCATCTAATTTCCAATTCGCTCTTTTACTGATTTTGTATGGAAGTATGAAGGAGAAGTCTTGTGTCCTGCGAGCTGCTGATCATAAGACCATTATAGTAAGGTGCTCCTTTCACACGATGTCTCGAATTTCCTGGGAAGGTGGGCAAACCGAATGTTCACCGTTTTGATCTCACTCGCTGTGAAAGTACTAATGAGAGCATTCTAGGCTAAGAAGATATAGTGAACTCGTCTGTAGACATTGCCCGGTGTGGTGGCAATAGGTAGAAACGAAGGAGGCAGAAGAAAAGGGGTGAAACAAGTTTTCAGTATATAGTAGAAAGATTCAAGCCTGCTTCTATGAGTGTCCGCAATATCGAAACTGTTCGATGAACAGTATTCTTCAGGGTCATTCTTTTGGTTTATCACATAGAGACTAGATTCCAGGTATACGGTGTGCGTTGTTGGGTAGCAATGGTCGCAGCATATCACACAATGAACAGCCGTCATTCTTGACAATGATGTCAAGGATTCGCGTATCAATTTCGGAGTCGAGACGAGCCTGGCCTGCCGTTGCCGGCTTCGTTCACAAGGGTTTACTGTGAGGTTTGGAGGGTTTCGGGAAGAAAACTTAACAAAGTGTAAGAAAGAAGCTATGGCTGAAGATAAAGATTCTCAAGCTACTTCAAACGCTCATAGACCCTGTTGCCGTTAATCAGGTAGTCCTCCAAGTGACGTAGATACTGGTTGTCAGAGAGCCATTGATTTCTCCGTCGGATAATTGGTATTTGACCCGTCTGCCTGCATTACCGTTCCCGTTGGAAGAGCGCTAGTGTTCGACGACGTTGGTATGTATCAAGAACAATTGATAAGAGAGCACATGAATCGACTTTCCTTTCTTGGTCAAGTTGGTAATCGGGTGAGCGTTCAGATAGCGTTCTAGCTGCATTAGTGCACCGGTCTGGTGCTGCTTGCCTTTCGCTGCGGGTTTGAGCTAGCCTTCCTCGATGATAGGAATGGAATCAGGGAAGGGTATATGATCGGCGATACAAGATCGCTCTGGCTGTAAAGTCTCAAGAGTACAGACATGACCGGAGCCGCGCGCATGGTCTACAGCCACATTGCAGTCAGTGGCGATGATGTACTTTAGAGTCCCACCGGCTCTAAAATCCACGATTTGAAAGGTCGTTTTCACGTTGGGGGACGCGACTGTCGCAGCTGCTGGTTGTTGGGACATCTTTGTGATAACGGACAAGCTGACATCCTCGGTGGTTTTGCCGAAGAGTCGCAGCCGTCCAGATGCAAGGATCTGTGCGCTCACGTGATGTTTCAATTTTGCGGAAGGATTCCGCTCAGTCTCGAGGTCTGCCCGTTAGCAAAGATGGCTTCGAGTGGTTCTGATGCAAAATCTTTTGCAAAAGTAAGTCTTGGTAATCATTGTGGATTAGAGATCCGTCACACCTTCATATATCGCCCGATTAGACTCCAGGGAGTCGAATAGTTTACTGGGCCTCGAGACAAGTCCTCGTCGTTGTCGTTGTTCCCATTAGAGTCCCATCAGAATCCACTTCCTCCGCTTTTTGGCCTCTTTTTCTCCGATAGCCTTCTTCCCTTGAGTTTTCCCCCTTGCTTCTGCACCTTTATGAATCATTCTGTCTATAAGAGTCTCTGAGAGGTGAAGTGGCTGTTACACTGGGTACTTGTCGCGTCAGATGCTTTCTGGAAACACCCTCATTCTTCTTGCGGAAAGCATAGGGTGCTATGAATGGCGGGAGAAAAGATTCGACAGTGCGATGAGAGCATGCCGGAAAGGATTGTGAAGTTGTGTGTGATTTCCAAATCCTGCAGAACTTCCACGACCGCTATCAGTATCTTGGTCATGAGGTATACCCTGAATGTGCCTTTCCAGGTAGGAACATAGCGAAATTTGTTTCATCCTCTAGGTCAGCAGTCTAACCGCATTGACATTGCTGGAAGGACAGTGAAGTTGTGTGTGATCTCCAAATCCAGCCAGAGAAGACTTAACAGTGCGGTAAGAGCAAGCCAGAAAGGACGGTGAAGTTGTGTGTGATTTCCAAATCCAGCAGAAACTCCTCGGCCGCTGTCAGTATCTCGATCATCGAGTATGCCCTCAACGTGCTCTTCTTGGCAGGACATAGCGAGGATCCGGTCAACCCTCCAGAGCAGTCGCCTAATCAGATTGATATTGCGAGCAGAACAGTGAAGTTGTGTGTGACTTCCAAAGCGAGTCGAGAGGGCAGAAGCTAAAGCTTCTTATCCAGCGGTAACAGCCAGGATCCCCGGGTCTGGGAACACACGATCACGGCGAGGCGTGAATTTGATATCGTTTCCGCTCGGCTTCGACTTGGTCGAAGATCTCTGCATGCTGGTTCCGGAGCACAGGATTTCCATGAGTGGCACAAAGCCCTCAAACTTGTCGTCTTCACTCCCATTCGTTTTGGCTGTTCGAGATCCGGTCTTCTCCAGCACACGGGAAGGCGCTTGAACTTCTCATACTGCTCGTGGATGCTTTCACCGTGTGTGACCTTTTCGGAATGATCCTGGGCCATGGAAGAGTAGTAGCCCGCCCCTAAAAACTGGCCGAGCTCAAAGTCTCACTCCCCTGACGAGGCAAAGCCGGAGATGCCATAGAGGAAAGAGCACAGCTCCCTTGATGTATCCTTGGCTGTAGATAAAATCACTTCTCACAAAGCTCACAAAATCAGGCAAGAGCAGTATGGTATGAGCGTATTGTGATTCATTGTATGTACAGAAGTGAGTGACAAAGTGTCAAAGAAACAATATAGTATAAAGCTCAGGTTTGTGGGTTCTGCTTATGTAGGCGCCGAGCACGCCTATGTAATCGAGAGGTCAGACATTCTGGCACGCTCCATAGTTTTCCGTCACAATTTATCTCTTAGAGACATGAGCAGTATGTGATCACATAAAGATAGATTGATTTAAGGTTATTGATGAGCCTTGACTCCACGAAAACGCATAGATCATTGGCTGGTGCCATTTTGCAGTCTCGGGCCAACGTGACTTAAATTGAGAGCATTGTTATTGAACAGAACAACGCATTGCCGGTTCTACGATGGTGTGCATACCCAAGGTTTAATCAACGGCAATGCGTGAAAGCGTTATTCCTAGAGGCGTTCTCCACCCAAAAAGGCGCAGGGTACAAGTGAAGAGCCTCAGGGACTGGTCCACATCGCTGTGTGTCCAGCGCGAAAGGCCCCGAAGATGCCTGAGTATTGGGAACAGATGTGTGATGTGCCGAGTGTAAAGACGTGTTGACGTGTTGAGGATGCCATGGAGATTGGGTTGGGTTCTATGTAAAAGGGCAAAGAGGGATGTGTATATATAAGAGAGTGCTGGAGTGGTGGAGGTGGAGGAGGTGCGAATATGTAGGAGAGATGGAGCTGGGAAGGGGGAGGAGGGCCTTAAGTAGGTGGTTTCGCCGCCAAGGAATGGTGAATAGTGAACTTGGGGATATGTGAGGTCTTTCCTTCCCTACGCCGTGAAGTCTGAGCGCTCAGAGAGGAAATCATCTACTCACTATCTGGTGAAATCGCCTTAGAGAGAGAATGAATCTTCTACAATCCCGAGATCCCACCATGACGCTATGCACTCGTGAACCATAACCATACCAGAAATCCCAGAGAGCATAGTCATACCTACTGCGTCGACCTGGATTCCGTCTCTGCTCTCTCAATTAACCTGATTACCTCGTCCATTATATCATCACCTTTCCTCCAACTCCTCAGTAGGACCCCTTTACCGTCGAAGATCTCCTTCGCTCTTGCCCATCTCCGCTTCCACATCTCCTCCTTCTTACTGGTCAAAGGAGCCGTAATTCCAATCGCATCCTCAGAGCCGCCCTCAGAACTATACCCGTTCCACCCGCCACCGGGACGGTTTGTCGCATAGTGCGCAGCAGCGGCTGGATAAGAGCTTAAATTGCGTCTTGATGGGATCGGAGGTGGAGGCTTCTGGGTACGATTGAGGTCATCCGCAGGTGTAGATCGTGGCGGTGGCGCTTGCTGTTGTGACTGGGTTGTACTGTACGACGACCGGGCTGGGAGGGCGTTGTAGGCAGAAGCCAACTTGTTGCGAGCAGCTGCACGATAGCCCTGACGTTCGATAGAGGACGTTTTATTGCCTGGTGGTGAGGCGTTCTGGAGTTGGGAAAGGGGGCTGCGGTCTGTCGGCTGAGTAGAATCTCCTGAGCTGGAAAATTGGTGGGGCTTAGGTGGTGGGATTGGTTTCCGGGAGACGGAAGGTGGTGAGTTCGAGGGCGAAAGGTTTGACTTCATGGAGAAAGAGTCACCCGAATTATCTTGTAGGGATGTTGGCTTTGACGGTCGTCGTGGTGGGGGAGATTTTGGTGTGTTAATCGACGAGTGCTTTTCTGACTCAGGGTCCGTTGACGAGCGAGTGATTCCCACCTCAGGCTCATCGTCGAACTGGATCAACTGGCCCATGGCTGGGCCTTTCTTTTGCGGCTCGGCGACACTCGTATGAACGGACCGGATAGTAGGCCTAGGTGGTAAATTTGGCTTAGGCTCTAGATCTGGCATCGATGTTCGATGCGACAGTGTCCCGCTGGCTTTCTGCTGACTACGTATCGACGATAGGGAGCCGTGTTGTCGCAGTGGCTTCGAGGAGTCAAAAAAGCCTTGCTGTTTCGTGGTGGAGACATCCCTGATGAAAACACCGAGCACACACCCCGGGTTTGCGAGGACGATCTCGGTGTATAATTCGAGGTCTGCTTCTCCACTGTCACCAACAAGGATGAAGCGTCTTTTGGGGAAGTCTTGCATGATCTTGTCCAGTGTCCCTTTCTTCCGTTCAGCGACCGGCTCGAAGATGCCTTGAAGCATCCCATTATATTGTTTCAGATGATATGTCCCTTTTGGTAACCCAGCCAACGCAAAAAAGCTGGTGAGTACTGGGTATAATTGCCACGGGGCGTTTGAAACGTAATGAAACTGGACGTCCCTTTGGGCCATACTGCCGTACCATTCTCTGACTCCTTCGATGGTAAGATCATGAAGCTCGCGAATGAATACGTTACGGAAGATATCCCTGGCGCCGTTACCAATTCCCGAGTGCTTGATCGTATCGTCGATGTCGCTAATGACACTGATACCCTCCGGCTCGGTGACCTTTACCTCTTCCGTCGCGGAGAGCTTCTCCGAGGCAAGCACTCGGACATGGGTGGGAATGAAGTCCAAAGGGGTCCGGATAGTGAAGTGACCCGACTCGTTGGTTGTGAGACTGCGCGATTCTGACGTTTCGTTATTGTAGAAGAAGACCGTAAGCGGTGTATTGACAAGCGGAAGATGCAAGAAAGGTTTGAGCCTAGACATGAGATGCGCATTGGCAACGGAGAGCTCCGCAGGACTCATATCTTGCGGCTGATTCCACGATGGCCTTTTCTCTAGCGAATTGACCGAGGACGCGTCGTCGTCGTAGACGGATCCATTGTTACCACGGAAGGGCAAGCGTGATGATCGCTCCTTATCTGGTGAAGATGTTCGACTGTGGGCTGGAGAACTTCGTATGCTCACTCTATGGCTGTCGCTGCGGGGTGGCTCACTAAATCCTCCTCGCTCGGCCACATCGGCTTCGCCTTCACCCCGTCTCGCAATTACTTCAGCCTCCCGCTCAATCTGCTCCTCTTCATGCTTCGATGTGTGAGCCTCGAGCCTTGAATGTAATGTACCAGAAGGGCTCGAGGGTCTACTATTCGAAGGAGGGACAGGCACTCCGCTCAGCCGCCGTGCGATCCCAATCAGGATCTTGTTTTTCCGGCTCACAGGACCACGATGGGGAGAGTAGATCCAGCCCCTGACATCCACATCAACGATACAAGTATCATCCTCGTGTCTTTCCCACTCTTTTCTCCAATACTCTGAATCTCCTGTAGCCTTGCCGCTTCGTGAATCTTGTTTGGATCCAGATGAACCTCGATAGTCCTGCTTTCGAGGGTAATGTCTTCGTGCGTAGCTCGGAAAGAGTATCATCTCCTCATCGCCGTTGCGAGCCGACTTCAGCTCTGGGAATGACCCCGGTATGCTAGAGTAATCCTCGCCATTCTCCCCATCAAACTGCCCGCTCCCTATGTACGATTGACGAAGCTCGTTTGCGGCTTTGAGATAGCCCGCCAACTTCTTTCGTCGCGAGCCTCGCTCATGAGAGGGGTATCCATCGTTGACATCGCCAGAGGTTCCCCGCTGATTGCCAAAGCCTGGAATACCACCTGCATGTGTCATCTTGCTGGCTTCAGATGATCGTGCATGTTTCGCCCGCACCGCCGCAAATGCTCTGTTCCTTCTTCCGATGCCTAGTCGTGCAAGTATGGTCTTTCCAGCTGCCTTACGTCGCTGGCGCACAGCCTGGCGTTCGGCTATAAATCGGAAGATGCGTGACTGGGCTCGAATGCGGTAATGAGGAACAACTTCGTGTCTAAAGGCGGAAAGTCTGGCTCGTGCTCTCTGCCGTGTGTGAGGGAAGAGGTATTTGAGGAGGGAAGATACGACTGTTGGACTCCTGCCACGAGCTCGATAGAGTGACGGAGCCAGGGCTGGAAGTGTTACTCATGGAATAAGCAATTAGTATATGCACACATCGCCATGACTATGGTTCGTCGCAGGTGGCTATGTTCACTCAGCACCGGGGCGGGCTTTATGAAGCTATTCAATGGGCGTTATTATTTCTATTTCCAAGGTTTCCTGAACGAAGTACTTTGAGTCACGTCCGTACAGCTATTTTCCGGGTAGGACGTCTTCTGTGGTTCGAAAGCATCACTAACAACAGCAATTTGAGCACAGAGAAGCCATAGCTGCACGAGACCGTAGTCCAATAATCAGATCCCTTAACATTTCTACGCATCTGTGACGCAAGCATACTGCATCTGGCGGAGTCCAACAGGAATAAAAATAATCGTGACCTCACGATAAAGTATCTCAATTGGACGTTGAGCGCTGGCTTGCGAATTTGGCTTCGACGAAGAGGCATCTATCGTCATGTAGGGTAAGAGGACTCTACTGACAAGCACTCCGCGTTCGGCTGTGGTGTACGAGGTATCCATCTCTCTCCGTTTCACTCCGGAGCAGACCTCCTTTCTGGGTGCGCCATGCTCTAACCTCCTATTCCCATACGATCTGCATCCACCCTCGTCCTCCACCCTTCCCCGGCCTCTCATATGAGACGTATATTGGGATGGTAATTAGGGATGCGAGACATGCTTCGATGGCATCAGAGTTTTCTTCCTGGATTGTATGTCTCAGTACTGGACCGTTGAGGCGTTCTCTGTGACCCTTGGACAAATAGTGTACGGTGATATGAGTACACGTAAGTCATTGATTTGTTCCGAGCTACACTGTAAATACAGCTTGTGAAAAAGACGCCTAATAGAAGAAGCCTCCTTACGACCATCCGTCTGGATACACATGATTTAACCGAAGAGAGCATCACCTAGACGGATCGACACCGTCTTGGTCTGCGAGTAATTCGCCAACGCTGCCTCGCCGAGCTCACGCCCAATACCGGACTCCTTGAAGCCACCGAATGGCATCTGGTGGTGCAGCATGTTGTACTGATTGATCCAGACGGTACCGGCGCGCAGTGCGTTCGAGACACGGATGGCGGTGTTAAGGTTCGTTGTGTGCACGGCGGCGGCAAGACCGTAGGTGGTAATGTTACCGAGACGGATGGCATCCGCCTCGTCCTTGAATTTGGCGATTGAGCAGACGGGCCCGAAGATCTCTTCTTGCATGATCTTCATGTCTTCGCTAACGCCAGAGAAGATGGTCGGCTGGATGAAGTAGCCCTCTTTGCCGTGGCGCTCACCGCCGGTTTCCACCTTGGCGCCCTCTTTCTTTCCGGCATCGATGTATCTGGACAAATGTTAGCATATAAGCTATACAAGATGTTCGGTATGTGCTTGAACCTACCCCATGATGCGGTCGTACTGGAGCTGCGAGACCTGGGGTCCTTGGAAGGTGTCTGCACCGAATGGATCACCAACCACGTTCTTCTCCGCCCTCTCCTTGAACTTCTGGACAAATTCGTCGTAGATCTCTTCTTGCACGTAGATCCGCGAGCCAGCACAGCAGCATTGACCGTGGTTGAAGAAGATGCCGAAGTTGACCCATGAAATGGCGTTGTCAATGTCCGCATCCTTGAAAACAATGTTCGGGCTCTTGCCTCCGAGCTCAAGAGTAACCTTCTTCAGGTTCGACCCGGCAGCCGCCTTCATGATTTGACGGCCAACCACAGTGCTGCCGGTGAAGGCGACCTTGTCGACGTCCATGTGTGAGGAGATAGCAGCCCCGGCGACCTTACCGAAGCCTGACAGGACGTTGATGACACCTGGCGGGAAGCCAGCCTCCTTGACCAGTTTAGCGGCATACAGGGCACCCAGGGGAGTCTGCTCGGCGGATTTGAGAACAACGGTGTTACCGCAAGCAATGGCCGGGCCGATCTTCCATGACCACATGAGCAAGGGGAAGTTCCAGGGGATGATTTGTCCGCATACGCCAATCTAGACACGCTCAGCTTGAAGTCCCGTTTGCAACTCCACCATATACTCACAGGCTCTTGTCTGGTGTATGAGAAGGTATCTGTGTTTGTGTCGATGACCTTGCCCTCGATCTTGTCGGCCCACCCACCGTAATATCTCAAGCAGCCAGCGCACATGCCGATATCTACCTTGGCCATGCTAAAGGCCTTGCCATTGTCCAATGACTCAATTGCGGCGAGCTGGTCAAGGTCTCTCTCAAACAGGTCGGCCAGCTTGGTCAGGTATCTGCCGCGCTGCTCTGGGTCGACATGACGCCAGGTCTCCTCAAAGGCCTTCCGGGCAGCTGACACAGCAATGTCGACATCCTTCTCTGTCGCTTCGTGGACGGCGACAATGGGTTTTTCGGTGGTGGGGTTGATGGACTCGAAGGTCTTGCCGTCGACGCCTTTGACGAATTCACCGTTGATGAAGCTAGAGTCAAGTCGGTTAGATCCAAAAGCTATCTGATAGTGGGGCAGATGATGACGATGCGGGGTGGTCGTCGGTGGTCGAGGTTGAACAGTGCAGCCACGAGGATGCAGAGGCTGGTGGAAGGTGAGATCGGGTACTCACAGTCCAGTGGGTTGCTCGTACTTCCCCGTCTGAGGTGTTTCAAGCGTTTCGGAAAGAGACATGATGGCGGCTGATGTAGGACGTCGGCGGGTCTGGGTAATGTAGCACAGTGGGTTGTATAGGCTTTGAATGGAATAGAGGATGTGCAGAGAAATGTCAACAGATGTGGAAGAGAGGAGTGTATTAAACGTTGAGAGCTCGATCCCTAGTGTCTTAGTCCTGGGGTTCAAAATGATTATATCCGCCGGTTCATCGATGGTTCAAGGCATCTGTCCCCGCAACAGTGACGCCAAACCACACTGTCTCGCACTACCACGCACTTTTACCTTTTGGCCCTGTTGGCACCCAACGATCTGTTCCACTCGATGCTAAGAGACGAACCCCAACCCTCCAGTCACAACGGTTGTGCAATGCGGAGGAGGGGTAAAGGATAAATCAACCCCTCGTCCGGTAGTTCTGACTTCGGCAATGATGAGCACTCGTCCGCCCTTTTGGGTCTCTGCGTCCGCCCGGAAAAGCGTTTCCACAGAGGTCTAGAACTTCTAGACCCTGGTGTCAAGACCCCTCGTCCGCTGCCCGAGCATAAGCGTCATAAACCTAAACACCCGATCTGATGACATGCTGAAACTTCCGGAGAGACGGTCGTGGCTGGTCCGACCATTTCCCTCACCCTGCGATCAGGTTGTAAAGACCACGGCCGGCGGGCCAAAAATACAAGACGCTGTATGTTCGCCTAGCCGTGGTTGGATTGAAACTGGACTGTCGGTCCATGAAGCTGCAACAGTGCTTGCCAGCTCTGGACATCCAGACTCGCTCATCACGCAGATGGAGGGTATGTAAGGTATGGGTGTCGAGGGAAACTATTAGAATACAAAGGCTGAAGTACTGACAATCAGGGTCGGAGGGTTGGAAGCTCCGAGATTCACGTACCTTGGCCTACTGCATATATGGAGCCATCGAAGCTGGACCTCGTTAAAGTAAGGTTTTGCTTCGCAGCCTCAGTGAGCAAATCCGCTTCATAGTAATAATGCTAGCAACATTGCAGGTCAGGTACGTACATACATTTCCTGCCAGCTGGACTCCACGCTCAAATGCTCTCGTGGACTCGTGAAAATGTGCATACGTGAACACGTGCATGCTGTACATTCGCGTGAAACTTTTCTTCTTTGATCTCATAGCTCGAAACACAACACTTCATGCATTTAGATAGTCGACAAGGCGGTATCATCGCCCGCTGCGAGCCGACTTTGCCGTTGACATGGGCTCGAAGGCGTCGTCATCTGAGATGTCGTCGTCGCTAATCTCTTGCACCTTCTTACTCCTGCCATTGGTTTGAGTGACTGGTTGGGAGAATCGGAGCGTTGACTGCTTCGAAGACTTGCTGGGAGCCGCTCGTGCCGTTGAACGCTTTGCTGGCGATGCAGCTTTACGTGCAGGTGGCTTTTTGGCTCCTCGTGTCGACGCTGCCGGCTTCACGAAGAGTTCGCTCTCATCTTCGTCGTCGTCAAGCATCATCACATCTTCGTCTTCATCTTCACTCTCCTCTTCTACGACCTTCTTCTTTCCTCTAGCGGTCCTTGCTGGAGCAGCCTTTTTGGTGGCTGCAGTGGCCTTCTTCGGGGCGGCTGCCTTGCCGCGGCCTTTCGCAGGTTTCGGAGCAGGGATTGCATCCTCTTCGCTTGCCTCTTCGTCGCCCCCATCTTCGAGTGAGATAAACGCACCCGGCTGCCTGGCCCATTCCCCATGCGCGTCAGAGTCCCAACCGTCAGGCTTAGGTCTTAGCTTAGCCTTCTTCATCTTGAGACGTCCAGTAGCGAAAGCCTCTTCCAGTTGCGCCTTGATGTTGTCCATGGCTGTTGACATATCATCGTCATCACCATCATCGATTGTCAGTAGGTGCTTGGTTTGATACTCTAAGCTCTCGGTCACAAACATTTCCATTGCATGCTTATCGTCCTTGTCGACGAACTGATTGACCGCATCGCCGAAGGAATTCTGGGGTAGAATAAGGAGATTCTGTGCCTGGAGATACTCCCGGACGAGCTTGTCGACTTTGATCGTGTCGAGGGACAGCTGTGAGAACACCGAGTCTTCTGGTATCTCGACGCCGTTCGCTGTTTTGCGAGTTGCCCCGGCTTTCTTTCGAAAGAAAGATATGACGTCGTTCGTATTGGCTACTTTGCCAACGAATCGATTAGAAAATCGTTGGGGGTTTTCGACCTCGTAGCTGCCACCAGCAGGCGCTGTATAGTCAACACGAAGTCTGATCAGCGGTAAAGGGGCTTCAAGCTCTTCGTCTGGATCGGGCTCTTCCTGTGCTCCCGCCCAAGCTTCTTTTGCTTTCTCGATTAGCTCCTCGACTTTGGACACCAGAAATTGTGTGATATGGGTGCGATTGCTGCTTTTCTTGATGTGCTTCTTGAATTCCGCATCGTCACGGAGTACGAGGTCTTCCATAACGAAGGGTCTCACTGTCTTCAATCGAATAGGCTCCACTTTGAAGTCTTTGCCGGTAATGCTGAGCACTGCGACGTGCTTTGGATCAGCTTCGCCAGGCATAAGCGATGTTGCAACCGAAGAACCAGGCTGCATTACGCTGAATCCCATCTCCGTGTTGACCGTTGGTTCAATTTTGCATTGATGTTCGTGGCCCCAAACGACAAGATCAAGAAAGTCGGGAAGGAAGTCTTCTGGAAGATAACCTGTGTCGGTATGGGCAGCACTAACGTCTGTTAACTTAATCGGACTCCCACGAGGTTGTAGTGTAATTACTGGTTCTGGTGAACACTCATGAGGTTGAACCAATCTTGCTTCTGTGTACTAGGCTGGTAAAACTTAACTTTGCCGTCTCTGAAGGTTCTAAACAGACGTTCGTCTCTAACGTTGCTCATGCCATATAATGCAAGTTTCGTTTGACCCTTTTGCAGCAGGACAGGCTTTACTTGGATGTTATCGGATTCAGGAGTCCTCCCGTAGTAATTGACCAGGCCAGATATCTGGAGTAAATCCAGAGCGGCTAGATGGCCTTCCTGATCAGCGTTAGTACCTGTACATCACGTTCGACAACAAGAGTTAAACTGACTCCTGTAGGATCGTCATGGTTCCCGTGTATCGAGAAAACAGGTATTGAGATATTGATATCAGGGTCTTCGTAGTTAACATGGGGGAAAGCACTATGATTGCTTAGCCTGCTGGTTTTCTGTAGCCTTGAATGAAAGTAGGATTACCCTTCGAAAGTTTCACTTCCATCACTTAGCATTTCCAGCTCGCACGGTCTCTCTCCGTAGCAATTCATCCGCAAGGAACGCATGACTTGGTACATTGACTTCCGTGAAGGCTTGTTTTCGTGGAATAGATCTCCAGCGAGCAGCACCATGTCGACGTCCTGCTCCTTGGCCAGGCACATGACCTCATGGAAGCTCTTCCAGCTGTCGTCCCCTCGTATCGAATCGCGCTCCATGTAACCGACATGGCTATCGGTGGCCACGAGGATGCGGATAGTATCCGCGGCTGTGTATGGTCAGAACAGAAGACTATAGGGTATGGGATTCTGACCAGTCAGAGCTGGCATCACGAAATGCGTAAATCGGATTGTCGTCCAGACACACTATGCTATTGCATGGTTGCAATTGCCTTGAAGTTGTACAGAGTGGTAGTTGGGAAAGCACTCTACGCGAAGTTCTGGGAAGACGTGACGGTTTTGCGCTAAAATAGGTCCCTGCATAACGTGTTGTGCATCTACCTTAGTGCTTCAAACCATCACCAACCGCCTGGATAGATTGAACACCTGCAAGTCAAGTGATGATCCCATCAGTTTGACGATAATGATACCAACTCGAGTGCTCTTGGCGCGGTCTGTCTGGAAAGGTAAGAATATAGCCAAAGATGTGGAAAACGGGTTTGACCACAATTCTAGGACCGAACATTGTTCCGTAAGTCTTCGTTCGACCGAGATGTTCATGTTGCAGACTGTCGCACCTTCCAGTGCTTCGGACGGTCTCGTAGCCATTCTTACCAGTACTAAGTAACATATCTGCACAGACTCCCAATAGTCCGACCCAAACCTGGCGAACGAGCAACCCCAATTAAAACCATGGCGCGCTCTGCAACTATACTACCAAACTTCGTCGGCTTAAAGTTTCAGGTACATAACGGGAAAATCTATAACGATGTCACGATTACAGAGGATATGGTGGGCCACAAGCTGGGGGAGTTCTCGCCGTAAGTGCCCGATGGGTTTCTCAAGCCCAGTCCCTATAAGACCGATACAGGCAGGGCTGACTAACGCCCTGTGCAGGACGAGGAAGCGCTTCATCTACAGGCAGAGCAAGAACAAATGATCGGTTGGGAGATCATGAATAGCATAGCGACGGAGTCGGACTGAGAATACGGACTTTGCGAATAGGCTATCGCGGGTCTATTTCATATACAGATAGCATCTCTAAGCATCTGAAACCATGTACATCTTCGATCTGGCCCATAGCATACAGAATACAGCATAGATCGTCGGCTCAATGTGACGATACCATTGCAGTCAGAATTGCGAAACCCTGTCCTGTCACTAAGAACGTTGACATCGCGCTTGTTTCGCGCCGCAGGGCTGATCCGTCACCTCTGATTGAGTACTTTAGCCTCCAATTCACCAGAGACTGGCGCAGCCAAAGCTGTAATCCTGTGATCCTTCATTGACACCCCTCCCTTTCACGTGCTCATCCAATCCCACCCCAGAATGGCCGATTCCCAACCCCTGCCAACAGACCCCGATCCCACCCCTCAACCCGACCCTACCCTCAACGGCGCAATAGACGCCAACATCAACATGGACCTCAACCCCGACGCCCCCATATCCGACCCTCACCCCACCCAGGAAGAACCCCCACCTGAACCTCCAGCGCCCACAAAGAAAGACATCTCCCTCCGCGACTTCCTCTCGAAAATGGATGACTATGCGCCTATAGTACGCCCCCACCCCTCTCATCCCTTCCTTCCCACCCCACTAGAACCACGCAAACCATCCACACGAGAATGGGGAACGCGAATGGGTACCTAACAACCAACAACAGATCCCCGACGCCGTAACAGCGCACCACCTCCTCCTCGCCGGCCACCCCCCCTCCACCACCCCCCTCCCCCTCCAACGCCTCCTCGCACTCGCCACCCAGAAATTCATCGCCGACATCGCCGCCGACGCATACCAATACTCGCGGATGCGCTCCTCGAACTCAACAGCTAATGCCGCAGCGACGGCGCTCGGGCCTGGAGGTGTACAGATAGGGCAGCCGGCAGGAGGAGGGGCAGGGGCGGAGAAGGGGAAGGGAGCGCAGAGCAGTCAGCATGTGTTGGGGGTGCAGAGGGCGGGGTATGGCGGTGGGGGTTCGGGCGGGGGCCAGGGGAGGGCGGTGCTGACGATGGAGGATCTGGGGTGTGCGGTGGGGGAGTATGGGGTTAATGTTAAGAGGGGGGAGTTTTATAGGTGATATCCTGGGTTGGTGGTACGGGGAGGGGTTGTGGGGAGGGAGGGCGGGAGTGTACGTTATGGATTGTGAGTGCATGCCTCACGGCGTGGGCATAGCATGGCTTCTCATTATGATGGGAACAGATGGCGAAGAAGCACATCAAGTCTGGGACGGTGTTCATGACATAGAGCGGGGACTACAAGCTGCATGGCATGGCGTGCTTATGGAGTCGCATTGGGCGGTTAGATAAAGGCAATCGAAAGATATAGTGACCACGATTTTTAGAATTAAACCATCTTCCTGATAGCTTGAGAACCCAATCTCCAGTGCGCCTGCGTTCTGCAACGAATCCACCATCTTCTGCGAGGCGTTGATAGGGCTTACATCGTCACGCTGGCTATGATGGACCCAATGCGGAAACTGCTATATATTCTCAGCCCCTATCCTATCGCCGCCACCGCAGATCAGCATGAGCATGGCGAAGCGCTCGGGCGTGGAACTGTGCCGTAACCACCTGGGTAATGAGATGACTGACGCATGACGTGGAGAGGATGGGGGTGGGAAAAGCAGCGTTACCCATACTAAATCCCGTCACATGAATACGATAGATATCCGCGACGTGGTAGGACTGTGAACGATGTGATCGAGCAAAGCGGAGAGAAAGGCGTAGCTCCAGCCATAACTTAGCTTCTTCCAGAAATTCTCTAATTACAATTTTCTGCTCAGAGCTTATCATAATCTGCAAGCCTCATTGTAAGCTGCTTTGACACGGCGGAGCGCACAACGACTTGAGTCACCTCGTAATTCCGTACTCTAGGGTACTTGCGAATTTTTTTATCCATATTTAGACTTGTCGCAAATCTCATGAAAGACTCTGCAACCATCCCGCATACTTACGGACTCACGGCCGCTCCCGACGATTAGCATCTTCGTCTTTGCCTCTGTTTTGGTTACGACCGCAGTGTTTCGAGGCTAGAGGGATGGCAATCTGGGGCGGATTTATGCCGGCTTTGTATTCATCAGAATAGAGGATTGAGCTTGGAAATATTATGCAAGATGGAGGCAAGTCATCGTATCTGCCACGCTGAAATTCGCCGGCGCCGTGCATGATGAGGATCAGGGGCCATTGTTCTGCAGATTGGTGGTACGCTGGTGAAAGTAAGATGGGTTCTCATATTCAGAAGGCGCTGGCGAGTAGGGCTGGTTGTATTGATTGAATGATATGTGTGATGTTTGCGCATAAGAATGACCAGGATATCTGGGCGTAGCCATTTTGCGATCACTCCAGGTTGTAGGCAGGATAATATATTTAGGTTGTAGCAAAGGATCTGACAAAAATGTATGAGAGACAGAAAGACGACAACGGATATAATGTGGTAATGAGGAACCAGAAAGGAGATGACGATTCCTTAGCATAATGACATTACGCCGGCAGAAGATTCATTCATGTTACATACCCCATATCTCATTCCATCTCTTGCTGTCACCATTCAAAGGTCCGTGGAAACGCCCAAATCGTGCTGGCTTGCCTCCGTAAGCCTCAGGAAGGCAAATCCAATCCCTTACTACGCCCGGCACCTCCTCCTTGACATGGCTTACGCATATCAACGCTTGGTCTTCGGTTAGACCGTCCATGAACACGTCTCCGAGGAAATGAGGCTCTGTCGCTGTCAATTGCCTGTTTGCCAGCGGTAACTTATCCTTTGTATAGTAACGATAGTATCGAGTGTGACCCCAGGTGAGAAACAGTATGCATTTGTCTCTGACATACTCATCCATGCCGCTGAATGCTTCGTCGAGGACAACCAGATCAGGCTTTTTCACGATGGCGCGCAAGAAGAGCACAATTCTTTGAGAGGTGAATGGAAGATCTCCGAATCGGAGATTGTCTGCCCAATCCAGACCCTGCTCTTCATAAGACTTCGGCGCTCTGGGCGCTTCTCCTCTCAAAGTCACTTTGGTCATGGGATTGAGTTCGGGCTCAAACCAACGCAACACAGCTTCGACCATCATATCACGTTCATAGTTTAATTTGGGTGTACCAAGAAAAGTCTCGGCCCAAGCATTCTCAATCGTGCGGCGTGAGGTCAGATGCTTCGGGAAAAACGCATGGATCTCGGGAGAGGACTGCCCGATACGCTCCTGTATATCGAAGATCGAAATACCGGGCCAACCAGCCTGGGGTAAGCGGCCGTGGCCAAAAGTTTTGATGGGTAGAGAGTAAGCCTGAGGATGGTCGGAACAGATCAACGAGATGATGGTCGTTTTCCCCGACCCTATACCACCGTTAAAAAATGCCTCGCAGAGCTATCAAACTCACCGTTCGGTCCAAATACCCCCCAACGCTGACCTCGTCTCACGGTCCAGCAAAGACCCTGCCGAGGCTGGCCATTCACATCTTGAACCCATGCACCTAGAACTTGCTTATCTCCGTATACCACCTGAACGTTCTCCATTTCAACCAGGGGCTCTCGGTCGTCCGACAGGCCCCTGTCCTTCGCATCGAGGGGCTTAAGCGTTTGTGCTTGCTGCTCCGAACTTTCCTTTCGACTGGTATACTTATCTTTGATACCTCGAGCGGTAAGCTTCCGGCCGAATTCTGTGGAGATTTGTGTCACTTGTCTTGAACGGCTGCTGTTCGTTTCCCATTCCACGCGGTTCAGCACGTCATTTTTGCGACCCTGTTTAGCCACCCGCAGACTTGGACCCAGGTAAATTAAATGCGTAATCCAATCTGGTATAGGATCTTGAGAGCGTAAGGCAAATAGGATTTGCGGAGTATTCTTCTTTGCAAGACCATGCAGCAGAGGTGATAGCGTCATCGATGTAGGAGGATCAAGGCCCACTACGCAGACGCCGGTCAGCTAAGCCCTATCTCATAAAGACCCTGTGATACCCACTGAAGGGTTCGTCGAGCAGAAGTAAACGTGGTTTTCCCAGTAGAGCTTTGGCGATCCTTGCCCGTCTTGTCTGCCCGTTGCTAAGATTCCCAATTGACATGTGGATCAAGCTCGCCAATCTAAGATCATCAATTACCTTATCGATGTCACCTTGCTCTACGCTCTCTTCGCCCAGCTTCTGCGATGGATTAAGCACTGCATTGCCTTTCAGATAGTCCAAGACCGAGAAGTCGGTCTCTTCTCTCCTGCTTTCATATCTTGCGCTCATGTAGGCCCCTCGGGTACTAGACAATCCCAGACTAGTTCCCTGCCCCTCGAAGCCCACATACTGGATAGCACGAGTACATCTACGAAGCGGAATGTTATTGACTTCGACGTGCGGTGGAGACAGGAATGGGAAAGACCGCGCATTCGGTGGAATCGATATGTATCGGCCGAGCAGAACCTCGAGGAGAGTTGTTTTGCCAGTATTTGAAGGTCCCACCACAGCCCAGTGTTGCTGGGACGATTGGTTGGATGGTAGGGACCACTTCAACCCAGGGAACATGGGCGGGTTCTTGGATCCATCCTGCCCATCCAAGGACGGATATTGTCTGTAGAAGGTGGCATTGTCAATGTGAACGATAGCTGACGAAGTCGATGCGTTGGTACGGGTGCTGAATTGGCGCACGAATGTCTTGAACGACAGGGGAGAAGTAATTCGCATGTCCTATCCATGCCCAAGGTCTCAAGCCAGTAAAACTATTCCAAGTCCAAAGTTAGAGTTGGGCAGTTGCAGCCGAGGCCCGCATCCTATCCGAATTTGGCGGTTGCAAAATGCTTGCGACTTTCGGGAAAACTATTTCCCCCCACCACAACGCAACTTCGGAATGATGTTAGATTCAGTCGTCTATAACTTTATCAACAAGCTCTTGGATTTTATTGTTAAACTTGAGAACAATTCTTTTATCTCAAATTTGTTAAAGATCTGTCAATTTGTATCTTAATAGCATAGATAGTAGACTTTTGTTCTAGTTGTATTTTCTTAGTATTTTATCTAGTACGCCAATCCTATTCTTAACTCTAGCTACATTTAAGTCGAAATCTTGAAATCTCAAACAACTCTATGTGCTCTCAATAGAATTGTTCAATTTTACATTATAGTACTCACGAAGACCAGATATATTACAAAAACTATAAATCTCTAGAAATTTATGCGGGATTGTCAAGTGCAATTTTTGATTCTAATTGTGGTGGGGGGTATCGATTCTCCCGAAAGTCGCAAGCATTTTGCAACCGCCAAATGCCGAGCGGGACGGGATAAAAGCCCAAAGACTTCGTCCCTCAATGCCTCGCGATTATCGAATGAAGCAGCAAAAAGTTGGAACTACTGGTACCCTGGCACCCAGTGGTGCACTTTCCCTTGGCTCCCATCGCAAACCAAGGTCGACGCGGCGATGGTAGACTGCTGGACCAGTGGGAATACACACACCCATACGCAGGATTTTAGATACTTCTAAACCCGGGGACGGAAGAACAGGCGGGAGCACCTTGAGAACATACCGAGAGAAGCAACAAAATGACGAGCCCAACTCCCTCCAAGCACTCATAGGCAGCTGGCAAGTACTTCTCGCAACATCCTCTCTAATAGGAAGCAGTGGCCGCTTATAGCATGTCTATCCTACCGTCCTAGCATCATGTTCATCCCCAAATTTAATTGAATTTGAAAAGGCTAAGGGACTGGAGCATAAGATCAGTCTCAGCAAGTCTTCTCAGCACTCCAGATATGGTGGTTCGGCCCATGACTTCGGTTATCATTGGCTGAATTCCTGGTCGCGTAAGGTTGCGCTATTCGCAAGCACGGCAAAGTACGCGCACGAGGCTTTCATGTTATCCGCTAGTTGAGAGCTCACAACCGTATAACTGAGCGCATAGCATACAACAAGTACGAAGCCAGAGCGCCCTGGTCTTGATAGACACCTCGCGACCGTTTTCGATAACATCACGTCCAAGCATGCCATATACCTACAGCTTCGTCCTTGTGTGCGCCTTACTCACTCTCCACTCGATATTAGACGTCTGTGCCTTTCCTGCCTCCAATGGTCATGAACTGTCATCAGGAGCCATTCGTGAGTCGAGTAATCACGAGTGGCTATCGTGTTTCAATCGAGAGACACACCCGGGTATCAGATCCGTCGATCTTACTGAATGCCGCGGTGCGCTGCGTAAACTCATTCTTGAACCGGACTTCACCAGGAATTTGCCCTTTAGTCGTCACGGGCGGGTCGCTATCAAAATACCCAAGGGGTGGAAACAGGGAGAGTGTACGATCTTCGTATCTTGTGGCAACGACTACGACACCGATACATTCACCTACGCCGATATAGCTCATATAGCTGCAAACATCATCAACACGTGCATAATAGACATGCCCGATACGGAATACGGAGGGCTTGCAGGAATTGGAAGGATTGGCAGCTTCTATGTCGCTGTCGGTAAAACCGGATGGCAGCAGCAACTTCTGGGAATTGAGAACAGGAACCGCTCGGCGGCCGTAGCAGCCTAAAGACGATGAAAAACGAGAGAAGTGGAACGGTCAAAATGAAGGGAGTGAAACCAGTAAGAGGTATCGCTACCTTCTCGAAGACAGGAGAGAGAAAATGAGACACTGCTAGCAGCTGTTCGCTGGTAACGTACTTCAGGTTGGGGCCGGACATTGCTGATTGTAGCCGCAGGGGTCAGAAAATCCTTCCCAAACCTGATCATCACGTCTTGAGTTACGTCGTGTGCCCATGGATCGTTCGTTTCTTGTAGTTTAGTACAAATCTACAGCTTCCATGGATCTGTGAAACTCTCTCTGGTGCGCTTGTTCTGCAGAGATCTTCTATTGCCACGATAACACCATGATAGCTGCAGACTGATAGCGGTGCTATACATCTGGTAGAGTTCACAAGACGAGTTGGTTGCATGCATACGTTTCGAATCTCGTCGATTTCTCCATCCCATGGAACCATATGCTTACTGGATCGTCGTGGCAACCTCAAGGAGTGGTTTTGATGGATCGACTCACATCTACGTGGTAAAATCAACATATGTCATATCTACTTCCTCTGAGGAGTTCTGCGGGGTCCCAGATTCGGCTTATGCAGCCATACACCACTCAAAGGACTGACCGAGCATTTCCTATCGGTCGACATGCAAGCCTAATCACTGAACGCAGGACTAGTTCTCGTTCGTGAGCGCATCGCACAGTATGACAGCAACGAAAGGTCTCCTAGCATCCATTGTGCATACATCAATTATCGCTAGCTGCGCATGGTAAGGCTATCCCTTATGGCATTGACTATGAACGAGCTCTCTTATAGCTAGGCTCACTTCACCACCTGCTTTGCGGCTTTTTGCCTCATTTTTCCTATCTGGATATATCTCTGGGAATGAGGGCTGATTTCGCAAGCTGCGGTAGCGAGTTCCTGAATAAATCTACGACCTTATATAGCACGCTCGTGTATCACGGTCCAATTCACAATGTTTACGCTAATGCCGTGGACCCAACACTGATCACTGTCCAAGGCTGCAACGACCTCTGTGGCACTGGCATCGACTACTACTCGTGGAAAGATGCAAGCAATACAATCACCACCTGGGTAACCTTACGACCCGAGCTTGTAACAGTGCGTTCATTGACTAGATGATATGGATAGGTTCTTCCAATCATTGGTCTCTTACTTCAAGCACCGTACGAGAGCAACAAGAACTGGAGCACGGTTTTGCTCCTCAGCCGGTGGGTCGGCAATCCAATCGCAAGCTTGTCCTACCTTCTGTGGAACATCAAGGTCACGGGAAAATGCGCGTTAATGTGTGACATGGCTACGAGGTACGAGGAGTTTCCTGCTCAGGGCTCTGAGTTCTCGGTCATGCGGGATTCTCTGTTCGTTCTTTCCGTCATGAATCAATGTAGGTAAACCCGAATTGTGGTAAGAAAAGCATAAGCTTTGGCTAATGGAGAGCATGAGATTCCACAAAACCAGAGTTGCCTCCTGTGGAATCGGAGCGGCTTTTGCGACTCGTATTGTTCAGCAATCTCTTGCCTTTGTCAGATGCCACCCGCGGCAGCGATGAGCTCTTAAACATGCGCACTCGACTTGCGCAAGATCTCCGCGAAGGCCGAAAGAAAGGAGTGATTCCTGTTTTCGTCTCATTCCTGTGGTTTGTATTCGCCCTGGCACTGTCTGTCCAGCTCGCGTTCGGTTCCATCGGCGACAACCAAACGGCGCACAATCTTGCAATTGGTTTCTTGACTGGCTGGCTTCCTATAATGGTCATTGCGAGTACCGTAGATCGCAATGTTGTCTCTGCGGACTCTATTCAGGAAAGGTTGAACCGTCTTGTAGAAGATGTAAGGCTAGCCCTGCTTAACCCCGAGATCAGAGCCGGCTACATGCGGGCTACAAGAACAGGTCCCGAGGACTTCTCGTGGTGTGGCAAACTAGCCGATCAGCGAGTGTTCGATGGGAACTTCTTCACCGAATTCTCTGGGCAGGGCAGGAAGCACTGGCACTACGGAGTAGCTCACCCTCTCCTGGCTGGCATCGAGGCAAAGTTCGTGGCAAGGTACGGCCGTGACTGGCTTCGTGAGGGCTATGCTGCTCGACTCGCCATCGTTGTCGGATCGAGAAATATCAACGGATTGAGGATGTTTGACCCTCGCATGGTTTGGCAGATTACAAGTTCGCTGATTCTTGTTGTGGGGTCCGCTGGAGGCTCATTCGTCATCTCATGTATTGATCCTCCCACGGTCTCGCTCTCCCCCGTTAGAAATCATGCAGCTTACAATCTCTGCAGATTATACGCCGACAGTGGGCCTTGGATGCAGGAGTGGTGGTTACGCGGTCTACATCATTATAGCTCTTGGCCTACTGATGATCGAACTCGTTGTATGGCGGCTGACACATGAGCGAACACCTTCCCTAAACGGACAGGACAATCAGACACAGACCAAGTACGAAGAAGGTCGAGATTCACCACTAAGCCAGGGCGTGCAGCGAATCCCTAGAGCCTGGAGCCGCCTTCAACTTCTTTGGAACAGGATGGACACAAGGGACGTCATCAGGATCTTCATCATGAGGCCTTGTGAGATCTTCAACAGCGGATGGCTGGTCTACATCATCGCCGCTCAGACATTCGGATCGTACCAAACCTGCGAATGTCTAGCTAGTACCTGGGCTGGATCAGGGGTGACACAGTCCCACTCCTTGGTTCACCATTTCAGAGATCAGCTAACACGCGCAAAGGGATACATCGACTTCGCAACGTCTGCCTGACCACATGTACCAATATTTAAGACGAGTATCGACTGACTTCACCCAGCTACAATTCCTACCGCGCTCGCGGTGTATACTACTATTGGGGAGCCGCAACAGCGCTGTCTGTCACCGTTATGAGTGCGGGTCTGGCCTACATCGTGGTAAGCATCTCTCAACTTGAGCCCTCACGAGGCAAGCTTCCCAGGCATAAGCTGACGGACATTATCAGCATGAGTATTGCACACAAAGCCATCTCAGCACCGAACACTACGACAGAGCGATGCGAGGCCTGAAGCAGACGCGTAGGTTCAAGAGGCACTTCCATTTTGTCAAAAACATCCCGAACTACGCTATCAGAAGCAGCAAGTACGTGGTTAGTAGAATCACGGGTGGCAAGACGCGCCCTGGACGGCGAAGTTTGGTCTGGAGCAGGTCAACGGAGGGACATGTGGGCTTCTTTGACGATTGAGAGGAACACGTATCGACTTTGAGTTGACGAGTTGGCTGGGCAACGTTCTTTCGGTCCCTGTCCAAGTTACGTTCTCTGATTTTTGATCTATAAGTATTCCTTGACGGTTTGCCTTGTCAGCAATAGATGTCGAAACGGCCCGTCACCATTTCACTGATACGTTATCCGAGGATTGCCACACACTCAGTCCTCCTTGCTCTTCTCCACCAACGCCTCTGCCTCCCCAGCTCTCCTGATAACCACATCGCCATTTGCCATCCCGAAGTATGCCGCAACGGGCTTCTGGCCCCCCGTCTTTCCGCCTTGCTTCAATACCTCCTCCCCATCGACCCCACAAAAGAGCCCAACACTGAGCACACCCTCAATGAGCTTTATCTCCCTTGCCAGCTCCTCCACCAACCATTGCCCTTGTTTTCCCCTTCCCGCCACCCCATTCGGCATCCCCAGTCCCTCCACCCCTCCTCCGACGCACGATCCCTTCGACTGCGTCTGCTGCCCCGACGGCAAATCCGCTGGCAGCAACAGCGTCGTGAAGGGTGCATCGATGATGAAGTTATCCTGATCCGTCTTAATCGGCCCGGCTTTCATGATCGCCCCTTCCCTCAACACCGGCCCTTGACTCCCCAACCGCTCCAACGCCAGTAACACCGTATTCGCCGCCAGCGGTTCCACCTCAATCGGTATCGTCTTCCATTTACTAAGCAGCCTTGGCTGCAATTTCCTATGATCGGCGACACACACGAACTTCTTCGCGCTCGTCGCAACCAATTTCTCCTGATACAGACACGCGCCGCCACCCTTAATGCAGTTCAGATCCTCATCGACTTCGTCCGCGCCGTCGAAGGCGACGTCGATGAGGTGGCCGGGGGGTAGGGAGTCGTATTTTATGTCGCGCAGGCCGGCGCGGTAGATGACCTGCCGGGATTGGTAGCCGGTGGGGACGAAGAGGATGGAGGCGGTGGAGGGGTGGTTCAGCTGCTTGATGGCTTCGACGACGTAGACGATTGTGCTGCCGGAGCCGATGCCGATGTAGCGCGCTGAGGGGTCGAAGTGGTCGGCTACGGCGCGGATGGCGGCGGCGCGTTTGGCGGCTTCGATGGGGTCGGGGGGGTCCATTGGGGAGGGGGGGGAGTTGTGGCGGACTGTGAAGGGTGCCTTTATGAAGTGTGGGGGCTGTTCACGTAGGAAGAGTGGAAGTTGAGTTGTATATGCTGGGGCTGCGAGACATCTACTCTGGGAGAGTCAGGCGGCGCTTGTCCATGGGTGCTTTTCACTTTACCGGAGTGGAAAGGATTTGGTGGAGAGCCGCTGTAACATTCGCCAATCGAGTAGAGAGATAGAAAGGTCGATCAATTGGGCGGGTTGTCGACTGATGGGCTCATGAGAGCAGTGAGAAGGGACGTAGCAGATGGAGGGGCAATGGTGGGGGTTTTGCAGCCCTGCCAGCGGCTTTTCGGTCCGTGGACCGCCTGATGCTCTCTTCACTCTGAATTTACATCTACTTGTTCAGGCCCTCTTCAGATCGTGCACCTTCAGACGACGACTTGGGCGATGGCCACCACATCTATCACCCCAACGCCCCTATATAGCCGCGAAGCCGGCGACCAATCGGAGAGGCAGGTCACACTTTCTTCGAAAGAGAAGAAGTATGACCGCCAGCTCCGTCTCTGGGCTGCTAGCGGGCAGGAAGCTCTCGAGAATGCCAACATACTGCTACTAAACTCCGGATCTGGCGTCGTAGGGATCGAGACGCTCAAGAACCTCATATTACCTGGTGTAGGCAGCTTCACCATTGTCGATGAGGCTGTGGTTCAGGAGCAGGATCTGGGCGTCAACTTCTTCCTGACGGAAGATAGTCTAGAGAAGTCGAGGGCGGAAGAGAGCTGCAATTATTTGAGAGAGCTGAATCCGGAGGTTATGGGGCGCGCCGTGCAAAAGGTGCAGACTCGAAATGGTCCTTACAAACCGTTTACCGCTGACAGGCTATCAGTCTGTTGAAATGTTTATTAGAATACCCAATAACCTAGATTATTACACTCTCATCCTACTCATTGGGCCAGTCAGATCCAGCGACCTCGACAAACTCACGACATGGTCTTCTGAGTGCTCTAGACCCCTGTTCTACATCCATTCGATAGGATTCTACTCTCACTTTTCAGTACAATTACCAGCACACTTTCCTTGCGTTGACACACATCCCGAGCCGGAATCGACTGAAGATCTGCGGCTTCTCAAGCCCTGGCCGGAGTTGATAGATTTCATGCGAGTCAAGACGCGCGATCTTGACACCATATCTGATCATGAGCATGGCCACATCCCGTACCTACTTCTCCTCCTGTATAACCTCGAAATCTGGAAAAAATCTCACGACGGCGGGCCGCCTAGTGGCTTTCAGGAAAAGAAGGCGTTCAGAGCACAAGTCGAAGAAGGGGCGCGAAAGAGCAGCGCGGAAGGGGCAGGGGAGAATTTTGCTGAAGCCGTCAAGGCCGTCAACAAAAGCTTGAATCCGCCAGAAATAGCCAGTGGTCTCCGTGACGTCTTCGAAGCTGAAGAATGCAAGACGCCTACCGCTAGTGTAAGTAGAATTCCCTTGACCTGCACACTCTACTCAATGTACGACAGTCAAGCAGCTTCTGGATCATCGCCAATGCCATCCACGATTTCCACAGAAGACACGAGGTCCTGCCCTTACCGGGAGCAGTGCCAGATATGAAAGCGCAGTCTGCAGACTACATCCAGCTCCAGAACATATACAAGGCCAAAGCGAGAAAGGACTTGTCGGAGGTCGTTGATAAAGTCCGTGGCATAGAGTCAGAGCTCATGAAAGATTTCTCTATCGATGAGCGCGAGGTCGAAGCGTTTTGCAAAGGCGCCGCCTCCGTGAGATTGATCTCAGGCCGTCCCACTATGCCAATCAAGAGCCCATCGATGGTCGATTGGGGCGATAGGGCCAATTCTCTTGCTCAAGAGCTCAATGACGAAACGTCTTTGTTCTTGCTCTACGTATGCTTTTTAGCATATGACTGCCTTGCCGATCGTTCGACTCCAAGAGACTCAAGTCAAAGCATATATCACAGCTTATATTGCGCAGATTTCCTTGACGAATTGATTGAACAATCTGGGATAGTCATTGAGAAAGAGGCTGTCATGGAAAGAGTGGAGAATTTTTCCCAAGAGATGCAAAGAGCTTCTGACGGCGAGCTACACAATATCTCTGCGCTTACTGGTGGCATGGTTGCACAAGAAGTCATCAAGGTCATCACCAAGCAATACATACCACTTGATAACACTTGCGTTTTCGATGGTATTGCCAGCAAGGTAGGTGTTTTTAGAGTCTGAACACAAAAGCATTGCATAGCGTTCGGAGAGCATAGCGTGGGGAGTCTTGGACGGCCATTACTTGGTTGCTCAGCGAATTATGTATCAAAAATGAAACAGCCCACAGAGATCGGGCAGCACGAGGAGCTATGGTCGGAATCAAATGGTCTCCAATGTGCTTCTTTTCGCATCCTCTGGCAGCATTCAATTGGTCACATGGACACATTGGTGATACGAGCAGTGAGAGGAAAGAAGGGGTGAGCGAGAGGTGACCGCGAGAGTAGTAGAACAAGTAGATGGAAAGAACGACGAAACTAATGCAACGAAAGAAAAAGGCACTCAAGGGCTTGAGCGGGGCTATGTAGAATTGCTTGATACACAGCGAAATTGTTTCAGGGAACATTTCTCATAGGCAAATGATAACGAGTCTCCAAATCAACCGATTCACGGTTTCCCTATTGGGTTTGTTGGTGGACTTCCGGAGGGCTTGTGCAAGAACCCACTTTAGGACTAGCGCTTACTTTTCCCGACGTCATTAGCCAAATAGCAGTCGCGACTGATATGGATTCTAGAGGTCAAGTGTTGCTTGGCATCGCATCTCTCGTCCTCCAACATGTATTGTCACTATTATAATACGCTGGTAGCTGAGGCTCGTGGACAACCAATATGGCGCATTCATCGGTGCTCACATACAGGACTCAGCTGTGAATCCTGTGTCATGGCTTGAAGGGATGATATCTAAGCCATCCACTGCGGGCGTGAGAGCGAGCGCCGTTTCTGCAGCTAGATCACGACCAGCGGTGTCATCAACATTGCAGCAATTCAAGAATTCGTCAGGCCTAGCATCACTCTTTGAACTCGGAGCTCAAGACGTCTTCATGGCTATTCCCTGGATGCTCGATCGCGCAGGCGCCTTCAATTTGTTCAACCTACCAGAACGAATTGACAACATACTCGGCCTGCATGATGGGGGCAGCATCATTGCAGAAGCGACTGGCAACAAGACTCTCAATATGTCATCTCACGCAATAACGGGGTTAGCTTCTGCACAGCGGACTGCACCACCCATACAAGGGCATACTGCAGAGACCACTGGAGGTTTCTTTAGCTTCGCGGGTCTACAACATTTCCGTAGCTTTGGCGGTGTGTTTACATACATGACTAGCAAATGGGCTTTCGCGTGTCTCACGCTGGTAAGCCCCCGGCAAACCACATCCGGGTATTCAATCGCTGATTACACAATAGGTCATCGTCCTCAATCGAACGCATGCTTACGCTTCGGGCAGACGTCCTGTTCGCCTCACTTGGCCAGTTCGTCTGGCTCTCCGCATCTTGCCAATCATACTATTCTCATACCATGCACCGTCGCTGCTACAAGCAATCCGTTGTCAGACATCCCCCGATTATTCAGCTCTTAGATACAGCACCCATGACAAGAAATTAGACTTCTCTGAAGATGGCGGATTTCTCTACAGGTTGAGCTCTAGGCTATTACCCTGGCAAAGTGATCAAGAGTCTTGTTTAGCAGTGGGTATGGCTAGGCCTGATCAGGGTACCGCACCACCGTTGGGATCGCTATCACTCCTATGGCCGATCTTTAAGTCGATCTGCATCAGTCAGTTCGTGGAGACACTGTCATCGTCGGTACAAGGTCTGCATCCTGTGACTGAGACTGGCATGTCTGTCTTCGAGCATTCTTTAGCATTCGCTGAAGCCGAAGCCTTGGTGGCCAGTCAACTTGGAATGACCCCGTGGGGCTTCCCAAAGAACGGTTTTCCACGGAACGGCACCGAGTCCTCTGGCGAGACTAGAATCATGGACTTGGCTTCTTTGAGCACTCTGTATAACAGGATGAACACGCCGCCGGAGGTTCTGCTGATGGCTTTGATTTCTTCTTTCAACGTTTTGAGCACACACATACTTGCAATTCTAGGGCAGAAGGATAGATTCCGGCTTCTCAACACTGGTATTTGGGGGCTGTGTTTCATGGGCTCCTTCGCGTGGGGATTCTTAAGCTGGAAGCCTGAAGCAGGCATCGATGCAGTTATTCTACGTTTTCCAACTGTGTGCATTGTTGGGTTCATCCCGCATCTTCTTATTCTCATTGGCATCTTCTTCTGTGCGTGCATCTACCTGCTTGCGCTCTTATTAGCCGTCCTATCCCCTCCAGATGGCTTGCCTGAGCCTCGATCACTTAAAGAGAGGCTTCGAAACGCGCACGAGAATCTACAAGCCCACCGTCAAATTTGCAGTCTACAGGCTCGTATGCAGGATGACTTCTACTCGACGCTTATTAAGCTTGGTTTTTCTATTCTCACGATTGCAAGTGAAGCCGTTTTCCTGAATGAGGGTAGAAGAATTGGCGTGGGAATGTGGACTTGGCTCGAGGAGCAGCGGTTGAAAGAGCTCGAGAACGCGCGGCAGCCGTTCGATAACGTCTTCGGCGACGGCCTCGCGGACAGAATCGGCTTGATTGAAGAGCGAGCATTGCAGTCAGCTAACACGGGGAAGGTTTGGAGAAGCGGTTATGACCGTGAGCGGACGACGAAGATACTCAAAGCAAGAGGTCAAGGACTATATTCACAGCATGGGACAGACGGTGTCGGAGCGCTCCAGAGGGGCGGCCGATACCTCATGGCTTGGGAGTTCTTTCGCAGCATTTTCTGGGTGTGGTTGCGGTGCTTTTTGGCAGTTGTTGCGAAGATCCTGGATGTTGCTGGCATTCCATTTACTGCACTGCAGCCCAGCAAGAAAACCAGGGAAGAGAATGGCCCAATGCAGGACAAGGACAGTCCGCCACGGCAACCCGGTACGATCGATTTCTGGCTACTCTCCGACGATGGCATTCTGTCTCTACCAGAAAACGATAACATCGATGTAGAAAAGGAGACCAAGAAGCGCCTGAGAGCTGCCAGTGATCGCTGGGGCGGAAAGGAGGAGCGCAAACTCGACTCTACACTCTACAACTGGTGGACACACGGAGGATGGTGGGGCGAACGTGACGACAGCGGCACTTACCAAGCACCAGACACCGAAGACGATGAAGACACCACCAGCATCATCTCCGAATCCACCGCCCACGACACCGCCTGGGAGAGCGAAGACGAGGGCTACCAAACCCCCACCCAACGCCAGCCTGAACCTTACCGCGCTCGCTCGCCATCCCTAGACCCCGTAACAGACCACACCATCGACCCGACCCAGCTCGCCCGCCTCCTCAACCCCAAAGATCCCGACGCCCGCCAGGAAGCCCGCATGCTCGCCGCCCACCTCTCCAGCCCCACCATCCTCACCCGCTCTCAATACCGCGCCTCCGAGACCCTCGACCACACCCACCTCCTCACCTCCACCCGCTACCGCCCCCCTGGCTTCACGCCCTCCCTTCTCAACGGCCGTCTCACCCCGTCCGAAGAAGCAGAGATCCTCGAATTCCTCATCCTCTCCCGTCGCGCGGCCGACGCTCGACCTGCGGGCGCCTCATGGCGAGACGGTGCCGACGGCCTCGGTTCCGGAGGCCCGCAGTGTGTCGTGTGCCAGAGCGAGCCGCGGACGATCTTGGCGTGGCCGTGTCGGTGCTTGAGTCTTTGTGAGGAGTGTAGGGTTAGTCTGGCGATGAATAATTTTGGGACGTGTGTGTGCTGTAGGACGGAGGTGGTGGGGTTTAGTAGGCTGTTTGTGCCTTGAGTGACTGAGTGAAAGGGAGGGCGGAGCGAGAGGGGGGGGGAGGTTTGGTAGCATAGCGGGAGGGGGTCCATGTACTTTTCCAGCGATAGAGGGTTTGTTCGGGAACATTCGTTTTGAGGTTCACACTCCAGGCTATCGATCAGTGAGCATGCTGTATTATTTTCAGCTTTCTGCCTTCGATGCCAGCGTCTGGGACTTTATTGTCATTGGACGTCACATTCTTGCACTCAAGCAATCGAGCTCCTCAATGAACGACATGATTTTTTCAGTCCACCTCCCTATACGCAACGAACCCGGTAGCAGTTTCCCAATTCCTACTACCGAGCATCTTCTGCTCTATCGTCTCCGATACTACGACACGACTTTCGATCTACGCGCTAAGCCTACAGGAAAGTATGGCAAGCCCTACTTTTTGACATCTACCCACCCTTCTCAATAGACCATCTTCCAAAGCCGAAGAATGGAAAAGTAGCAGATTGCATGGAACTCAGCGCCATGTCAGCAGCTTATAGAAGGTGGGCTCGCGGTGTAGGGGGGTAATGATGGATCAGCCCTGCGGGTTTGGAACGCATGCAGAATGTTGTTAGGATGTGTAGGAGGGGTGAGATCGGCTTGTATTGCCGCGGGGGGGGAGTATGCATTTGGGAAGCAGGTAAGGGGGGGGGAGAGTGGCAATGAATGGGTAGTCTTGGTTGTTGAGGTGAGTTGACGTCAGTTGTTCTCAAGCAAGAGGTGTAAAGGTTTGGAAGCAGGGCAGATTTGTCATTTGTGCCTCTTTTACAGGTAAGGCGCACCGTCTGGAAAGTCTACCTTTATACAATTCTGTTTTGAGAGACTGGAAGCTTGCGATCGGTAGGTTTGTGGGTGATGTCTCCAAGGTTTGAGGATTCGAGAAATTGGCCGCTGTTCGGGAACGTCCACCTGTTTTTGCGTGGGCGGAAACGCCGTGTTGTTTCCCTACATCTTCTTCCTCCACTTGTCGACCCAAATCCCACTTCTGTGTTTTTCGCGGTGTAGGTTCAGCTGGGCTGTCACTTGCCGTGGAGCTTTCGCTTATACAAGAGGGTCTTTCCATTACGTTGGTTACTGGAGGTCCCAGGAGAGACAGCATATAGATTCCGGTACTGTCGAGGTTGTTGTTCGCGGAGAAGTGGTATTCCCTCTATCCGAAATTTTGGAGGCCGCGCTCTGTAACCCATCAATTGGATCTCGGAGAACACAAAAAGTATCCGTGGAAGAGAAGAAGTTTGTGTTGCGGTGTTTGGTGGCTTATGAACGCGGGTGTCTGGCTTGTCATTGCATGCTATATGATGGTGGAATTTGACGATTCCCTCGCTGCACTGGGAATGGCTGGAGCCACTCTGCTACCTTGCGGAAGGCTCGTTGAGAAAATTGTTAAGGTGGAGGTGATCAAGCGGCATAGCTTTTAAGATGTATCGCCAACACATCGTGGCGAAGTAGCGGACTTTGCTTCGGGAGGGGACGTTCTCAAGGAAATGTGAGCTGCTTAGGAAATTCGTGGTGCCAGTCAGAACCAGTTGAATGCACTAGCGGACCAGCGCCGGAGCCGTTATCGGTGGAAACGCACAAGGTTATTGGGGTTCGTGTTGTACTGGTCAGCTGGGCTGGTGCCACCATGGTTCCCCAATGAGTAGCAATAGTCGTTCTTTGAAACCATTAATGCCTCGATACTCTGCAGAATGATTCCCGAGTTTTCGGTATTGGTGGCATCGGAGTAGTAAACGTATATCTCTCGCCTGTCTTCCGGTTGTTGCATTGTGCAGAACTTCTCAGTGAAGAATTTGATGGCAGCGTCGTAATCCCCTTCACACCCGCGGTAATCGGGCCAGAAGTCGCTGATCGGTGATTGTTTGATCTTTTCCCGGAAGATGTCTGCTTTGTTGAATAGTAGTACGATGGTGCTGGTTGTCAAGCATATGGCTGTGTTCAGGAGACTTTCAAACCAAGTAAGGGAGTCGCGCATATCATTCAAATATCCGTGACCAGGGTAGGTATCGTAGGCAGCCAGTGATGCGACAAATACCAGGCAGTCAACGTTATCCAACGCGTAAGGCCATTTTTTCCGTTCAGCGCGATCACCCCCGATATCGTAAACACAGTATTTCATGTGGTGGGATTCTAAGTAGGTCTCATGAATACCTGTCGTCTTCACATATGCGTGTAGAAAGTCCTCACCGTTGGCTGCGTAATTCTTCGAGTGCAGACGCTCTTGATGTCGAAGATAGCTGAAAACCGTTAGCTGCGACCTTACCCTTGGTGAGGGAGACTGACTATTCAACCGTGTCATTTACTATGTTATCATGACCACGCAATCCCGCAGCTGCCACTAGCTCATCAATCCACTCTCGCTGCAGGGTGGGGATCTCGATCAAACCCGCAACTCTCACATTACCGATGCCATCAAGAAGTGCCAACTCTTGGCATTGCGGTCCTGGCCGGGAGGTAATCCGAGACAAAGCCTGTACTTCACTAATGATATTGTCGAAGAGGACCTCCCGAGCGTGCTCTCTTTCCCGTGGAGTGATGAGGCGGGCGGCGCAAGCAATCCTCATTTGCTTCAACATTGTAGATTTTCCGGATGTTGAGTTACCTACCAACGAGAGAGGAGAACCGGGTAAGCGTGAACTTGTTACATTCCACAGGATGATGAATTGAGGTAAACATACCAGCGAGGACGAGCTTGATTTGCGGGTCATTGACGGGAATGTAAGGTTGAGTAACTATGTTATAGCCAAGTACTAAATTCTTGTTGGCTTGGCTTACTGGTAGGCTCTCACGTCTTCTCGCTTCTGATAGAGCATCCAACCAGCGCTTTCCAATCCAAAATCTTTGTTTTCCCGTTTTCTTCCTCACTATGCGGGAAACACCATTATTCTCGCCCCTTCTATCACGCGAATAAGGTGGATTCGGATTCGACTGATAATTCTGCTTGTTCCATAACTCATGTATCGATACTGGAAGTGAGAGCACCGATATGTTCGTGACCTGTGAGAGGCTTATCGCCGATAACAAAGACCATCCTGCCGTGGACGCACGAGAACAGGGACGTAAATTGTTCGACTCTTTTGATATGCCATTTGAATAAGCCCTAGATTCCTGAAGCAAAAGCTCCAGATCGGTCCCAATGAGGCCGGCTTCGGCATCGTTTTCGAAACCGTCGTTCATATCTACAGAATCGCGTTCATGTGTTAAAAAATCAACATACGAGGTTGCAATGTGGTGCGTGTCGGTTGCTGTACTGTGGCATGATTCGGGAGACTCCAACTGGCTGTACGTGACTTCGTTCAATGTAATGGCACAGCTCGCTTCTGCGCACGCCAGACTGCCAAGTCCTGTTGTGGCCCGACGTATCGACGCCTGCAATGCTGGCTTCTAGAGACGCCAGTCTCCGGGAAACGTCCTCACTTGATGAACGAATGCCCTCCACTGTTGTGACGAGGCTGTCAACGGCCATCCGGATCTCGTCAACAGTTGTGCTACGAATCTCGCTAAGCTTTACCTGCCCTTCTTCAGTGACATAACTTACCACGTGAAGATCGCCAAGATCATATTGAGCGAGCTCTGAGACGTTCGAACTCGAGAAAGAAGTTCACGTATCTTCGATTCGTTCTTCGCCCACCGCATCTTATCCAACAGCGAAAACGGTCGCTGAAGCGTGAAGGAATCCATCATCTTATCCAGCTCCGACAAGGTCAGTACGCAAGATGTGTTGATGATAACCAACTGTTCAACAGAAATTTGGGAGGTGCGAGTCCTAGAAGCCTGTTTTGAACCTTGCATGAAAGGCTGCAATTGAGAGAGACATCCTCGCAGAGCAGAAAGCTCTGCAACGATACCGTGCATAGACGCCGGTGCATCCCTCTCTCGTCGTATAAAATCGATGAGGCTGCCGGTCAGTTTGCTCGTGACAGCGAGGATGCCTATGACAGATCCTATCACGGAGAGAGGATCCATGTTGCAGATAAATTACGAAAGAAGCACAAGCTGCAGACATTGTGGTCATTGTTCGCCTTATATGGCGACGAGATATGCCTCAGCCTCGTTCGAAGGGCTGGCTTTGCGTACCTATCACGAAGTCGTACAGCTTAAGATCCGATCCAGGCAACCAAAGTACGGCGGACAATAGACGGCCCGCGTCATGCTGGAACTCTCAATTCGAATCTGCCAAGACCGAGGGAGAGTGAGAAGAGAAGTGCAGATTGGAAGAAATATCACTATTCGATTCAATGAAGTACTGATTGTATTGGAATGGAAAGGAAACCTATGGCTGACGAGCTAGATAGAAGTGAATGACAAGCACAGGACTGCTAATGAACGTAAGTGTTCGAAGAAAAGGATACTGGACAGTACAAGGAACACTGGGTAGAACAAAACGCAACAAAGACTTCTCGGGTCGCAAGACCAATGAACGTAAGAATCGAAGCTGATGATAAGGGCATTAAGCATTGAGAAAAGATTGTGAATGTAGAGAATCGTCCACTACCAAGCTCAATCAGCTCGCCCCTTTCCCTTGCCCTCCTTGACACGCTTGCCAGGGGCTTCTTCGAGGCTCTTCTCCTCCGCCAAACTTAGCCTGAGGGCAAACTCCAGATCATCGATTTCTGCAGTTGACTCATCTGCCGAAGATGGTGGCGACGAACGCTGTGCGATGAAGGAAGCGGTTCCACTCGATCCTGCCTGACTTGTTTGGTGTTCTTGCAAGCTCAACTTGATCGCTTCTCTGAGCTCTGGATCGCCTTCTTCGCTTATTTCGATTGACGTGTTGTCGGCAGTCCTTGGAACAGATCCTTCGATGATTGTCTCGCCACTTTCGCTCGAGCTCGCGCTCTTTCGTCGAAGCTCGTCATTGGCAGCCGCTTCCTGACTGAGAAGGGTTGCATAGGCAAGGATCTCATCCTCGGTGGCACCAGGTCCGAGAAGCTCAGTACCGAACCGGCTAGCGAGTCGCTCTTCCTCCTTTCGCTTCTTCTTCTTTTCGTACTCGAGCTCATGCTTCTCATTCGCGATATATTCTTTCAGTGCGCCTCTGCCGGTGCCAGAAAAGTGATCCGTGTTCTGGTTGCTTCCTCTCTCTGATCGTCGAAGCCGTCGCTTGTTACCCTTGTATTGGTCCGCGGCGGAGGAGCTGTAGCTCCAATAGCGTAGATGCGTACCAAGAGACACCATACCACGAAGGCTGGTTGGATCGGGGTCAAGGCAGAGAGCGCCTGCAGCAAACAAATTGATTCCGACACCTTGAGGCGACGCTTCGGCTTGAATGAGACGGCGGCGAGCACGGGAGGAGAAGCGAGAATTCAGTGTACGGATGGGATCCAGGTTAGAGGCTAAAGGGTCCCATGCCTGCACCAAGCCATCATTTCCGCCGTGGACAAGGTATAGAGCGGTCAAAGCAAGGCAAGATATCTGGGGTGAGTCTGTGTGGATGATACGGACCGGCTTGATGACATTATCGAGAATGCTAGTGCTTGGAGTCGAAGCCCGAATGTTCCATAGGATGATGAGGCCCGTCTTAGTCCCTACAGCCATCAACCTTGCACGCTGACCTGGAACATCTGCGGCGGCTGCGGGCGGCGACAACCGACTCAGCGGTGACATCGTTGGCGATGTGGCGGCTGAAGACCCGACCATCCCTAAAAGCGGATCTTCGAAAGTAGTGAGCGTGGCGAAGGTCGATCTATCAGTAGCTGCCGTGGTAATTTGAGTTGACTTCAGAGTGCCGAACGAAAGTGTAGAGATCAACCACTCCTCAACAACATTAGTGCAGATTGAGGTATCGGATTGCGCAGCGGAACTCCGTCTGGTACGCTTCAGATCAGCAAACGACCAAGCAGGCTGCCCTTGGTTCTTCGAACGCGTATCACCAAAAATGGAGGGTCGCTCCGGCTCCGGGGTCTCAACGGGGTGCTCGCTACTATGATGGTAGTAAGGAACATTCTTAGAGGACTCTCTTGTCTTGCAACGGGTGTATCGCTTGATAGAGGTCGGCGTATCATCTTCAAGCCCGCATTGTAGGACCAGAATGCCCTCGCCGGTGTTGTCGTCGTCGCACGCAGCAAAGTCGACTTCCAGACGTCTTCGCATGTCCCACCCTTCACAGGACTTTTGGAAATGATGAGGCTTCAGTCTGGCAAACCTTTCGATTTCTCTCGTCTCGGCGGCGATCTGCTCATCACTCAAAGCCACTCCATGCCAAGAGGTCCTTGGCGTGTAGCTTCCATCGCCCTCTGAATCTTCGAAGGGGTTGAGCCTAGCTTTTCGCCGTGTGGGTTCAACCTGTTCCCAGTGTACTGTGCGACCAACTTGCCAAGCTAGTGTCTCCCACTGTTGCGCGTTGAGCTTCATCGCCCGCGTAAGAGCTTCGACTCTGCAAGGAAATTTAATTAGAAAGAAGGCTTCACCGAGGGCGTTGAGAGCCACGGCCCAGATGCGATGCCGCGCATGTCGCTGCGTTTTGAAGTCATCATCGACGACGATTGCAATGATTGGTACACCTGGGCTCAGCACCCAGCGAGCAGTGAGCTCACCACGTTCCATCCGTCTCTCTTGGGCGTTACTAGTTCCGAGGGAGTAGGCCGATAACACGCCATTTGAAGAACCGGCGAGCAAGCCTACCATTCCTTCCGAAAGATTCGGTATGTTCGGACTCTTCGCAATCCAAACGGTGCAGATAGTATCGAGTACGGGCAGAGCAGGAGCGCCAATGTATACAGATCCTATGTCGGTTGGGGGAGCTAGAGCACGCCCACGCTTTTCTTCAGTCGATCTGTAGTAGATCATGCCGCCTGACCAACCCTCGCCGTATATCATGCCATAAGCTTGACTAACGTCCATTGAGTTTGGCACACCAATCACGTCGCCGGCTCCAAGACCGTACTCCGCGTCTCCAGGGTATCGATCCACGAATTGAGAGAAGCCTTGAGGGTCGGCAAAGCCCCATTGTTCCACCTTCCCAAGTCTGGGATCACTCAGGCAGGCCGAGCCCATCTCTTCCGTTGCATGAATGAACGAAGGAGCTCTCTTGTTGAGGGCAGTGCCAAACACTGCATGTATATGGCTGACAGGTGTGACCAAATTTGAGTTGTAGGTGATTTGAGCACTGCCAGTCTGCGCAGAGTTGGACCTAGGATTACCGGATCCCGAAGAAGACCGAATCTCGGCAGGTTTGCCTCGCCCCAGAGAACGCAGGAGACGGGTACGGAGAATATACTCGCTACGCCATGACGCAAGCGGTGTTACTCGGCAAAAGGCACGATTCTCTGATTGTAGATTCTCCGAGCTTGTATCGAAAGCCTCAGACATGACATCCGACGCATTGATTGCTTCTACACCAGGGAAGAATCGTGAGAATGCCATCCGCCATGCGTGGGGGGTGGTGACGAGCATATGAAAACGACGGGAAACCAGGGACACGTCGAACAGAGACGCGGGCGGCAAATGCGACAAAATATGCGTGAGCACCTCTACGACTGTTAGCAGGTTGCGAGAGTGTCTAACGCATTCACGCTGACAGCTCGTGAGAAAGGCGTTGCGACTCTCACCATTCGGAAAATCCGTGATGGTACAATTCCCTGGTCCGGGTATCCTCCTTCTCTGTACCACGGTGAAGGATGGCCCATTATGCTTCTTCCTCGGCAGGTAGGAGCTTGCTTTCTCATGTTCAGAGATGCGACTCACAGGTGATCGAGAGTGTGGTGGCGAGACCGAGTTCAGCCGGGTAGCAGAAGGCTCTGACACGGGAGAGCCACGAACAGCAGGCCGCGCTGCTGTCGTCGCCGGGCGATGGGCGGAACTATGATCTTCGCCCCCGCTCTCTCCACTGAGGAGATCGCCGAGGGCGTGCTGGTCGTGTTCATGGCGGCCATGGTGATTCGGTTGGTTGGGGTCTGGAGATGAGTTTGAAGATGAGCTTTTCTGGGTTAATCGTGTGGGCTCGGGTTGCATAAAAAGGCTAGAGGATTTGAGGGTAGGTTATAGACTGAGCCAGCTCTCGGTTCAGTCGGGTGAAAGACAAGGTGCACAGATCCTAGGTTGATGTTGTGGCGGAAATAGAGAAGGAGACACGATGTCGTCTCGTCCAATTCGAAGTCCAATTACGTCTACGGCGGGCCGACTCACTCCCTGGTGTGCAGAACGAAGCCCCTTTCCAGACCGAACAGTGAACTCTTCTAGTCCCACGGATACGATGAGTTGCGACATAGCTTAAGTATCGCGCTGCATTACAAGCCGGAATAGTGTTTAGTTCGTAAACATGAGAGTCCGAGTCACCGGTCGGTACAGTTGCAAATTAGACCAATTGGGTCAAGATAGGGTGCGAAATGGCGGTCTCTCCGCGCTCCAAATTGTCGTTCATACGGGCATAACACTCTCAACAGCGATCTGACCACTATTCTCCAACGTTCATGTACAAGGCACTGTTGGGAGCACAAAGATCAGACTGCTCTCAAGAGATGCATCTAGTCAGTGCCAATTGATCGATCTATCGAATTTGGGCAGGCTGGTTAGTGATGACGAATCAGAAGTCAGCACCAGAATACAAATGCACGGGACTTGAGGTTTATTATTGGAACTATGCAACCACCTCACATCAAGGCAACAAAGGATCTTTCGCAGTGGTCGCGACCGGTGAGGATGTTGGGAGAGATATTGGTCCAGCTCCAATTGTTTTAGCCAAGGGCGATTCTTTTCGAGGATCTTCAATGGGTGGAGAGGTCCTCGTTGCCGACGAAGGCAGAGAGAAGGATCTGGAGGAGAACTATGACACGGCATACGATAATAGTGAAGAGAAGGCACTGCTCGCCGGGACATATCCAGCGATATCCTGCTGGGCGGACTGAAATGAATAGAGGGGCGCTATCGGTCCGATCCTGTCCTTGAGGGCCTGCTATGCAGTCTGTCCAGTCAGCCTTGGGGTTCCAGAAACTCCAAGACCTCACTACGTCAGGTTCGCACCCGAGCATTAACAGGCAGCCTCAGCCTTGGTCTAGGATTGGTCTTGCAGGCATGCATCATGCAGCTTGTCGAGAACGATAACCACTAGGAGCCCTATGGCACACCATAGGCCAAAAATGAGCCATGTTCTTCAAAGTGTGCGCGTCAAGCCGCAGGATTCCAGAACCCGGCGACGATCGCTCAGCCGCAACTATGTTTCGTACGTTATTTTCCCATTGCGGGCATGTGCTAAAGGTGAAGGTTGCTTCTCATCCTTTTGCAAAGTCCTGCATGCGTTTGATTTCTTTTCTTTTCTTTTCCTTTCGCAAGCTGCACTCTGAGACCGTCTTCTCTACCTGTCAGCTGCTGCAATGGGAATGTCCTCTCGCCACTCATATGAGCTATCGGAGATCTCGAGCGCCGCGTCGGGTCACAGACTGTCACGTACAGTGTCGAACGTATCGAGGGATAGCCCGCCCTCTCGCTATCCTGCTCCAACTTCAGACCATGCCAGCAAGATCGGTGATCCGTATCCATCGTCTCAGAATCATGATCCCGCATCGCCTGCCCTCCTTTCGAATGAGAAGGTACCACGGCCCAGGCTTAATTTTTACGATCAATCCTTTACCAACGGGTGGGGCTGGGAACTTCTCGCTTGGCTTCTAGCAGCAGCATCTCTCCTTGCTCTTATAGCCATCTTCGCCGGATTCAGCAACAAACCGCTCGGCGACTGGCAATCAAGATTGGCTCCAAATACGATTGTGTCAGTCCTATCACAGATAGGGCAGACCGCCGTCCTCGTTCCTGTGACAAGTTGCCTGTGTAAGTTCTATTCTCTAAGCGTTGATAATATCCTTGGGACTTTTCGTGACCTGTGAGACATGTCTTCGTGTTGAATTTTATGAAGACATGCAGCCGGTCGACTGCGAGAAGACATGCTGACTCCGGATTTATCAAGGCCAATCTATGATATGGCTGGGTAAGGCAATAGCATCGAGTATCTATGGTCAGCCTGCAGGCATGCAAGGTTTAGCCCAGCGGATGGATAATTTCGCGGTTAGTTTGACCAATGCATTACGTACGACATCCGACCTCATTGAGACTCATCCAGGCATCGCCAGTACCAATGAAGTCTACATCCAGATAGTGTGGCCTTGGATGATACTGCCTATTCCCAGCATTATTTTGTCATGGGTCTTCCTGGTGCTGACAATGTCCATTACCAAGCGGCGCAAGATCCCCGTACTGAAGTCATCGCTACTGGCCGCCTTACTCGGTCTCGATACCGATACCAAAAGGGACTTGGGTGGCATCACATCCGCAGCAGCTATGGAAAAGCATGCTGGGCAATAAAACGTGCGGTTGGAGTCAGACGGCACCGAATGGCACATTGTGAAGGAAGATTAAATCGAGCTCGAGCGATACACCGATTTGGATTCTCCGAGACAGGCATGAGTATCAGCATCTTCTGTCTGCCGCTTGCCTCGCTTCTGAAATGTTCCTGAGATTTGTTGAGAGGACAAGCCTTTGTATAGACTAGGGGAATGTACAGAGGAGATAGGAGGAAGACTGATGATGTGAAGTTTGAGAGTCTGATGAGCTTGATGCATCCGTGACGTGCAACTCAGCTGGTCTGGTCACAGAGCTCACCGAAGACAGGACTGTCAATGGTATCTCTTGATCGCATTTCCTCTATCGTCCAGGGTTGCAATTTTCTTCTACGACTGCAGATTGGCTGCTTTGCTATCTACCCTGCGTAGGGCGGGGTACCCTGCCGTGAATGGATCAACCTGCATGGCTACGTTGTACAAGGCTGATATGCTGTAGAATCCAGCAGCTCATCACTGCTATTGTGTTAGTCATGAAGGGGAGTCTCTACAGGACTTTGCGGAAACGTGATGGCTCCGGTTGAGATCACAGACGATTATTATGCTATTCTCGAGGTTCCACAGATCGCTACCCTCGATATCATCAAGAAGAGCTATCGCCGGCTGGCAGTACTCTTACATCCTGACAAGAATCCCAACAAGCCTGACGCGACGACTTCCTTCCAGTGTGTAAGTTTGCATATTCATTTGACCACTGTGAGTGAAGAGAGTATTGACTGACTCCTCCTGAAAGTTGTTAGCGGCATATGAAACAATAAGCGACCCCGAGAAACGACAGGTATATGACAAACAATGGGTATACATCAAGCATCGTCAACGAACACAACGGGAAGCAGATAAGTGCCAAGCCGAAGCCGCCGAGACAGAAAGGAAGAGGGCAGCTGAAGAGAGATTGAACAAAGAGAAGCAACAGAGAGCATCACAGGAACGCCTTCGACAATTAGAACAGCTCAAGTCTAGTCACGACAGTAGTATCTTCGAAATCAATCGAGTGATCAGAAAACTATCAACGGATGTGAAACGTCTTCAGGATCAAGATGATGAGGAATCAAGAAGGAAGAGGGAGAGAGATAGTTGGTGGGCATACTTTACTTCACCCATCTATGGCAAGGCAGAAGAAACAGAAGAACAGAAGCAGCAACGGGAAACCGAACGTCTCCAGAGGCTTGCTAGCAAGAGTATTCGAGGCAACGAGTTGAATCAGAAGGAGGCAAGGCTCCAGAGCTTGAAGAGTGCATTACAAGATGTGAACAGTAAAATTGCGGCGGAGAGGAAAAGGAACGAGGATGAGGTGCGGGCACAAGCGGCAAAAAGGCAAGAGCAGCTGAGAAAGGAGCAAGAGGCAAGGAGGCGAGTCGAAGAACAACAAGAACGCGAGCGACAGGCGGCGTGGCAGGCGGCACAGGCCAAATTGCGGAGGGAACAAGCTGCACGCGCAGCTAAGGAAGCCCGCGACGCTCAAGAGGCCTGGGAGGCACAAGAGCGCGTGCGAACAGCGCAAGCAGCTCGCGAGGCACAAGAGGCACAAGAGCGTATGCGAAAAGCGCAAGCAGCTCGCAAGGCGCAGGAACTACAGGAGTGTGAGCGAAGAGCCCAACTTATGCGAGCAGCTCGAAAAGCAGACGCGGCACGACGAACAAACAGGTCAAAGCCAGCAACTGCTTCCAACAGCTCCCATCGGGCTTCCGCCTCTAATGGAAGCACATGCCGACACGATGCTTTCTGGCCGAAGTTACAGTGCAGCCATCTTTGCAGTAACTGCCACACCATCCAAAGACGTTTCGCATTTCAGTGCCCGGGTTGCAGGATGATAGCCTGCGCGAGCTGCCGTAAGAGTCTAAGGGGTGAAAGGCCAAGAGATGACAATAAATCGGGCCGGCGCTTCGACTATGATAGCCCTACTGCTCCTGACGTCTGGGATGATTCCTTCTATTGATTGATGGGTTTAAAGGTGATAGCGGTGAGGAGAATTGCATGAAGGAGCTGACAACGCTCAAGCTAACGTTGCCATTAAGGGAAAGACCCTCCTACAGTAAAGATAGCGATGTCGCTAGCTAGGCCAGGTAGTGAAAGTAGGTGTAAAGGAGTTGGATTTCCAAGGATGGATCTACATCAAAACCTCAGAGTAGAACATTTCCATAGTAGAAGTACTTCTGAAGGACTTGCTTCTGTCGGAATAGTATGACAAACCTGACCTAGTGCCGAGTTATGCCGTTCTAAGGCTTGGCACACACCCTGACAAATCACGTGATGACGGCACGTGACAGCTCGGGTGATCTTGCCTCAATCGTGCTTGCGTTGTGGCCTGTCAGACAGAATTTACTTTATATTGGTCATTCGCGGCCAGGCCAGCTTACATTGGAGTTGCATCGCGTGGATGAGGTTCTTCCCGTGTGGCCGAGCTTGGGTAGCTTAGACATTGACTGGTGCGTCTGTCCGACTTTTCTGCTAAGGCTCAGAAGCTCTGCTCCAGGTGAGATTTGGGTACCTGATTAGCAGCCCACTCAAACAAGAGCAATCTCACTTCCGCTGTCCTTCGTAACTGCTTCGTGGTGATGACGCTCCATAAGATCGCCCTTTTCCGGCTCCTCAGTCGAGTTTGGGCGCTGAAAGATCTGCAGAAGCTGGATTTGACCTACTTGGTGAAGCGTTGTTGAGCTCTCCACAGACATCAGTCTAGAAAACATCTGATCTACGGCTTTGTTATCTTTTTTTTGCATCGAGTGCAGATGCGTCGTGGACGTCGACGTGTTACTTTTCGCTTCGAAAAGCAGCCACAGGACTTAAGATATTATGGGACGGGTCTTCTATAGAGGACCCATCTGATAGTCGATTACGAAAGAGATTACTCATTAATCCACCAGGCGACTTTCTCCATCATGCGCTTGAGTAGCAAAATCTGGTCGACATAAGTCGACCAAGCCAATAGTACTCTTGCAACGGACGTCAAAAGATTATCGGAACCGAGCGAAGGAGCAAAGACTAGTATTGCGTTAGGTTTTGTCTTTGCGTTGATCTGTCTGGTGTTCTAATCTGTCTCTTAAACGGCGCAGACTCGCTCATGGTCGATCTAGAAATGTGGCAACATCGCAAGAGACAGACAACTGCGAATCGTTCAAGGAGCGGCTTGTGAAACTGGTAGGAACTTCGTCCCATGCACAAGCTCCCGCCAGAAGTCGATGGCCACACTCAGCAACCCAACAAAGCGTCCACGGAAGGTGAGATCATGGAGCTGCTTACAAGCACCATCACCGAGCTCCACGGGAACCACATAGAAATCTCGCACAAGGCAGGTCAAATGAAGATTGTGCAGTGTACCGTACATGCCGTTGATAACGATCCTGTTATGCTGGTGAAATTAGATGACCATTGCGGTATACAGGGTGTGAAATATGACTTGGCGAACAGGAAATCAGCCTCGTCGTCATCGTTGTTGGGATTCTCCTCTTATTTTGGTTCCCGGCACCGTGGAAGAGTGAAGTCAGCAGTGAAGTGGCCAAGCAATGCAATACAGCTATCCTCCGCTAGCATCAGCCTGTGAACCCTGGAATCATGCAAGAACACGATGGGATGCGTCTCAGCCATATAGCCAGAGGTAAGGCATCGAATTAAGTGAAAACCCATGCGACAGGAGGCAGAATGTATTCAAGATTTGAGTATGATACCGAAGTTTCAACCCATAACACGAAGCTGGTAAAGCGATGTTGAGGAGAAACAGCGAAGAAGCGACCGTGGCATCTACCTGGTTTGTACGAAAAGCGGCAACAACTACGGCATGAAGCGTTCCGTACTACTGTCTATGCAAAATAACATTCGAGAATGCGAAAACAAGCGCTGAATCTGTCATGTCTAGGTGGCATTGCTGAAACACAACACCGGCTCCTAAAACGAAACAAAACCGCGAAACTGGCTCCCGCAGGACGGCATGAGCCTCAAACACACATTTCGGTTTTAGACATGACGTCGAAACATCCTCAGCCTCCTCAGCGACTCACATATATAAGAGAGACTGTTATGTATCAATCTGGGTACGAAACCCATCTTGAACATCTCCAGACCAACCATACCTTCGTCTCCACACACCCACCAATCCAATTTCTACCACCAAGCATGGCTTCCTCAACCTCCCCATCCTCACGCTCACGAACCTCATCCTCTACCTCCGCGCCCTCCATATACGATAGCCCTCCACCATGCTCGCGCCGCAGGATGGTCGCTTCACGATGCAAGCGCCCATGGCAACTCCCTACGCTTATCCAAGCAGCACGTCAAGGCCGATCGGAATCGCAGGGCGGGTCGCTACGCGTGAGCGATCCGGATGACAGGACATGAGATACGAGATAATTGTCGAGATTTCGGTTAGCAGCGAGTGTCAAGCGTCACTAGCGAGGTCAGTGTTGTTTTGGGAGATACCAGGAGCAAGGCGTTGGGTGGTTGGTTCGCGAAGGATGCTCTGGTAGCCCGTGGACGCTTTATGACGACCAGGTCTCGTAGCTTGTTGCTGTTGATTAGTACAACATGATACCCAGCTTCGCGATTGCAGTAGTAGATAAAAGCATCATACTGCTTTTTTCGATCTACTTCCTAGTCCTGATCTGTAGATTTCCTCGCGCGTGTCAATGCCTTTCTCAGAACTCCCTGCATCCATCATAACCACCCCAGTGTGTCATGAACTGCCGAGAAAGAGGTTGTTGCGCCTGGACCAGAAGGTTTTCGTACTATATGGGAAATCCACGCGTACAGCCGCAAACACGGGACTGCTCTCCTTCTCCTTGAAAACGTATTAAGGAAGTTTCATTTCCGGGGGGGTGACCTCGTTGCGGGTCTTCATTGTACTGGTTTTGAAACACGTTTTATCCGAAGCATTCGGGGGAGGGAAGCTCACTGAAGCCGATCAAGCCTCCAAGCGGTTACTCAACATCCGTGGCCAGTCTTGTCAGTTTCTCAGATCAGATAGTGGAGTTGTAGCTCTGGCGTGCGACGAGTGGTTTCAAGTCTCGCAGCTTTTGATTTTGGACTGTAGGTTTATTTTGCTCAAGATAGATTCCAGACCACGAGCTTGTGGTGTCCTCGCTCTCAAACCTCAAGGTGGAACCCCCAACCACTTCAGATGCTCCGTGTATCCGAATCTCGCCCAACCATCTCTCTCCTCCTTCCCCTTTAACCACAGCCACCCCATCATCCCTACCGCATTCGCTTCTACTCCTTCCCTCCCATGCCGCCTCCTGGGAATAACCAGCATCCATTCCTTCACCAGGATCATGTTGTAATCCTCCGTGCCATGCTCCCTCAAGATGGGTCTTATCCTGTCTAGCAGCTGCTCGTAAATCGTATACACGTCTTCCGCAGTTGCGCCTGAGGGTATAGGCATTACGAAATGCTTATAAGGCACCCCTTCGCAACTCATCGCCTTCCCTTCTTCCAGCCGAACGAGCCCAGGGTACAACTCAAACTCATGGGAGCTGGGCCGCGGAAAAATCTGCAAATGCTTATGCCCCTGACTCGCCCCCGCCTCAGCGCCACAATTATAGATCGCCATGACTTCCTGCCCTTCCTTCCCCAGCTGGCCCATCACCGCCCACGTCGCCCTCATATCCTCGACCTCGAGATCGTCTTTCTGCTTCTCGTACTCTTTGGTATGAAGAATGGACATTGGGCGGAGGACACAATGCTTGTTCAGCTCTAGTGTGTGCGAGGGCCCGACAGCGCATAGAACCATGTCGGGATCTGGGTGCAGAAAGGGACCGCCGGGTTTTGAGCGGGAGGGGTCGTTGGGGGGGAGGACGGGTTTGGAGGAGATGGCGGGGGGGATGGAGAAGCAGAACTGTGACGTGAGTAGAGCGTTAGTATGGGTTACTGGTGGGTGGATTGGGTGAGCATTTACGGTAAAGCCTTCATGCTGGAAGATCTCGGAGGTGGAGGGACCGTAGATTAGCTTGCCATCCGCGTGAGCCTTGTCGAAGCGCTGCAGCGTGAGAGTGGAGAGATCTGAAGGGAGGTTGAAAGAGGTGGTATGGTTCTTGGATGCCATAGTTGTGAGGTTGAGGATTGATGCTCGACTGAGCTTGCTCTACATGAGCTGCTATGCAAGGGCTTCGGCCATGAAGCTGTCGTTGAGATTGTTCACTTCACATGCTGTGCTGCGCACCAGCAGCAGTGGACGTCCGCCGGTTGCCCCATAGTAACAGTGAGGCTGAATGAATCCATCGCATGCAACATACGCATTCATGCAGATAGCCGTTTCACCTGTGCCCTCGACGTGGCAGTCTCAAATGGCGGAGCTGCCTTAAGATACCTAAGCTCAGGATATTAGATGCGGTATAGCGCCCAGCAAGCATCTATATACCTCAATATTCAGAATGTGGTTCCCCCCGAGCAACTTTTGAAAATCAGTTTTTTTGTCGACACCGAATTGCAAATACCACCAATTCCTCAACCACAACGCTATTGTTTTACATAAAATCAATCTCAAACATAAACTCTATATCTGCAATTACTTTTGCAAAGTATTTATCTTTTAAATCAACTTGAAACAAAAGTTATGTGCGTAATTGCGATTTTGAAGCTTCGCCTCGACACAGTTTGAGTGCCCTCCACCAAAGCTCACCAAGCCCCCACCAAGCCTCACCAAATGCGCTCTATTAGAGTCTCTCAACAGCAATAGATATGCATGATCGTATTTACAATGCTCGAATTTGATCAGGATAAATATACAAACTATTATCAATACTCTACTAGAATTTGTAGCAATTTAGATGCGTTGATGTTGAGCAATTGGTGGTATTTGCAATCCGGCGTCGAAAAAAAAAAATTGATTTTCAAAAGTTGCCCGGGGGGAACCACATTCTGAATATTGAGGTATAGCAACAAGGCAACTACATCGAACCTAAGTGTTCTTCCACTCTCCCAATCGTCAAACAGGAGAGTTAAGGCCGATAGAATCAATGGTTACTCTTTGTTTGTCCACGTCGCAAATGACAGCCACTTCGAGTCAGAGATCCCAAGCCATTCCTCTCGCTTAAAATTACATTCTATAGATGTCTTCGGCCCAGTGATGTGTAGACGCAGAACGTAAGACGCCTTCTTGAACTAGGCTCGATGGTGCTATCTGCAGGGCTTTGGCTGGAGCAGGACAGCCTATGTCAACTACGTCAGGCCTGCACTTCGCCTTGGGGACAAGCTTCAGCTCAAACACCTCCATGATGTGCACGAGAATGACTTGCAGCTTCGTGCAACCTCAACGCCAATGAGATTCAACGTAAATGCGGCTGAGTTCTACTAGAAACATCAGCCAACGATCGGTTTTTTATACGAGAGTCCGAGATGACGAATCCCATCAAGCAGGAGTCATTCGGAGCATCGCTTACTTCTGAGAGGCTTGTTCGGCATCGTGCAATTCATCTTTCTAGTCAACCCCTTCTCTACGTTTCTATATTGCAATAGATTCTAACAAATCTCCTATTCACTTTCATTTGCGATTTTCCCATGGGTGACCTGTTAGCAGGAGCGAGCGTATTTCGCTCAACGTTCCAGCACCGCAAGATACGAGGCTTGGTAAACTGTCAGCCTCGATATTGGTAGTGGCCCCCAGAACATAGTCTGCTATGCAAAAATCCAGGGCTCGGTGGCATATGTTTCGTGAAGAATCAAAGACCCTGTCGCATAATGATATGCAGCTTCATCCATCTTCAATCCGCAGGAAGGCAAACGATACCCTGCTGCTCCCCTACTATTATCAACCTTTGATGCTGACGGCAAGGCGTCAAGGTACGCGCTGTTCAGCCCCCACTACTAACGTTGTGTAACCACACCGCCCGCGTAGAGTACACTCTCAAAACCAGAGCCTCATAACGTGCCAGATATACTATCCGATATAGAGTTTTGCGTAAAGTTCTTGTCCCTGGGGCAGAGTGCCTGGAAGAAATGACAATCGCTTCAATATCATTATGCGAAACAACCGTTCGTACAAGTCAGTCCGCTTCGTAGCGGAAGACGAAATAGCAGCTGATCTTAGGCCGTGGACTACACGGCTCATGAGCTTTATTGCCAAAAGCCTGCATGGTATACAAGAGCTACATGGAAAATTAATGCATATAATTGGTCCCGAGCAGCAAAGTACAAGGCCGCACAGGTACACGGTGGTATGGAGTTTCATTGCTTTTATACTATTCGCAGTATTGACCTGCGTGGCTGTCAAAGTCACAACGGCTGCAATGCGCATCAGCTATGCCTGCGTCTCCTGTGGCCTTTTTGTTGTGCTTACAGAGCTCATCGTTGCCGATCTCGCCTTCGACAGTGAGTTGGTTCCACGTCCAGCTATACCGCTGATGGGCCACAGCTTGCTCCAGGGACACGAAGCTACAAAAGAAATATCAGCAACACTTGTATCACCGCGCTGCTCACCGTTCCAGTGATGACTGCACTGTACTGCTTCATGTGGCATCCGCAATTGAACAAGGAGGTACTTGAATTCTCTGAGGACGTTGTTGTAAGCACGTTTCATCAGCCATTTATGCAGAGCGGAGATCTGTGACATCTAATTAGCAGTAGGCAAGCGTAGGCTTCCCATCCGTCACGCTGCTCCAACGGATTGATTGGGCATCGCAAGCAACCCTGAGAGCAGGTCATTCGAAATGTTTCATCGGATGGTTCGAGGAATCTGCGCCCATGTGCGACGATGTCACTATGGAAAGCCTAAGATACGGCAATTCATGCAACTGCAACAACAGCTGGTCACCAGATGTTGGTGACCATATTGTGTGGCAACAAAGCTACTATCACTATTTAACGTTCTCGCCCACCTCTAATCTCGTCGCCCTTCGACCCACAGCGACGATGCTATTGCAAGCGTCCTTCACATGTAGGTCGCTCGAGCCTGTTCAGGCGCGACGAGTGTTGACTATGGCCAGATAACGCCACCGAAGCTCTCAACTCGTTGACCCAAAAGACAAGGCCAAGTGTATATCTGTCCATTTACGACCCATCACTCAATATTACCGAAGCCCTGGGAATCAACTTTTCAACGATGACCCTCATCGACGCGAATAGCCTGTCCTCGATCAACCTGGACTTGTCATACCGCCAAAAGCCAAACGGGGAATTTGCTTATGACTATAGTAATTTACCCTGCTGTCCCACTCATGCCGAGCTCATGGCTGACTGGCGTGTCTCGATCTCGGTATATCTTCCATACCAAATCTAGGTCTTGCCTGTGACAGCGGTCAGAACGGCGCGGATCCTTGCCACCTCACACTTTTAATTCAGATGCCCAAATTCGATCAGAAGATCGTTAAGCGGCGGAAGTACATTGGATGGCTGGTATGTTGGCCATTTCTGTTTGCTGATTGTACCAGATGCTGAAGTATGCGCTCGATAGGACGTTGTCTCATCTGCTGGTGGCTACTATGCTCTAATTCAGTATCTGGGCTGGATCATTTCCGGTCAGGCTTTTGCGGCATAATGCCAACCAGGCCACGAGAAACAGCATTCTGCGAGCTCTTTCGACACCTAGAGATTTTGGTGGTGCGCTTTTAGTCGTCAATCGATCGTAGTGTAGATCGCTGTTCTAGGATAACTTCTGGGACCAGCAGCACTTAAGTATGTTTTCCGATCAGCGACTCAGCTCAGACACCGAGCTCACTGCAACTGTTCGAATCCACACACTCTACTTCAATTGCATGGAGGGCGCGTTCGTTAGCGAGCAAGAAGATGAATAGGCGGGATGACAGGCAGGCATAGGTCCCAACGGGAGGTCGACGAGGTCGTAGCGAAGCATGCTACCAGACCACCTCACGGACTCGAAGAGCGTACTTGGTAGATGGATTACGTTCCTTCCTCCAGGGCTGCTTTCAATCTTCCTTTTCCAGAACATACTTCCTCAATGCTGTGGTCAAACCATCTCTCTTCAGTCATCTTATATAGATCTCTTTAGCTCCCACCATGCCACACAGCTACCAGTTACGTCATACAACACCTCACCGCTCCATACATCATGTTGCTTTCTTCTTCCTCCTCCGTCCTAACTAGCGGACGCGAAGTAAAACCCCATCTAGGTCAACATATCCATCTTAGCACCTGATCCGATCTACATCACCACCGACGACCCCCAAAATCCCACTCTTTCCCCCTGGAACCCACCACAACTCAACAAAATATGCATCCAAGAACGTCCACCCTTCCAACCTTTCTCTTCTCTCTCCCTTTTTCCGTCTTCTCTCTCTCTCCCCATCCTTCTCTTCTCTCCTCTCTCTCTCTCTCTTCTCTTTCCCTCTTCCTTTCTTACATCCCTCTCTTCACTTTTACTCTCTTTCTTCCCCCCTTTTCTTCTCCCCCCCTTCTTCCACCAACCCCACATCTCCAGTCTCACCAAACCCCAAAAACCCCCAACGACCGCCCCAAACCGCTACACCACTCACCACTCATCGCTCAACCCCCGCGGCCGGGGCCCGCCCCCCCCCCCCCCCCCCCCCCCCCCCCCCCCCCAGCCACAAAAACACCCACAACCCCACAAACACAC
>JAABUZ0100000787.1_pt1 | contig 70410 bp, 67 predicted proteins | sample 5562091 | NCBI WGS metagenome assembly JAABUZ01 (sample SAMN12813069, study PRJNA571459) | rock metagenome | isolation source: Antarctica rocks | place: Antarctica: Victoria Land, Linnaeus Terrace sud | collected 2015-12-21 | reverse complement strand
CGCTACCTCTCTGTTGCCGCGCGTGAATTGCGTGACTTTATCATCGCGTACTTTGCACGCTTTGACCAAACTACGCCATTATCCCAAGGAAGTCTCTTCAGATCAAGTTTGCCATCCTAGTTTTTTTTGGCTTGCATTGGGGATACCAATGAGATAAAATACTAGTAACATTTACGATATACACAGTTACTCGTAAGGTATGAGAGACGTTTTATACATGACAGAGTTACTAATATGTTGAAAGAAGAGCAATGAAAAACTTTTCTGAACTGCTTGAACAACTACGAGAAACGCAAAAAATTAGTAAAAAGGATTTAGCGCAGCGGGCTAAATTAACTCCGGGCTATATCAGTCTCCTGACGCGTGGAGAGCGAGAAGCACCATCCCAAACTGCTGTCAATGCATTAGCGGATGCTTTGAGTTTGGATGGTGAGACGCGCGATCAGTTCTTTGAAACCGCCGGTTATTCCTCTAACCCAACGTTGTTTACATATGCTGTTGCCCCATCTCTTCTAAATGATGAGAGTGCTTATAGAAATAATAAGAAGATGGATGATGGAGGTGAGGCCCCCGAGGTAGATGGCTTTCACGGAAGAAAAGAAGAGTTGGTTCAATTGGAGCAGTGGGTATTAGACGACCACTGTCGCCTGGTAACAATATTAGGCATCGGTGGGGCAGGCAAAACTGCTCTTGCAGCGAAACTAGAGACACAAATTGAGGACAATTTCGAATACATCTTCTGGCGTTCGTTGCAAAGTGCTCCTCCGCTCAAGAGCTTCTTAGAAAAGTGTATTCTCCTCGTATCTAATCAGCGACGAATAGATTTGCCAAGCAGTGAAGATGAACAAATCTCCGTCCTCATTACTTATCTCCGAGCCCATCGTTGTCTCCTCGTGCTAGATAATTTCGAATCGGTATTGCAACCCAATGATCGCGCTGGGCAGTATCGTGAGCGGTATGATGGCTATGGAAAGTTACTTCGACGTCTAGGAGAAACGGAGCATCGGAGTTGTCTTCTTATAACCTCGAGAGAAAAGCCAAAGGAAGTCCCTCGTTTAGAAGGAATTGCCCTTCCTGTGCGTTCGATGGAACTTCTGGGGATAGATCGGGCAGAGGCAAAAGAAATTTTGCGGCACGAGGGTATCGAGGGAACCGACGATACCTGGGAGAAGTTTATCAACCTCTATGCAGGAAATCCATTAGCTTTAAAGTTAGTCTCAGCATTTATCCGAGAGTGGTTTTCAGGTGACATCGCCTGGTTCTTGCAAGACGGTGAAGCAGTCTTTGGGGATATTCATGATCTTTTAGATCAGCAATTTCTTCGTTTGTCGCACTTAGAGCAGCAGATCATGTACTGGTTGGCAATTGAAGGGGAGCCCGTCTCAGTTAACGATTTACGTGAAAATTTTGTGCCTTTGGTGTCCAGGAAAGATTTACAGGAATCCCTCGACTCACTGCGTCGTCGATCTATGATAGGCACTATTGAGCATGGACGTGTATCACTACAACCCGCCATTAGACAATATGTCACAGACAGATTTGTGAAGGAGGTCTGTAAGGAAATTGACACCCAATCCCCCAGGCTGTTTGAGAGCCATAGTCTCATCAAGGGACAGGCAAAGGACTATGTACGGGATGGACAAATACGTCTAATTCTCGATCCTGTTGTTGAGCATTTACTTATCACATATGGGAAAGAAAAGAGTGAGCAGTATCTCAAAAACATTGTTGCCGCACTTCAGCAGAAGCGTACTCAAGCTCCCACACCGGGATACACGGCGGGAAACGTCCTCAATCTTCTTATTCGACTGCATTGCGATCTACGTGGATCCGACTTTTCTTATCTCGCCGTCTGGCAAGCATATCTGCAAGGTGTTTCCCTCCCTGATATCAATCTTGCTCACACGAATCTTTCAAGATCTATTTTTACTGACACCTTTGGGAGTATTCTGTCTGTCACCCTGAGCCTGAATGGAGAAATGCTGGCTGTGGGAACCGCCAATGGCGAAGTCCGCTTATGGAGTGCTACTAGTGGTACATCACTGCTGACCTATCAAGGTCATTCCGATTGTGTAAGGTCTGTAGCCTTCAGTCTTGATGGACGGATGCTTGCTAGCGGCAGTGATGATCAGACGATACGCCTCTGGGATGTGAACAGTGGTCAATGCCTTCACGTCTTGAACGGCCATACTGGTTGGGTCTGGTCGGTAGCCTTCAGCCCTGATAGTACTCTGCTTGTGAGTGGGAGTGAAGACCAGGATGTGCGGCTCTGGGATGTGAACAGTGGTCAATGCCTTCACGTCTTGAACGGCCATACCAGTCGCGTCTATTCAGCCGCTTTCAGTTCAGATGGACAGATGCTTGCCAGTGGCAGCGAAGACCAGACGGTACGTCTGTGGGATGTGAACGCTGGTAGCATCCTCAAGACGCTCAAGGGACATAGTAGTTGGGTCTGGTCGGTATCTTTCAATTCTCATGGACAGATGCTTGCTAGTGGCAGCGATGATCAAACAGTACGTCTCTGGGACACACAAACAGGTCAATGCCTTCAAGTTTTAAACGGCCATACCAATAGGGTCAGATCGGTGGCTTTTAGCCCAGACGGTCACATACTTGCTAGTGGCAGTGAGGATCAGACAATACGTCTGTGGGACGTAAATACTGGTCAGTATATCAAGACATTCCAAGGGCACAGTAGTAGAGTAAGATCGGTAGCATTCTCAGGTGGGCATACGCTAGCTAGTGGCAGTGATGATCAGACTGTGCGTCTCTGGGATGTGAACAGCGGTCAATGCCTCAGAACGCTTGAAGGTCATACTCAGCGGGTCAAATCGGTAGCCTTTAGTCCAGATGGACGGATGCTTGCTAGTGGCAGTGAAGACCAAATTATCTATCTCTGGGATGTGAACACAGGCCAGTATCTACACGCTCTGCAAGGCCATAGCAGTTGGGTCAGATCGGTAGCCTTTGGTCCAGATGGACGGATGCTTGCCAGTGGCAGCGAAGACCAGACGGTACGCCTGTGGAACGCGAGTAGCGGTGAGTGTGCTCATGTGTTGCGGGGCCACACCCATCGGGTCAAATCGGTAGCCTTTAGCCCAGATGGACGGATGCTTGCCAGTGGCAGCGAAGACCAGACGGTACGCCTGTGGAACGCGAGTAGCGGTGAGTGTGCTCATGTGTTGCAGGGCCATAGTAGTAGAATCTGGTCGGTAGCCTTTAGTCCAGATGGACAGACGCTTGCCAGTGGGAGTGATGATTTGGCGGTACTGTTATGGGATGTAAGTACTGGGAAACGCCTTCAGACATTGCAAGGTCATATTCAGCGGGTGTACTCCGTAGCTTTCAGTCCCGATGGAAATCTCCTTGCCAGTGCGAGTGGTGATCAAACGGTGCGTCTCTGGGACGTGAGCACTGGTCAATACCTTCATATATTGCGAGCTCAAAGTAATTCCTCCATCTACTCCGTAGCCTTCAGTCCTGATGGGAGCCTCCTTGCTAGCAGTAGCGATGATCAGAGTGTGTATCTCTGGGATGTAAGCACTGGTCAATGCCTCAAGATATTGCACGAGCACAATAGTTCCATTTACTCTGTAGCCTTCAGTCCTGATGGCAGCCTCCTCGCTAGCGGCAGTGATGATGGAACGACCAAGCTCTGGGACGCAGACACAGGCGTGTGTCTACGAACACTAAGAGGTGATAGACCTTATGAGCGTATGAATGTTACCGGTGTGACAGGCTTGACGAGTTCCCAGAAAGAAATGCTCCAAGCTCTAGGAGCAGTTGAGGATCACAAAAGACAATAGAAAAAGTTGTCTCCCTAATCGCTCTTTCCCAATACATGGACCTTGTCTCATAGGTATAGGTGAAGACAAACTCCCTTTTCCAAAAGCGATACGCATAATCAGGGAAGTAACGTCGTATAGAGAGGACATCGTATATGTCAGTTCCTAGTTTTACAATAGGCATCGAAGAAGAATTTCAAGCGGTGGATCGTCAAACAGGCCAACTACGTTCGTGTATCTATACCCTCTTAGAAGAAGGCCGTCCTTTCTTTGGAGAGAGGCTTCAGTCTGAGTGGGTGCAATCTATGATAGAGCTTACCTCTGGTATATGCCCTACTATATCCATTGCGCGAGACGAACTTTATCATCAACGCGCCCAACTTGCACAGTTAATGCAGAAAAATCGTCTTTCACTTATTAGCGCAGGCACTCATCCTACTTCATTGTGGTACGATCAAGAGAAGACGAATAAAAAGCGGTATATTGAACTAGAGGAAGAGTTTCAGGATGTTGTCCGTGCTCGTGTCCTTTTTGGTCTCCATGTGCATATCGGTGTCGAAAGCAGAGAGATAGCCATTGAACTTATAAACCAGTTGCGTACGTGGCTTCCTCACTTACTGGCTATTTCCTCGAACTCTCCTTTCTGGGTAGGACGCTTTACCGGGATCAAATCATATCGTTCTGTTGTTTGGCAAAGTGGTGCTCCTCGAAGTGGGCTACCCGAAATTATTCCATCACTCAATGATTTCAATACTTATGTGCAAGAACTCATTGCTACAGACTGTATTACTAGTGGCAAAGATATTTGGTGGTATATTCGTCCTCATCCCGTGTACAACACCATTGAATTTCGCATTTGTGATATGCCTGCGACTATTGAAGATTCACTAGCTATTGCAGCACTATGCCAGGCCCTTGTTGCGAAATTAGCCTGGCTTCATGAACATAACGTCGCCGTCCCTGTACTGCCACGCGATTACATCGAGGAGAACACGTGGCGGGCTATGCGCTATGGGCTTGATGCCAAGCTAGCAGATTTCATTCATCATCGTAGCATGAGTATGCGTGACTCTATTCACGAACTTCTTGATTTTGTAAGTGATGTTGTGGACGACCAGGGAAGCCAGCGCGAAATGCATTTTCTTCGAGCCTTACTTCAAGACGAACGAGGAACAGGAGCGGACCGTCAAATAGCTGTGTATAAACAAACCAACGATGTACGGCAGGTCATTCATTTCCTTATCGATCAGACAATGGAAGGTGTTACACATAGTCCTGTTATACAGTACTAGCACACCTATCAAAACAGCACGTCGAGCTAAAATATCTGTGCTCATGTAATTTCCGAATTATCAGTGTTCCGTTTACAATAGTACTTAAGAACAGTAGGGGAAGATCCGTTATATTTCTTTTCCTATCATTTCTCAAATAAAACCAAATGAACTAACGTATGGAGTTGAAGCTATGAGTTATAACATCGTGAGTACCAAAGACCTAACCTGCGATCTGCTAACCAGGTTATTTACTAATGAAGTTGGAGCTGTTCGAGTTCCTAACTTTATTTCTACTGATGTTTGCCAACTGGCAGTCCAGGGAATACAAGCACATGGTATTGGGTATTATGATGGTGTTTACCCCAGAATTGGCAGAATTGGCATCACCCAAAATGAACATAAGAATAGGCCATCTGGAAAACGCGCATACTTTGCCAATGCATCAGCATCTCACAACGTGAGGGAGCGCGTCTTACAAGAAAGTGGTGATCTCTTATTCACCGTCATGGAAGCTGTAAAAGCCGCCTGGGTCAACGAAGTTGGACTGGCATTTGAAGAAAACTTAGATGAGTATTACTTTGCAGGACTGGTAAGAGTAATTAATAGGGCACTATTACATTTTGATTGGGCCCAATATGATGGACGAGGCTGGGCGATTGAGCAGATTTCAGCACAGCTCTCCTGGAACATCTTTCTTCAAGTTGGCGCGAAAGGTGGGGCAACAAAAATCTATCGACGACTCTGGCAAAAATCTGATGAGGTATATAAAATACCTGATAGTTATGGCTATGACTCCGAGGTTATAGAGCAATGCGATGTGGTCGAAATACTTCCAGAGCAAGGTGAGCTAGTTTTTTTCAACTCCCGAAACTTTCATGAGGTAGAGAAAACAGAGGGGGAAGAAGAACGAATAACTATTAGTTCGTTTATTGGGCTGTTAGAGCCTGCTAATAAACTAATCTTTTGGTCATAATGAAAAATATCTTACTGAGGAAAGGCGCTAACAGCAGTGTTCCCAAAAGCGTATAATTATCACTAGCATCTGAGCAAGACAGAAAGATGGCTGAAGCCTCTATTTATGAACGCCTTGACACGAGCGATATAAGTATAATATTGAAAGAGAGGATATTTAATAGTATGCGCTCAAATCAGCGCTGATACACGAGCTAGAGCAATTGGGCGACACTCAGGTCGCGGCTGCCGTAAAGGAACTGAAACGCGCTTGTCAGCAACCTATAGACCAGGTACAGTTCCCCATTCATCTGATCGATCCTGACTACGATAAGCGCTCAAGCTGCAAAGCATTATCGCTCTGCCTTTACCTTCACCACACAGGAGCAGCAGCGAGTGACGCAGGCGCAGCTCCAAAGAGAGGCACTGATTACGTTTCGAATCGCTCTAAGGGGAAAGCGTCCCCACGAAATCGCCGCATCCTATAACGAGGTGTTGGACGACAACAGGCGTGTTACCCGGGGAGAGCGCGAACAACTCGCACTGGCTCGCGCCTTCGTCCGTGCATACGAAAGCAACGACGATGATGAACTGGTGATCGTTGATGCCGCTCTACAGAAACGCACCTTCTTTGACCTTACTCCCCAGGAGCAACAGCGCTTGCTCTTAGCCATGCAGCGGCACAGGGCCCTGGATGCCTTCCAACAGGTTATAGGCTCGCTGACGAAGAATGCACGAAAGATTGTTGACGCCTATGACGCTTCGCTGCTGGATACCAGCAATCGCGTCACGCCGGAGCAGCGAGCGCGTGTCGCCCTTGCTCGTGACTATATGGCAATATATCAGGCCGTACAAAAGGGAATTGAAAAAGACAACGATGTGCTGATTCGGATGGCTTATAACAGGACCTTAGCGGAGCGGTTCACAGACTTTTCGTCTGGTGAGCAGAAGCATATTGATAAGGCAATCCTGGCTGAGGAGTTAGAAGAGGTTTTGATGGAGAGAGAATATGGCAAGGCGATGAAGCTCGCTATCGGTATCCAGGAGACTACGGGAAAAGCGATGAGCAATATCGTCAAGTTTAAGCTCCAAAAGGCGGTGCTGCGCTTTATTCGGCAAAATGATCTCACGGACCTTACCGTACGAATCGAGGAACATGCGGATGGCAATTATGCAATTGTGAACTGGCAGTGGCCTGTCGATGAACTTATTCAAAATGCGCTGATTGTGTGGAGATTAGATGCCTGGCCCCCGCGACTACAAAATTCTGCCCGTCTCAATTCTGGTGGAAGACATGCCTGGGTTGAGCGAAAAGATTCCCAGCACGAAGGGCAATGCGAGTTCCCCATAAATAGAAATAGACATATCTATGTACAAGGATACACTGCCATCCTTGACCGTTGGGACCAGGAGGAGCGATGGCGTTTTAGCGATGGCATTGAGCCAACGTCGCAGGTAGAGACTGTATATGCTCCCCCTACAGGAGGAAAACTATGATTGATACTGCTGATCTTGTAAAACTTTTATCTACGATGGTAAATAGAGTAGAGCTATTCGACTCTAATACAGCCCTTCGTCTCAGGCTACTAACCGATGCTATTAGAGGCGAAGTCCCTCAAGAGATAGAGGCATGGGCAACTTCTGATCTCTATGCAATGCTAAATCCCGACAACGTAGTCGAGCGTTTCAGTAATCAACAGGCATCATCCCAACATGCCGGGGGCAGAATTTTTGAACTGGTGAGAGTGTCTCGGAATGTTTTCCTATTTCTTCCCTTTATTGTCACCTGTTTTAGCTTCGCACTGGCGGCAGACAGCTATGCGAATCTGTTAAACGCTCAGCCGAATAGAGTTTCTGAACCATTTTTGTATTTGTGGCAACAGGGATTCAATGGTTCGTTACCTTCCTGGTTGACCTTCAGCAGTATCGCCTGGCTCGATGTGGTGATACTAGTCTTGATTTTCTTGCTAACACTCTTCATATATTCGCAATCGCAAATAAGAACTTTTCAACAGGGTCGCGTGGCTCTACAACGAGAGCAAGATGCGCAGGTATTGCGCTCTGATCTAGTGCATGTGCTGGCAGTAGCATCGCTCTACCTGTCCAAATACAAACGTCCGCTCACTGCTGGCGATAACCTGGAGCTAGTCGCACGACGTATCGACGCCACGGCGCGCAGAATGGAAGAGAAGTTCGAGAGCATTATCGGGCAGTTTGATGGCATGACGCAGAACGTCACAAAAAATCTCGACGGCATGACGCAGAACATCGCTGATAGGTTTGATGGCATAACGCAGAACGTCACTCATGGCTTCGATGGGATGATTAAGGATGTCTCCGACAAATATGATGGAATGTCCCAGCAGGTAATACGCAGATTTGGTATTCTCACAAACCAGATGATGGAACAATTGCTTGATGGAAGCAGGTACCTCAAAGAAGTAGGAAACTTAACTTCGGGCGTAATTCAGACCTCACAGCAAATACGGCTCGCAGCAGATACGCTGAAAGAAACGAATGCAGAGCTTGTCCTGAGTATGAAAAACCTGGTAGCTCCGGCTACAGACCTATCACAGCAGCAAGAGGTTTTGATAAATACCGCCGCCAATTCGCTTCGCCTCTTAGAGGATGCAGCGAATATTATGGTAGACCTGAGCAAAAAACAAGATCGGTGGGGCACCGATCTCAGGAATATTCTCGATACCCTGGACCTCACGATAGACAAGGCCGCGGACCTCGCCATGAGAGTTGGAGATTTCACTTCCCGGCAAGATACATTCCTCTCACAGATGCAGCAGGAGCAACAGGCCCAAACTGCTTTGGCGACGCTCATCTCGGATGCGACCGAAAAAGTGAAGGAGGCCCTGCGAGAAGCGACCACGAGTGCTCACTCGCTGAACAGTATGGCTACCGACATGAACGACATGATGCGTTTGCAAGCATCGAATACGGCAGATCACCAAACGGTAGAGACCATACAACGCTATGCGAATGCAGCACAGGCTATCGAAAGGAGCAGTGGTTCGCTCGATTCATCGGCAGGAACATTGCAAAAGGCGGGTCAGCAGCTCACAGGAGTCATTCAGGAGTTGGAGAAACGTCTTACCGCAATAAAATGACCTGTAGGTCGCGGAAGCAACTACCTGAGCGTTATGGTAATCTACCGAGAAAGGAAGGGTTATAATGTTACAAGCACATGTATGGACAGGTAGTAAGCTACAACCTGAAGCCCTTGCAGCGCTTGAGGGTCTTGCCACCGTTTCCGTTAGTACAGTAGGTGAACGCAACGATTGGCATACCGAAGCGTCTACAGCTGATGCAATCATTGTTGTTGGGGGAAACACTCCTGTTACAGGTGAAGTCATGGACCGCGTCGGGTCGCGGCTGCGTATTATCGCTCGTACAGGTATCGGCGTAGACCGCATTGACCTTGATGCGGCGACTCAGCGTGGCATTATGGTTGTGAACACTCCCGCCGGACCGACCGAGTCTACGGCAGAACACGCGATTGCATTGATGCTCAACCTGTGCAAGAAGGTCATGATCGCTGATCGCTTCTTGCACTCAGGACAAGGATTTCCGAAGACCAACGTGCAACTGCTAGGACTAGAAACCGTCGGTACCGTACTGGGCTTAATTGGTCTGGGTCGCATAGGGAGTCGTGTTGCAGCCATAGCGAACGTTTTAGGCATGAAGGTTCTGGCATTTGACCCCTTCATTTCGCCGGAACGAGCCGGTACGTTAGGCGTGGAACTGGTGCCTTCACTGGAGGAATTGCTTCCTCGCGCCAACATCGTATCTATTCATTCCCCTTCCACACCGGAAACCTATCATATCATCAATGCCAGGACGCTGGCTCTGATGCCCAAAGGAAGCTATCTCATCAACGTTGCACGTGGCGCGTTGGTAGACGAGGCGGCGCTACTCGATGCGTTGAACTCGGCCCATCTGGCGGGTGCGGGCCTGGATGTCTATGATCCCGAGCCGCCCGCGGCTGATAACCCACTCCTCACTATGCCTAACACCATCTGTACGCCGCACATCGCCTCGTATACCTCTGCTGGCATACTACGAATGCAGGTCATGGCCTGTGAGCAAGTTGCCAGCGCCCTACGAGGCGAACGTCCAACCAACCTTGTGAATGTCCAGGTTTGGGGCCACCAGCGCACCTGAATTGTAGGGGTCTCATTCATGAGACCCTCATGTGCCGATAATCCTACGATGGTTTTGTGGCAACGAGGGTCTCATGAATGAGACCCCTACAGATTTGTTATTGTGCCTGTCTCTCCAGGGCCTTGCGATCCCAATGGGCCAGATTTGCCCCTGCCTCATAGGTGCTCTGGATAAAATCCAGGAGCATCTGTTCGGGCGCGTCTGCGTTCCGAACATCGTCGTAGCGCAAGAGGAACTCCGATATTTCGGGGCTGTAAAAGGCAGAACTGGGACGAATAGACGCGTCTTTTAGTCCTTGACTAGTCCAGACGACGCAAGAGGCACTGACGACCTTCTCAGACACAAAGACAGCCATTGCAAAACATTCTGCAATGGCTGTCTTGTTGATCTTCTCTATTTTTCGTCTGTTTTTTCAGAGTATCAAAAAATTGCTTCAATGCGTCAAGAGACGGTGCAAGCTTATAGAAAAAGACGCCGTTGGTATCACTGACTGATTTTTCTTTCCAGGGAATTGACTCATACCGTTCAATGATAGCGTGCGGGTCGCCGCCTACTCTGTTATGTGCTCCATTATCTTGCAGTGCAACAATGTAGGCTGTGCCACATTCACATGAGGATATGAAAACGCTGTACTGTTTTTGCTGCAAGGCAAGAGCCGCAAGCTTTTGCGGATAATACAAAACGTGCTTTCTGCATGGCGCGTCCAGTTCAATCATTGCTCTGGTAGATCGTGCTGTTTCATTGCTCTTTTCCTCAAAAAAATACTGCTTGAAACAATTGTTTCAAGCAGTATACCACCAAATTTAGAGCGGTAAAAACTTGCTACTACTTTCATTCGGTCTCGCATGGCTATACTTGCCAGTTGTTGCTATGGACGCATGACCAAGTGTATCACGCACTAAATTGATAGATGCTCCTCGGTCCAGGCTATGGCTAGCGTGCGCGTGTCTTAGCCAGTGAGGTGACACATGACTATGCTTCTTGCCTTGTTCATCACGATAGATTGCAATACCTACTCTGATTGCTGCTTGTTCAACAATACGGTTTACCATACTCGTATCAAACGGTTGTGTGCCTGCTCTGCTTTCTCCAGAAGGAGTGCCTGCACAGCGTGTTATAAATAGTAAGGGCGAGTTGTCGGGAAGCTGGGCGTTCGGTCAGAAGGGAAAGATGCGTAGTCTGTTAGAAGCAGAAGGTATCGTCTTCTACGATGATGGGCATGTGGATCTCAAACGCTATGGCTGGGACCCGTCGCGTGATCTCAGCGAGGAAGAGCGCAAACACATTCTGGACAGTGCCGCCACTCTTTCAGTTGATGCCAGCCAGCGGCTGTTGCATCTCCTACGCAACGACCCGGCCTCGCCACTACGTAACGCACCACTCGTAGAATGATTGTTCACTTGTAAAAGCAAGGAAACACCCAACCTCCTTAAACTATTTGATCTCTTGACAAATGACCATGGGTCAACAACAATGCCAAAGCCCGGCAAGAGCTAGGTTACAATCCACACCCTTTAGAGGAAGGGTTGACTGAGACACTTCATCACGAACTGCAACTGCTAGGGATGAAGTAATAAGGAGACCTCTTGTGTCTCCTGCGAGTGCTTGCAGGAGACACAAGAGGTCTCCCTACTGTGCCTTTAGTTCGCGCTTCAGAATCTTGCCGGTCGCATTCTTGGGAAGTGGCTGTTCCGTAAACTGGATAATGCGTGGATATTTGTTCGAGGCGATGCGCTCTTTGCAATATGTGAGGATATCACCCTCGCTCACCTGAGCTCCTGGTTTGAGGTAGATGAAAGCCTTGACCTCCTCGCCCATTGTCTGGTCCGAGACGCCGATCACGGCTGCTTCTGACACCGCTGGATGCGCGTACAACACTTCCTCGATTTCACGTGGGTATACGTTAAAGCCTCCTCGGATAACCATATCCTTCTTGCGGTCAACAACTGAGAAGTAGCCATCTTCGTCCACTACCCCCATGTCACCACTATGGAACCAGCCGTTACGGATCGCCTCTGCGGTCGCTTCGGGGCGCTTATAGTAGCCTTTCATCACGTTATGTCCTCGGATGACGATTTCTCCTACTTCGCCTACGGGTACTTCCTGGTCGTTCTCGTCTACCACCTTCATTTCGACACCCCAGATCGGGAGGCCAATCGTGCCAGGCTTGGTGGGTTTGAACAGCACATTAAACGAAGCGGTTGGCGAGGTTTCCGAGAGGCCATAACCTTCCAGAATTTTGATGCCAAATTCTTTTTCCCAGGCTTGCAACACTTCGACTGGAAGGGACGCACCGCCACTATTGCAGATGCGCAGGCTTGACAGATCGTACTTTTTGCGGTCGGGATGATTTAACAAATAGATATACATGGTTGGCACGCCCGAAAAAACCGTTACCCGGTCGCGTTGGATCATTTCAAATGCCTTGACCGGATCAAAGCGAGGCATGAGGGTCATCGTTGCGCCTGCCGTCACCAGCACACCCATCACGGCACTCAGGCCGAACGAGTGAAAGAGGGGTAAGGCCACCAGCCCAACGTCATCGCTGCGCCAATCAATTCCCAGCGAGTCTACGGCAGTCCGGGAATTAAAAAACAGATTGAAGTGGCTGAGTTCTGCCCCTTTAGGTTGACCTGTGGTGCCACTTGTATATAGGACCACAGCGGTATCGTCGGGCATAGTCGCGACCATCTCAAATGTAGGGGATGCATCTGCCATCATTGTGTTCAAGCTTCTCACCCCTTCCATCTCGGGTACGTTATGAGAACCCGGGGCGTTGACCACGACGAAGTGGTGGCAGGTGTCCGCTTGCTGGTAGCCGCTGACAGCCTCAGTTGCAAAGCCTTCCCAGGCGACGAGCATCACGGAGTCGCTATCTTGTAAGTGATAGGCTACTTCAGGGGCTTTGAGCAGCACATTGAGCGGCACGACGACAGCGCCAGCCTTGAGAATACCAAAGTAGCAGATCACAAATTGTGGGATGTTCGGGAGCATAAGGGCCACCTTCTGGCCTCGCTCTAGTCCAGCATTGGCTAGAGCATTTGCAAACTGGTTCGAGGCGGCGTGTAAGTGGCTGTACGTCATTTTGAAGTTCTCGAAAATGAGAGCGGTCTGATCGGGTTTACTTTTGCTCGTTTCGGTGAGCATTGTTGCTAAATTGAGACTCATGTGGCTTTGTCCCTTCTAGCTGTGAACACTTTGCACGCTCATTTGAAACAGATTCGTCTCTATATATGAGAGAATAATGGCTCGCAATGCTAGACATCATATCACACATACCCGAGTTCGAGTGTTGCCTCATGAGTTGAGGTTCTACCAAATGATGGGGCCTAGGACAAATGTCCCCCAGACATGTTGCCACGTAAGGGAGTGCTTCTTCCTTACGACGATGTGCAAGGAAGTCGAAGCTCAGATAGCCTGCTGTACCCAGTGGCCGTATTGTTCATCGAGCTTTCTTTGCGTATCGTTCGCATTGCCTGCATATAAGTATGCATCATGGCCGATGTCGAATGATTTGACAAGGCGGTCATTGGGCCCTGACTCATTGTCCGATGATTTGCGCTCCCGGATCAAAAAAACCTGCTCTGTGAGGCGTTGGACGTAGTAGCGGTCTTCTATCATCTTCATACCTCCGCCGTTACCCAGCAAGAGGGCTCATGTGGTTCTTGCTTGCTCATGTGTTGCCTGCTCACTTCCTGTTTGCGGCGTCATTCAAACTCTTGTCTCACTACGCACGGATTCACGTATATCCGCCTTGTTGAGGTCTGCCTCACTGAGGTCTACCCCGGACAAGTTCGCCTCATTGAATTTCGCTTTGCCGAGGACTGCTCCATTCAAGTCTGCTCCACGCAGGTCTGCTTTGGTGAGATCTGCCTCCTTCATGTTCGTGTGCGAGAGGTTCGTTTCACGCAAGTCCGCCCAGTGTAGACGTGCCTTCAGGAGATTGGCACCACTCAGATTGGCACCTCTTAGATTGGCATGGCGTAAGTCCGCTTCTCGCAGGTCCGCTTCTCGCAGGTCCGCTCCTTGCAGATTGGCTTCAGTAAGATCAGCTTTGTGGAGATCAGCTTTGTAGAGATCGGCTTCGTGGAGATCAACCGCGTGGAGGTCTGGTTCGGAAGCCTGCACATCGGCAAATTCTCGTCGCCATTTATCCCAGCGTGTTTTTCCAAATGAAAGAACATCAAGATGATTCTGGATTGTCATAGAGTTCATATCCTTATTCGTTGTGACTTTTACTGATACATACGAGAGAGTTCGGTAAGAACCATTCGCTTTTCCTTAGACCCGATCATTGTATCGGTTCCGTTTCTTTTCCCTCGCTCGCCTCTCGGCGCTGTTGCGATATGTCATATAGCCAAAAGCGCAAACAAAGATCACGAGGACGAGGATCAGAAGTATGAACGGTGACATAATGTTATCCTTTACTGTTGTATTCCAGACACACTTCTTGCTCGCGGTGATTATGATATCGCAGTCACTCACCCCTGAATGAGAAAATTGCGAGATGGGAGGCACAAAAGCGCGAGAGCGAATACAATCGTCTCAGCAACCATGCTCCCGTGTGAAGGAACGTGAATGCGAAGATGTGTGAGGCAGAGCGCTCCCATAATGAAGAAGTGCATTGAGTGCCATTTCATACGAGGGACATGACTCATGAAAAGAAGTACTCTTCATAAGTATACACTATTTTTTATAAAAATACAAAATTTATAAAAACCTCTCTTTCTGCTTATGGGAAGAATGCCGATGGAATCGACTGCTGGCGAGGTAACTCGTTCGAACTCCGCGAACTCACTTGTGAGGAGCAGCAATCCGTCATCTAGGGATGCCCCACACCTTTTTGCACAGGGAAGAAACTCACCAAAGAGTGACCTGACATCTCCTTGAGACCAGATTAGACGCCCTGGATGAATACCTCACTAAGCTACAGGAAGGACACTATGCGAATAGCACCACCCGTTTTCCGTGAAGACCAAGCGAGTCAGGTGACCCTTGCCGCTCAGACACAGGCCGTTGAACGCGCGATCCAGGCCATGCATATCCATCTGCATGAACTGCTGACCCTCGAAGATCTGGCCTCGGTGGCCTGTCTGAGCCCCTCTCATTTCCATCGCGTCTTTCGTGGTCTGATTGGCATTCCCCCTGGCGAATTTCTCTCAGCTCTGCGCTTTCAGGCGGCCCGGCGTTTGCTGTTGACGCCGCCGCTGAGCGTGACCGAGATTTGCTTCGCGGTTGGCTATACCAGCACTGGCTCTTTTACTACGCGTTTCACGCACCTGGTTGGTCTGCCTCCACGCCTGTTGCGCCAACGGGCTCATGCATTCGAGCCGCTTGCGGGAGAGTCTGCCGAGTTTTGCCCCACAATGTCCTCTGGCATGCCGATAAAACACGCTCTGCTGGGCCGGATCAGCGCTCCCGCGACCTTTCGGGGCACGATCTATGTGGGCCTGTTTCCTAGTCCCATTCCCCAGGGAGCGCCTGTGCGTTGTACCACACTCAGCTCGCCGGGTGTGTATCTGCTTCATAGCATTGCTGATGGCGTCTACCACCTCCGGGCCGCCGCTTTTCCTCTGGCCGCAGATCTCCAATCGTCTCTGCTGCCCGGCGAGAAGATGTTGGTTGGCAACAACGCAAGTCCGCTGGTCATCCACCATGGGCAGGTGTCTGGCGATCCCGATCTCGTCCTGCACCCGCCGCGCCTGACCGACCCGCCTCTAGTGATGGGATTGCCCTTGCTGTGACTGCAAGAGCGAACAGCCGTTCAAAAAGAGTAAGCTAGAAGAAGTTTTTTTCTTTTCCAAGGTTTGGTATGAACAAGAAAGTTGCGCCCTCAATCTGAACTTACCTTTTCAAATACACCCTACCTTGAAACACAGCAACAAGGTCACCTGTATCACTGGTGACACGAACGTTATACAGACCCAATACCGAATCTCTAGTTAGTTCTTCCGTTTCAGCTGTCAGTACTCCCTCAGAGATCGCCTTGATGTAAGAAATAGTTGCCTGGATCGCCACTGCTGTTCGCCCATGTGAGTTAGATGCAGCCCCGAGCACAACATCCGCAAGAGCAAAAATCGTTCCTCCATGGAGGGTCCCAAGACTATTGAGATGATGTTTCTGTACAGTCAAGCGTGCTCGCGCTTTCCCTTCAGATACTTCCACTTTCTCTATCCCTAAGTAGTGAGCAAATGGATCATTGGAAGAGGGAAATGCAGTCATTTTTCTTCACCTTGGTAAGCATTTCGTTTAACAGGAGAGGTTATTTACGCTCGTCATATTTTGTAAGTTCTGCCTTTATGGAGCCTGGTCAGGCACATATATGCATAACCAGGCTCTCAAAAACCTTGGAAGGAACGCACTACTTTGTTGTCCTCTTGTCTATCACGCGTCTAGCTTTCACGTCAAAGCGTTCCAGCGTATTTGGCTCTACAAGTTCGATATTCAGACGAACACCTGTAACAGCAGCAAGGTGATTAGCGGTGTGCTTTCGCAGGTGTTCCAACTGTGTAGCATGTTCCGTTGCTGGAATTGACTGCAAGTAATGGGGAGCGTACTCAACCAGGATCGTGATCTCTTCCATGTGCACCTTGCGCTCGAGCACAATGCGGTGTTCGCTACCAAGCTCCTGTATCTCCAGGAGGGCGCGCTGAATCGTGCTTGGATAGACGTTGACGCCTCGTATGAGAAGCATGTCGTCTACTCGGCCATATACCCCATCCGGAAGTCGAGGATAGGTTCGTCCACAAGGACAAGGGTCTGATACTATCCTCGACTCATCACCTGACCAGAAGCGGATCATGGGTTGACCCTTGCGGCTCACGTGAGTATAGATGACAGCACCGCTCTCTCCTTCAGGAAGCCGTCTGGTGGGGTCGTCCTTCGCCACGATCTCAGTATAGACTTCGTCGTTGATGGCATGCATGCCCCGCTTTTCTGAGCATTCTACATTTGTCGCCCATGGCGTCATTTCGCTGGTGCTGGCACAGTCGAGTGCTGTAATACCCCATCCCTCTTCCAGAGCTCGCTTTATCCCTGGGATTCCCGCACCTGGTTCACCAATAAAGACGCCCAGGCGAAGAGGTGATTGTACAGTATCGTAGCCGAGGCTGCGCGCTACATCCAGGAGTCGCAAGGCAAAGGTTGGAGTAGTCACCAGGACAGTTGAACCCACCTGGTACATCAGTCGGATGTGACGCTCAGCATTCCCCGCTCCAGGAGTAAAAGCCTTTGCCCCAATACGTTCTACGCCCCAAAGCGTTCCCCAACCACCCATGAACATACCAAGGTCAGTAGAGATCTGAACGATATCATTTCGACGCACTCCCGCAGTATAGAAGGCTTGGGCCATGATCTCACGGAAGTAGTCCAGGTCCGCGCGCGAAAAGAGGTAAAATGTCGGTCGCCCCGTCGTTCCCGACGAGCCGTGGATGTGTATGCCATCTTCCACGTCAAAGCCCAGGTACCGGCCAAAGGGAGGATGCTGCTCTTGCTCTTCGCGAAGCATATCCTTCGTAATCAGAGGTACTCTGTGCGTGAAGTCATCCAGGGTCTGCACCTGCGATGGATGAAATCCTTTGCTATCGTAGAACTCATGATAAAAAGGTAAGTTCTCGTATACATGGTTAAGCTGTTCTTGTATCAGACCCAGTATGAGCCACTCTCTTTGTGCTGGATCCATCGTTTCCTTGGTCTCATTCCAGTACTGCGGGTATTTCGTCATTGTCAATACTCCCCCCTCTGAAGGCAATGCCTTTTATTGCTGGTTAAGCGTGTGAGTCTGAACCATCAGATATAAAAGCCTCGTGAGATAGGCGTTGTGACACGTGCTCTTCGATAAATGTTGCGATGTCCTCGAGGCGGGAACCTGGACCAAATATTCCAGCGAGTCCGGCGTCGAGCAGTGGCTTTTCATCCTCCTTAGGAATAATTCCCCCGAATAGCACTAGCACATCGTCTATCTTCTGATCCTGTAGACCTTTCAGGATACGAGGAACCATTGTCATGTGATTTCCTGAGAGGCTGGACAGGCCGAGAACATCTGCATCTTCCTGAATTATGGCTTCGATAATTCCTTCGGGCAACTGATTCCCGATGTAGACGACTTCCATGCCTCGTGTCATAAGGTAGCGGGCAATGATGACCGCTCCTCGGTAATGGGAATCCAAACCCACTTTCGCGATTACAACTTTAATTTTCTTGCGCATAGCTGTTACCTTATTCAGAGTAAAGGTTGGCGCCAGCCACCATAGAGTGAGCGAAAGACATCACAGCACTCGCCCAATGTGGCTCCTCTCTTGACGGCGTCCAATAATGCAGGAAGTGTATTCTCATTATCTTGCACCGACTTACGCAGAGTCTCCAATGCATACTCTACTTTGAGCGTATTCCGGGTTGCTCGCAATCGTTCAAGTTTCGCATGCTGACGCTCCACCGTCTCTGGTACGCGAAAGATCTCGATCGGAGCCGATGTACTATCCTCGAAACAATTGACGCCAACAACTTTTCGCGTTCCGTCAGCAATGGCTAGTTCTCGCTCGTATGCATTGCTCATGAGATCGCGATGAACCCAACCCTGCTGCACTGCAGCAACCATACCACCCAGGCGATCAATCTTCTCAATGTAGTCAGTGATGCGTTTCTCCATTTCTCCTGTGAGCGATTCTACGTAGTAGGAACCGGCCAGGGGATCAATGGTCTTACTCGCTCCAGTTTCAAGGAGCAGAATCTGTTGGGTACGTAAAGCGGTCAGGGCAGCAATCTCTGAAGGGATGCATAGTGCCTCGTCATAAGCACTCACATGGAGAGACTGAGCACCACCCAGGACAGCAGCCAGGGCATGGTAAGCTGCACGTGTAATATTGTTGAAAGGCTGCTGAGCCGTCAGCGCCGAGCCTGCCGTTTGAACATGGAAGCGCAGCATCATACTCCTGGGATTCCGAGCTCCTAGTCGTTCATGGAAGAGGTGTGCATAGACACGCCGGGCCGCCCGGTACTTGGCGACCTCCTCAAAGAAATCGTTATCGGCAGAGAAGAAACTGGAGAGCCTCGGCGCAAAGCTATCGATAGTGTATCCTCGGCGCAGCATTTCCTGGGCAGTGGCGAGAGAGTTGGCGATGACAAGCCCAGCCTCTTGCACCGCGTTTGCTCCAGTCTCGCGGTAGTTGTAGCCCGTGAAGCTAATGGGGTTCCACTTTGGCACATGCTGAGTAGCAAACTCAACAACATCGAGGGAGAGCTTAAACGAGAAGCTCGGCTGGAGGATGTTGGGAGCAGTCAGGACAACCGTCTCCATTAAGAAGTCGTTCTGAAGTGTGCCTCTAAGCTGACTCCAATCATGACCAAGCTGTTCTGCTGCTGCAAGATACATTGCAAAGATGACCCCGGCTGCTACCGGATGCGAGAGCACTAATGAGTTGCTCACCTTGTCAAGAGGGATATCGTCGTAGAGCCTCAACATGTCGTCCAGGCAATCAATAGCAACACCGCCCTGACCAGCATCTCCCTCTGCCAATGCAGCATCGCTATCATAGCCCCTGTTCGTTGCATAATCGAAGACAGTATTAGTTCCCGTTGCTCCCTGTTCAAGCAGAAGCCGGAGCCGCTGGTTCGTGTCCTCTGGAGTGCCAAATCCTACGAGCTGTCGAAGGGTCCAATGTTGTCCATTGTACATGGCTGGGTAGATACCCCGAGTGTATGGCATCTGACCAGGAAAACCAAGCTGGCCCATGTAGTCCAATCCGGCAACGTCGGCTGGTGTATAGAGAGGCTTTACGGGAATGCCTGACTCTGTTTGATGCTGCTCACTTTGCTTCAAGCTAGCAGCGTAGGATTCTTGCTGCCAGCGCTGATATTCAGCCTCAAGGTTAGGGTGAATTTGTTTATCTTCTATCTCATCTGACACAATGGCTACCTCCTTGTCTATAGAGATCGAAGATCTCGTTCAAATATCGCTAGGTTAGCAGATCAGCATTCTCATGCGATCTCTCTTCTATGCTAGAAGATAGTAGATTGACATGAGGATATTGGCACCTCTGCTGTGACAGAAGTAAGGCGCAGCGAGTGTCTTGAACTCATAGGATGCACGTTGCAAGCAATTATTTGCAAACATCATTCAATGGAAGTCATTACCTTTACTATATGAACAAAGGAAGAGCCTTTGTCAAGGGTTGTAGGAACTGAAATCTATATCAGCATCTCTCATAGGTTTCTCTCCCTTTCCAGCCTTTCATTTCTTATCTTATATCGAGATAGGTCAATCCGCTTTGCCAGTACTTGCACAATCGCCATGTTTAGAGTAACATTGTAGAGTACTCTTTAGATGGCAATTTATGAGCCATGGCAGTGTTGTGATAAATGCCCTGGTAATAGTTCATTTCCTGAGTGCTTCTAACAAAGAATGGCTTAAGAACCGTTAACTCCTGCATTTCATTTGTATATCGAGCAACATACTGAATATCAGGAGGTGCTCCCAATGCTGCCCTCATCTTCTAAATTCGCTTTTGAAGCCCAACCCTCTTCTAGACCTCTCGAGCATCAAGTTCATAAGAAGGATGGACTTCTTTCCCCACCCCTTTCTCCTACCGACTGGTTGGAACAGAATGCGATCGATTCACTAGTGCAGTTGGTTCGGTCCTTACCTGATTTTGATTTGATGGTAGCTAACGTCCTTCAGACCGTAACAGCTTTGTTTGACGCGGAAAAGGCCGGTGTCATGTTGTGGGATTCGGAAGCGCAAGAACTCGTCCTTCAGAAACCAGCTTTCGGGATCAACAACTCGGAGATTATCGACCAGTATCGTGTGCGGCTCGATCATGGGGGTAACGCAATCGGCGTGTTCACTACCGGTAAACCCTACTTATGCAACGACTGTCCAAGAGATACGCACATCATCCAGAAATATGTCGGCTTGTTCGGCTCGCAAAAGGTGATGACGGTGCCTCTGAGAGTGGACGGTCAGATCATCGGGGTACTTCACGTCACTAACAAACGGCAGGGGGATTTCATAGAGCAGGAGTTGCATTTGCTGGAAAAGGTTGCCGATCACCTGGCGACATTGATTGACAACGCAAGGTTGTTTCGCGCGGTTCGTCGAAGCGAGCAAGAGGCAGATATGCTTTACCATCTATCCTTAAAGCTTGCCTCCTTGCAGAATCCGAAGGATATGTTATCTTTAGCCCTTCCAGCGGCAGCTACTTTACTCGACGCTGATGTTGCAGGGGCTTATCTGAGTACAGATATTAACTACCTCTATGACCGTGAAACCCGGCAGGATAGGCTTGGCTGTACACTGCCGTTGAGCTTCTGGAGTGAGATGCTCACCCGACAGCAAGCGATAAATCTAAGCATTGATGAAGACATTCCTATCGAGCCACAGAGTTCCTGGCAAGGCGTCCTGCTTGCTAATGGGTTACTGGAGATACAACTGGTTCCACTAGTTGCAAATGAAGTCATGGGCACTCTTCTGGTAGCTCGGCGACACAAGCTGCCTTTTATCAAAGTCGACGAGAAGCTCTTGGCCCGGTTGGCGCTCGTGATTGGCTCTGCCATTCAGAATGCTGAGCTACAATGTAGAACCAAACGTGCTCTCGAGGAACTGCGCCGCTCCCTTGATAGTATAGCGCGCCTGAGGGACATACAGGAAAGGTTGACGGAGCTAGTACTAAGGGGCGAGAGACTTCCATCGTTGACGGCAGCTATTGCAACTCTTGTGGATAATCAAGTCCTCCTGGAAGATCGGCATGGTACCGTTTTGAGCTCTGGAGCCCCGCTCGGCTGGTCTGGTCCTGAACTCATGACTCTTGCTCAACTGGCCCAGCAAGATCGCGATTTTGTACGACTGATAGATGAGTTCTTCCAACTTGACCATCGAGCACGCTTCCTCACAGTCCCAGGTGAGGAAAGGTTGCGCTTAGTTGCACCAGTAATTGTAGGAAATGAGACGTTGGCAGTACTTTCAGTCACGCAAGCACACCGCGTCTTTGGTGATCTGGACATACTTGCAGTGCAGGGTGCAGCTACTGTCGTTGCTTTGGTGTTGATGCGCGAGCGAGCTATCCTTGAAACAGAGCGTCGACTTCAGGGAGATTTGCTGGGAGATATTTTAACAGGGAAATTCGAGAGCGAGGAAGACCTGGCTCGGAGAGCCAGATTTTTAGGGTATGATTTGCTTCATCCTCATGTACTTCTCGTCGCCAGCATTGATGATTTCGAATTCCTGGTCAAATTTGGAGAGAGAGAGGAAGAACTGCAGCGCAGAAAGCAGAGTATGTACGATCTCGTGTGGTCAACTCTCACGCCACGTACTCCGCGACGGCTCATCTGGGCTAGTGGTACTCAGGTAGTGGCATTAGTGGTCGTGAACCCTGACGATGTGAATCCCATTTTCGAAGTTGCTCGTCGCCTACATAGTAGGGTCGAGCGTGCATTAGCCGGTGCCTCGGTCTATGTTGGCGTGAGCCAGGTTTGCCGGAGTATGCGTGAGGTTCCAGCTGCTTATGCAGAGGTCAAGCGCTTTCTCAAGTTCGGTCGGGCTATGCACTGGCATAGTGGCCTTATCTTTGTGGAGAGCCTCGGCCTTTATCGTGTCCTGCTGCAAAACGAAGAACTCGGGCCAGAACTGATCCGGTTCGCGTCTGACCAATTGGGCTGTTTGCAAACGTACGATCAGAAGCATGACGGAGACCTAATAGCTTGTTTACGGGCTTACTTAGCAGGCGGAAGCGAAATCAAGACGACTGCCGAGACACTCCATTTGCATCGCAATAGCGTACGCTACAAGCTGCAACGTATCGAGGAAATTATCCAAGTCGATCTCACCGATGCCGAAGTGCGCTTTCAACTTCAACTCGCGCTGAAAATTGTAGATCTACAGTCGGCGATAAAACGATCTGCGTTGGACTAAATGATGGATTTGCACGTCTTCTGTAAGCTCTCCAGAGTATGTTGGATTTGGTCATCAAAGTTAATCGAATCTGACAAGACCTCTCTTTAAGCTTTTCGCATCCATCGTCACTCGCTTGGTGTGCATCATGCACAGATACTGAATGGTATTTGTGTATCGCATCCATTGAATTGCGCCCCCCTTTCAGGCAGAATGGTATGTATAAAGACAGAGCCGTGCAAAGCCAAGCGGTAAAGTAAGCTGACTAACGAGGAGGTACAGCTATGGTTAGTGCTGTTCGAAGGCCACTAGTTCTCGGCATTGATGCCGGAGGAACAATGACCGATACCTTCATTGTCGATGAAGAAGGCAATTTTGAAGTAGGTAAGGCACCGACAACTCCACAGGATGAGTCTGTAGGCTTCCTGGAGTCGACGCAGGACGCGATCAGCTACTGGGGAGATATGAATCTTGAAGCGCTATTCCCCAGGTTATCAGTAGTCCTGTACTCTGGTACGACTATGCTTAATACCTTGCTCTCGCGGCGTGGTCAGAAAGTAGGCTTACTGGTCACCAGCGGCTTCGAGGAAATGTTACTGATGAATCGCGGCCTTAGCTGGGCTGGCTATGGATATTCAGATACCTTGCACGCGGCAACTCATCTACACCCTGAACCGCTCACCCCACGGCGCTGGATCCATGGCATGACCGAGCGGATTGACATGTTTGGTGAGCCGGTTATTCCTCTTTATGAAGCAGAAGTGCAACAGGCTGCACACGAATTGCTTGCGGCAGGCGTGGACGCAGTGGCTATTTGTTTCCTTTTTTCTTACCTAAACCCGCTTCATGAGCGGCGAGCCAGAGAAATTTTCGAGAACGTCAGTAAAGGTACTGGTCAGGAGATACCAGTCTTCCTTTCTTCGGAGATTCGTCCTGTTATGCGGGAGCAATCGCGGCTCAACAGCCTGCTGATTGAGGCGTATGCAGCGGCCCCGGTTCGGCAACAACTGCTAAAAGTAGAGCAGCGCATCCATGATTACGGTTTTCCAAATCCCTTGCAGACTGTACTCTCCTACGGTGGCCTGTCCAATGTTCGTTATCCCCGTCTCCACGAGACGCTCGTGTCGGGGCCAATAGGTGGCATTCTGGGAGCACAGTATATTGCTCGACTGATAGGGGTTAACAACGTGATGGTGACTGATATGGGGGGGACCAGCTTCGATATCGGTGCCATTACCGCTGGTAATGTACCCGTTGACTCAGAGCCTACTCTAGCCCGTTTTAAACTGAATCTACCCACCATTGCATTAGAGAGTATCGGGGCGGGGAGCGGCACGATAATCAAAGTAGATCCATCCTCGCGCAAGGTAGAACTTGGCCCTGAAAGCGCTGGCGGCAGTCCTGGTCCTGTCTGCTTCGATCGAGGAGGGAAACTCGCCACCGTCTGTGATTGCTCCGCTGTACTTGGATACCTGAATGCGGAGTATTTCCTTGGAGGCAGGGTCAAGCTGAACGTTGATGCTGCTCTACGCGCACTGAAAGAGCAGGTGACCGATCCAATCGGAGTCGATGTCTACCAGGGAGCCGAGGGCATCGTAAAGATGCTTGAACTCCGTGCCCAGGATTCTCTTAAGACAGTCGCTTCAGCACGCGGTCTCGACACATCTGACTATGTCCTGATGGCTTATGGTGGCGCTGGACCGCTTCACGTCGCAGGATATACGGAGGGGCTGACGTTTAAAGGCATCTTGACTTTCCCCTTCGCAGCAGCATTCTCTGCTTTTGGGTGTTCGATAGCAGATTACCTGCATCGTTATACGAAGTCGATGCACCTGTCTCTTGGTCCAGCATCATCAGCGGAAGTCAAGCTGGAAGTCGGTCAAGCCATCAATGCAGCCTGGGAGGAGATGGAGCAGACGGCACTGGAGGAGATGAAAGGCGAAGGCAGGGAACTGAGCAAAATAGAGTTCCAGCGCCTGGCTATGATCCGCTATGCTGCTCAGTTGACCGATCTCGAGGTGCAATCTCCGGTGAATCGTATCAACGCACCTGAAGACATGGATCGGCTCATCGAGTCCTGGGAAGCGCTCTATGAGAAGATCAACTCCCGCGTTTCCAAATATAGCGAGATTGGCTATCAAATACTAGAACTTGGCTTGATTGCTCGCATTGAAAAGGTGAAGGCGCGTTTTCAGGAGCGAGAATTGGGTTCTGAAACCCCAGACTCAACCGCGTTTAAAGGCACAAGGTCAGTGTATCGAGACGGTCGATGGCAAGAGGCTCGTATCTGGGAAATGGACTCACTTAAGCCTGGAAACGTCATCAAGGGCTTCGCCATTATCGAACATCCTGCAACTACTTTTGTGATACCGCCAGGTCGGCAAGTTGAGGTGGACGTACGAAACTTTTTCTGGCTACGTTAAGAAGCCTCAGGAAGGCAAAAGCACTGCTATAGACAGGTACAAGACACCAGGAGGTATTCACATGACGCAACTACAGTCAGGGCCTGCGACCCAGGAGAGGACACCGATCACATTTCGTGAAATGCTTGAACAGAGCGAGGCTCGCTTGGCTGAAACGGGATACTATAACGGTATCGCCGACCTGACGCTCAAAGCTGAAGATCCACTCAAGTACGAGAGTTTACATACGAGACTTCGATCGTCCGTTGTCTCCGCTCGGGAAACCTCTAAACGCATCTCCGCCTCCCCGGGAATCCGTGAGGTTGGAGAGTGTGTGGTTGGCCTCTACACACCTGAAGGCGATAGCGTCGTCTTCTCTTTTGGGATTATGGTTCATGTACACACGATGAGTCGCTTTATCAAGTGGATGGTCCGCAACGATTACCAGGATGATCCAGGAATCCGTCACGGCGATATTTTCGCCAACAATGACGCTTTTATCGGGAACGTTCAAGTCCCCGACGTGATGGACGTGACCCCTATCTTTCACAATGGTGAACTGATTGCGTGGGCGGGAGCAGTTTGTCACGAACTCGAGGTGGGGGGAGTTACGCCTGGTGGAGATGTCTACCTGGCGCACGAGCGTTTCACCGAGGGTCTTTTCGTCTGCGCTGAGAAAATTGGTGAGAACGATAAGATTCGCCGCGATTACCTCATCAGGGTTGAGCGGAACCTACGAAGCCCACTCTACTGGATCCTTGATGAGAAGGCAAAAGTCAGCGCGTGCCTGGAAGTTCGTGACAAGGTGCTCGAACTGGTGGGAGAAATGGGGGTCGATTACTTCAAACAAGCTATCAAGCAATACGTCGAGGAGGGACGTCGTTCCCACTTAGAACGTATGAAGGTGCAAACCATACCCGGCAGGTACCGCGGTGCCACCTTCTTTGGACAACTCTATAAGGACAAACCAGGTGTGCTTCCGATGGCGAACAAGGATCAGTTAGTACCAATCCCGGTTGACCTCACCATTGATCGGACCGGATTCATGTCCCTGGACTTTGAAGGTACTGGTCCCTGGGGGTGGAATGCCAACAACTGTAGCGAAGCGGCGATGGAGGGTGGCCTCTTCGTCAGCCTCACACAACTCATGGACTTTGATGGCAAGGTGAATGATGGTGCCTGGCTCGCAACGAAGATGAATTTGCCGCCCGGAACATGGACGAATCCGGATAATATCATGGTTGCGACCGCTTGCTCCTGGGCACTGCTACTACCGGCATTCGGCGTGTTCCATCGCCTGATGTCACGAGCTTTTCTGGCTCGCGGCTTTAAAGAAGAGGTTTTCGTTGGGCAGGTAAACACTCCATTCTTCGAAGGCGGAGGAATCAGCCAGTATGGCACACGCTTTGGAGGAAGTAACTTCGAGTTGGCGGCTGGCGGAAGTGGCGCTCGCGGGATTATGGATGGAATTGATACAGGTTACGCGGGATGGAACCCGGAGTCTGACATGGGTAATGCTGAGATCTGGGAACTTTCTCTTCCCATCCTCTATTTGGGCCGTAAGATTTGGCCGGACTCGGCGGGAGGGGGCAAGTTCCGTGGAGGAACTGGTTTCACCTCGCTCTATAAGATTCACCACACGCCGATGTTCACCCTAACAACAGCGATTCACTCTGGCAAAGTTTTCGACAACGCTGGTATGTGTGGAGGGTATCCTGCGCCTACTGCTCTCTATCACTACGCAGTTCGTGACAACAACCTTGCGGAACTGATTGCTGAGCAGAAGCCACTACCACATTTCGAGGGCGATCCGCTCGACCCTGATCCGAAACGGCTTGTCCAGGGTGATTTCGAATTCAGCGAGGGCGGCTATATTGGTCGTCCATTCAAAGACGGAGACCTGTTCGAGCACTTCTATAATGCTGGCGGCGGTTACGGCGATCCGCTCGAACGCAATCCTGAACTGGTCAGAAAGGATCTGGAAAACGGAATTGTGACTCCGAAAGCGGCCAGTCAAGTTTATCACGTGGATACACACAGTGACGATGGTCGAACGTACAGAGTCGATCCAGCGAAGACAGATCAGTTTCGTTCTGAGGAACGGAGCGCACGTCTTGCCGAGGGGAGACCAGTTGACGAGTGGTTGCAGCAGCAGCGTGACCGCATTCTCAACCATGAGTTCGTCCCGGAGGTCCTGGAAATGTATCGTGACAGTATGCAACTCTCTCCCAAATGGAAGGATGAGTTCGCAACCTTCTGGCAACTACCGGAGGGCTTCTCTCTCTAACTTCCCTGGCAACGACCGACCAGCTTCCCACGAAAGGAGATAGAAGATGGCACGACCGAGTTATCCGAGCAGTGTTGTCAATGATTTAATTGCGGGTAGGCTTCCCTGGGATCAAACAAAGCGCATCATGAGCGACTACAAGGATGCTGACCGATTCGATAAATACATTGAGGTGTTGCAGGCTTCAGTTTCATGGAAGGAGCAAATATTGCTCCCCATTGGCGAGCACCTGTATATCGTGCAGAAAGGACCTGATCGAGTAGTCAAATGCGATTGTGGTCAGGATTTTGGTGATTACCATCAGAATTGGAAGCTCTCGGCCTTCATTCGCGTGCGCGATACTGCGGAAAGCCTCGAATTGATCTACCCTGGACCGCGCAAGCCGGATCCAAACTGGATGGAAATCAGGGAATACATCTGCCCCAACTGCGCAACGTTATTGGAAGTCGAAGCCGCTCCACCAGGCTGGCCAGTGATCTTTGACTTTCTACCAGACCTCGAAGGCTTTTATGAAGGATGGCTTGGTCGCCCTCTGCCTAAAGCCTGACGCCGGTCGAAATAATCTGGCGAAATACCTGCGGGAAATGAGAATGACACTCCAGCACAAGACAAGAAGTCTCGAATTTCCCGCAGGAGTTATGCTGCCTTATTTCGCCTGTCCACCGACCTTTTAACATCTGCAAGCCAATCACTACAGAGTGTGAATCATATCGAGGTGTTGAATAGCTATGGTTGAGCGTCCGCTTCCTCAGTGGTTCGAACCTGATCGTTGGGTCCCTCCACCAAGTACCGTTGAAGTGCGTCGGGTAGCTCGTTTCATGCGTATACACGGCTTGCCTGATTATCAGAGCTTTCTGGATCGAAGTGTAGCTGATCCTGCATGGTTCTACCAGTCATCTTTCCAAGACCTGGGATTGGAATGGTCAGTTCCCTACCATACAATCTATGATGACCACGAAGGGGTGCCATCGACTCACTGGTTTGTCGGCGGTCGCACGAACTTTGCTCACCTGGCGGTCGAGCGTTGGCGAACAGCCTGGCATAAGGATCGAGTAGCGCTGGTGTGGGAAAGCGACGATGGCATTTCCCTACAACTGACCTACGAGCAGCTTGGTCAATTGGTGGAACGCGCATCTGCTGGCCTGCGGGCACTGGGCGTCAGGAAGGGAGACGTGGTGGCTTTATACGTGCCGATGATCCCAGAAGCCGCTATCGCTCTATTGGCAATCGCACGCATTGGAGCAATCGCTGCTCCAGCTTTCTCGGGTTATGCTGCCGATGCCCTTGCAGAGCGGCTCAACATCGCGAGGGCGAAGGTACTCATCACTGCCGATGGAGCAATTCGGCATGGTGTGAAGATTGCTCTGAAAGCACATGCCGATGAGGCGGTCAAGGCGGCTCCCAGTGTTGAACGAGTTGTCATAATCGCACGGCTGAGACAGGTTGTTCCCATGAATCCAGGTCGCGACCTCTCCTGGAATGCGCTGCTTGATTATGGAAGAGACCAGCCCTGTGAGATGTTCGACGCCGATACTCCGTGGTTGCTCGCCTTCACCTCGGGATCGTCTGGCCGACCCAAAGGAGCCGTCCACACGCATGGAGGATTGGCCTATCGCGTAGCTATCGAGTTAGCGTACAACTTCGACATGAATGCAGACGATCGGCTTCTGTGGATTACCGATATGGGATGGATCATGGGCCCGCTCACCATAGCAGGTGTATTAAGCCTCGGGGCCTCTTTAGTAATGTTCGAGGGCTCGCCAGACTTCCCTGCTCCTGACCGCCTGTGGCAAGTGGTAGATCGATATCGGCTTACCCATCTTGGGTTCTCACCTACATTAGTTCGAGTCCTTTCTGATTACGGACCGGAGTGGGTAAACAGGCATGAGCTTAACAGCCTGCGCATACTAGGCTCCACAGGAGAGCCGTGGACCACCTCATCCTGGCGCTGGCTGCATCGTTATGTGGGTCGGGGAAAGATTCCAATCATCAATTGGTCTGGTGGAACGGAGATTGGATGTGGCATCCTCGCCGGAAGCCCTGTGGTACCGATGAAAGAGTGCCGCTTCGCTGGACCTGCCCCCGGGATAGCAGTCAATGTATATGATGCTGAGGGGAATCCGCTGGTTGGTGAGGTGGGAGAATTGGTAATAACCCGTCCATGGCCATCAATGACACGAGGGTTATGGATGGAGTCCGAACGGTATCTAGAAACCTACTGGTCACGTTGGCCTGGAGTGTGGTTTCATGGTGACCGTGCGATTCATTATGAAGATGGAAGTTGGGAGTTACTCGGACGATCTGATGACGTACTCAAGGTTGCTGGTAGGCGATTGGGGCCGGTAGAGGTCGAATCGGCGGCGATCAATGGTGGTGAGGTCATGATGGCTGCGGCAGTAGGTATACCTGATCCAGTCCGGGGCGAGGTTGTGGCCCTTGTGATTGTGCCCTCCCTTGAGGCCAAAAAAGGTAATCCTGATGCACTGGCAGGCTCGATAGCTGATCGGGTAGCTCGTGCCCTGGGTAAGCCATTCCGCCCGGCTGTAGTGTTAGTAGTCGACGAGCTTCCACTCTCGCGGAGCGGGAAGGTACATCGCCGTGCCGTGCGTGCCTGGCTTATCGGCATAGACCCCGGCGACCTCTCTACCGTCTCCAACCTCGAATCGAGGGAAGCGATTATTGCCGCGAAAGAGCACCTTGGGGCGTACTACAAGCAGACTCGAAAACCAAACGCTGCCAATCCCGATGCAGAATCGACTCGTACAATAGAGAATCGCGAATAGAAGTGAATTTTACGGCTGTGTTACAAAAAAAGGAGGTAGGTATGAATTTCACCAAAGAGCTACGTGTAGAGATGGCTCGCCGTATGTTGCCGATCCGGCGCTTTGAAGAGCAAGGCATCGAGATGGTGGCGAAAGGAGGGAAGTGAGATGCCAAACCAGTTTGCCGTCACGTTTGAGCGCAACATTGAGATCCCCATGCGCGATGGAATCATCCTTCGTGCCGACGTGTACCGACCGGCTGCGTCCGGCCAGTACCCTGTGCTCGTCGCCCGCCTGCCCTACGACAAGACCAACCTCGCCCTCATTGGCATTGCTATCGACCCGCCCCGAGCTGCGGGCCAGGGCTACGTCGTCGTGTTACAGGACACGCGAGGCCGCTGCGCCTCCGATGGCACGTTTACGTGTTTCCAGGACGACGTTGACGATGGCTACGATACCGTGGAATGGCTGGCAGCACAGCCATGGTCCAACGGCAACGTCGGAATGTTTGGCGCTTCCTACTTTGGCTATACGCAGTGGCTCGCCGCCATCGCCGCACCGCCTCACTTGAAAGCGATCTGTCCCAATGTCTCGACCTCCGATGCCCATGAAAGCTGGGTCTATCAAGGCGGGGCCTTCGCCTTCGGCTTCAACACCTCGTGGCCGATGGCATTCCTCAATGCTGACGAGATCGCCCATAATAGTGCTGCCTCACCTGAAGAGAAACAGCAGCGTGCCAGCACGCTGGTCCAGATGATCGACCGCATGAGCATGTACTTCTCGCACCTGCCGGTCAAGGACTTCCCGCCTTTCCGCGACCTGGGCGTAGCACCCTACTACCAGGACTGGGTCGCTCACCCGGACTGGGACGACTACTGGCAGCGCATCTCGATCGACGCCAATCGCAGCAAGGTCCGCGTTCCCGCCTACTCCATCGGTGGCTGGTGGGATGTATTCCTTGGGGGCACGCTCAGGAACTTCACTGACACGCAGCAGCACGGTGCCACCGAGGAAGCTCGGAAAGGGCAGAAGCTCCTGGTCGGTCCGTGGCTACACGGCTTTCCTTTCCACGCCGATCCCACTGGCGAGGCGAGGCATGGATTGGCTTCAAGCGGAGTAGTGATCGACGAGATTGGGATCATGCTTCGTTTCTTCGATTACTGGTTGAAAGGAATCGACAACGGCATCGCCTCCGAGCCGCCTGTGCGCCTGTTCGTTATGGGTGATAATGTCTGGCGCGATGAGTGGGAGTGGCCGCTTGCCCGTACCCAGTATACGGAGTACTACTTCCATTCGAGTGGAGGGGCAAATTCGGCCTCCGGCAATGGCTCTCTGTCCACGGAGCCTCCGTCCTCAGGCGAACCGAGCGATAGCTACCTGTACGATCCACGCAATCCGGTCCCGACGCGGGGTGGAGATTTGTGTTGTTGGGATTTGGAGCTTCCTCCAGGCGCCTTTGATCAGCGTGCTATTGAGGCACGCCAGGACGTGTTAGTCTATACAACGCCTCAGCTTGAGAAAGATCTTGAAGTCACTGGACCGATCACGGTCACTCTCTTTGCGTCCTCATTGGCACGAGATACGGACTTCACGGGCAAACTGGTTGATGTCCTGCCGGACGGCTACGCGCGTAACCTGACTGAGGGCATTATCCGCGCCCGCTACCGTGAGGGTATGGATCGGCAACGCCTGCTGACGCCTGGAGAGGTCAACGAGTATACGATTGATCTTTGGGCGACCTCGAACGTGTTCAAGGCCGGACACCGCCTGCGTGTGGAAATCTCGTCATCCAACTTCCCGCGCTTCGACCGCAACCCCAACACTGGGCATGACTTTGGTCAGGACGATGTGCTGGAGCGCGCAGTCCAGGAGGTATTCCACGATGCGTCCCACCCTTCCCGGATCATACTTCCGGTGATCCCGCGAGCTTGAGCCTTTGGGGGAACGCGTGATGTCGAGTACCTGATATAATGGACAAGTGTTTAAGTTGAAGTTTAGACTGATTTGACGTTAGTTGCTGAGGCTTGCAAGGTTCATGAGAAGGCGCTGTTGGCTTTCTTGAGTGCAAAGAAGCCTCTCAGTGAGCAAGAGAGAGTTATACCGATGATTTATTGCCATGTTGGTCTCATCATCACAGTGGTCCCAACATGGTAATAGATCCATTATTGGGGCTCGTATGTGCGATTTCAAGCTCATTTGAACCTCTCCAATCATCAAGCAAGGAAACAAAACTCACATCGCCTCAGCCGATATCCCTCCATTTTTTCGCCTGAGCCAGGCGGGAGAGATGACCAACATTCGTGGTCGCGATAATTACCTCATGCCCTTCATCCTGTATCAATGTGGCCTGGGCCGCAAGAATCACATCTCCATCCAAAGCCTTGTCATCCGCTGTCGGCATCCCCTGTTTGCGCACTTGCGCCCAAAATTGCGCGGCTTTCAGCATGGTTTGCGTGGTGAGTGGTACATAGTCAAGATACCTTTGGAGATCGTTTAAGCGCTCGATCCCCTTGAATTTGTCTGCGCGCAGTAGCTCACGACGAACCTCGAAGTCCGCGATCTCGGGGATTTTTACCTGTATCTCCTTCAACACCAGCGATTCTAACCACTGATTGCACTCGCGCGTTTCCTGGGAGGCCCTGGGATTTGTTATCAACCCTAAAGGGCCTGCATCGAGGAGAATAACCATGCTCATGGGAATAGCTTCCGTTCAGACAGTCGGTCTTCATCTAGGGCTTGTTTTAGGTATTCCCATGTGCTGCGCTGCTCCTGCTCGTCACCTTCGCGCCAAGACCTCAGCAGCTGGATTAAAGCGCGGTTCTTTTGGGATTGTGCCGCGCTCTGAGGAAATTCTTTTTTCTCGATCTCACTTTGAGACGCCATGCGGGTTGGTTTATAAGCCAGACGTTCCAATGTCTGTAGCCATAAAAATCCGCTCGGCGTCACGGAGGAACTCTGCATCTCCTGCAGGGAGTGCGAAAGCGCTGAAAAAGGCGTTCCAGTTACAGAAGCTCCAATGAAGGGTTCATGTGTTGCTCGGGAATTGTTGATGCTTCTTAAGAACGTACTGCTCATTGTGGCCACCTATTCAAGAGAGCTTCTAACTTCTCACCTTTCGCTGAGGAGAACACTTCCCAAACATCGGCATGTAAGTGATCCATCTCCTGCATTAAAACTTCTTGTCCTGTCGGTACCTCACGCTCAACGATCCGGTCAATATCAAAAATGATGGCTCCATGCCCTCCATCCGCGTCTGATTGAGGATCACCCAAGGTGATAATCAGGATATTTTCAGCATCCAGATGGATCTCTTCTCGTAAAAGAAAACCCGGTTCTGAGCGAAGGAAACCTGCCGAGATGTAGTCATTTGCGACGAACCACGTGCCAGGGCGATCTTGTGCTGTTTCCTTATTGATCCGGTTAATGTAGCGGAGTCCGATACGATTTATCACCTCTGGCTGCAAAACTTCTTCAATACGCTGCCATACTGCCAGGACATCATGACGCATCACCTTCCATCCCTGGTAGGGCGAAAGCGTGCTGACACTGAGAGAATCCTCGGCCAATTGAAGAATGAGCGGGCGAGTACCGTGCCTGAAACGGACTTTCTGTCGCTGGGGCACGAATTTCGTACCTGTACCTAATGGTCCAAACTCAAACTGCAGACCCATCTCAAGCACTGGTTCCATCTCTGGATATTCGTTCTGTAGATGTTTGAAGAGCTCACCAGGGAAAGAAGGCTTCCACTCTTTTTCTTGAGGGAGTCGAAAGTGTATATCACAGACTGCCTCGGTGATAGTTGGGTTAGGATATGCAGGATATCCGCTATTCATATTCTTCTCCAATACGCATATATCGAGACTGCCCTCGACAAAAAGGCGTGGGTTCCTTTCCGTAAGTTACTCCTACATAGATTATATTTCATTATTGCCCTGATAGATAGAGTGATCTCGGAGATACGAATAGAGAGAGCACCCTCTTAGCACAGAAGTTACGGATGAGCCAATTATACACTGATTACCACGCTGGTCAATGGTATCCTTTATGTACTCTCCCTTGCGATCAAGGATGAGGAAACCACATTTTGGCTGTGTAATCATTGCTAGCTCCTATTGTTTTTTGAATAGCACTACTCTTCCGCCATTGCTTGGCTGAGAAGAGATCGGATAAGCTGAGATTTGCCCTTACCAGGCATACCAAGTACAACCATACGTTCTCCGGCATAATTCTGGCGAACACGTGCTACGCGATTGAACGTACGAGATCCAGCCCGAAGGTTACCTAAAATCAGGTTTCCATCGGGAGCATTAGTAAATTGCTCCAGAATGTCATCTGAAATAGATTGAGAACCAAACTATCATCAACGATACTGAGTGCAAAGCGGATTGCACCGACTCCCCCAAGTGCTGAACTGGACGAACCATGCCGGACAGTCTTTGGAGCGGCTGTACTTTGGCCAGAACCTCGGTAGGCTAGGAAGAGATGCCTGTTTAGGATAGGAAAGGCAAAGGGGGCTACACCAACGCGTTTGCGGATAGCCCTTGTCTCACGCCGCACTGCACTTACAAGGAGTCCCTCTTTTGCTAACCCAACATATCTTACACCTCGAGCGCGGAGTAAGCGAGCTTGTAGATCAATAGCTTGTGCTCCTGGAAAACTCTGCGCATTCAACCTTCCGTCGGCCATAAATAACTGACCTGGTATTGCATAGACCGAATTTGCAAAGATTTGGAGCTGCCGATAGTCTTCCACGACGCGAACGTTAGCCGCGAGGAGACGAGGTGGCAGCATTGGGGGCCTGAACGGAGGCTCACGTAGAATGGCCTCCGTCCTGTGTCCAATCCATCAACTGATCTAATGCCAGCTTTGCCCTGAGCCGCTGTTCTATGGATGCACAAGGGTTTGCCACTACGTACTTGATGTTACCTATGAACCGCTTCGTAACCTCTTGGTCTGGCCCGACTAAGTTGATACCCGATCTACAAGCGGCCACTCCGGTCACTTCATCGAAGAGCAGAACAGATTGATCGGACGAATCCAACGCCGCAGTTCCCACAGCAGAGGGTTTGGCCCCCCAACGTGAAGTACGGCAGTAGTTCCGAAGCATCAAGGTCGTCATCGAAGAAACTGGAGAGGGACTCTACACCTATCATAGCTCTACAGCCTCCAAGAAAGATTTACACTGTTGACTGTGGATGCCGCTCTGCCATGATGGATCCTTTTTTGTTTGTTTCTGTCCACTCTAGCAGATCAGCTTATTTCCTGCCGCACACCCTCTTCACCTGCCAAATCTCTGAGCGGCGCGTGACTTCGCGAGAGCTGCCTCTTCCTGCCGATTTTTCGGTGCTGCGCTAGTTTCCAGCGAGCTGAGAAGCCGAGCCGAGATCACGGCGATGTCGTCAACCGCCGAATAGAAGGCGGCCTCGTTCGTCTTGGATGGTTTGTTGAAGCCGCTGATCTTCCTGACGAATTGCAGCGACGCCGCGAGAATCTCTTCCTCCGTGACCGGTGGTTCAAAGTTGAAGAGCGTCTTAATGTTTCTACACATCCCGTTTTGCCTCCATCTTGTACTTTGCTCATGAATTCTAGTGAATGAGATGGTCAACTTCTGGTCGCTCAATCATAATAGCAGACAGAAAAGCAAAAAAACTTCTTCTCGTTTACCTTTACTTGCGTCTGAGCGGCAAGGTTCGAACAAACCCTTCTTGACAATTATAGTATACTTGTTCTAAACAACATCTGACATATGCAGCATGAAGAGGCGCGTCATGGACACACAGAGGACCCCTCCGGTTACAACAACGATCATCCTGCCGCAGGTACTGCGCTCTACAACAGGCAACCGCAAGGTAGTTACTGTATCGGGCAGCACCATTCGTGCCCTCATTGACGCGCTCGACCACGACTATCCCGGTATAAAATTTCACCTCTGCTACGAAACGGGTGAACTACGCACATTCGTCAACCTCTTCCTCAATGGCAAAAACATCCGTTATCTCCAGGAGCTTGATACTCCCGTCCATGAAAACGCCATCATCCACATCTTCCCGTCTGTGGCCGGTGGATAGGCGTACACAAGGAGATAGCTAGCGAAGCGAAAGGAGATCGCTATGGGCAAGTCATACACCAGAGGCACTATCCTACTCATGGTTGGCACGAAACGCGGGTTATTTCTTCTCTCTTCGTCTGACAGATACACGTGGAACATTGAAACCACTTCATTGAAAGGGCAGCGCATCTTTTACGCCATCCTCGATCAGCGGAAGAGTCACAGGATGTTCGCAGCCGAAAACGGCGATTTCTTCGGCTCATTTGTGCGCTACAGTGACGATTTTGGCGAGACATGGCAGACCCCAGAGCAGGGAATCCAATTTTCGCATGAGAGCGGCGCGAAACTGCACAATATCTGGGTCATCGAGACCGGACGGCCCGACGAGCCGGACACGCTGTACGCAGGTGTTGACCCGGCGAGTCTCTGGATCAGCACCGATAACGGTGTCCACTGGAACGCGAACGATGCTCTCCTCAACCATCCAACCCGGAATCGCTGGGAACCTGGAGCAGGGGGATTGTGCCTACACACGATTATCGTCGATCCAACCAATCCCTTACGCATGTGGGTGGGCATCTCCGCCGTGGGCTGCATGAGAACGGATGACGGCGGCACATCGTGGGTCTTCGCCAATAAGAATGTGCGAGCGGATTTCTTGCCTGAAAAATATCCTGAGTTCGGCCAATGCATTCACCGCCTGGTGCAGCATCCGACGCAGCCGGACACCCTCTACCAGCAAAACCACTGTGGCATCTACAAGAGCCTCAATGCCGGGGATGACTGGCTCGATATCCAGAACAGTCTGCCATCAGAGTTTGGTTTCCCGATTGCCCTGGATAGCCATCACCCCGATACCGTCTTTGTCGTCGTGGAAGACCCGAACGGTCGTCATAATGTTGGCGATCATTTCATCGTCTACCGAACTGAGGACGGTGGGGAGCAATGGCAACCGCTCACAGGAGGATTGCCAACCGGACAGGGAGTGCGCCTGGGCGTGCTACGGCACGGTATGTGCACTGATACACTCGATCCTTGCGGAGTCTACGTCGGCACAAATACGGGGCAGATCTTCGCCAGTCATGATCGTGGCGAGAGCTGGCAGCTCATCGCTGACTTTTTGCCGCCAGTGTATTCGATCAACGCCGCGATCCTATAAAAGTAGTTGTACTAGACAGGTCCTTTCTCTCTTTGCAAAGGAGAAGCCTGTGTTCCCTGTTCTCATCCCTATGTAGGCTACTTGGGACGGCCGTTCACGGAAAAATAACGGAATAGGTGAACAGATGCCCCAAATAGCCAGCACAATGGCTGTCATCTATCCTGGTGACAGGGTTCTCACTTCTTGCCAGCGGAAACAAGGCACCATGTGATCATTCACCATCCCAACAGCTTGCATAAAAGCGTAGCAAATGGTCGAACCGACAAAGGTAAAACCACGCTGCTTGAGTTCCTTGCTCGTCGCATCCGATTGCCTGGTACGTGCAGGAACTTCCTGCATCGTTTGCCAGGCATTCTGCAGGGGGTGCCCATCAACAAATTGCCAGAGAAAGGCATCGAAACTGCCACACTGGGATTGCACCTCAAGAAACGAGCACGCGTTCTGAATGGTGGCCTTGATTTTCAGCTTGTTTCGCACAATCTCAGGGTTCGCCAGCAACTCCTGGACTTTCCGGTCATCATAGTGAACGATTTTGCTCGCGTCAAAGCCATCAAACGCCTCCAAGAACCCCCACACAGAACCTCTTCCTCACTGGTTGGGCTATTTCCAACATTCATGCCACCCGGGGTAACATAGTTATATACCTGGAGCACTTCTTTTACTTATACTAATCGCTTTTCGTACAGGATAACCTCAAGCTGTTGATATTTATCTCTGTCTACTTCGCGGAAGCCGTTCTTTTCGTAGAGCCTCTGGGCCGGAATCTGTAGGATGGAAGTGTCGAGATGCAGGATCTGATAGCCTAGAGCGCGGGCACGGGCTTCGAGCTCATCCAGAATGAACTGGCCGTAGCCGCGCCCCTGATAATCAGGATGGACTCGCATGCGTTTGATCTCGGCGTGCTCCGGACTTGTGCGCTTCAAAGCGCCCATCGCCACAAGCAGGCCATCGCATTCACCAATCAGAAATTCTCCCTGATTCTTGAGATACACTTCCTCGATAGCATAAACATCATCATCCCAGGGACCACGCCCCAAATAGGCCCCGGCCTGCTGGATAGCAAACACATGCAGATGTTCGACAGCTTCCTGGTCGGCGGAAGTGTAGCGGCGCAGTGTAAGCATGAAGCTTTTCCTTTCCTTTTCCCAACGCCGAGCAGGCGGAGAGCCTTTTCGATTAGCTTTCTATCAGGCTCAACTACATGAGTTTAAGTCAAAGTTGTGCTTTGCAAACAGCAGATGTATTTCCCTTTTGTATTGACTTTTGACAATTTATACCCTATATTTAGCACTATATCACTGATATATCACAGTCACATCACAGCCACATCAGATATATCATTGTCTACATAGAACGTGGTTTCCGGCTATGTACTTTATTTTTCTTGGCCTGACAATTCCTTTTTCACTGGAGGTTGTACCAATGAGGAACCCAGCTACTCCATCTTCTTCAAGCACTCAGCCCAACGAAGTGCATCGTCTTGAACGCAATGTTCTTACCGTTCCCAACGGTATTGCACTTGCAGCTGCTGCGATGGCTCCTGTCCTTGCCGTAGTGCTTAATGCACCGGCTGCTGGTCCTTCGGCAGGAGCAGCCCTTCCACTCTCTTTCTTGCTGGCGTTTATTGCTTGTTTGCTTGTTGGCAATACCGTTGTCCAATTCGCAAGAGAACTTCCCTCATCAGGCTCATTCTATACCTACAATTCGCAAGGACTTGGGAAAACCGCTGGTTTTTTCACTGGATGGCTCTTCTGGATAGGCTATGCTATCCTGGCTCCTGGCCTGTTCACGGCACTGGGTGCTTTTGCACACGACTATGTCCTGTCAAGCTTTCACACTGAAGTTCCTTGGTGGATTTTCAGTTTGATTGGTATGGCTATCGTCGTTGGGTTTTCCATTCGTAGTATCAAAGCATCGGTACAGATTGATCTGGTACTGCTTGTCGTCGAAGTGGCGGTTTTCTTACTGCTTGCAATTATTGCCATCGCAGTAGGTGGTAGTGGAAATACAGTGGCAGTTTTCACACCTTCGGCATCTCCAACTGGCTTTTCTGGTGTAGGCCTGGGAGTCGTTTTTGGTATTCTTTCCTTCGTTGGCTTTGATGCGGCAGCTACATTAGGAGAGGAAACACGCAATCCACGACGCAATGTTCCTTTGGCAGTCGGTGGAGCATTGATCTTTGTTGGCGTATTCTATGTCTTTGTGATGTATGCCCTGACTGCTGGCTACGGGCTGAACAATCCAGCAAATCTGAAAGCGTTTCTCAACGATGCCAACCCGTTTGTCACGCTCGCTCAGAAGGACGCTCCTTGGATTGTGCAGATTGTTGACATCTGTGCAGTTATTGGTATCTTCTCCTGTCTGATGGCTATTCACAATACAACGACGCGCATCATTTTCTCAATGGGACGCGATCATATCCTTCCTTCGGTACTGGGAAAGGTGCATCCGCGTTGGTTTTCCCCCTATACAGCAATTATTGCACAAACAATTTTTACGCTCGTGGTTGGCATCCCAGCAGCAATCTGGTTAGGCCCTGGTGCCACGGGTGCATACGGTTTCACAGGTGCTATTGGCACAGTTGCCATTGTGATCGTGTATATGCTCAGTAACATCGCTCTGATCAGTTACTTCTTCAAGTCACCTCAGAGGAACTGGCTCCTCCACATAATTGTTCCTCTATTGGGAGTGCTTGCGCTGGCGTATCCTCTTTGGTCGGTTGCTCAACCGAATCAAACGTATCCCTACAATTTAGTTCCATACATTGTGCTTCTGTGGTTGGTAGTAGGCGTCATAGTTTTCTTCTACTTCCGTGCCACGTCGCCTCAAAAACTTACGTCGCTTGGCTCGTTTCTGGCTGAAGAGAACCTTTCCGAGGATCGCCTGATGCTGGACGATATAGGAGAACGTGCTCCTGGTGCTAGCGCAGACTAATTTCATCGGGTGACTATAGTGTAGCAGTCAATGGCGAAGAAAAAATATGATCATAGTCGAGAATAAACAGGTATACACTACGCTCGCAGAATTAGTTGATCCTCAACATACTGCGTTGGTCGTTGTGGATATGCAGAATGACTTCTGCAAACCAACATGGGCGTTTGATCAACTGGGTATAAATCTCTCGATGTACCCAGAGATGATTCCACGCCTAGCAGGGCTGATAGCGAGAGCGCGAGAGTACAAGGTACCGATCATATACATTCAGATGACGGTCTTGCCAGGACGCATCAGCGAATCGCCGGCTCAGATACGCTTCAACATGCGTTTGCACTTAGCGTCTCACTTTGGAACGGAACCACTTCGTTACACGGTGGAAGGGACACCTGGTCAGGAGATCATCAACGAGTTGAAGCCGCAATCAGGCGATCTTCTAGTGCGCAAATACCGCTCAAGCGGATTCTGGGGTACAAACTTGGATATGCTACTGCGTAGCAATAACATACACTCGGTGATCATTACAGGCTGTACAACCGAGGGTTGTGTTGAATCTACTGCTCGTGACGCACTCTTCAATGACTATTATGTCATATTGCCTCAGGATTGTGTCGCGAGCGATGATCCGCAACAACACGAGGCCTCTCTCTTCCTGATGCGCCACCGCTTCGATGTTGTTTCAGCTTCAGATATTCTAGCTACTTGGCAACGAAGCCTGGTAACTGTATCGGAGTAACGTTATTTCCCTAGATGGTACGGACGGAGGAGCTTCTATATGGGAAAACTTACAGGCAGGACAGCGATTGTCACTGGAGCGGCACATGGTATTGGTCGAGGGATTGCAGAAGCATTCGCACACGAAGGTGCAGATGTAGCTGTTGTCGATGTTGCCTCTGAAGACCAGGCGGCTCCAGTGTTAGAAACTATTCGCCAGAGCGGTCGCAAAGCACTATACGTCCACACCGACGTTGCCAACGAGCAACACGTGCGAACAATGGTGGAGACTGTCCAGAGTACCTTCGGACACACTGATATTTTAGTCAATAATGCGGGTATCTTCACACAGGCATTAGTCGAGAAGCTTTCAGTGGAAGATTGGGATCGTGTGCTTGCGGTAAATCTGCGCGGCACTTTTCTCTGTACACGCTTTGTCTTGCCCTCTATGCTCAATCAGGGCTGGGGGCGTATCATCAACATCGCCTCACAACTCGGCTATATTGGGGGTACGGAAGTAGCACACTATAGTGCAAGCAAAGGAGGCGTAATAGCGTTTACCAAAGCTTTAGCGCGTGAGGTTGCGACAAGAAATGTTCTTGTCAATGCTATCGCCCCTGGCCCAATTCTTACCGACTTGCTCGCGTCTGAGACCGAGGAATGGAAAGCTGCGAAGTTGGCCGAACTACCGATTGGACGCTTTGGAGAAGTGCGTGAGGTCGTGCCGACAGCTATTTTTCTGGCCTCGGAAGATGCTACGTATTATGTGGGTCAGACTCTCGGTCCAAATGGTGGAGATGTTATGCTCTAGCACAATGAGGAGAAAAGATGGATACAGCTGCACTGATCAATCGAGCAAAGTTGGCTAACGTCCAACTCGTTCGTTTTATCTATTGCGATTATAGTGGAGTAACCCGTGCCAAGGCACTCCACGCCTCACACTTAGCGAACAAGCTCCGTGAAGGACTTGGTCTCACCCGCGCTCAGATGGCGATCAATCTTTTAGAGGATCTCATCGAAGTTGAGGGTATGGAACCAGTTGGCGAGGTACGCCTGGTACCCTCCCCTGATACATTTAGTATTTTACCCTGGACGCCAGGGCATGCGAGTATTATCTGTGACCTGCTCGATCATAATCATCTCAGTTGGGGAGCCTGCCCACGCTCTTTTTTGAAGGCTATGACCGCCGAGGCTGAAAGCATGGGTATAAAGATAGAGTCAACCTTTGAGAATGAGTTTTACCTGGCACGTGAAGAGAATGGCACCTACATCCCCTTTGACCACGCACCTGTCTATAGTTCAATTGGCCTGGACCTTTCCGCGCAGGTCATGCATGACATCGTAAAGGCTCTCATTGAGCAGGATATCGTTGTTGAACAGGCAATCAACGAGTATGGGCCGGGCCAGCAGGAGATATCTATTCACCATGCCCATACCGTACATGCCGCGGATAATCAGATCAAACTGCGTGACACCGTGCGAGGTGTAGCGTTACGCCATAATCTACTTGCCAGCTTTACCCCCAAACCATTTCCTGAAGATATTGGGAGCGGCTGCCATGTACACTTCAGTCTCTGGGATACGGATGGTCAACGTAATTTGCTCTATGACACCAATGAGCCACGTGGACTTAGTGAGATGGGTCGTCAGTTCATTGCCGGCATACTCGATCACCTTCCCGCGCTCATTGCCCTAACGTGTCCGAGTTACAATTCATACCGCCGTCTGCAACCTCAAACATGGAGTGCAGCCTATACCGCCTGGGGCTTCGATAATAGAGAGGCAGCTATACGTGTTGCCTCGCCTTTCTGGGGAAGAGAAGAACAGACCTATAATGTCGAACTCAAGTCTGTAGATAGCAGTGCCAACCCCTACATTGCTTTAGGGGGCTTAATTGCGGCGGGACTCGATGGCATCAAGCGAAGACTTCAGCCAGGACAACCCTGTGAACACGATCCGTCGAAATTAAGTGAAGCCGAACGTGTGGAGAAGCATATTCGTCGGCTTCCCACATCCATGCATGAAGCACTGGATAACCTGGAGCACGATATACTTCTTGCAGATGCAATGGGAGACTTAATGAGTCGATCATACCTTGCGATTCGTCGCTCAGAGGAGCAAGCGTTTGCAAAGCAGAATGTTGACTTTGAAATTCGCAACCACTTCTATAAATTTTAGGCCCTCGAAGGAGTTCGATTATGTCGATAGACCTGTCACATATCTCATTGAGAGGATGTATTGTTGCCTGATGCGCTACTAAGCACGCTCGCCAACTGTCGAGTTGCACCAATGCTCAGAGTAGAATTGTTGATGCAACGACTGATCGCCGAACATAGGAACTTAGACGATGTTGTTGATGCGTTGCAGTTGGCACTACATGATGTACGGAGCCAAGGGTATGTAGCACTCAAGAGTGTCGTGCCTACCGCACTGGTTTAGCTATTCATCGTTGGGATAAGGAGGCTGTGCTTGCTTCTTTTGCCGAAGCCCGTCGTGAGGTAGAGGTAAACGGGGCAGTGCGCCTGGCACACAAACCGTTGCTGGATACGCTGTTGTTTGTGACCTTTGATGCAGCGGCTGAACAGGAACTGCCTATCCAGTTCCATGTCGGCTATGGCGATACTGATGCGGACATGCTATTAGCCAATCCACTACATCTGCGAACAGTTTTTGAGATGCCAGAGTACCGTTCAATGCCAGTAGTGTTACTCCACGAATGTTATCCTTATACACGTCAGGGAGCTTATCTGGCGAGCGTGTACGAGAATGCTTATCTTGATATATCGTATGGTATTCCCTTTCTGGGCTATAGTGAAATGCTTGATTTCACTCGTGCTGCTCTTGGTGTAGCTCCATTTACAAAACTTCTGTATAGTTCAGACGGCGTTGGTGTACCCGAATTACATTGGCTCAGCGCACACACTGGACGACGTATCGTGGGAAAGGTACTTGAAGAGTGTGTTACCAATGGTGATCTTGCCAACGGGGACATAGAGGTAGCAGCAAGCGCGATTTTACGCGATAATGCCATGCAACTTTATCGTGTATTAGGAGGGGGCATGAAACGATTAGAGGGGAAAGTAGACTTTCTTACCGATGGAGGGGGTATTCTGGGCAGAGCTAGCGCGGAACTATTTGCACAGGAAGGTGCAAAAGTCGCTGTTATATATTTCAGCAATGTTTCATAAGGAGATTCGCTCTATGTGCCGTTTATTTGGCTATGTTGCTCGTAAACCAGTGATGATCGATCAGCCGCTTGGAGGGATATTCGATGCACTGATCGAAGTATCACATTTTCATAAAGACGGCTGGGGCTTAGCTTGGTATGATGAAAAAGATACTGTACATCTGTCCAGAGCACCAGAAGCAGCGTATATCGGCTCGAAGTTCTCCTCTTTGATACATTCGGTCTATACTGATACATGTATTAGCCATGTCCGCTGGGCAACAGCAGGCTTTCCTCTATGTGATGTAAATACTCATCCATTCACAAATGGAAAGTTCGCCTTTGCACATAACGGTGCGATCTCCCCCAGTGAAACGCTGGAAACGTTGATTGCTCCACACTTTAGAAATATGATCGAAGGAACAACGGATAGCGAACGCTATTTTCTAGCTCTGCTCTCGGCCTTTAATCAGGCTTCTTCTCCCATTGAGGCTTTTCGCACACTCCTGCACAGCATCCACCAGCAGGTACGATCAAGTAGTTTGAATTGCTTGCTACTCACTCCAGACGCGCTTTATGCCCTCAACGATTACGATGTAGATGCTCCCTTGGCACAAAAGGAGCCTGACTACTTCCATCTACATTATCGTGTGTCTCCTGAAGAAGTTATGATTGGGTCGACAGGTCTAGGCAAAGATGATGGATGGAAAAAACTCGACAACGGTCAACTCCTCATTGTAGAACGTGGCACACTAAAAGTGACGGTCCTCACTATTTCTCAAGGGTTAAGGAAACCGCTCTCGGATGAGTATAAATCCACACTACAGCGGTAAAATTACATGAAACAAGTAAGAGATAGCGATGTCGCTTACGAGCGGCTACGCACGGAGATTATTGGACTACAGTTCCAGCCAGGTACGATGGTAGACGAACTCACGCTGGCTACAGAAGTTGGCTTAGGGCGAACTCCTGTACATGAGGCGGTAGCGCGCCTGGTCACTGATCGTCTGATAATCGTCATGCCTCGTCGAGGATTGATGATTGCGTCTATCGGACTTGAACTCGTTCGAGAGATATTCGAGGCACGTGAGATCCTTGAGTGCGGCAATGCTTATTTCGCAGTTCAGCATGCAACAGACGCTGACATTGCCGAACTGCGTCAGATGGTCGAGTCAGCAGAGGACGCACGCAGTGAATTTGATGTGATGCGCTTTTTAGAGGACGATCAGCGCATTCATGGCTTTCTAAGTTCAATCGTGCATAATGCATTCCTGCGAGATGCAACAGAGCGTATCTTACTGCATAATCTGCGCTTCTGGCGTTATTATTTTTCAACTCATCAGGCACTACCCAAAACAATGGTCTCGCACTGGCCGCTCCTGACTGCTTTGGAGCAGCGCGATGCCAAGATGACGCGTGATGCCATGTATGAACACATTCTCACCTCGCGCAATTTGCTGAATACGCTGTTCTAAAACGAATAAAATATACGCAGACTACCGTCAGAAGTAAAAAAAGCTCCTCCACCAATTTGCTCTTCAGGCAAACCTGTAGCAAATTGGTGGAGGAGTTGTCCTACCACTTACGCGGTCTGCCGTTGCGACTTCCTGTTGAGGGCAAATGGGCCGAACACCAGGAGCAGTCCGAGGACCAGCGCGTATGCGTAGTGGCCGAGCACCGATCCCCACCATGGGATAGCGGACAAGAAGTACGAGAACGCGGTGGCCGACAGCATGGTGTGCAAGACGACCCAGAGGGCAACGGCAGTTTCGACACTGACAAAGACCACAGCCGCAGCAACCAGGACCCAACCATGTAGCCGCAGCCAGAGCGCGGTCGCGGTAAAGACGGCCCCCAACCCGATGGAAAGCGCCAGGTGAACCACGACACCGACCAGCAGCGGTCCGAGCGCGAAGCCATACCCTACGGGCGCGCTGACCCCCACGGTCCGGGCAATAGCTTCGGGCATCGCCCAGACCGTCGTGCTAAGAGCGCCAGCCAGCAGCGCAATAGCCAGGAACACCGCCCCGGCAATCAGACCGGGCAGAAACCAACGTAAGCTCGCGTGAAAAAGAGATGTTTGCATGATGATTTGCTCCTTCATTTGCTCCTGTGTCATCGTGTACATACGCAGTATTACTGTATTGCACAATTTGTGATTGCTCTTTGTTAGAGTGACCGAATTGCTTTTGTTTCGCGTTTCGGTTGCTTTCTACACTTCTCAGTGTACTGAGAAAGAGGGGTTATACATAGTGGAGAACGTCATGAATGTGAGATGACAAATGTCATGGGATAGATTGAACAAAAGCAGAGAAGAACCTTCTTATTGAAGAAATAACGTATCTCATCAGGTCTCCTACAGCGGGAAGCAGAAACCTTGAACTGGTGATAGAATAGAAGGAGAAAGAGTAGGAGTGAATGCAGTATACTTCTTTTTAAAGGACAGAAGAAATGAGGCCGTTTGTGTGAAGGTATGTGATGTGATCAAACGTATAGAAGCTGATGGATGGTGTCTTGCGCGGGTACGTGGAGATCATAGACATTATAAGCATCCGGCAAAGAAGGGAATAGTAACGGTCTCTGGGCATTCTGGAAAGGACATGCCTGTTGGAACAATGCTCAGTGTCTTTAAACAAGCCCAAATAGAGAAAGAGGGTTGAGATGGCAAGAATCTTGGTCATCATCGAAAAGGGCGAAAACTCGTATGGTGCGTATTCTCCTGACGTGCCAGGCTGCGTTGCTGTTGGAGATACGAGAGAAGAAGTAGAGCAACTCATGAAAGAAGCCTTACAAGAGCATCTTCAGATGATGCATGAAGAAAATCTGCCTCTCCCTCAGTCTCAGACCGAGGCGGAATATATGGACATTCCGCTTTCAGCATAAAAAGCCTTGTGCTGGCTACGTGGGACATCCGTTCGCAAAATCTTGCGTTTTAGTCTGTTAAGCTTGTTCTGTCTCATGTCTGCTGACTGCTGTACTGGCTACTTGGTACATCCGTTCGCACATTTTGCGTTTCGCGCCTCATTGAACGAGCCTTCTTGTCAAAGTGCATAACCGGAAAGTACAATCACTACGGTTCAGAATGCATTGACTTTCTGCCGTTCTGTCTATTTTGATAAAGGAGAGATTCAGTTGGCATTTCGTCTGGTCATCACCATCAAGCAACGAGTTTGCCTCAACTTTCACGCGCTTCAAAAATGTTTTCTGTGTTGGGTCAAACCATCGATGACTTCCCTTTTGCTCAGCACGCTCATTTGGTATCTTGTTATCATCTTCGGGTTTGCGCTCGCCTATGCCATTTTCGGACATCTCCCATTCTTTCCAGATGCATTCGTCTTCAGCCTCACCTCATTTCATGGACGTGGCTTCTTTCCAGGTCTAGGAAGTGAGAATTCATTACATAATCCATTAGTGATAATGGCAGCGTTTGAAGCCGTTGTAGGACTGCTCATTGAGATCAGTTTTATTGCCACGCTCACCCAGCGGTTTTTCGGGAGATGATGCCAAGCAAGATGCTGATAAAGCATCGCTTGAAGAAACCGATTGAGAACACACTCGGCAGGAGTGTCGTAGTTGTTGAAGCTATGTACGAACAGGCAGTTGCTGTACTGACCATTTATTCCCATCGGGATCACTAAAATAAATAAATGAACCCCATGGCTGTACGTCGATCTCACTGACTTCAGCGCCTCGTTTGATCAGTTCGTTGCGTACTTCTTTCACATCCGATACCACCATCATGTAACTTTCGACAGATCCCGGCTGCATTGTTGTAATTCCTTCTCCTATCACTATCGAACAGGCAGAGCCGGGAGGTGTCAACTGAACGAAACGAAGTCCTTCTTTAACCTTCTGATCAAAATCAGCATGAAAACCGATCTTCTCAGTATAGAAAACCTTTGCACGATCAACGTCTGTTACAGGAATTGGTACTAGTTCAAGTTTCATTTGCATATGGTAACTATACCCAAAGGTATCATAGGATGTCAATGTGTCATTGACAGAGCTCATGCATCTTTTTGGTGAGCTATTTGTTGAACTTGCTCCCCAAATGGTATGGTAGCAGTAAGACCAATTCCGCTTTCCCGACCATTGATGAGAATACGTATATAAGAGCTTGTAGAAAAGAGTGAGGAGCAGTACATGAATCCATCAGAACTTATCGAGAACAGGATCGCAGAACTTGCCGACTGGCGCGGCCAGATTATTGCTCGGCTGCGTCAGCTGATCCTTGCAGCCGACCCTGACATCAAAGAGGAATGGAAGTGGGAGACGCCGGTATGGTCTCACAAGGGACTTGTGTGTGCTGCTGGCACTTTCAAGGAAACCGTGAAATTGAACTTTTTTCAAGGGGCAATGCTTCCCGATCCGCATCAACTCTTCAATGCCGGACTTGATGCGAAAAAAACGCGAGCAATAGATTTCCATGAGGGCGATGAAGTAAATGAGTCCGCCCTACAGGATCTCATTCGTGCTGCCGTGGCTCAGAATGTGGGATAAAAAGCTATGAGAAACATCATTGTCAGCATGCGGGTAACCCTTGATGGCTTCATTGCAGGACCACATGGAGAAATGGATTGGATGGAGGAGTTCTTCGATGAAGCACTGGCCACCTATGAGTCCGAGCTGCAAAAGACGGTGGACACGACGTTGTTTGGACGGGTGACCTCTTCACGGGTCGTGCTACTTTCCTACCAGCCTGCCAAAGAATAAGAAATACATGAAGGAGTGGAGAATGTTTCAAGACACAAAAGCATACAGCGGGTTTTCAACAAATGACATCCAAAAAACAAAGGAATTTTACAGGAACGTCCTTGGCCTGAGCGTTACCGAAGAATACGGCATGCTCAGACTCCATCTTGCAACCGGCGCAGATATCCTTATCTACCCGAAAGACAATCATGTTCCTGCAACCTATACCATCCTCAATTTTCCCGTTAATGATATTGATCAGGCGGTTGATGAATTGACTCGTAAAGGGGTCACGTTCGAGCATTACGAAAACATGACAGATGAAAAAGGCATTGCCCGAGGCATTGCCCAACATCGTGGTCCAGACATAGCCTGGTTCAAGGATCCAGCGGGGAACATTCTTTCCGTGCTGCAAGAAGGATAGTTAGCTCTTCGTTTGACGAAATACAGATTCACCGAGCAGTATAGGTGGTCTGGAGATTAATACCAGCCACCCGTAGAACTAGATGAGCCAGAGCCATAAAAGTTGAAACTAGAAAAACCATACCGAATGATAACTACTTGCGGCTGTGGTTGTGGAGGAGGCGCTTGCTGTGGGATCGGATCTTTCCCTGTAGCAATAGCATATGCTTTATTGATCTTTTTCATGTACTCAAGTGCTTCCGGGGTTTTATTACGGTCCGGGTGAGAAAGTAGCCCCGCAGGGTTTGAGCTTCGCTATACTGTCCAGCTAAAAAAGCTATTATGCGACCAATAAGTTCTTGGTCGTCTCCTGGCCCGCACCCAGCAGCAGCTTGCAAAATTGCACCAGTTCGTATTCGCTCAACCGCTCGCCGTCAACTTCAGCCTTGCTCAGCGCGCTGATCAGGTCCTCGCGCGGTGCCCGCCGTCGTTCCCTCAGCAGCACCAAGAAGTAGTCAGACATCTCCTCTTGCATGGGCCGCCTTCCCTCTTGTTGCGCTTCCGTGGACTCTGGCCCACCATGCGCCCAGCGTTGAAAGATGTCCCAGTCTTCAGCAGGTACGCCGAGCATCTCCGCAATAACCTTGGCGGGCAATGGAAAGGCTATGTCCGAAACAACATCTATCTTTTCGTGTCTAAAAATTGCGAACACTCAGATGATCCATCAGGCTGAGAACGGTACTATTAAGCCGGGCCAGCATACCTGGAACGGCTCCCTCCCATGTACGTTTGGCAAGCATCCTCTCCCAACGTCACATCTCGTCTCCAATGGAGCCGGTTTTCGATTTTCCAATGCTGATGAACCTCTTGCCTGACCGCAATTTCTTGCCGCCCGAGGCTATCAGTTCCATCGTGCTCTGGCTGGCCTCAGACGAGGCGCAGCGCATAACTGGCTGCGCCCTCCCCGTCGATGCCGGATAGGTAACACGGTCGTCTACTTGTCTGTTACGACTTTAGCGATCCCAGAAAATCCAGCACGATCTGATTGAACTCGACTGGCTTCTCCATAAAAGGATGATGCGCTGTCTCTGCCATGATCACCTTTTTCGCTCCCGGGATCTCTGCTGCCAGTTGATCCAGCGGATTTGGCCCGTCCAACTCTCCTAGAATGACAAGCGTCGGCACTCCAATCTTCGACAGACGTCCAACGGCTGGCGGCTCTAATGGCACTGGCGGCGTCTCAGCCTGCGCCTCATCATCTGGGCGCTCCCAGTTGCGAGTTGTCATCTCGCGTACCCGCTCGCGCACGTTGGGAGCCGCCTGCCCCGGAAGCCGGCCCGGCCCATCCGTCCACAATTCTAGCGAGATCTCAACTGCTCGCGCAATGTCGTGCTTCTCAAATGCTTCATCCAGGCTCGTATACATACGCACCACATCTGGATGCTCTTTCATCACTTCTTCTGATGGCCGAAATCCGCTTACGCCTGCCGTGACCGGGATCAGCGCATCTACCATCTCAGGATGCTCAAGCGTAAAATCGATAGCCAGCGCGCCTCCTCCAGAGACTCCCATCATATAGGCGCTCTCGATACCCAGGAACTTCATCAATTCGTAGAGATCCTGGCGATCAGAATAAGGCTCCCCTTTCGTAATCAGCCCTGAATCGCCAAAGCCTCGCTGATCGTAGCGGATGACCCTGTATCGTTGGGCGAAGACGGCGAACTGATCATCCCACGATCTTCTATCCAGAAGGTGTCCATGTACTAGAACGAATGGATGCCCTGCACCTGCAACCTCATAATACAATGTTGTGCCGTTTCTCTCTGCAAAACCCTTCTGTACGTGTTTTGTGTTTGACATAGTGCTGCTCCTCTCTTTTCATATGTCTCTCTCGATATGATAGCATGTAAAGCGGTCAGGAACGACCCTGTTATTAACGACGCGCGGATGGCGACGGAAGCGACGGGCAGGGAGTCGTACAGCAGCGATATCGTGAAGCAAGCGGTGATTGTTGAACGATGATTAGAATTATCCAAAGACGCGGATAAAACGTATTGGTGGAAATCAATATCTGAAACAAATAGGGTGCAGATGATCGGCACTGCTGCAGAAGAGAGCAATGCTCTACCTCCAGCATCTTATCGGTAACGTAACCCACTGAAACTTCTACAATCTTGCCGATATGTGCATGTATCGGCATTGCTTAGAGGAAAGGATATCTCTGAACCGAGGTGTGGATAAGTTGTGGATAATTGGACAATGTGGCAAATGTATTGATAACATTTATAAGTGTTGAATGACAAAGGTCTGGCGGGAAACCGACTCTGTAATTTACTTGAGTCAGCGAACGTGCGGAAGAACTATGCTAGTCCTGGCTCTTGTTCTCCGGTTGGGATTGCTCTAGGACAACGTAGGTAACGGTATCCCACGCGTTGTGGATATCGATAAACAGGAGCAGAACCGTAGCGGCACCGGTGACGAACAGTGCTGGCTCCGGATTGCCTACGAGCATAATTGCCGCGACAGCGAGCGCAGTGTAGGAGACGAGCGGAAAGACCGTATGCCACAGCCAGTCTTCCAGCACCGGTGTATAGTCAGTCTGGCGGCGGAGACGCCGTGCTGCTATGGTGACGTAGGTCATTCCCCCCAGGCCGCAGAGGCCGAGCAGCAAACCAGCATTCCAGAGCATTGACCAGGGCGCGCAGAGAATCGCGGCGATGAGGAGCGCGGCGCAAAAATGCACGACATTTGGCGTGCTGAAGGCCGCAATCGGCTCACTCGACCTTCGCACCCGAGAGCTCGCGATCAAGGTGATCACCACGAACATCAATCCCGTCAGCGCCCCGGCAGAGGAGCCGATGATGACATAAAAGTTTTGCCAGGTGGTAAGTAGCGGCACAGCAGCCTCTTGCACGATGGATTCCCCTTTCGATGTACAGCTCTTCATACTATCACATCTCTCAGCAGCGAGGAAGCGTATGAGCCAATCATTCTGGCAAAGGGCAACGACCCTGATGCCTGTTTATCTAAGCCCCTGTCCGTGTGATAGAGTATTACTATCTCATGTTCATACATCTCTAGTGACCGCGAGAGGAGAAGTATCATGCCCCGGATCGCTATCGTCGGAGCAGGAATTGCGGGACTCAATGCGGCTCTGACCCTGCAGGACGCTGGTCTCTCGTGCAGCATCTACGAAGCGTCCGACCGCATCGGCGGTCGCATGCACTCGGATGCGATCACCTGGGCCGATGATATGGTCAGCGAGTGGTGCGGCGAGTTCATCGACGGCGACCATGAGACCTTGCACCAGTTGATCAAGCGTTTCGGCCTCAGGACTGTCGACCTAGGGCGGGTAAGAGGGGACCGCGCGCAAAGCGTCATGTATTTCTGTAACCGCTATTACGGCGCGGAAGAACTGGCGAGGGATTTGCAGGTACTCGCCCCTCTCTTGCGGCAGCAGGCGCAGGAGGTCAACTTCCCCACGACCTACGCTCACTACACCGAGACGGCGTACCGGCTTGACAATCTGAGTGTGTATGATTGGATTGAGCAGTATGCCGAAGGTGGACACAACGGGCCATTGGGCCACCTGCTAGAGAACGCCTGTAGCGGGTACTTCGGCCTGGATGCGCGCGGGCAGAGTTCTCTTAACCTGCTCTCTCTGTTCGGCCCGCGAGACACGTCGGGCGGTTCGACCACTTCCCGACCGCTGCAGGGAAGTAGCAAAATTGCGGGTGGGAACGAGCAACTGCCGCTCGCGATGGCTCGCAGCTTGCCGGAGGGTTGCATCCACTTACGCCATCAATTGGTGGCGCTCGAACGGAACCGCGATGATTTGCTTACCTTGACGTTCGTCACTGCCGATGGCTCATCGGAAGTGCGATGCGAACGAACCATCCTCACGCTGCCCTTTAGCACATTGCGCCGCGTCGATTACCGACAGGCCGGGTTTGATCCCTTGAAGCGAGCGGCCATCGAACAGCTTGGCTACGGCACGGTCTCCAAGCTGTTCTTGCAGTTTGACCAGCCCTACTGGTACAAGGATGGCTCCTGGCCCCGCGCTCACAACGGCTTCATCATCACAGACCTGGATATTCAGACGCTCTGGGACGCTTCCATTGGTCAAACAGGCTCAAGTGGGCTGCTCGTCGATTATACGAGCGGGCCGAGAGGGGCCGCTTATGCGCCATCGGCGGCCTATTCCACGACTGTCGACTCGGAGAACGTCCAGAGCTATGCTCGCAATTGCCTGCTGCAATTGGAGCGTGTCTTCCCCGGCATCAGCGCTCACTACACTGGCAGGGCCGCGTTGAGCTACGCCACCGGCGACCCCTTTCTTCTGGGCAGTTACGCGTGCTGGCGTGTCGGGCAGTACACTCACTTTGGCGGTTACGAGGGCACGCGCCAGGGGCCCGTTCACTTCGCGGGCGAACATTGCTCCGTCGAGTTCCAGGGCTTTATGGAAGGCGCAGCCAGGGAAGGCGCGCGTGCCGCTCAGGAGATTGTGCAGGATTTGGGCGAGAAAGAGATGTTGAGCGATCACTCCAAATAACTGATCGTCTCAAGGAGTCACCACAGAGACGCCAGAGAATAACTTTATTTACATGGGAACGACTTTATTTTGCCTCTACACTAAATTTATTATCTCCTATGACTACTCCACCGTCACCGACTTCGCCAAATTCCTTGGCTGATCCACATTACACCCTCTCGCCACTGCTGTATGATAGGCAAACAACTGCAACGGAACACTCGCGAGTAGGGGACTGAGAGCCTCTAGCGTTGCTGGCACATACATAACATCATCGGCATGTCTCTTAATCCCCTCGTCTCCCTCGGTTGCCACGACCACTACCTGGGCGTCGCGGGCGCGGACCTCTTGCATGTTGCTGACGACTTTCTCGTAGACGTGAGAGGCCGTTGCTACCGCGATCAGGGGAGTGTCGGGGTCGAGCAGGGCGATGGAGCCGTGCTTGAGTTCGCCTGCAGGAAAGCCCTCGGCGTGGACGTAGGAGATCTCTTTGAGCTTGAGCGCACCCTCTAGCGCGGTTGGAAAACCGACGCCACGCCCAATAAACATCATGCTGCTGACGCGCGATAGGCGTTTTGCTAATGGCTCAATTGCGTCGTGAGCACTTGACGCGTGGTCGAGTATCTGCTGCATCTGGGCGGGAATGCTCTCTAGTGCTTGCAGTATCTCCTGTACCTGCTCTTCTGCAATACGTCCGCGCTGTTGACCTAGGTAGAGACCCAGGAGGTACAGGACGGTGACGGAGGTAACGAAGGTCTTGGTGGCGACCACACCGATCTCTGGTCCCGCCTGCAGGTAGAGCACTGCATCGGAGAGGCGTGTGATGGCGCTGGCAACGACATTTGTGACGGCGATCACGGGTGCGCCATGTTCGCGCGCCTGGCGAATACCCACAAGCGTATCCGCTGTCTCGCCCGATTGTGTGACGGCGATACAGAGTGTCTCTGGCCCTACAATAGGATTACTATAACGGAACTCGGCGGCAGTAACAGCTTCGACTGGGATACGCGCCCACTGCTCGATGACGTACTTGGCAATCACACCGACATGATAGGAGCTGCCACAGGCAACGACGATGATACGCTGGATTTTGTCGAGTAGACCTGCCTGCTGCATGCGCCCTAGCTCAGCGAGGTGCAGTTGTCCATCGCTAACACGACCCAGCAGAGCGCGACGTATCGCCTCTGGCTGCTCATAAATCTCTTTGAGCACAAAGTGTGGATAGCCGCCCTTCTCTGCCGCCTCTGTATCCCAGTTGATTACTATTGGGTCTCGTTGCACTGGTGTGCCATCGACTGTTATGATAGAGACTCCACTCGGACGCAGCGCCACGATTTCACCCTCGTCTACTATAATAATGCGCCGTGTGTGCTTCAGGATAGCCGGAATGTCTGATGCGAGAAACTGCTCATTGTCGCCTAGACCCACGATAAGTGGCCCGCCGCCATAACGCGCACCGACAATCAGATCAGGTCGTTCACTGCTGACTACGGCAATGGCGTAAGAGCCTGTAATGCGTTGCAGGGCAAGGCGTACCGCCTCTTCGAGATCGTGCTTCGCCTCACCGAAGTAGGCACTTTCGACCAGATGCGAGAGTACCTCTGTATCCGTTTCGGAACGGAATGTATGTCCAGCATCCTGCATTTCCGTCCGGAGTTCGGCATAGTTCTCAATGATGCCATTGTGAATAACGGTTAGAATGCCTGTACAATCGATGTGAGGATGAGCATTGATTTCGTTTGGGCGTCCGTGTGTCGCCCAGCGTGTATGACCAATGCCGAGTGGCCCATCGGCGGGATGCTCACCGTTCTCGACGGCTGTTACCAGGTTGGTGAGTTTGCCTGCACGACGACGCACTTCGAGATTTCCAGAGGTAGTGAGAACGGCGATGCCCGCGGAATCGTAGCCGCGGTACTCGAGTTTTTTGAGGCCATCAAGCAAAATGGTAGTGACATCGGTCCCCTGTGGGCCGACGTATCCAATGATACCGCACATGTAGTCGGATACCCTTTCTTTGTAGGGAGACCAACAGGAGGTCTCCTTGTGATGAGGCACATGTATAGAAGACCTCTTAGAGGTTTTCTATACATCACTGGGAGCGTCTTGTGCCAATCGTTACCAATTGGGTTTCCCCGCTCCCTTTTTAGGGGTGTGATCGCCCCTGAAGGCTCCCCGCTGAAGGTCCGAACAGCCTCCACCTCGTCAACCGTGGTCTCCTCCTATTGACCCGGCCCATGCGCTACTAGACGGAACAATATTTCTATTAGATAGTATACCATAGAGCACTACTAAGTCTATGTGAATTAGGTCACAAGCCACGGTAATCATAGCGTGTGGCTAGCAGCAGGGCGACCACAAGGGAAGCCCAATAGTACACCGTCAACGTTCATGTGACAGAGAAACCAGGGCACATGTCCCCCAAACATGGTGCCACGCAAGGGGATGCCCCTCCCATACACGAACGAGCCTGTAGTGCGCCCTCGTATGGGAGGGGCATCCCCTTGCGGGTGCCCTTGCCCTAGCTTTCTCCATACAAAGGATAAAGCGACCCACAAGGAATCGCCCTGCCAGCTAACATGATGGAACAGTCTATGATAATATAGCGAGAATATACATGGTAAAGAATTGCGGTGGGAGACAACGTATGTCGATTGAACATACCATATTAGGTGTGATTAGCCTCCATCCTTGTTCCGGTTATGATATGAAGGCCGAGTTCGAGAAAGGTGGAGCGGGAATGCTCTCGGCGTTGAGCTTTGGCAGCATCTATCCACATCTCAAGCGACTAGAGCAGGATGGATTGATTGAGATGCAAGAGGTGAGTAGCGAGGGACGACGCAAAAAGGTCTGTGAGTTGACCGCGAAGGGATGGCGAGAACTGGCGAATTGGTTAGAGCAGGCGTCAGAGTATCCTCTTCCCATACGCGACGAACTCTTGCTCAAGATGCTGTTTTGGGGATCAACAGGCGAGGACCGTACAAAATTGATCGAGCATTTACGTGCCAGACAAGAAGAGTCTGTTGAACTGTTGAATTATATCAACGCGTGGCAGAGGAATGGCGTCTCCTTTGTTGACGAGTACGGTTCGCTCGTGTTCTCTTATATTCAGATGAAGCTAGAAGCAGAACTGAATTGGATAGCGATGACGACGGCTCAACTTGAGGAGCCTGCTCAATTGCCAGTGCAAGACCCTAAATGGTTCGCGGTATTACAGAAGGCGCGGAGGACGAAGGCTTTAGAGCAACAGGAAACGTGATGCAGGCCGTGACGTTACCACAGCCTGCATCACGTTTCCTGTTACAATGATTCTCTAAACTTGTTCGCAATGGGTAAGCGTCGGTCGCGTCCGAAGGCACGTGTTGTAATCTTGACGCCCACTGGGGCTTGACGACGTTTGTACTCGCTGATATCAACAAGGCGTATCACGCGCTCAACCGTTGAGCGATCAAAGCCCATCGCCAGCATCTCCTCGAAACTGCGGTCATCCTCTACGTACGCTTCGAGAATGGGGTCGAGAACATCGTATGGTGGGAGGCTATCGACATCCTTCTGATCGGGGCGCAGTTCAGCGGATGGTGGCTTGTCAATGACCTCTTGTGGAATGATAGGCTTACCAGCAACGCTATTGCGGTAGACGCACAACTCGAAAACCAATGTTTTCAATACGTCTTTCAGGACGGAGAAGCCGCCCGCCATGTCGCCGTAGAGAGTGCTGTAGCCCGTCGCCATCTCGGATTTGTTGCCCGTAGTGAGGACGAGCGGACCGAGCTTGTTGGAGATGGTCATCATAATGTTGCCACGAATACGCGATTGCAGATTCTCTCCCGCCAGTCCTGGGTCGTCGTCACCTATCGCGGGACGAAGCATTTTGAGCGAGGTACGGAAGGTCTCCTCAATTGGAATGGTCAGGTATTGAATACCGAGGTTCTCAGCCAGCTTTTGGGCATCCGTCTTGCTTCCCTCTGAAGAGTAGCCCGATGGCATCAGGATACCCAGGACGTTCTCTGCTCCTAGCGCGTCAACGGCGATAGCCGCCGTGAGCGATGAGTCGATGCCACCCGATAGGCCGATAACGGCTTTTTTGAAGCCCGTTTTGCGCACGTAGTCGCCTGTACCGAGCACGAGAGCTGAGTAGATTTCTTGTAGACGCTCCATCTCTGGCTCGATGCGTTGGGGCGCGTCGAGCGGGACGTTGTTGTTGACCGTTGGGGCCGAAAGTGGCCGTGTGTCAACGGTAATCATTGGCACCTCGTCTGGTGTCACCCCGAAGCGAACCTTGCGACGACGCGGGTCGTGGAGGCGTGAGCGGAAGACCGAGGCGGTATCGAGATCAACGATCAACAGGTCCTCTTCAAACTGTTTGGCGCGTGCTATAAGGGTGCCTCGCTCGTTAAAGACCATGCTGCCGCCGTCGAAGACCAGTTCATCTTGCCCACCAACCATATTGAGGTAGGCGACGATCACGCCGTTATCAGCCGCGCGCGTAGAGATCATCTCTTCGCGTGCGGTTTCCTTTCCCGAGTTGTAGGGCGAGCCGTTGATGTTGAGAATAACCTCCGCGCCAGCGAATGCCTGCTGCGTCAAGGGGCCGGTGGGATACCAGATATCCTCGCAGATGTTGATACCAACGTGTACATCGTGAATCAGAAAGAGAGGAGCCTGGCGACCCGGCTGAAAATAGCGGTCCTCATCAAAGACACTGTAGTTCGGCAAGTAGTGTTTGTGATAGACGCCGACAAGTCGGCCTTCATGAAGAACTGCCGCAGCGTTGTAGATGTCGTGATCTCGGTCTACGAAACCGATGACAGCGGTTAGACCCGACAGATTCCGGCTCTCTTGAACAATGTCGTTTAATGTATGTAAGTTGGCATCAACAAAGCCAGGCTTGAGCAGCAGGTCTTCGGGTGGATAGCCTGTGAGTGCCAGTTCTGGAAAACAGACAGCATGCGCTCCATCTGCATGCGCCTGCTGCATCGATGTCAGTATCTTGTGTGCATTGCCAGTTAAGTCGCCTACAGTGACATTGACCTGGGCGAGCGCGACACGCAACGGTAGAATATTCATGGTTCGTCCTTCCTTTCTGCCCTTGACGAAATTTAGAGAACGCACTACCCTATCAGGCAGAGATAAAAAGAATCATACTACAGAGAGGAATAAATTTTTCATGGAAATCCGAGCCTTTTTGACCCTGGACCTCGCTTTTATTATTGTGGTCTATTTTGCTTTTCTCTTATTCATCCGTGCTCCAAGAACGGTTGTATTGCCCTCGCTGCTTGGCGGCATCGTGATGGGTCTGATAAACATCGTTATTGATATTGTAGCCTATTATGCCCACACATGGCACTATACCTTGAGCGGACTGATTTTCTATGTGCCGCTTCCTTTTTACATCACAACTGTGCTGTTTTATGGAAGCATTATATATCTTCTCATCTGGCGGTTCTGGCGGGGGCGGAGTCACTGGTTCGCGCTATTGCTACTGATCGGTGTTCCTATCTTTGGTATTCTGCGTGATAGCTACGGTGGCGCGCTTGTTCACTCTCCCTACAACGCGACATGGGAGAGTCCGTTCGCAATAGTGCTCGACATTGTGATGTGGGCGGGTATGTTTTATAGTGGATTTCTACTATTCCGAAGATTAGCACCATCTCGTGAGGAAGTCTTGGAGCAGGAAGCTGAGTTCGAGAACAGAGTACCCTCGAACCCGTAGGGAATGTCCTATGAGTTCGTTTTCCATATTAGGTGGTTGTGTCAAAAATTGACGAACAGTTCTTCCAAAGATGCGGCTGCCCTTGACAATGATCCCTTATTTTGGTGCAACTATGACTTGTGAAGACATGCGCTTGTTTGATAGACTATAGACACATGCATAAACTACCTAAGAGGAGCGAGTCCGTGGAGTACTCAAAAGACGAGCTTATTGAGAGCTTGAATAGCACAAGTGATGAGTCAATATGGAATGTGCTTGATATCAAATTGGTAGAGGCTGATAAGGACAGGGTGGTGGCGACGATGCCCATTGGTCCCCAGCATCGGCAGCAGGTGGGATACTTGCATGGCGGCGTCTCGGTCGTGCTGGCAGAGTCACTGGCCTCTCTTGGAAGTGTGCTGAACATTGATGCGGGCCGCCAAATGGCGTTCGGCTTAGAGATCAACGCAAACCATCTGCGGCCAAAGCGCGAAGGCATGTTGACGGGAGTCGCGGTGCCCATTATGCGCGGACGTACAACGCACGTATGGGATATTAGGATTACCGACGAGAACGACAAACTGATCTGTATATCGCGCTGCACTGTTGCTGTCGTAGATCGTCCCTCCGACAATGGAAACCCACTCACCAAGAATGTGCCGAGCTTCGGTTAACCTGTTTTACTATGCGCGAACGGACTGATGAAAAAGATTATCATCGGTCCTTACGTCAAATCCTTCATCACGGCCGCCAGATTTTCATAGACAAGTTCTGGCTTGAATGAGGATTTTGCTAGATCCTCACGTGAGTCTTTACCTGAGAGCACCAGTAACGTGTGTGTATGAGCCGCCAGGCCGCCTGCAATATCGGTGTCAAGGCCGTCGCCGATCATTACTGTTTCATCAGGTTGGCTGCCGAGTGTGTGCATGGCTTCCTGGAGCAAGGTTGGTTCTGGTTTGCCGACGACTTCCGGTGGCGTGCTGCTTGCAGCCTCAATTGCTCCTACCATCGCACCACAGCCAGGGATGACACCGCCTTCTATAGGAAGTAGGGGATCACGATTGATAGCGACAAAGGCGGCCCCGGCGCGTATCGCCATTACCGCATCTCTAATCTTCTTATAGTCGAAGTTGCGGTCGAGGCCAACCAGCACTGCATCTGCTGTACGAGGGGGTGAACCTGCGGACATCGGTGATGCTGGTGGAGCATCCGGGTTGAAGATATGAAGTTTGTATGCTCGTACCATCTCGATCAAAGGTTGCTCTCCAACGACATAGACCGAGCCGCCAGGAAAGCGGCGGGCGATATTTTTGATGGCTGCCTGACCCGCGCCGAGAACGTGTGAGGCGTCAGTGGTGATACCCAAACGCTCCAGTTTCGCGATCACCTGTATCTCACTGGCAAACGAGTTGTTGGTGAGAAAGAGATATTTCTTGTGTGTATTGTCGAGCCATGAGATAAACTCTTTCGCCCCAGGTATCAGCCCTTCGCCTCGGTAGACAACGCCATCCAGATCGATTAGATAGGTAGTGTAAGGTAACATAATGCTCCGCTTTAAAACAGTAGAGAGACCTCTCGTGGGTCTCCCTGGATTTTCTTGCTCGCGCTCGGGAGAGACCCACGAGGGGTCTCTCTACTCTCGTAGAAGTTGTTCACGGATTGCGACGACCTCGTGGCGCAAGGACGGGTTCAGGTTGACATCTCGGTCGATCTTCTCACAGGCATGAAGCACCGTGCTATGGTCACGTCCACCAAAGAGTTGACCGATTTCGAGCAGTGATGCTTGCGTCTCCTGGCGAATCAGGTACATGGCGATCTGTCGCGGCATAACGATGTGCTTATCGCGCTGCTTCCCACACATAGCATCGAGCGAGATGTGGTAATATTCCGCTACTGCCTGGGCAATCTGACGACTTGTTAGACGCGACTCTCGGCTATCGTTGCCCAACGACGACATAGCGGCACGAGCCACGTCCATCGTGAGTTCGGCCCGATGCAGTTGTTGATAGGCCATCAGACGATTGAGACAGCCTTCGAGTTCACGGATGTTGGTTTGTACACGACCTGCAATGTAGGCGATGATATCGTCGGGAACACGGTAGCGCAGTAGGTCGGCCTTGACGCGAAGAATTGCCATGCGCGTCTCCAGGTCTGGCGGCTGAATATCGGCGATCAGGCCCCACTCGAAGCGGGAGCGTAGTCGCTCTTCTAGGCTCACGATTGCTTTGGGTGGACGGTCACTACAGATCACAATCTGCTTACTCATCTCGTGCAGACTGTTGAAGGTGTGAAAAAACTCCTCCTCTGTCGATTCTTTACCAGCAATGAACTGAATATCATCGACGAGCAGAATATCGACGGAGCGATACTTGGCGCGAAACTCTTCTGTCGTGCGATAACGGATAGCGTTGACGATCTCGTTGGTGAACTGCTCCGAGGAGACGTAAAGGACCGCCAGCCCTGTATGTACCCCCTGGTGTCCGATAGCATGCAGCAGGTGTGTCTTGCCAAGTCCTACACCTCCATAGAGGAAAAGCGGATTGTACGACTCTCCTGGTGCCTCTGCTACAGCGAGCGAGGCCGCGTGCGCCAGGCGATTGCTACCGCCGACGATAAAGGCATCGAATGTGTAGCGCGGGTTCAAACGATTGTGCATCAGAATGTTCGCGCGCTGCTCGTTGTCCCACTCTTCCAGCGAGTCAGTTGACCCGGCGCGCATGTATTGAAGCTCCGGCTGAAGAGGTGGTGTTGCATTTGGTTTTGCATCGTAATAGGCATAGTTGCTGTTTCGATAATTTGCCGATGAAGTATTGAAGTTGAACGTTTCTCTGTCATGGTCTTGCTCAGCTTGACCATCTTCATCGTGATTTGTGATAGAGACGGTCATAATGGTTGAGGGTAGCCCTGTGACATCCATCAAGATATCTTCAATCGAGCGCCGCCAGCGTGTATTTATTACATCACGGGCGAGATCGTTAGGGACCTGCAACATGAAGTATGCCCCCGACTCTTGTGACACATCTTCGATATCGTCGGCCACAGCATTGGGTAAGGTCGAAAGGTGGGCGTCCTGTAGCCATGCCTTCGAGGTTGCGTCAACAGGTGTTTGGTCCAACCGCTCAAGCGTAGTACGCCAGATAGTAGCAGTGTTCATCGGCATTTCTCCCGCAGCTAGTCTTAACCGAGAGCAACAGAATTCACAAGAGCAACGCACTCGATCTCGACAAGGGCCTTACGTGGCAACTCGGCAACTGCTATTGTGGATCGTGCGGGCGCAGTACCCTGAAAATAGCCTGCGTAGACGGTATTCATCGCCTGAAAGTCGCTCATGCTTGCAAGAAAGACCGTCGTCTTCACAACACTACTGAGAGAAGCTCCTGCACTACTTAATACTGCCTGGAGATTTCGTAGTACCTGGTGAGTTTGCTCCTGTACGTCTGTGCCAACGAGTTCTCCACTGGTGGGATCGAGTGCAACCTGACCGGAGGTGTAAATAAAGTCTCCACAACGGATCGCTTGACTATACGGTCCGATAGCCGCTGGCGCGAGCGTTGTGTGAATAGGCGTGATAGATGCGGTTGATTTATGTTCCATACAAGTTTTTCCATATTGAAGCGAATTGAGGCAATAGCCTGATAAACGATAAAACGAGAAGAATAATTATGGCGAATACGGCCCACGTCCCGAAGATGGAAGTTGTCCTTTCCCATCAGCATTCGAGGAATAGGTCCGTGAGTGAGACTGTGCCGTCTGTACGGATTGGGCCATCTGATTTCCGCGCATAAGCTCGCGTGCGCAGTTACGCAGCACTTGTTGCATCTCTGCCGCCGAGTTGAACCGATCTTCAGGCTCCTTCTCCAAAGAGCGAATGACGAGCTGCTCAACGATAGGTGGAATAGCCGGATTGAATTGCCGCAAGGGCGGCGGGTTGGTCGATGCATGTTGCATGGCGATGGAGACGGCAGTTGGTCCCACAAAGGGAGGACGACCAGTCAGCATTTCAAACATCACCACACCTAGTGAATAGAGATCAGACGAGGCAGTCAAGGTCTCGCCTCGCGCCTGTTCTGGAGAGAGATAGTCGGCGGTGCCCAACACGATGCCACTGTTCGTCAGGCCCGCATCCTCAGCAACGCGCACAATACCGAAGTCGGTGAGCTTCACTAGCACACCTCGGTCAATGATACCACTCGTTGTGCCACCATTTGATGCTAACATAATATTTTGTGGCTTGATGTCACGATGGATGAAACCACGAGCATGAGCGACTTGCAGCACTGAGCAAACCTGAGCGGCAATCTCTATGGCCTCACGTGCCTGTAACTGGCGACGCTGCCCAACGAGCTGCTTTAGCGTGGGGCCATGGATATACTCCATGACAAGAAAATATTGGCCTGCTTCTTCGACAAAGTCATAGATCGTGACCGCGTTAGGATGCGCAAGCGCGGCAGCAGCACGCGCCTCACGGCGAAACCGCTCTACTGCTCGTGTATCGTTCTTATCCAACGAGCGCAACACCTTGATTGCCACGATCCGCTCTACACGGTGATCCCAGGTTTTATAAACGCTCGCCATGCCACCTGTGGCGATGTGCTCACGTATCTCGTACCTGCCAGCAATGGGTTTGTCTCCGAATTGATTCAACGTTCCACCTCAACAACCTGGGCAAATGAGCCTTAAAGGACGTTTTATGTCAGACGCTAGTATATCATCAATGAGTTATGACGTCCAGAACGGGCGAGAATCTCCATCAATACCACCTGAGGTCAATTGCACCGGGTTGCCCTTCATCTTGTAAGCGCCTGTCTTCGCGTCAATGGTCAACGATGCTAACCAGATGTCGTACTCGTTATTTGTGTATGTCAGGTAGGCGATCTGTTTCCCATCAGGCGACCAGACGGGTTGACTGATAAACTGTTGTTTCACGATAAGTGATGATTGCTTATAGGGTGCCAGGGCCTGCTGCTCAACGGCAGGATCATTTGGATTCGTGGTGACATCCCCCTTGGGAAGCGCCATCGTGTACAGGCTCATCTGCCCGTTGGCTTCGCGGCGAATATATGCCAGCGAGTTGCCATCGGGTGAAAACGCTGGCTGTATATTTTGTACTGTCGTATCATTGGGAGTCAGAGTAACTGCCGGGTCAAGACCTGATCCCTCTACTCCAGGACTATACTTTCCTGGATTGTTCGCAATCGCGCTTCCATCCTCCAGGTAAATCTGAATTACCTGTTTGGTTCCCGTCTTGTCATAGGTATAATGGGTGTAGGCGACCTGGTTGGGATGCCCTGGACGATACATAGGGTCTCGGTCTCCACCATCTCCAAAGTCCGCGTAAGCAACATCCTGCTTTGCCGCCGGATTATTCAATGGAATTGAAAACACCTGTAAATCTAGCAGAGGCGCATTCTGTTTTGTCGCACTATACCAATTTTCTTTCTCTATGTCACTCAAGAAGAGTAGCTGTGAGCTATCTGCTGACCAGGCGGGCTGCCCATACCAGTAGTACGTATTTTTAATAAACGTGCCATCCTGGTAAAATTTTCCCTGGCCTGTGCGGAGTGTTCGCCAGGAACTCCCCTGAATCGGCTTGTATACGAGGTCGGAATAGTTTTTGTAGCGTACTACAGCGGCGATCCACTTGCCATCGGGAGAAACTGCTGGGTCACGAAGGTCGTAGCCCGTAGTGATCTGCTGCAAGTTGCGATTGCCATCGAGGGCGAAAAGGTTACGTCCCTGTGTAAAGTACATGGTGCCTTTGAACGCAAATGAATCCTGGTTAACGCCTATATTATGCCCTTTGGAATCTGAATGAAGCGTCTTAAAATTGCCTGTGCTATTCCCACCGCCACCACCAAAGCCAAGACATCCCTGCAAGATGAGCGATAGGAGAACAAAGAGCAATAGGTATTGGGCTATGGACCAGGGCGACCACAAGGGTACGCCCCTACTATAGTACGGCCTTGTGGTCGCCCTGGTAGCTATCCAGTTTTGGGTCAAATTTCTCTTCATATGCACTTCTTCCCCTCCTAGACCTTTATTGCCTCGGGCGACTCGAACACAACGAAGAACATCAGGTCGAGCAGTCCATGCATGCCAGAGAGATTGGCTTCACTACCTCTCAGATTCATTGTACTATCGTGCGCAACCCGACCCGCAGCCTGCCACAGTGGAGAAGCGAGAACGCTGGCTTGAGGCGATGACTGCGCCACGTGAGCAGTTTGCGTTGGCGTTCCCATACTACTTGCTTGTAGATTGCACTTTGCATTGTCGCCGAGATCAAACATTTTGGCTATAACGGGTTGAACCTGCCCACAATCCAGCATTACCACATCCTGTCCGTTCACCCGCGCCGAGGAAGAGTAAGGTGGACCTAGTGTCACGCGATTAATTCTACTTTGATCGAGCGAACGGGCAAAGTTCATTAAGCGCAGCACATCGGGGAGCTGCATATCGGTCTTCACATAACCGTTGAGATCATTTGCTAGTTCTGGCAACTTGCCAACCATATTCGGGCTATTGAGCTTTGTCTTTAATTGGGCCAGTACCTGTTGCTGACGAATTGAGCGACCAAAGTCGCCTACGAGGTCGGCATGGCGTGAACGTACATACTCTAGTACTTCAGGACCTGAGAGGTGTTGTGGGCCTGGAGCAAGAGAGAGGCGCTTCATCGCATAGATGTCGTTACCGTGATTGCCGATATCGTCCGGATAGGTATCATCAATGATCGGGTGAGTCACATCCACATCGACGCCACCAGCGGTATCAATGACTTTGATGAAGCCATCGAGTCCTACCCACGCGTAGTAGTCGATATAGATGCCCAAATCCTGGTGAATAGTATAGCGGCTGAGTGCGACGCCACCGCGTCCATATGCCTCGTCGAGCTTCATCATGCCATAGCCGGGGGCATCCAACCACGTATCACGCGGAATCGAAAGCATTCCTACGCTCTGCGTCTTGGGGTCAATGGTAACGACGATATCGGTCTGAGCGATATAAGTGCTTTTCCCGCTTGCGTCCATGAACTTAACGTCGGTATCGCTGCCCAGTAAGAGGATGTTGATGCGGTTTCCACTCAGAATATCCCCTGTATTTCCTGTTGCCCCAGATGGGGCATTATCGCCTGAAAGCCGTGTCACGGTCTGTCCAATGGTGTTTTTTAGCGTGTTATCAAAGGTGGCATAATAGTAGCCAGCTCCACTGCCAATTAAGATGAGAAACGCGATCAGCACTGCCACAATAACTCGCGCCCACTTCGGGAACCGCCTCTTTTTTCCATTGTTGTAAGGTGGCTTCTTACCAGGTGGCGGCACAAATGGTGGCATAGGCTGCATTGCAGAATGCTGGCCTGGGGATCCGGTTGGCACGCTTTGCCACGGAGGAAGCACTACTGGCTGCCCTCCTGGATACCTTACAGGTCCCGTTGGACTTATCTGGTTTGGTGGCTCTGACATCCAGGGTAAGCCGTGTCGTGGAGTCGTGGGTCCCGCGTTAGAACTGTTGTATGCAGAGAATGGTTGAGAAAAAGGCGATTGCTGTGGTGGAGCACTGTTTAGTTGCCCATAAGCATGCATAGGAGTTTGTGGCCCAGATTGGTCCCTCTGCACGTTCTTGGGCAAATGTTGAGTAGGCTCATCAATAAGCGCGTTGTCCTGAGAAGGTGTAATGTGTCTAAATTGGCGCTTCACCATCGTATCACCTGCTTCCTGGCTTTAGTTATTAGAGTTATAAGAAATTTTTTTACTTCGTCCTCTTACCCCTCTTGTCGTCCCTGCCACTTTTTATAAGGTGAAATAGCTATCACTATGCTTTTTTGATAAGTTATCAAGACAAAATATATCCAGCAGACATTCAAAAATAGAGGGAAAAGTGCTTTGTATATACAACGAACTGGTGAGCTAAATTTCACAGGTCAGTATTTCGACGATGCTGAGTAGCACATTCGGTAAACTGATCGTATATGGGCATGGGCACCCACAGGGGGGACTCTATTATGACATCCCATTTACATAAGATTCTTAACCGCCTTTTAGCCCAAACTTTACAGGTATCTAAATGTCCCTTAATTATCTACTAACTATAACGTGTTAACCTTCTGGCAGGACACATATTACATGGCTGATTGGGTGATTGACGGAGGTAGTCTTGGGAGGAAGGAGACCCATACGCATCAACTTTAGGCGAAACGCGGGTGCCCTCGCCTCGGCCTTTACAAGCTCTTTTCACCTTTAAGTTGGTGCATATGGGCATAATGAATTAGGGACCCTACAGGCTCGTTAAGGACGAGGGAGAGCAAGGCACTATAGTATGCGCGTAGCTATTATTACTGAAAACTTCTTGCCAAAGCTTGATGGCGTAACACGCACGTTGGCAAAACTTCTAGAGCATCTACAACTGACTGGACATCCAACAATGCTGCTTGGTCCCGATAGTGGAATGGAGCAATATGCAGGGGCCGAGATTGTAGGTACGGCAGGACTTCCTTTCCCCTTCTATCCTGAGTTGAAGTTCAACTTTTTCCGCCCGCTATTCATGCGTCGCTTGGCAGAGTTTCGCCCCGATATCATTCATCTCGTCGATCCGGTAATTCTAGGGGCGACAGGATTGGCGGCGGCTCGCTTCTTCAACGTCCCACTGGTCTCCTCTTACCACACGAATCTTGCGGCGTACTGCGAGCACTTTGGATTTTCGCTGCTCACACGGCCCATGTGGTCCTATAATCGGTTCGTGCATAATCAGTGTGTGATGACCTTCTGTCCCTCGCCATCTACCGCTGCTATGCTGCGTCTTGAGGGCTTTGAGCATCTGCGTATCTGGCCTCGTGGTGTCGATACTACTCTCTTTCGACCTGAACGCAGGAGTGAAGAACTACGAACCTCGTGGCTTCAGGGACAGGCCGAGAACAAAGTCATTCTACTCTACGTTGGGCGCGTCTCCTGGGAAAAGAATCTGCGCCTACTTGTGCAGGCGTACCGGAGAATGAATTCCCAGCAGTGTCACTTTGTGATAGTCGGTGAAGGACCAGCCTCTGTCGAGATGCAGCAGGAATTAATGGGCCTACCTGTCACCTTTACCGGCTATCTCACTGGCGAGGCACTCGCTACTGCTTACGCCTCGGCTGACGTGTTCGCCTTTCCATCGCGCACAGAAACGTTTGGTCAGGTCGTTCTTGAGGCAATGGCTTCGGGTTTACCTGTCGTAGGACTGGTCGCGGAGGGGGTGTGTGATCTGGTTGACAACGAAAAGACAGGTCTTCTTATAGATGATCGGCGATTGCAGGGTGCAGAACAGGTTGCTGAGTACCGTAAGCAACTGGAATGTCTTGTCCAGGATCGACAAAAACGTCTTGAGATGAGTTATGCAGCGCTCATGGAAGCGCAGCGGCGTTCATGGTATGAAGCTATGGAGTGCCTTGTGCGAGGCTATCAAGAGGTGATAGAGGCGGCACAACCATTGGTAGCTGCATAAAATAACGAGATAAGATAAAAAGAGGACTGTGCGCTTATACACACAGTCCTCTTTTTGTTATCTGATTATAGAATTTTAGAGACTTCGGTACGGCGTTTGGAAAAACGTATTCCAGACCTCTTCACTTTCAAGAATGGCCCCTCTATATTCATGGGAAGATACTCCCTTCCGAATGGTCTGTGGTTTCACAACGGAGACACAGGATGAGATATTTCACGAGATAGCAAACGTCTATAGAGTTTTGGATGCAATGGTGTGAGTCTCCATCCTTGCGGGTGGTGGTAGGGGCGCAATTGATTGCGCCCACCCGGGACATGCATGCATGTGCACGGGCGCAATCAATTGCGCCCCTACCACCATCTACGTCTTTCACCCGGAAGGACGGAGAACCAATGCTGTGGCGTGTAGTGTGTCTGTCGTAAGGGAATGTAGAGCAACGCAACATATTACTCGTGCTACTCGCTAAAAATCAATAGACAATCCACGAAGATAAACTACTACAAGCTTCATCTTCTAAAGTTATTATTTACTTTACACCTTTTAGTTGTTCACATAATCTTTAGGCGTTACTATTGACAAATGCCTATAATTACATTAATCTTAATAAGGCTTCTACAATATGTTACCTCATCTCAATTTCCCTGTTTACTGCGTCCATTAACCATAAAAAAGCTCTTTCGTCATTTAAGAGAGAAAGGAATGTTACCGAATACTAGAGTTCGAAGGCATTCGAGAACCTCTATGTAGTAAGGCACTTGGCTATAGTGTAGACCAGTGGAATAAAGATAACCTTACTAAATACGTTGACAAACTTCGTAGTAAGTTACGTCCTGCTGGGCTTGACGTACATCGGGTAGCGAGATACGGATATGTCCTACTCGCTTCGTGACCTCTTACGATACAAGAATAAGTTAAGTACCCGCTCCGGATGTAGAGTTTTACCTGTGTGGTCTGTACCATGACTAGTGCAGACTCACGCAACCTCTTCGACAATAGAAAGAGGAGGTTCATAGGAGCAGCCAAAGTGAGCACAAATGCGTTCAGCCAACTGCTGAGCCGAGAGCAAACGATCGGGTTCCACAACAG
>JAABUZ0100000784.1_pt1 | contig 70585 bp, 36 predicted proteins | sample 5562091 | NCBI WGS metagenome assembly JAABUZ01 (sample SAMN12813069, study PRJNA571459) | rock metagenome | isolation source: Antarctica rocks | place: Antarctica: Victoria Land, Linnaeus Terrace sud | collected 2015-12-21 | reverse complement strand
CGACGGCCTCGTCCTTGTACTCAGCACTGAACTTCCGACGCTGTCTTCCCATAACGAACATCCTCGCCTACGAGGTGTCCACCGTCCGGGGGCAAGGCCAGTCCCGACCTCGCCTTCGCTATGCAGGGATGTAGCGCAGCTTCCCAAACAAACTTCGCTTAGATGCTGATTAAGCGGAGTTAAGCAAGCCGGCGCCTCAGAACGGCATGTCTGTGAGCACCTTCCACGTTCGCGGGTCGCCCCACAGACTGCCCGGCGCGACGACCGGCCTCATCGCCTGCGTCAGCTGCTTGGCCACGTCGTCGGTCCTGCGGCCCGTCGCGTACTCGCCGGCCACCCGGCCTGCGCCGGCGACGAGGTCGGCGAGCTGGATCGAGGGGTGTGTCTTGCTCTCGCCGCGCAGGAAGGCGCCGAGGACTGTCGGCGGCGGCATGATGCTCAGCAGCGGGAACGGGTCTCGCATCGCGCGTCGCAGCTGAGTGATCACGGCGTCCGACAATAGATTTTGCCTGTCGTGCAAAACCATCACCTGCCCTTCGTGGCGCAGCCGCCGGTCCCAGTACCGGATATTCTCCACGATTGCCGGGATCAGCGGCTGTAGGTGGCCAAGGCCGTCGCTGCCGCGCACGTGTGCGATGAAGTAGTCCACCTGGGAGCGTCGCGTGGGCGATCCACTCCAGGATGGAACGCACGCGCTGGTTGGTTGCGGCGGCGATGGCTGCCGCGAGGTACCCGAACAGTTCATCGGTGGTCGACCGGGGCTGGCCCCCGGGCTCGCCCATCCGGAACAGGCTGACGAAGTGTTCAAGCAGCGTGTCGAATAGCGGCTGGCCCAGAGCAGCAGGGCCGTGGACGAGAAGGTCCTGGGCCATGGCCTTCGCCTCTCCGGAGGCGTATAGGTTTTCACCCCGATCGTGTGCCTGTTCTTCGACGATCAGGTCGATGATCTTGCCGGTCGCGACGTAGCGCTTGTCGACCACCTGCACGCTGCACCGCCCGCCCAGCAGATCCGGGTCGGCCAATGCAGCCGTCAGTACCGAGACGGTCTTTGGGGAGCTGAAGCGGCCGAACTTCAGCTCGACGCCCTGGGCCGACCGCAACCGATTGCGCAACTCGCCGACGATCACGTCAGCGTCGTTATCGTCGATCCGGACCGACGCGTGGCTCATGACCGGCAGGTCCGAGGTCAGGCTCTCCCCGTCCTGCCCTGACTCGTCGCAGGCAACCCAGAACGAGGTCGGGCCGTCGAGGGTCGCCTGCGGACGCTCGAAGCGCGCGGTAGTCCGGGTCGGAGATGTCATGAGCTATCGCCAGAGCCGTCAGGCGCGCGATGTCAGCGCGCCATCAGCGTGCGCAGCCGACCCGTGAGTTTGCCTTGAAGGTCGATCAGGCCTTCGGCGTTGCCCAGATACCTGATGTAGCGGTGGTGACGCAGGTCGAAGGGCACGTCGTCGGGGGATTGCGCAATCAGCACGACCTCCCGGCCGAGGGTGTGTGCGATACCGGCCTCGTAGAAGACATTCGCATTGCGTCCGGTCAGATCGCAGATGACGACCTTGGACCGCGCGATTAGGGCGACAACGTCGTTGACGAGCACACTGTCCTCCCAGATGTCGTCAGCCCGCTGGCACACCCAGCCGCCGCTGTCCGCCGCCTGTTTCAACGCAGACCAGACCGGTGCGAACTCTGCGCCGAAGGGCATCATGACCGCGATCCGATTCGACTCCGCTGCGAGCGAGGGCAGCGCGAACGCTGTCGGCCTGGGTATATCGATGATGTTCTTGCCAATCAGCACCTGGTACAGGTCAGCTGCCTTGACGGCCCAGTGCGTTCTCGTAAATCCAAACCGGCCAATGCCGAGGTCGGCCGCGGCCGCCTCGATGCGCTCGGACGGAATCGGCCGGATGGCCTCGTCACGGATGAATCGGAAATGGTAGTCCCTCCCTGCCCGCGTCAGGCTGATCACGTGGCCGACTTGGGCGACCTGGGGGCTGCGCGTGTCGCCGGTTTCGGGCATGCACAGCGCCGGCAGCGACAACAGCCGAGACACGTCCAGCTCGCCGGCGGGACGCACGATGGTCTCGAGGCTGGTATCGGTTCCCTCCAGCAGCCGTTCGACTGCCAGGACGCCGTCGACGGCTCCCATGATGAGGTTGTACATCTCACGCGTCCTTGATCGTTGACCCGGCTGCTGCGGCAGCAGCGTCCACCCATGCGGCCACCAGTCTGTCGGATCCGACCGACACGCGCTTGGGCAGGTTAAGGTCGCCGGTCCGGCGCGGGCCGGTAGGCACCGACTGACCTCCGTCCTCCGCGAGCACGCGCCGCAAGACGTGGACACAGCCGCGGAGTGCTGTATACAAAGCCGAGCCCGTCAGATCCCTGCAGTCTGGCTGTCGAGCGCTCGCGTTGCTCACGCTCCCAGCGACTAACATGCGGCACGGCTCAATGAGACGGAGGCACGACGTCATGGACCTGGTGGAACTCGGCGCGGTGCTAGGGGACTTCTTCGAAGGCGGTGGAGGTCCCTCGCACGATCAGCTGGACCAGGCGATCGTTCGCACTGGTTTGACCGCCGGGGATCCAGCTCCCGGTGGACGCACCAGGCACGGCCCGCCTTTGGGGAAGACCAAGCGGATTCGTCAAGTCCTCGTGTACGCGACCGACCACGAACCCGCTGCCGGCCTGACGCTTGCGCAGCAGATCGTCGCGCTGCTGCGTGCTGACGGTGCGTTCACGCCAGCGCTCGAGAGCTACGCCGGGCTTCAGAAAATCGCCAGGCTGTCTGAAGCTTTCACGCGGATCGGCTTCACTCTGGACCCCAATGGCGCCCTCCAACCTGTGGTGATCGACAACTTGGCGGGCACTCAGCTGACCGAAGCATTGCTGGCCTACGTCAACCGGATCAACCTCAACCCCGATGACGCACCGCTCCAAATCGGGACTGGTAAAGAACTCGACGAAGCCGCAGCGCGGCACGTCCTTGAGGAACGCACAGGCAGCTACCCCGTCGCCGGGCACGCGGGCAGCTTTCCTGTCACTTTGGCGGGAGCGTTCACGGCCGTCGGGTTTGCGGTACCGCCGCAGGTGCGGCTCGACAACGACCCGCACCGGCAGGTTCAGCAGTGCCTGTTCCTGCTGGGCACTGCGGTCAACCGTCTTCGCAACGAGGCCGGGACTGGCCACGGTCGACCGAGCCATCCGGGTAGTGTCGTGCGGCCGGCCGAAGCCCGACTGGTTGCCCGCGCCACGGCTCTGATCGCCGGAGCACTGCTTGACGAGCTGTAGTCGCGACGCTCTGAGCCGTGGTCGATGGCGTTTGTCGAGAGCTTTTACAGCGAGCGCCCATTGCGGCGTGCCGCGTCATGCCAGATTGTGATGTACGTCCGTCCCCCACTCACCGGGCGTGTGACGCCACCGATCGGCAGCGGACGCCGGACGTTCAATCTTAGGGCCGAGTGGGAGGTGGCCACAACGTCGCCGGCCGCGCTGAACGACGGTTAACGCGTGGCATCTCTAGGTCGTCTGCTCTTTGGCAAGACTGGCATATCGGCGTGGCTTTGGGCCAGGTGTTCAGTGGGGTGATCGACGTTGTGTGCGCTGGCGTGAGCAGTGGTCGGCGAGGCGGCCAATCAGTGCGCCAGCGCTGAGGCTGCGGCTCCATCGTCGTCGATGAGGGGTGCGACTTGCGGTGTCGCTTCGAGGGTCGGAAGCCGAAGGGTCCGCCGAATCTGATGTCCAAGACCTCGACCCTGTTTCGACAGCACCACACCCGCCTGACCCAGCTCGAAAGAGGGTCCAGCGCGGGTGGCGCTTCGATCCGAAGTGCTCGGACCCCTCTGCCCAGGTCGTGGCTTCGCCGTCGCCTAGTCCTCTTCTGGGGTGGCATCGCGGATGGAGCGTCGAAGTGTCACAAGGTCGGCTTCAAGCGAGGTCTGGTACTTGGCCTCCGTCGAGACAGCTCTCATCGTCACGACGTTCTCAGCGTTCTCGATTGCGGCTAAGAGTTCAGCGGGAGGCGGGTCGTTCCGATTGGTCGCTAGCAAGGGCTCAACGGTGTGGAGCTGCTGAGCCACTTCGTCCAGGTCGGAGACGATGTTGTCGAGGCCCTTGCGCTTGTCCCCTGGATCAGATGGGTTGACGCAATACGATCGGAGCAGTGCAACCAAGTGCTCGGTCTGCGCGAAGGCTTGCCGGGCTGACTCCATTGGCGTGTAGTCCACAGCCTGAAGCTACCAACTCATTCATCTTCGGACGTCCTAAGGGCATCCGGACCCGCGGCCTGTCCCAGACCTACGAGCGCTACCACCAGAGCTATGGCGGCCGATCCTTCACCGGGTACCCGACCGGCGAGTACAGCAGAACGGCAACCGTGCCGCTGGCCCAACTCACCGGCACGTCGTCCGCCGCCGCGCAGGCTATTCTCACCAACCTTGCGCGTGGCCTCAACCTCGACCGCCGCGTGTACCCCTACGCGCATCCGCGGGAGCTCGAACGACCGATCGGAAGCTGAGCTCACGAGCAGACCTGACCCCTCGGGTGCAGCGCCGAGCCCCTGCCGCGGAACGTGGTCGCTGCCGCGGACCGGGCGACGTGGCAGTCAGAGGCCCGTCGATACCTCGCAGGAGATGGTGCGGAGGTCGAAGCTCCCGACGCCGGGATCCCGTTCACTATTGATGGGCCAGGTCATGACGATGCGCCCCGAGCCTTCGACGACGCCGTCTCCTTGAAGCTCGTACGAGCCGTCGCCGTCGTCCGCGTCCCGCAGAACCGAAGCCGATGCCGTGATGACGAAGTTGACCGGAGCCGACACGCTGACCGCGTCCGCGGTGCGGGTGAAGTCGAGAGAGTCGAACACGACATCGCAACCGTCCAGCGTGGGCTCGCCGACTGTTGGGTAGCCAGTCGGCACGTCGATAGCTTGCAACTCTCCCGAGATAAGTTCGAGGGCGTGGGTGATCAGCTCGTCCATGCCTTCGGCGAACGCATCGTCGAGTTGCGTGTAAAGGAGATCTTCGAGAAGCGTCACTGCGGTTCTGCCGCGAGTGTTGATGGGAATCAAGAACCCGGATGGCCCCCGGTCGCTGATCGAGTCGAGTTCGTACACGCTCCAGTAGTCCGCGAGCGATTCAGCGACGAGCGCGATGCGTTGCACGACGACCTCACCGTGTTCACGTACCTGCGCACGACTTGATTCGTCTTCGAAGCTGGCGTACGTCACTCCCAGCAGGTGCGCCTCGAGGTCAGTGGCGCCGTGCAAGGCGGCGACTCGGCGCCGAACCTTGGGCGCGAGCTCCCTGGCTTGTTCGAGAACGTAAGCGACGCGCGGGGTCTCGAAGAGGCGCCCGGATTTTTCGCGGTTGCAGCGGCCGCAGATCGGGGCAAGGTTCTCACAGGAATCCACGTCGAAGGCAGCGGCCAGGTCGCCTGCGGCTTAGAGTTCGACAATGCGTGCGGCGCTCGCCGACGTCGGAACGACGTGGTCGATCTGGATGTCGATCAGGTCGGTCGGGCGACTGCACCGGTAGCAGCGGGACTTCCACTGCTCATACAAAGCGAGCCGTGGCGTCCCGTTGTCACTGCCCATCGAGTATCGGACGTCGTCCATCGAATGATCGTTCCATGCCTTCCCAAGTAATCCGACCTGGCTCAGGTCGGCGCGGCGGCGAAGCGGTGAGTCCGAGCTGGGTGCGTGACTCTTCGTCGTCGCTGGGGAGAGGCGACCTGTGGTGTCGGTTCGCCCGGCTAGGGTCTGGTGGGCGCGGGCTCGATGCGGGGCGCGGAGAGCGTGATGGTCGTGGTGGTGTGAGGGCGGCTCGTCGCGGGGTTGTCTATCGCCTGAGTTGCGGCGGGTGTAGCTGTTGTGCGGCCGTTCCTCCGGATTTTCACGCTGCTGCTCCTGGAGCGGGGGTGGAGGGTTCAACTGCGCTGAACTGCTCTGAACTGCACTCAACGGCAGTCAACTGCACCGCTGCAGCCCCGTAAACACGGAAGATCCCTGAAAAACGGGACCTCTAGAGGTAGTTCGAACCAGCCTGGCTACATAGAGGGTCGATACGGCGTGCGGAGGAGCCTCCAGGCCAGTGTTTTTGGGCTTGTAGATCGACCCTGCATCGCCGGAGCCTCACACCGGGCTGACCCGGTGGGAACAGGGTCAGCGTCGTTAGGGGGTCAGGCGCTGGCAACGGCGCTCAGCGCCTCTGAACTGCGCCGAAGGGGTACCGGCGTAAGCGCCGATATGCAGTCGATCTTTGGCCGGCGGTTCGCCACACCGACGCCCATGGATGAGAGGACAGCGAGCCGGAGAAGCTCCGCACGGTTCTGTGCAGGTTCGGGCCGGGCTGGGGAGCCTCGATCAATCGCGGCGAGGGCTGGTGGCCGATCATCGCCCAACTCGACCGCGACATCGCCGCCATCGCACCGGAGTTTCAAGTTCATCAGGGTGAGAGGAGAAGTTCGGCGGCCTGCGCTACTAGGCCGGCCTGCCTGACGAGGCTCCTCACGAGCAGATCGACCGGCTGATCACCAAGCTGAAGAGAATGCCGCTGGTAGCTGCGAGCTGTGTGGCCGACCCGGACGGACACGCGGCCGCGGCTCCCATTCGGGTCACGGCCCGGGAGGCACCAAGGAGGTAGAGCCAGCCGGTCAGCAGTACGGACGGGATGGCGCTGACGCTGCTGAACTATCTCCGATGCTCGACCCTGTGCCGAGCGTGACGTCGCAGCCGCCATGATTGTCGGCCTCGTCCACCACACCGAAGTCCTATCACGCTTTCGCCATCCGCGCAAAGGTACCGTTTCAACTCAATGCTGCTGTGGCGCCCGTGCACCGCTGTGATGCATATCGCTCACTTGAAACCATGCAGAGCTCCCGACTGGAGGTCGAAACGACCTGACAGCGTGCGTCGTCGACGCTCGTAGCCGTGATATTGCAGCACCAAGGAGCACACTGCATGTGTTGATCGGGAACGGATTGTTCAGAACAGCAGGTCGAGGGTGACCGAGATAGCCGGCTCGCCCGACGGGGCCACATACGAGCCGGTGCCGCTGACACCCTCGAGCTCGCCGGTACCCGAGCCAGGCACCACGCTCAGCTGGACGTGCGCGGCGTTGTCCTTGAAGGTACCCAATTGTTGCAGCACGACCGAGCCCTTCTTGCCCAGCACAGTGCCCTCGAAGGCCTGCAGGGCGACGAAGGAGGGTGCGGCACTCGCGGGATATGCCAGCAACGTGCGCACCGTGCTCGAGCCTTGCAGGTCGCCAGTGAACGAGGCCGGGGAGTCTGCCTGAGCGAGCGAGATCGCACCTGCGGCTGCAAAGCCCTCTTCGTTCCACGAGTCGATAGTCATCGAAGCCGTTGCCTTGGTCATGTCACTCCTTGAGTTGGCGGATTACTCATATTACAGACACTGATCCTCTTCGGCCTTTGAGGCTTGCCCGCAGTAGCGGCACGCAGTGGGTGCTCAGGAGTGAGCAGACAGCTAGTTATCGTGACCGGCAAGCTCGCACCGGTCACCGTCCGCGCCTAGGAGGCACCATGTCCAGCCCGATGCCCGAACTGCATCCCGTTTTCGCCAAGATGGTCAATTGCCTTATGACCAACGACAGCGATGCCTTGATGGAGCTCTACCACCCCGAGGCGGAATGGACCAGGTTCCAGAAGGTCGTCCGTGGCCGTGCAGAGATCCGCGAGCTGATCGATGACTACTCCAAGCTCGGACTGACCTTCGTCGAGGTCAACGAGTACGTCCACACCGACGACACGATCATGACACGTAGCACGATGGCCGTGGACGGCGAGCAGATTGTCGCGTTCGGCGCCTACGTGATCAAGGACGAGATGATCTGGCGGGTGTTCGGCGCAGACGAGGGCGGGGCCCGCAACTGGTGGAGTTAGGTCGGTTGCGTAGGTTGTACTGAATTTGACCAAACTACGCGCTTGCGCGAGCACGCGCACGCGCAAAGGGGCGAACAGCATGCCGAAGACCATCACTAGCCACTTCGAGAACGAGAACTGGAACGAGGTGCCGAACGAGCCGTGGGGCGAATCCAAGCTGAGCAACACCAGCCTGGACAAGACCTTCACCGGTGAGATCGTGGGCACCAGCAAGGTTGAGTCAATCATGTTGCGGCTGCCCGACGGGCCGATGGCCTACGTCGGCATCGAACGCTTCGACGTCAAGCTCGACGGCAAGACCGGCGGCTTCATCCTGCTGCACGACGCGACGATGACCGAGGGCGCGCGGGCCAGTACGCTGCGCATCCTCCCGGGGTCGGGCACCGGCGAGCTCGCAGGCATCACCGGCACCGGTGAGATCACCCCCGAGCATGACTTCAACCTGACCTACGACCTGCAAGCCGATGGCTGAACGTAGCCTGTTGCAATGGTTATTCGGCCGCCGACGCCGCGGCGGCGGGCTGGCCGCCGACGAGGACGTCGAGCTCGCCGCCCTAGCGCAAGCGGTTACCCCCGCCGAAGACGAGCCGTCGGCGGCGACCCCGGCCGAGGCTCCGGCGCCGATGATGGTGGTGCCGGACCTAATGACCGCGCGGCTCGGCTCCACCCCGGACGCTGTCGCGTTCAACATCGACGGCGGTGACGGACTCACCTTCGCAGACTGGGACCGGCGCTCGACATCGCTGGCGCACGGTCTGCTGGCCCGCGGCGCAAGCACCGGAGCCCGGGTGGCGTTGCTGTTCTCAGGCATGGACTGGTCTGGCTACGCCGTGGCCTACCTCGGCATTCTCAAGGCCGGCGCCACTGCGGTGCACCTCAACCCCGGCCTGGAGCCGGCTGAGGTGCACCGCCGGCTGAAGCAGTGTGCGGTGGTCGGCATCATCGCCTCGGACGGGCTGCCGATGCCGGCGGAGTTCACCGGCTGGGTTTCCGACGTGGCCGACCTCGACACCGGTATCACCGACCCGGTGAGAGTGACCGTTTCGCCCGAGGGAATCTCCGACATCCATTACACCTCGGGCACCACCGGCACCCCGAAGGCCTACCAGGTGCCGCACGGCAACCTCACCTTCGGTCGCACCCCTGGCTGGTTCAAGCAGTTCGGCGGTGCCGAGCACATGCTGGTGCCGATGGTGCTCGGCACCGGCACCAGCGCCACCGTCGTGAACATCGCGCTGTCCTCGCCGGCCACCGTGGTGCTGGTCGACCCGCACGCCACTGAGCGGATGGGGGAGTTGATCTCGTCATTACGGGTTGGCTCGGTGATGATCACCCCGGCGATCGCGCTGGACATCGTCGAGCACCGGCTCAATGAGCGGCACGACCTGACGTCGGTGCACACGTGGGCGTGCGGGTCCTCACCGCTCGCCCCGGCCACCGCCGACGCGCTGCTGGCGATGGTCCCAGGCTCGAAGGTCTCGACGGTGTGCTCACAGTCCGAGGCGGGGCCGGCGCTCATCGTCAATGTCTATGACCCCGGACGTCCGCTCAGCGTGGGCAAACCGAGCCCGATTACCGAGCTGCGGCTGGTCGGCTCCGACGGCCAAGATGTCGCGACCGGCGAGGTTGGCGAGATCTGGCTGCGATCACCGGCTCCTAAGCGCACCTACCTCGACCAGCCCGAGGTCACCGCGCGGCTGCTGGCCGACGGCTGGCACCGGACCGGTGACCTCGGCCGCCAGGACGACGAGGGCTACCTGTACTTGTTTGACCGAAAGGTGGACGCGATCACCGTCGACGGCACGCTGGTCTCCTCCGTCGAGGTCGAAGCCGCGGCTTACAGCTACGACGGCGTCCGCGAGGCCGCCGCGGTGGCCGTCGCAGAACCGGTCGGCGGCCAGCAGGTGCTGCTGGTCGTCCGACTCGAGGCCCCGGCGGATGTCGCCGGGCTCCGGCAGCATCTGGAGCCGCTGTTGACCGCCGCTCAGCAACCGGTCGACATCGTGGCCGACGGGCTGTTGCCGCGCACCCAGAACGGCAAAGTACTCAAGCGCGTGCTGCGCGAGCGGTTCCAGACCGAGCCCGCCACCGACTGACTCGATGTCACCGGCCGCGGTTGTCGGCACTGCTCAGTTATGAGCAGAACTGCCATGCAGTCAGCCGATACCGTCCGGTTCTAATCAGCGGCGTCCGAGGAGCCAGCATTTTTTACGCCGGCGTGGCTCTCGCCGTTCAACGGTGAAACGGGAGAATGACATGCAACAGCAGCTCAATCTCAGCCGGCGCGGCTTTCTGACAGCGGGCGCGGTGGCGCTCGGGGCCAGCGCGCTAGCCGCCTGCGGCAGCTCGAAGTCCAGCGCGACGAAGACCGCCACAAAGACCAAGGTGCGCGTCGCGGCTGCCGACACCACCGGAAGCACCGGCTTGGACATTAGGACGATGGGCTACGGCGCCAGCTACGTGGTCATGTACCACCTCTTCGACTCGCTGGCCTACCTGAGCACCAAGGGTTACGACCTCGGACTAGCCACGGCGATCACGCCGAACGCCGACGCGACGACCTGGACGATCAAGATCACCGACAAGGCCAAGTTCCACGACGGCCGGCCAGTGCGGGCCTCCGACGTCGCCTACACCTTCACCACGCTCGCCTCCGACAAGAGCAACCGGGCGTCGGTGTACCGGGTCATCGACACCGCGAAGATGACGACCCCGGACGACACCACGATCGTGGTTCCGCTCAAGGCAGCCCGAGGCGACTTCGCGGAGTCGGTGATCGCGGTCTTCTCACCCATCGTGCCGGCCGCAACCACTGACTTCACCAAGGGAATCGGCTCCGGTCCGTACAAGCTGGCCGGCCAGAACAGCACCACCATCAGCCTCGTCCGCAACGACGCTTACTGGGGCGCCAAGCCGACCGTGGACGCCATCGACATCATCCGGATCGCTGACCCCGCGGGCCGCCTGAGCGCAGTCAAGTCCGGCCAGGCCGACTACGCCGTGTCGATCAGCGCGGTCGGCGCCAAGGCCTCGGCGGCTGACAAGAGCGTCGACATCATTCGCGGCGGCGCCGCGAACTCTCAGGCGCTGTCGTTCGCGATGAACTCCACCCTCGCGCCCTTCGACGACCCGCGGGTTCGTCAGGCGGTCCGGCTCGCGGCCGACCGCAGCGCATTGATCACCGGCGCACTGCTGGGCCTGGGTACCGAGGGCGACGACGTGATCGGCAAGGGACTTGCCGGGTACGACGACTCGCTGGTTCAGCGCAACCAGGACATCGCGCAGGCGAAGTCGCTCTTCGCCGCCGCGGGAGTTACCAGCCTGACTCTGGACACCGCCGAGCTCGTGCCGGGCATGACCAACGCCGCCCGGTTGCTGGCTCAGCAGCTCAGCGCGGCCGGCGTCACGCTCAAGCTCAACCAGATCCCGCCGCAGGCTTACTACGCGGACCTGTCTGCGCTCGCCAAGCGGCCGTTTCAGGCGTTCTACTACGTCAACCGGCCGATCGCGGTGCACCTGGCCGCCGTCACCAGCCCGGGTTCGACGTTCAACGTGACCGGCCTTGCACAGGCCTGGTGGACGAAGCTGGCAACCGCGCAGGCCGAGCCGGACAGCGGCAAGCGCGAGACCATGTTCGTGGACCTGCAGAAGTACCTCTACGAGTCCGGCGGTGACCTGATCTGGGGCTTCCAGGAGGAGCTGGACGTCGCTCGCCCCGGCCTCGGCGGCATCCAGACAGTCCAGTCAACCCCGGTGTTCCGGACCGCAACTGTCGCGTGAACGTCCCCCGCTTCCTGATCCACCGGCTGGTGTCCGTGGTGGGCACCATGCTCGGTGTGTCGGTGCTGCTGTTCATCGGGTCCAACCTGGTACCAGGCAGCACCGCCGCGGCCGTACTCGGCCCGGGATCGGGGCCCGACCAGGTGCGGGAGTTCAACCACGCGGCCGGCCTGGATCGGCCGTGGCTCATCCAGTACCTGAGCTGGCTGGGCCACGCGGTGCGCGGTGACCTCGGCCAAAGCTGGGTGCAGGAGCAGCCGGTGTTGACCGTCATCCGGGGCTCGCTCGGCTCGACGCTGCTGCTGGTGCTGTTCGCCGGCGCGCTCACCGTCGTCGGCTCGCTGGTGGTCGGGGTGTACGCGGGGCTGCGTCCGGGGGGACGGGCCGACACGGTCCTTAGCGTGACGGCGGTGACGGCGGTGTCCATCCCGCAGTTCGTACTGGCGGCGTTGTCGGTGCTGGTGTTCGCGTCTTGGCTGCACTTGCTGCCGGCAGTCTCACTGGTGGGCTTCGGACAGACGCCGCTGGACAAGCCCAGCGTGCTGGTGATGCCGGTGGCGGTGCTCGCCGCGTTCGGCATCGCCTGGGCCAGCCGGCTGATTCGCGCCGTGGTGATCGACGCCAACGCCAGCCCGCACGTCGAGGCCAGCCGGTTGGCTGGGTTGCCTGAGCGCATCGTTGTGTTTCGACATCTGCTGCCGGTAACTGCCGGACCCGTGTCCCAGACCCTGGCCTGGCTGGTCGGCACCCTGGTCGGCGGCACCGCGGTGGTTGAGCGGGTGTTCGCCTACCCCGGGCTCTCCCAGCCGCTCATCGACGCGGTGCACCGGCACGACACCCCGGTCGTCGAAGGCGTCGGGCTACTGCTGGCCGCGGTGATCATGGTGGCGCTGGTGTTCGCGGACGTGGTCGGCCTGATCGCCGACCCGCGCACCCGGACCGCCCGGTGAACGCCCGGTGACCGCCCCCGAACTCGTCCAGCCGCTGGTCGAAGAACTGGCGCCGCCGCAAGTCGTGCTCAGCCAGCGCACCGGCTCGACCTGGCGCTGGATCGCCACCGCGCCGGGAGCGTTGGTGGCGGTGCTCGCGGTGATCGGCAGCTGGTTGCCGCATCGCGATCCGGGCGCCATCCGCGCCGCGCCGTACACAGGCCCAGGGCACGGGCTGTGGCTGGGCACCGATGGGGCCGGCCGGGACGTGGTCGCCCAGGTGCTGTGCGGCGGCCGCGCACTGGTGTTGATCCCGGTGGCCGCGACCCTGGCTACCACCGGCCTCGGCTGTGCGCTCGGCGTGCTGGGCGCCTACTACGGTGGCCGGCTGGACCGGGCTCTGGCAGCGGTGGAAGGCGTGTTGATCGCGTTACCGCCCATTTTGGTGCTTCTCACGCTGCTTACCGGGTGGGGCTATTCGGTGTGGTCGCTGATCGTCGCGGTGGTGCTGACCGGGGTGTCGGTCGTGTCGCGGGTAGCCCGGGCGGCCGCCGTCAGCGTCCGGCAGGAGGGCTTCGTCGACCAGGCGGCGGCTCTCGGCGACAGCCCGCTGACGATTATGGTCCGCGAGATCGTGCCGAACATCGCCAGCCCGCTGCTGGCCGACGCCGGCACCCGGTTGGCAGTCGCGATCACCCTCACCGCCTCGGCCGGATTTCTCGGCTTCGGTCCAGACACGCCGAATTGGGGTGCCATGGTGAGCTCCAACGTAGAGGGGATCTCGTTGTCGCCCTGGGGCGTGCTGGTGCCGGCCGCGTTTTTGGCGGGCCTGACGACCGGCGCCAACCTGTCGCTGGACCGGCTCGCCGCGAGGTTCAAACGGTGATCGACATCCAAGAGCTGACCATCCGCGCCAGCGCCGGCGGACAGCTCGTGTTGGACTCCTTCGACCTCAAGGTCGGCGCAGGCGAGCGCGTCGCGGTGATCGGCGAGTCCGGCTCAGGCAAGACCACCTTGGCGTTGGCCATGCTGGGCCAGGTCCGCGCCGGGCTGCGGTTCAGCGCCGGCCGGATCGAGGTGGCCGGTCAGGAAGTGCTCGCCCTGGCCCCCCGCGAGTTGCAGCGGTTCCGGCGCGAGGCGGTGTGCTACCTGCCGCAAGACCCGGCCTCAGCGCTCACCCCGTCGATGAGGGTGCGCCGGCAGCTGACGGAGCTTGCCGACGGCACTGCCGGCATCGCCGAACAGCTGGTCGGGGTGGGGTTGCCCGGCGACGAGGCGTTCCAGCGGCGGTACCCGCACGAGCTCTCCGGTGGCCAGCGGCAACGACTCGCTGTGGCACGGGCGCTGTCCAGCCGTCCGCGGGTGCTGATATTGGACGAGCCGACCACTGGGCTGGACGCCATCGTGCAGCGGGTGCTGCTGGACACCGTGGACGACGCGGTCACCGCGCACGAGCTGAGCCTGGTGTTCATCACCCACGACCTCAACGCCGCGCGCCGGATGGCCGATCGACTGGTGGTGCTGCGGTCGGGCCGCACCGTCGACGACGGTCCCGCGCAGACACTGTTTGATCACCCGGTCGCCGGCTACACCCGCGAGCTGACCGAGAGCGTCCCGCGGCTGGCCGAGGCCGCCGACCGGATGGACGACATCGCCGTGCAGGCACTGCTGGAGGTTCGCGGGTTGTCTGCCGGCCACGGCAGCGGCCGGTCTGCTCGAGCGGTCGTCCGCGACGTCAGCCTGGGCGTCGGGCGCGGGGAATGCGTTGCCATCGTCGGCGGATCAGGCTCCGGTAAGACCACGCTACTGAGATGCCTGACCGGACTGCACCGGCCCGCCGACGGTTCGGTGCTGGTCGACGGCGCTGAGTTGCCGGCCCGGTTGAGCCGCCGCACGGTGGCCCAGCGCGCGGCGGTTCAGCTGGTCAGCCAGGACCCGGCCGGCACCTTGAACCCGCGACGGACCGTCGCCGCGGCCATCGACCGGCCGCTGCGGACACTGCGTCAGCTATCGGCCGAGCAGGCCGCCACGGAGCGGGACCGGCTGCTGCAAGCGGTAGGGCTGGACCCGGCAGTCGCGGCGCGTCGACCCCGCCAGCTCTCCGGCGGCCAGCAGCAACGGGCAGCTATCGCTCGAGCGCTCGCGGCCGGACCGCGGGTGCTGCTGTGTGACGAGATCACCGCCAGCCTGGACGTCCGGGTCCAGGCCGCGATCATCGAGCTGCTGCGGGAGCTGATGGTCAGTGAAAACTTGGCGATCCTGATGGTCACCCACGACCTGGGGGTGGTGGCGCGATTGGCCGACCGGGTGATGATCCTGGCGGACGGCGAGATCCGCGAGCAAGGCCCGGCCGGGCGGGTGCTGCTGCAACCTCAACACGACTGGACCAAGACCCTGCTCGAGGCCGCGCTACCTCAGCCGCGCGCCGCTCGGGCGACGCGAGACGCCACCACCGGACGATCACGCCCGATCGCCGGAAACCGTTTCAGTATGGAGTGATTTATGACAGAGCTGTCAGAGAACGACCCCGCGGTCGACTCCCCAGCCGCCGGCACCGGCGTCACGATCAGCAAGCTGGTGTTGCCGCTGCTGCTGCTGGCCGAATTCATGATCCAGATCGACGGGACGATCGTCAACGTCGCCCTGCCCAGCATCAAGTCCGACCTCGGGTTCAGCGACGGCAGCCTGGCCTGGGTGGTGAACGGCTACGTCCTGAGTTATGGCAGCTTGTTGCTGCTCGGCGGCCGAGCCGCTGATGTGCTCGGCCGCCGCCGGCTGTTGATGTTCGGCCTGAGCGTGTTCACCGTGGCTTCGGCGGTGAGCGCGGTGGCCGGCGACTCCGGGCTGCTGGTAGCCGCGCGGATCGTGCAGGGCGCCGGCGCCGCGGCGGTCGCGCCGGCCGTGCTGTCTCTGATCATCACGATGTTTCCCGAGGGAAAGCAACGCACCTCGGCGATGGCGGCCTGGGGTGGAGCGGCCGCGGCAGGCTCGGTGTTCGGCTCGCTCATCGGCGGCGCACTGACGTCGGGACCCGGTTGGCGCTGGGTGTTCATCATCAACGTGCCGATCGGGCTGGCCATCCTGGTGTGCGCGCCCCGCGTGATGGCCGTCGGCCGGTCGCGGAACCGGTCCAAGCTCGATCCGGTCGGCACCGCGGCGATCACCCTGGCGCTTTTCGCCATGGTGTACGCGGTGATCGGTACCGAGACGAACGGTTGGCAATCGACCCGGACCATCGCGCTGCTCGTCGCCGCCGCCGTCCTGCTGGTGCTGTTCGTCTTCGTCGAGCGCAGCTACGACGACCCGATCCTGCCGGGGTCGTTGCTGGGCAAGCGCAACACCAGCGGCTCGATCGCGACCACCGTGCTGTTCGGTGCCACCCAGCTCAGCTGCTTCTTCTTCGTGACGCTGTATCTACAACAGGTGCTGGGGTATTCGGCCATCGCGACCGGCTTCGCGTACCTGCCCATCATGGTCGGCTTCGGCGCGTCGTCGGGTATCGCCAGCTCGCTGATCGCCAGTCGCGGCGTGACCGCGAGCCTTACCCCAGGCCTCATCCTGATCGCCGGTGGCATGTACTGGCTGTCCACCGTCCCGGTCGGTGGCAACTTCTGGGCCGACATCCTCGGCCCGACGCTACTCACCGGGCTAGGGCTCGGAATGACCTACGTGCCGCTGTCCATGGCCGTCACCGCCGACGTCGACGTCGAGCACACCGGTGTCGCCTCGGCGATGTTCACCTCGTCGAACATGATCGGCGGAGCGCTCGGGCTGGCCGTACTGTCCTCGATCGCCAGTGGCCGGACCCGTGCGGTGCAGGTCGGCGGCGGAAGCCTTGCGCACGCGCTGGTCACCGGCTTCCACCGGGCGTTCTTCCTCGGCGGCTGCTTGGCGCTGGTAGCGCTGCTGGTCGCGCTCGCGGTGATCCGGGTGGCGAAACCGAAACCGGCCCCGGCGCAACCCGCGACGCCGGACCTGGCGGGCTGACCTGCTGCTCAACAATGAGCAGATTCCACTGTCGGGCAAAGCTAAAGTCGTTCATCGGTGGACATCGTCGGACAGCGTGAGCGGCGTCGGTAGCCGGCGCCCACCACCTCCCATTCGGGTTGTCGCGCTCTGCGGCGACATGACTGCAAAGGTTCGCGATGACGACTACTGAGGCACCACTGGACCGAGCCGAGATCGTCCCGCCGGCTGAGAAGCAGACCTCGGTCCCCGCGGCCGACCTGTTCAACACCTCCAATGCCGGCGTCGTGGTCGAGCGGGTGGCGCAGGTGCGGGCCGAGTTCCGTAACGAGGCGCGGGTGTTCGCCCGCGAGTTGGCCGAGCACATCAACAAGCGCCAGACCGGGGTTTCGAGCGTCTTCGTCTATGAGGAGACTTTCGGTGTCAAGGACCGGATCCACTTTCTGATCCACCTGAAGTCCCTCGCCAGCTATTACCCGATGGTGCAGATGGGCGACGAGGACGCCGCCTACCGCGAGTCGATCGCCAAGGACCGGGTGGACAACGACAAGGGCGGCGGCGCCTGGGACCGACTGTTCGTCGACGGCAGCATGTCCGAGACCGTGATGTTGCCGCAGTTCTGGGGCATGTACGGCACGGCGGTGGACGGTAAGCTCGAGAAGCAGAGCACCGTCTACACCGACCACACCGTGGACAACGTGCCGCCGGCGTGGCAGCAGACCTCCCAGCCCCGCGAGCAGCACCTGCACTCGGGCAACGCCGGCATCGTGATGCACCGGTCGGCCCAGATCGACTACAACTTCCGATCCGAGGCACGCAAGTTCGGTCGCGAGGTAGCCGACTCGATCAACGACAACATGGCCGGCGACTGCACCGTGTTCGTCTATGAGGAGGCCTTCGGCGCCGCGGATCGGCTGCACTGGATGATCCACCTCAAGGACCTCACCAGCTACCAGCGGCTGTTGGAGCTGCATGTGCGCAACGAGGCGGTCCGCAATCTGTACTTCGACCAGCGGATCCCGGCCGAGCAGGGCGGCGGTACCTGGGCCCGGATGTTTGTACAGGCCACGATGTCCGATGTCGCGCTGACCCCGCAGCACTGGGGTCTGTATGCGACCCAGGGCCGCGGCTGACCGCCGGTCCCACGCCGTCTTCGCCGGGAAGTCCCGTGATGTCAGCTGACCGCCTGGACACCGCCTTCGACGAGGTGTGTCGCCGGCACGGCGACCGCATCGCGGTGGTGGACTCCTCGGCCGCGCTCAGCTACGCCGAGCTGAGGCGGCGGGCAGACCTGCTTGCCGCCCGGCTGCGGGCCGCGGGTGCCGCACCGGAGCGCTTCGTCGGGTTGTACGCCGTGCCCGGCGTCGACCTCATCGTCGGCATCCTGGCGATCGTCAAGTCCGGCGCGGGGTACTTGGTGCTGGACCCGGCCTACCCCGCGGCACGGCTGAGCTACCTGCTCGAGGACTGCCGACCGGTGGCGGTGCTGGCCGCCGGCGCCGTTCCCGCCCTGATCGCCGAGTTCGGCGTGCCGGTGCTGGCGTTGGACTCCGGGCAGTCGACCCCGCCACCCGCGACGCCCGCTGCGCCGGTCAGTGAAACCGACCCCGCGTACGTCATCTACACCTCCGGCACCACCGGCCAACCCAAGGGCGTGGTGGTCGAGCACCGCAACGTGCTACGGCTGTTCTCCTCGACCCGGCACTGGTTCGGCTTCTCAGCCGAGGACGTCTGGACGCTGTTCCACTCGGCGAGTTTCGACTTTTCGGTCTGGGAGATCTGGGGCGCGCTGCTTTTCGGCGGAAAGCTGGTGGTCGTCAGCCAGGCCGCCCGGCGGCACCCGGGTGCGCTGCTACGGGTGCTGGCCGACCATCAGGTCACCGTGCTCAACCAGACGCCGTCGGCGTTCCGCCAGCTCGCCTCGGCCGACGACACCGAGCCCGGCGTGCTGCCGGAGTCGCTGCGACTGGTGGTGTTCGGCGGCGAGCGGCTGGACCTCGATGTGGTGACGCCGTTCATGCGCCGGCACCCGGCCATCGAGCTGGTCAACATGTACGGCATCACCGAAACCACGGTGCACGTCACCTACCGACGGCTTACGCCGGCGGACCTGTCCGGGCCGCCGGTCAGCCCGATCGGGGTGCCGATCCCGGACCTGACGGTGCGGCTGCTGGACGCCGCGGGCAACCCGGTACCCGACAACACCGCCGGCGAGATCTGGGTCGGTGGTGCGGGAGTGGCGCGCGGTTACCACAACCGGCCGGAACTCAACGCCGAGCGCTTCGTTCGGCACCGGTCAGGGTCGGTCTGGTACCGCTCCGGGGACCGGGCGGTCTTGCGATCCGGGGAGCTGCACTACCTGGGCCGGGCCGACGACCAGGTGAAGGTCAACGGGTTCCGGATCGAGCCCGCCGAGGTCGAGGCCGCGCTGCGCGGGCACCCAGACGTCGCAGGGGCGGTCGTGACCACCGGCATCGGTCAGTACGGCGCCGTCGAGCTGGTGGCCCTGGTGGTGCCGGCCGGACCGCTGGGCGCTGACCCGGTGCCGGCCTGGCGGCGTTACCTGCTGGGCGAACTGCCGGCCCACATGCGTCCGGGGAAGTACTTCGTGGTGGACCGAATCACCCTGACCAGCAACGGAAAGCTCGATCGCCCTGCCGCAGCGGCGACTGCCAGACAGTTGCTGCGGCAGCTGTACCCCGACGTTGAGGAGAGCCCTGTGAACGACCCTGATCACACCCGGACCGTGTTGGAGCCCAAGGTGGCGGCCGCCGCGTTCGGCGCACTGTCGCAGACCGAGATTGGCCTCGAGGAGGACCTGTTCGACCTGGGCCTGACCTCCCTGGGCTTCGTCCGGATCATGTCCGAGTTGAACGCGGAGTTCGGGACGTCCCTGAACGGCAGCGAACTGCCCGGCATCGCTTCGGTGCGCTCCATCGCCGAGGCCATCGCGCACGCCACGACCGTAACCGCTTAGAGAGGCAACCATGACCACCACGTCCGAAGCCGGTCGACGCACTTTCACGCTGTCTGAGCAAGAGCTGGAATCGTTTCGCCGGAACGGCTATTTCGGGCCGTTCACGGTCTATGAACCCGAAGAGATGCAGGCCATTTGGCGACGCCAACGGCTGACCTTGATGGACCGCAGCACCGCGGTGTACCCGACCGACGAGGCACTGTCGGGCAACACCAACATCGCCAACTACGACCGGCACCTCGACATGGAGTTCCTCGCCGACCACATCGGCAAGCCGGAGATCGTCGACCGAGTGGTGAGCACGCTCGGGCCGAACGTCCTGTGCTGGCGCACCGAATTCTTCCCCAAGTACCCCGGCGACGAGGGCACCGACTGGCACCAGGCCGACACCTTCGCCAACGCCTCGGGCACTCCGCAGATCCTGTGGCCCGAGGGCATGGAGGAGTTCGGCGGCACCATCACGGTCTGGACCGCCTTCACCGAGTCGAACGAAGAGACGGGCTGCCTGCAGTTCATCCCGGGCACACACGAGCAGATGAACTATGACGAGACCAAGCGCATGCACTACGACCCCTCCAAGATCAACGTTGCCGACAAGGACGGCGTCAAGCGCGGCTTCTTCGGCTACGACTACCGCGAGCTGCAGGTCGATCCGGACTGGAAGCCGGACGAGGATGAGGCGGTCTCGATGGTGATGCGCCCGGGCCAGGCGATCATGTTCTGGTCGACGCTGATGCACGCCTCGCTGCCGCACAGCGGCAAGACCCAGGACATGCGGTTGGGCTTCGCCTCTCGCTACGTCCCGACCTCGGTTCAGATCTACCCCGACACCGAGAGCATCGAGGAGTACGGCGGCACGGTCAGCCTGGACAAGTATGGGGCGGTGCTGGTGGCAGGCGTCGACGGGCAGAAGCACAACAAGATCGCCACCGAAACCACTCGCGGCCACAAGTTTGGCAAGGCCTGACCCCGAATGGTCGGCCATGACGGGTACCCCGGGCTGACCTCAGCGATGCGGTCGCTGATCCCGTTGCTACAAGTCCTGCCACCGCCGGTGCACGTTGTGGCCCCAGCCGGACTCACCGTTGCCTCGGCGGATCAGGCTGAGTTGCAAAGGCAGATCGGTAGCGAGGCCGAGCGTCATGCGGTGTCGGCGCCGGTGCTGGTGCCCCGGTTGCCGGCCGGTGCCGGGGTGTTCAACCAGGTGGTCGGCGCAGCGCTCGGGTTGCCCGTCGGTCCGGCGCCGACGTGGCAGCAGTTCGCGGTGGCCGGTTTCGGCGGCAGCCCGCTGCGGGCGTACGCCGCCGGCCCGACCACCGCGCCGGCGGTGCTGGTCATCCCGCCGTGCGGGATGCCGGTGGAGCTGATCGCGCCGTGGTTGACCGCGTTGTCCCAGCGGTACCGGGTGCTGACCTGGGAAACCGGCGGCCTTTTCGGAACCGTTGAAGAACGCGCGGCGCTGGACGACAGCTACCTCGACGGTAGCCCGCAGCACCGGGTGCAGGCCCAAAGTGCTGACGCCATCAGGGTGTTGGAACACTTCTCGATCACACAGGCCGACGTCGTCGGCTTATGCGGGGGAGCGGTGCTGGCGCTGGCTGCTGCGGCGGACCGGCCCGACCTGGTGCGGTCGGTGAGTCTGTGGCATGCCGACTTCTTGGTGCACGGGCTTGACTGCCGCACCCAGCACCAGGCGAACCTGGCAGCCGTGCTCGACCTGGGAAGCCGCGGGCAGGCCGCCGCGGCCTCGGTGCACGACGTGCTGACCCGGTCCCTGCTGGACAGCGTTCCGGTCGACCTGGCCCATCTGGTCCTGCATCCGTACGCCACCGCGGAGATGCTCTACCGCTACTGCCGGATCAACGGCGCGATCATGGCGTTGGACGCCGCCGAGTTGGTGTCCAAGGTCGGGCAACCGGTGCTGGTGGTCACGAGCGAGGACGACCACACGGCGCACCCGAACGCCTCGCGGGAGGTTGCCCGCACGCTCGCGTGCGGCGAGCTGGTAGTTCGTCCGCACGGCGACCACATCGCGTTGTTCCGCGGAGCCGACGACCTGTTCGAGTTGGCAGTCAACTTCATCTCAGATCAGACCGGGTCCGCAGCTGTCGAAGCTGCCCAGAAGAATCGAGCAACCCCATGACCGTGACGGTGAATCAGACCGAAGCCACGGCGCCGACCGGTTCGACGCGAGTACTCGCGGCCGGGCAGGCCAGCCCCGAGGCGGCCGAGTTGAACTCCGGCAGCTGCGGGTTGATCCTGCACCGCCAAGGCCAACTCAACTATGGCTTCGGTCGCGAGGGCCGGGCGTTCAGCCGCGACCTGGTGGGCTACTTGAACGACAAGCAGGGCGGCACGATCACCACGTTCTTCTACGATGAGGTCTTCGGGGTACGCGACCGGGTGCACTGGCTGGTGCATCTGAAGGCCCCCAACGACTACAGCCGGCTGCTGGACATGGTCGACGACGACGAGGAGTTCCGCGACATCTCACTGGTGGACCGCTTGCCCGAGAAGGGCCACGGCAACTGGGAGCGGATGTTCGTCGAGGGCAGCATGACCGAGCGGGTGCTGGTGCCCCAGCACGGTCTGCGCTACCACCACGAGGGCCACGGGGCCGAGGCCGAGGCCGGCAACTACGTCCCGGCCGCGCGCAATCAGAGCGCTCAGGATTTCGACGTCCAGCTGAACTCGGCCAACGTCGGCGCGATCGTGTTCCGGTCCGCCGACGTGGCCTACCGCTACCGGGAAGAAGGCCGACTGTTCGCCTTCGATTGGCAGGAGTCGGTGAACACGGAGTTCGCCGGCCAGGTCACCTCACTGCTTTTCGAGCAGAACTTCGGCCGGCAGGACCGCATTCACTGGCTGATCCACCTGCGCGACCTCCAGGACTACCGGCTGCTGCAGGAGTTCGACGAGAGCGAGCACGCGCGCCAGACAGTGTTTGGCAAGCAACGCATTCACGAGTCCAAGGGCGGCGGTGGCTGGGATGACCTGTTCCTGCCGGCTACCATCAACGACATTGTCATGGTCCCCCGGCAATGACCGAGCCAGACCTCAGCCAGGCCGAGGGCATCGAGCCGGCCATCCGCCGACGGTTGGTCGGCCTGTTCGCACTGATGTCCTTGCCGATGCTGGTGATCGCGGTGGCCGTGCTGATCAGCGTCGGTCCGGCGCACCCGGCGCCAGGCGCGGCGCAGGCGACGGCGACGTCGGCGACCACCCGCTTTCTTGCCTCACTATCTACCGTTCTCGGCCTGGCCTTCGTGGCCGGCCGGGTAGCTCGCAAGCTCGGTCAACCGGTGGTCATCGGCGAGATCGGGGCTGGCATCCTGCTCGGCCCGACGGTGCTCGGTTCGTCGCTGCCGCACATCTCGACCTGGCTGTTCCCGGCCACCTCGATGACCATGTTGCGAGGACTCTCCGAAGTGGGCCTGATCCTGTTCATGGCTGGCGTCGGCCGGGAATTCGCTCAGTCCACCGGACGAAAGCGCCCGAGGCAAGACGTTCTGGTTGCCGGCAGCTCGCTGCTGGTGCCGTTCGCCGCGGGAACCGTGCTGGCACTTGCATTGGGCCACCGGTACCTGGGCCCGTCCGGAAGTCGGCCGGCGTTCGTGCTGTTCATGGGTTGTGTCTTCGGAGTGACCGCCTTTCCGGTGCTAGCCAAACTCATCAGTGACGCTGGGCTGTCACGCAGCCGGATCGGACAGCTGAGCACGTACAGCGCCGCGCTCGGCGACGGTGCGGTCTGGCTGCTGCTGATCCCGATCGGCGCCGTCGCGGGCGCGTCGAGCAACGCGCACAGCGTGTGGGCGGTGGTGACCGTCGTGGCGCTGGTGCTCGCGCTGTGGCGGTCGCGCTGGCTGGCGAGCTGGTTCGGCCGGGTGTCACGCAGCGCCGGGGCAGGAACCGACGCCTTCCTGGGAGCGGTGGCGCTGGCGGTGACCGCGGTGGCCACGGCTACCGCGTTCGGCGGCGTCCACGAGATCGTCGGCGGGTTCGTCGCCGGTGTCCTGCTCGGACGGCCGGGTGGCTGGGCCGGGGCCGCGGTGGACCGGCTGCTGCCGGTGGCCAGCACCGTCCTCTTCCCCATCTTTCTGGTGTTGTTCGGGATGTCGGTCGACTTCGGCGCACTGTCGTGGAGCGCGACGACTGTGGAGTTGCTGGTGGTGATCGTGCTGTTCGCCGGCGGTGGCAAGGTCGTCGGCGCAGGTCTGGCCGCCCGGCTCAGCGACATGAGCCGGCGGGACAGCGCGACGGTCGGCGTGCTTGCCAGCGCCAGGGGGGCGACCGAGCTGGTGGTGTTGCAGATCGGCATGCAACTCGGTGTGATCAACGCCGAGATGCTGGTGCTCCTGACAGCGGCGGCGATGCTGATGACGGTCGCGGTCGGGCCCATGGTGGTGCTGCTGCGCCGCCCGGTGGCCTTCGCGCCGCTGGGTGGGGGCCCCGCGTCGGGGCTCGGAGTCGAAGGACCTGTGGCGGTCGCGGAGCCCGTCGCGGTTGCCGATCCGTTGCCGGTCGCCGACGGAGGTGTCGGCTGATGGGCGTCGGAATCGAGGCCATCAACGCCTACGTCGGGCGGACTTCGCTGGACGTGCGGCAGCTGTTCCAGGCGCGCGGACTGGACGTCCGCCGCTTCGACAACCTGCTGATGGAGCAGAAATCGGTGAACCTGCCGTGCGAGGACTCCGTCACCAACGCGGTGAACGCCGCGAAGCCGCTCGTCGACGCCCTCACAGAGAACGAGCGCGCCGCCATTGAGCTGGTGGTAGTCGGCACAGAGTCCGGCCTGGACTACGGAAAGCCGATCAGCACCTACGTGCACGACGCTCTCGGTCTCGGCCGGCGGTGCCGGTCGTTCGAGGTCAAGCATGCCTGCTACGGCGGCACCGCCGCGATGCAGTCCGCAGCCGCCATCATCGCCACCAGCCCGGTACCGAACGCGAAAGCCCTGGTGATTGCGGCTGATTCAGCCAGCGTGGCGGCCCGCGACACCTACTGGGAGCCGTCCCAGGGCGCCGGCGCGGTGGCGATGCTGGTCAGCCGCACGCCGCACATCCTCGAGCTAGACGCCGGCGCGAACGGCTTCTACAGCTACGAGGTGATGGACACTCTGCGACCGCGGCCGGACCTCGAAGCCGGCGACAGCGACCTATCGCTGCTGTCGTACATGACGTGCCTGGAAGAGAGCTACGCTGCCTACGTCCAACGGGTGCCCGCGGTGGACCTGATGACGTCCTTCAGCCACCTGGTGCTGCACACCCCGTTCGCGGGGATGGTCAAGGGCGCGCACCGGCGGTTGCTGCGCAAACACGCGGGCGTGCCGCCCGAGCAGATCGGCGCCGACTTCACCGCCCGGGTCTTCGACAGCTTGGGTCACTGTCGACTGGTCGGCAATGTCTACTCCGCGGCGCTGTACCTGGCACTGTGCTCGTTGATTGAGCGCAGCGAGCAGACCGCGCCGCGCCGGATCGGGATGTTCTCCTACGGCTCTGGTTGTGCCTCGGAGTTCTACAGCGGGGTGCTCGGCGCCGAGGCCGGCAAGCGGGTGCGCGCCTTGGGCATTTCGGCCGCGATCGCGGACCGCTACCGGCTGTCGATGCCGGAGTACGAGCTGCTGAGCGACCTGAGCCTGCGCCGGATGGCCGGCATCCAGGACGAGGTCTTCGACGTCGGGGAGTACGAGGCGATCTACAAGTCGCAGTTCGCCGACCAGGGTCTGCTGGTGCTGGAGCGCGTGGAGAACTTCCACCGCCGTTACCGGTGGAGCTGAGGCGGTGACCCAACCTAGCGGCTACCAGACGATCGCCGTGGTCCAGGAACTGCTCGCCACCCGCATCACCTTGAATCGGCCCGAAGCGCAGAACAGCATCACCCCGGCCATGCTCACCGAACTCTCGGCGGCGTTGGAGGCCGCGGCCTCAGACACCGAGTGCCGATTGATCGTGTTGGATGCTGCCGGGCCGGCCTTCTGCGTCGGAATGGACGTCGGCTCGGCCGCCGACAGTAGGCCGGACGAGGTGGGCGGCGCGGCCTTCTACAGTTTGCTGCACAGGCTGAGCACCCATCCCAAGGTGGTGGTCGCCGCAGTGGCCGGCCGGGTGGTCGGTGGTGGCGTGGGCCTCGCCGCGGCCTGCGACTACGTGTGGGCGACGCCGGACAGCAGCTTCGCGCTGCCGGAGATGCTCTGGGGCCTGTTGCCCTGTTGCGTGCTGCCGTTCGTCATCCTGCGGTCCGGGGTGCAGTTCGCGCGCAGCATGACCCTGAGCACGCTGCCGGTCGACGCTGACCTCGCGTGGCAGCGAGGCTTGGTCGACCAGGTGCTGCCCGGCTTCGACGCCCCACTCCGCGCGTTGAGCTACCGGCTGTCCAAGGTGGACCCCCGCACCGTGCGAGCCGGCAAGGAGTACCTGCGCAAGCTCTGGGTGCTCGATGACCGCACCGAGCAGCTGGTGATCAGCGAGTTCGCGGCGATGATGTCCTCAGACGTGGTGGCCGAGCGGATGGGCGACTTCGCCGCAACCCGGCGCGCTCCGTGGGAGGTCCACCGATGAGCGCCGTGGCGCTGCTGTTTCCCGGCCAAGGCTCCCAGAAGCGGGGGATGGGGCGGGAGCTATTCGACTGCTACCCCGACCTGGTCCGCACCGCGGAGGGGGTGCTGGGCTACTCGGTGCGGCGCGCCTGCCTGGAGGCTGTCGGCCCGCACGAGCCGAACCTGCGCCAGACCCAATACGTCCAGCCGTTGCTGTACCTGGTCAACGCCCTGAGTTATCTGGACCGCGTCCGGCAGGGTCAGCCCGCGCCGAACTATCTCGCCGGGCACAGCCTGGGCGAGTACAACGCGTTGTTCGCGGCCGGCTGCTTCGACTTCGCCACCGGGTTGCGGCTGGTCGCCGAGCGCGGTCGGCTGATGGGCGAAGCCAACGGCGGCGGCATGCTGGCCGTGGTCGGCGCCGACTCGGCACTGGTCGTCAAGATCGTCGAGCGCGAATGCCCCGATGTAGACCTGGCAAACTACAACTCGGCCCAGCAGGTGGTGCTCTCAGGCGGCACCGACGCGCTGGCCGCCGCGCGAGGCCTGATCACCGACGCCGGTCTGGGCCGATGCGTCCCGCTGCAGGTGAGCGCCGCCTTCCACTCCCGGCAGATGGCCCCCGCCGCGGCCGCCTTCGCCGGTGTCCTCGCCACCGTCGAGATCGCCGACCCGGTGGTGCCGGTGGTGGCCAATACCACCGCCCAGCCGTACCAGGCCGGCGGCGTCGCAGCGGGCTTGGCGTCGCAGATCGTCAGCCCGGTGCGGTGGTGGGAGACCATGAGCCTGCTGATCGATCGCGGCGTGGCAGACGCCACCGAGGTCGGTCCGGGCACGGTCCTGACCAAGCTGTGGGCGGCGGCCGTCGCTACTCCCGACGTGCCGGCTCATCCGGCACCCGAGCCGCGGCGACTCTCGACCGGGTCGACTGTGCCGGCGGGCCAGCCCGTGGCGGCTCAGTCCAGCGTGCCGACGGAAGAGCCTATCGAGGCCAGAAATACCGGGCACCGGTCCCAACCGAAGCCAATCGCGCCAGCTCGGCTCGGGTCGGCGGAGTTCCGTCGCGATTATCGGGTGCGCTACGCCTACCTGGCGGGCGCGATGTACCGGGGGATCGCCTCGCCCCGACTGGTCAGCCGGCTCGCCTCCGCCGGTCTGATGGGCTTTCTCGGCACCGGCGGGCTCAGCCTGGACGAGGTGGCCGCAGGCATCGCGGAGATCCGTGCCGAGGTCGGTCCCAAGACCGCGTTCGGGGTGAACCTGCTGTCCACGCCGCAGGATCCGGACCGCGAGCACGCGCTGGTGCGGCTCTACCTCAAGCACGGCGTGCGGCATGTCGAGGCCGCCGGGTTCACCGCGGTCAGCCCGGCCGTGGTGGCCTTTCGGTTCAGCGGCGCCGGACCTGGCCCGACTGGCGCGCCGAAGGCCGTCCGGCATGTCCTGGCCAAGGTGTCACGTCCCGAGGTAGCCGCGGCGTTCATGGCCCCCCCGGCTCCGCAGTTGCTGGCGCGGCTGGTGGCGGAGGGTCGGCTCACCCTCACCGAGGCCGAGGCGGCGCGCCAGTTGCCGGTCGCCGGCGACATCTGCGTGGAGGCCGACTCCGGCGGGCACACCGACGCCGGTAACCCGTATGCGCTGATGCCGGTGATGATCGGACTGCGCAACGAGCTGATGGCCGAGCACCGCTTCGCCAAGCCGATCCGGGTCGGCGCCGCCGGCGGCCTCGGATCGGCCGAGGCCATCGGCGCGGCGTTCACGCTCGGCGCCGATTTTGTCGTCACCGGCTCGGTGAACCAATGCACGGTCGAGGCGGCCACCTCCGACCTGGTGAAGGACATGCTGGCCGAGGTGGAGGTGCAGGACACCGGCTACGCCCCGGCCGGCGACATGTTCGAGATCGGCGCGCGGGTGCAGGTGGTGCGCAAGGGGACGCTGTTTCCGGCCCGGGCGAACAAGCTGTACCAACTCTGGCGGCAGCACGACGGCCTGGACGCGATCGACCCGGCTACCCGTGACTCGTTGCAACAGCGGTTCTTCCGGCGCAGCCTGGACGAGGTCTGGGCAGACACCCAGCGCCATCTTGCTGCCAAGCCCGACGGCTCGCTGCAGCGTGCGCTGGCGCAGCCCAAGGTCCGGATGGCGCACGTATTCAAATGGTATTTCGCCCACAGTACCCAGGTGGCGATGGCCGGGGTGGCTGCTGAGAAGGTGAACTTTCAGATCCATTGCGGGCCCGCGCTCGGCGCGTTCAACCGGGCGGTGGCCGGCACGCAACTGGCCCACTGGCGTGATCGGCACGTCGACGACGTCGCCGAGCAGCTGATGCGCTCGGCGGCCGCCAACCTGACCCGCGCGCGGGAGCGATGGCTGGAGTACTGAGCTGCGTCTCGGCAGCAGTGCCGCCCTGGGTCAATCTTGAGCAGACAGCCCCGCCGAGGTGCGACAGCCTATCTAGATGGGCCATTCGGCCCGCGGTAGGTGGTGGGCAGACCGTCGCTGGCCAGGCGATCAGGAAGCGGGACCGGTGACCGAACCATCGACGCCGGCGGGTCCGGCAACACATCGAGTGCTGAGCCTGCTGAGCGAACTGCTGCCTGCGGCGGGGGACATCACCGCCGTCCAGCCGCTGCGCCAGCTCGGCCTCGACTCGTTGTCGATCACCCGGCTGTGGTTCGGTCTGCAGTCCGAGTTCGGCGTCGAGGTCGTCGCCGAGGATCTTCGCCAGTGCGCCACCGTCGCCGACATCGTCGACCTGGTACAGCGCAGCGCGCCCGGCCCCGGTCCGGCGCCGGACGCCGAGCCGGCACCGGTCACGACGGGGCGCGACCAGGCCGAACCGTTCCGGTTGACCGACCTGCAGCAGGCCTACCTCATGGGCAAGCAGCCCGAGCTCACCGACGACGTCGTCGGTTGCCACATCTACCGTGAGTTCCAGGTACGCGAGCTGTGCCCGGATCGGCTTGAGGCGGCCTGGCGCCGGCTCGCCGCGCACCATCCGATGCTGCGCGCCGAACTCAGCCTCGACGGCACCCAGCGGGTGCGACCGGACCTGGGCGGCTGGACGATGAGCGTCCGCACCCTGACCGGCGAACCGGCCGCCGACTGCGGGACCGTCGCCGAAACCCGTGCGGAGCTGGGAGAGAACGGCTTCGCCGCCGACGCATTCCCGCTGTTCGACGTCGCCGTCAACCTGGCCCCGGACGGCGCCAGCACGGTGCACCTCAGCCTGGACGCGACCATCGTGGACGGGCCGTCGGTCCGGCTGATGCTGCGGCAGTGGCGGATGCTGTACGAGGCGCCGGAGACGGAACTGCCCGCCCAGACCCTGACCGCCCGAGACTGCGTCCTTGCTGCACAGGCCGAGGACGAGCGCACTGCCGCCGACCGGGAGTTCTGGCGCACCCAGCTGGCCCAGATGCCGAGCGGGCCGCGGCCGGGCCCCGGCGTGGCCACTGTCGACCAGCCGACGCCGGCGGGCCGATGTCGGCCCCGGCTGACCCTCTCGGGCGCGCTCGACCAAGAGCAATGGCAGACGATCCGCGGCTATGCCGGCTCGCACGGCGTCTCGCCGACCGCGGTGGTGCTCGCGATCTTCACCGAGGTGCTCGCACGGCACACCCGATCCACCGACTTCACCGTGGTGTTGACCACCAGCCATCGGCCGCGGCTGCCGCGGGCCGCGGACGAGGTGGTGGCTCCGCTGACCTCCACGGTGCTGTTCGAGGCGCCGACCGCCGGCGGTACGTCGTTCGCCGAGGCGGTCCGCTCCGCGCACACCCGGTTGTGGGAATGCCTGGACCACGCCGGCGTCTCAGGCATTGCCGCGTTGCGAGCCGCGCATCCGTCCGGACGGCTGCCCGCGTTACCGGTGGTTTTCACTAGCGAGCTGGACTCCGCCGTGGACGGGCATGCCGAGCCGTCCTTCGCCGACGACGTGGTCTCCGCGGCCAGCCAGACGTCCGGCGTCACCCTCGATCACCAGATGTCGGAGAAGGCGGGTGGAGTGTCGATTCGGTGGGACGTGGTGCCGGGTGCGTGGCCGGCCGGTCTTCCGCAGGCGGCATTCGCGGAGCTGATGAACCGGTTGCTGGCGGTGGAGGGCGCCGTCGGCGCGGAGCCCCGGGCGCTGAACGAGTTGCAGCAGTCCTACTTCGTCGCCCGGCTGTCCTCGGCTGAAGACTGGAACGGCTGCCAGGTCGTACACGACATCGAGGTCGACTGCCTCGACCTGGCCGCGTTGGAGAAGGCCTGGCTGGAATTGGCGGCCCGGTACGAGGTGTTGCGCAGCTTTGTCGATGTCGACGGGCAGCTGCAGGTCGCGCGAAGCTCCCCGGCCAACCGCTGGATCCCCGTGCTGGACATGGCTACCGTCGCCGACGAGGCGGAGTTCCGCCGGCTGCTGGCCGACCATCTGGTCTCGGCGGGGTTGCCAATGGGCCGCGGGCCGCAGGCGGACATCCGGGTGTTCCGGCGCGCCGACGGCTCCGCCACGGTCACCTGTCTGCTGGATCTGCTGGCCGTCGACGGTCGCAGCATTCACCGGATCCTCCGAGAGCTGTTCGCCCGTTACGCCGACCCGCAAGCCCCGCTTGCCGAACACCGCGACGCGTCCCAGTGGGCCGAGTTGCGCACCTTGATCGCCGACGGCGCGCCGTCGGCAGTAGTAGCACGGGGCATGCTCGACAGCTCGGCCGCTCAGCGGCATTGGAGCCGGCGGATCGTGGAGCTGCTGCCCGGCCCGGCAGTCACGGTGGCAGCGAGCGGATCCCGGGCCCGGACCCGGTTCAGCCAGCAGATCTCCGGCTGGGACAAGGTCCGGGCCACCCTGGTCTCCGCCGGCGTGTCCGAGGACGCGGGCCTGGCGGCTGCTCTGGGCCAGGCGCTGGCCACCCGGTACGGCGACGGCTTCTCGTTTCCGGTGGTGCGTTGGACCGAGCTCTCCATGCCGTACCGGCCAGCCGAGCTGACGGCGCTGAGCTGGCTCAGCCGCCCGGCCCGTCGCCGGTCCTTGGCCGAGGACGCACGGGAGTACACCGCCATGCTTGCCGAGGACGCCTTGGCCGATGCGGTCAGCGGCCTCGCACAGCTAGGCCGCGAGGTGATGCGCCGCCGCGCCGGCGGGGAATTCCGACTGCCGGTGGCCTACACCTCGATCCTGGACCTGACCGACCAGCCGATGCCCGCGGGAGTCACCGCCGGGCCGTGGTTGACCTGCACCCCTGAGGTGTCGCTGGACTGCGTCACCGTGCGAGAGGGCGACCGACTCACCCTGCACTGGGACGTGGTCACCGCCGACTTCGTCCCCGGCGGGGTGCGGCAGCTGTTCGACATCTACACCGGCATGGTCGCCGGGTTGGGCGAGCAGGACCGCTGGCAGGACCCGGTTGCGCCGGTCCAGCCCGTTCAGCCGGACCGTCCCTGGTACGTCGACGGGTTCAACGACACCGAACGGCCGTTCGACGACAGCCACCCCGTGCAGCTGTTGTTTCAGCGGTGGGTCCGGCGGCAGCCCGACGCGATCGCGGTCCGCTCTGCGGCTGGGTCGCTGACCTACTCCGAGCTCAACGCCTACAGCAACCGGATCGCCCGGGCGCTGCGGGCCGCCGACGTCGGACCGGAAGTGCCGGTGGGGATCTCGACTATGCGGGGACCGGCAATGGTGGCCGCCGTATTCGGCGTTCTCAAGTCCGGCGGCGCGTACGTCCCGATCGAGCCGGGGCTGCCCGCAGACCGGGCCGCCAACATCGTCGACGACGCGGGCATCGAGCTGATGCTGACCACCTCGGATCACATCGGCTGGCAGCCACCGGCCGGCGTCGCGACCATCGACGTGGACCTGCTGGCGGCCGACCCCGAGCGTGACGCGGTCGACCCGCCGTCGGTGAGCCGTCCCGAACACACCGCGTACGTCATCTTCACCTCGGGCAGCACCGGGCGGCCCAAGGGCGTCGCGGTCACTCACCGTCCGCTGCTGAACCTGATCGACTGGTGCCATCGCACCCATCGGTTCGGTCCCGGCGACCTCGGGCTGTGTGTCACCTCGTTGGGCTTTGACCTTTCCGTGTTCGACCTGTTGGGCCTGCTCGGCCTGGGCGCCGCGATCTACGTCGCCGACGAGCGGCAGCGCAAGGACCCGGAGCTGCTGGCGGAACTGTTGTTGGCAGAGCCGATTACGTTCTGGAACTCCGCGCCCACCACGCTCAACCAGCTCGCGCCACTGCTGGCCACCCGCGCTGGCGAACCCGGCACCGCGGACCTGCGGCTGGTCTACCTCAGCGGCGACTACACCCCGCTGACGTTGCCGGACAAGGTCCGCGCGGTGTTCGGCGGCGTCGACATCGTCAGCCTGGGCGGGGCCACCGAGGCCACCGTGTGGTCGAACTACTTTCCGGTCGGTGAGATCGATCCGTCCTGGGTGTCGATCCCATACGGCCGGCCGATCTCCAACGCCCGTTACTACATCCTCGACGAGGCAATGCGGCCCTGCCCGATCGGCGTCGAAGGCGATCTGTTCATCGGCGGCCAGTGCCTGAGCGCCGGTTACTACCGGCAGCCGGAGTTGACCCGGGACCGGTTCATCCCCGATCCGTTCGTCGCGCCGGGCGCCATCATGTACCGCACCGGCGACCGGGCCAGTTACTACCCCGACGGAGTGATCAGCTTCCGCGGCCGGTCGGACAACCAGGTCAAGATTCGCGGATTCCGGGTCGAGCTCGAAGAGATCGAGCACCGGTTGCGCCAACACCACCAGGTGGCCGACGTGGTCGTGCTGGCCCGACGGGACGCGGCAGGCGACACCAAGCTGGCCGCCTACCTGATCCCGGAGGCGGGTACGGCCGGGTTGACGCCGAAGGAGATACGGGCGTTCGCGGCGCAGACGCTGCCGGACTACATGGTGCCCAACGTGGTTGTGGAGATTGATGGCTTTCCGTCCACCAGCAACGGAAAACTCGATCGTGACGCGTTGCCGTGGCCGGTGGCCAGCGGCAGCCGGCACCGGCTGCTGAGCGCCCCCGCCCTCGATTCCTTCGCTGATGCCGCCGATGTGGCGCAGCCGGAACCGGACCTGGCGTCGCACGCGACGACGAACCTCACCGCCGAGATCACCGCCGCGTTCGAGAAGGTGCTCGGTTTCCCGATCGATCCGGCCGTCGACCTGTGGGACCAGGGTGCGACATCGTTCTCGATGGTGCAGGTCGCTGGCGCGCTCAAAGCGCAGCACGGCATCGCGGTAGGCGTCGCGGTGCTGCTTGACGAGCCGACCGTGCTCGGCATCGCCGCCCGTCTCGGTCAGGCCGATGCCCCGGCTCAGCCAGCCGCGGCCCTGGTTTCACCAGACCTGCCGGCCACATCCGCGGCTACCCAACCGGTCACCGCCCAGTCACCGGCTGTCCCGCGCGCGGCCACGGCAGTGCAGGCCGGCGCCGATCAGCCCGCCCCAGTCGACTTCTTCTCCGAGCAGGACCGCGACCGATTCAAAGCCGGTCGATGGAACATCCGCCGCCCACGCGCCGGCGAGCCTACGGTGACCTTGGCGGCCTCGGCGCTCGGCGCCGGCGCGCACCAGCACCGCGCCAGCCGACGGGACTTCACCGGTGAACCGGTCCCGTTGTCGGCGTTGGCGGATCTGCTGTCGCTGGCGGCCGAATCTGCCGACGGCAGCCGGCTGTACCCGTCGGCCGGCGACAGTTACGCCGTGCAGGTCTACCTCGACGTGGCCGAGCGCGGGGTCATCGGGCTGGCGGCGGGTGCGTACTACTTCGACCCCGCCGCGCGCACCCTACGGCAGCTCGCCGGGACCGGGCTGGACCGGACCGCGCACTTCGTCTACAACCGGCCGTTGCACGACGCCGCCGGGTTCGGGCTGTATCTGATTGGTGAAAGGCGCGGCATCGAGCCGCTGTACGCCGATGACGCCGAGCGCTTCATGCTCACCGAAGCTGGCTACCTGAGTCAGACGCTGCTGCTCGGACAGGCCGCCGCCGGGATCGGCCTGTGCCCGATCGGCACCGTCGCCCAGAGTGCGGTCCGGGCCGCCTTCGCCCTGCCCGACTCGGCGGTTTACCTGCACGCGCTGCTCGGCGGAGCCGTCAGCAGGCAGCCCTCGCCGGTGCCGATGCCGTTCGCGCCCGTGCCCGCGGCCGACGGCGTGGAGTCCACCGGCACACCCCAACCTGTCGCCGTCATCGGGCTCGCCGGCAGCTATCCGGGGGCTGAAGACCTCGACGTGTTCTGGGACGAGCTGTACGCCGGCGCAACCGCGATCGGGCCCATCCCGGCGCAGCGGCGCCACGACGTCGGCGATCACCCCGACTTGGTAGGCGGATTCTTCGCAGCCAGCGCCGATCCGGGTGCCTTTGACAGCCTGCTGTTCGGCATCGCGCCGGCCGAGTCGAAGCTGCTCGACCCGCAGCTGCGGCGGCTGCTGCCAGTCGTGTGGCAATGCCTCGACGACGCCGGCCATACCCCGGACTCGCTGCGCGCGCAGCCGGGCCGGGTCGGGGTATTCCTCGGCGCGATGTGGCAGGACTACCAGCACGTCGGCGCGGATGTGCACCGGGCCGGCGACCAGGCCCGGATCTCGGCGACCGCCTCGGACACCGCCGGCAGGTTGTCACACGTCTTCGGCTTCACCGGCCCTAGCCTGGCGGTGGACGCGGCGTGCTCGTCCTCTCTCGCCGCGCTGCACCTCGCGGTGCAGGCGCTGCGCGACGGCGACTGCGAGGTAGCGTTGGTGGCCGCCGTGAACATGTTCAGCCACGCGTACCACCTGGACCTGTTAGCCGGGTTGGACTTGCTTCGGCTCTCGCCGGACTCGGCAGCCTACGACGAGACCTCGCCTGGCTGGCTGCCCGGCGAAGGCGTCGGCGCGGTGTTGCTTCGGCTGGAAAGCTCAGCGACGCAGGCGGGCGACGTCCAGCACGCCGTCATCGACGGGTCGCAACTGGGGCACCTCGGCGCCGTCCAGCGATTCGGGGCTCCGTCGGCCACGCGGCTGGCCGACTCGATCAGCCAGACGTTGACCGCGCACGGCCTGACGCCGGCCGATGTGGATTACGTCGAATGCGCCGCTGCTGGAGCGGTGTTGGCCGACGCCGCCGAGCTCTCGGCGTTGAGCACGGTCTTCGGCGGCCAGGCCCGGCAGAACCCGCTGCCGATCGGCACGGTCAAGCCCAACATCGGCCACCTCGAGGCCGCGGCCGGTCTGGCGCAGCTGACCAAGACCGTGCTGCAGGTACGCCACCAGACGCTCGCTCCGACACGGCTGTCCGACGTCGAACGGTCCGTGCTGGACTTTGACTCGGCGGTGCTGTCGGTGGTGCAGTCACCGACCCCGTGGCCGGCCGTCGACGGCCGGCCACGACGGGCCGTGATCACCGCGGTGGGAGCTACCGGCGCTACGGCCCACGTCCTGGTGCGCGACCCCACGCCCGCGCCACTGGCGACCGTCGGCGCGTCCCAACCACAGGCGGTTCTGCTGTCGGCCGACAGTCCGGCTCAGCTGCGCGCGGCGGCGGCCCTGCTGGCCGCCGCGATCGAGACCGCGGTGGAGTCCGGGCGGCCCTACCGGCTGGCCGACCTGGCGTTTACATTGCAGACCGGTCGCCGGGAGCGGCCGTTTCGGTTAGCTACCATCTGCTCCCGCCCTGCCGAGCTGCTCACCCGGCTGCGCCGGTTCAGTACGGCCGGCGAGGCCACCGGAACGGCCGCGGCGCACGTGGTCGCGACCGGCCCCGGCCGGCGGGCTGCCCACGCCACGCTGGCTGCCGCGGTGACCGGCTGGCTGGCGGGGGAAGCAGTGGACTGGACCCCGCTGCAGAGTGCATCGGCGCGCCGGGTGTCGCTGCCCAGCCACCAGTTCCATCAGGTCGAGTCCCATCAAGTCGAGTCCCATCAGGCCGAGTCCCATCAGGCCGAGTTCCGCCAAGCCGAGTTCCACCGGGCCCCGTTCCAGCAGGTCGAGTCCGCAACCAACCGTCCGGACCCGCGAAAGGCGGTACCCGCGGTCGGCTCGCCGGCTGCGCGCCAGCACGATCGCGACGTCGTCAGCGCGCCGGTGGCGGCCGAGCCCGAACCGCTGCGGCGGTACCTGGCTCGGGTGTTCAGCGAGGTGACCGGCGCGCCGGAGCACCGGGTGCAACCGGGCGTGCCGCTGGCCGAGTACGGGCTGTCCTCGGCCTTGGTGGCCGAGCTGACGGCACGGCTGCGGGCCGACCTCGGGCCGGTCCCGGTGACGCTGTTCTTCGACGAGCCGGACCTCGCCGGCGTGGCGCAGGCGTTGCAGGCGGCCGAGTTCACCCTTGCCGGTCCGGCTCAAACGTGCGCTGCCGAGCCGCCGCCAGCCACGACGCACACCGTCATGCACACCGGCACCGACGAGACACCGGACACCGACGAGACACCGGACACCGACCCGATACCGGGCACCGACCAGACACCCGGCACCGGGCTGGCGCAGCCGGCCGGGGGCGTCGGTGCGCTGCCGAAGTCGCCGGCCGAGCCGATCGCGATCATCGGAGTCGCGGGCCGCTACCCGGACGCCGCGCACCTCGACGCCTTCTGGCAGAACCTGGCCGCCGGTCGCGACAGCGTCGTCGACGGGCCTCCGACAAGCCGAGCGCTGCCTTCGGACGGCGAGCCGATGTGGGGCAGCTTCCTCGATGACATCGAGTTGTTCGACCCGTTGCTGTTCGGCATCACCGGCCGCGACGCGGCCCTGATGGACCCGCAGGAACGGCTGTTTCTCCAGGTGTGCTGGCAGCTTTGGGAGGACGCCGGGTACGCCCCACTTCGGCTGCACACCGCCCACGGCGGCCGGGTCGGCGTCTTCGCCGGCGCGATGTATAACGAATACCCTTTCTTCGGCTTGCGGTCAGCCGCGGCGGACGGTGACGCGCCGGCAACCGGGTCCGCGCTGGCCGGCATCGCCAACCGGGTCTCCTACGCCTTCGGTTTGACCGGGCCGAGTCTCGCGGTCGACACGATGTGCTCGGCGTCGCTCACGGCGATCCATCTGGCCGTCGGCAGCCTGCGCAACGGCGAATGTGAACTGGCAGTCGCGGGCGGGGTGAACCTGTCGCTGCACGCGAACAAGTTTCGGCAGCAGCGGCAGCTTGGCATGACCGCCGCAAACCACCGGTGCGCCAGCTTCGGCGCAGGTGGCGACGGTTTCGTGCCGGGTGAAGGGGTCGGCGCGGTGCTGCTCAAGCCGCTGCGGCAGGCGCTGATCGACGGCGATCGGGTGCACGCGGTGATCCGCGCCAGCGCGGTCAACCATGGCGGTCACAGCAACGGCTACATGGTGCCCACCGTCCCCGCCCAGACCGAGGTGCTCGGTCTGGCGCTGCGGCAGGCTGGCGTGCCTGCGGATACGCTGGACTACCTCGAGGCACACGGCACCGGCACCGCCCTCGGCGACCCGATCGAGATCGCCGCGCTGCTGCGCGCCACCGGTCTGGCCGCCGGCGACGAGTGTGTGCTGGGTTCGGTGAAGTCCAACATCGGCCACCTCGAGGCGGCAGCCGGCATCGCGGGCCTGACGAAGGTGCTGCTGCAGCTTCGGCACAACCAGCTGGTCCCGTCGCTGCACTCCGAGCGGCTCAACCCGAACATCGAGTGGTCCGATTCGCCGTTTCGGGTGCAGCAGGAGCTCAGCCCGTGGCCGTCGTCGGAACACCCTCGCCGGGCCGGCGTCAGCTCGTTCGGCGCCGGTGGGGCCAACGCCCATCTGATCGTCGAGCAGGCGCCAGCGGGTACTCGGCCCAGCGGATCGGCGCAGCCGTTGGACAGGGTGTTGGCGCTCTCGGCCCGCACTCCAGACCAACTCCACGAGGTGGCTCGGCGGCTGGCCGGCCGGCTGGCCGCCGACGCCGAGATGGACCTGGCCGACGTCGCGTTCAGCGTCCGGGTCGGCCGGGTCGCGCTGACCCATCGCGCTGCGATCATCGTCAGCAGTCGTGACCAGCTGCTGCGAGATATGCACGCCATAGCGCAATCCCTCGAGGGAACCGAGTCAGTCGTCATCGGCCGGGCGCCGTCCGGCGCCGGCGGCCTGCACCAACAGCGCGCCTTCTGGCCGCCGGCCGGCGCCGACGAGGGCGCCCTGGCCCGGCATTGGGCAGCCGGCGGCGACCTGCCGACGGGCACCCGGCGGGCCGTAGTGGCGCTCCCCGACTATCCGTTTGAGCGGCTACGCTGCTGGCCGGACGTGGCCCAGGCAACCCGTCAGGCACAGGTCGAGCCGACCACCCGCGAACCGGCTGACCACCAGGCCGACGAGGAACCGGCCGCCGGCACGCCGGCTGCGGCCGTTCGGTCCACCGCCCCGGGCCTGTGGTCTCGGCGCTGGGAGGCCACCACGGCAGCGCTGACCGCGGCCGCGCCTACAGCCGACGAGCTGGTGCTGGTGCTGGCCGCCCCGGACCAGGCCGCGTTGGTCGATGCCGTCGCGCGCGCGGTGGCCCCAGCCCGGGTGCGGCCGGTCAGCGCCGACGCCGTCGAGCTGCCGGCTTCCGCCGGCGAGGTAGTGACCGGCTGGTTGGACCTCACCGCACTGAGTAGCGAGCCCACTTCCTGGCAATGCGGGATCGGGCTGCTGCAGCAGGCAATTCGCAATCGGCCACGCGGTGCGCTGAGGGTGCTGCAGCTGACCAGTGGCTTGTTCGGGCCGGCACTGGCCGGGCAAACGTCCTCATCGTCAGCCGGAGCGGCCGGCCCGCGATCGAGCAGGCGGCCCGGCGCCGAGACGGCCGGTTTCATCCGTTCGCTTGGCGCAGAGTTCAGCTGGCTGCAGGCCACCGTGCTCGACGTCGATCTGGTGCCGGAGCAGACCGGCGAGCTGGCGGCCGCGGTGACCGCCGGCTACCGCCGGGTCAGCAGGCTGAGTGAAGTGGCGTTGCGGGCCGGGGTTTGGCACGAACCTGAGTTCCGCGCGCTGCCCGCGGTCACCGGCCGCCCGAGGCTCGACCCGGACCGGGTGTACCTGGTCTCGGGCGGCACCCGCGGGCTCGGCGCGCTCGCCGCCGAGCACCTGGCAACCCGAGGTGCCCGGCGGCTGGCTGTGCTGGGACGGCGCCAGTCAATCTCCGACGAACCGGCTGTGGCTCACCTGGCGCGCCTGCGCGAGCGGGGCGTGCAGGTTACGGTGTGGTACGGCCCATTGACCGAGAACGGCGGTGTGGTCGAGTTTCTGGACGATGTCCGGGGGAATCTCGGTCCGATCGGTGGCGTGCTGCACTGCGCCGGAATCGGCCGCTCCACGCCAGCCAGCTTCGCCTCGCTGCTGGCTGATGACGTGGCCGCGATCTGGCAGCCGAAGGCAGTCGGTTTCGACGTCCTCGCCCGCGCGACCGCCCGAGACGACCTCGACTTCTTCATCAGCTACTCCTCGGTGTCGGCGGGCTTGCCCGCTCTGGGCGCCGGGGTAGCCGATTACGCCGCGGCGAACGCCTACCTCGACTATGCGGCGACTGGGCGGTTCTGCAGCATCGGATGGCCGGTCTGGCATGAAGCCGGCTCGGCCGGCAGCAGTGCCGCGCGAGCCGGTGAGAGTGTTTCCGACGCCGAGGGGCTCGCGGTGCTCGACGAGCTGCTGGCCGGACCGGTGCGGGGCGCGGTGCTGGTGGCCACCGAGCTGCCATCGGACGGATCGGCGGTGAACAGCCCCGTCACGGCATCTGAAACCACCGGACCACGGGCCGCCGGCCTGGTCTCCGCCGATCAACCGAACGGCCTCTCACCGGCCGCGTCCGAGACCGGACCGGTCATCGGCCCGGTGGAAGGCGGCGTGCCAGGTTGGCTGTTCGAGCTGTTCGGCGCCAGCTTGCACCTGCCTGCCGACCAGCTCGACCCGGACGTGCCGTTCGCCGACCTGGGGGTGGAATCGATACTGCTGCACGAGCTCGTCGCCAAGCTCGAAGCGCGCCTCGGACAGAGCCTGAACCCGGTCCTGCTACTGGACCACCCGACGTTGACGGAGCTGTCCGCCGCGCTCGGCCTGCCCGCCGACCCTGCTGGTCCCGCCGAGACCAGCACTGACCTGGGCGCCGCAAACCTCGCGCACGCGCAGTCGACCCACGCCACGGTCGGCCCGGCGAAGCCCGGCACCACCGGCAAGGTGGCGGTCATCGGCATCGGGTGCCGGCTGCCCGGCGCGGCCGACCTCGACCAGTTCTGGCAGCTGCTGCTCACCGGCGGGTTCGCCGTCACCGAGGTGCCGGCGGTCCGGTGGCCGGCTGGTGAGCTGTACGACCCGGCCGGCGGCCCCGGCCGCACTCACAGCAAATGGGGCGGCTTCCTGGATCGCATCGAGGACTTCGACCCGAACTACTTCGGCATGACCGAGCGTCAGGCGACCGATCTAGACCCTGCGATCCGGCTGTCGCTCGAGACGGCAGTGGCTGCCCTGCGCGACGCCGGCTATGCCGAGTCTGAGGTTGCCGGACGCAGGGTCGGGGTCTACCTCGGCGCGCGGATGTCGGATTACCGGCACCGGCTCACCGCCGCCGAACGCACCCAGTCACTGGGCGGCGACCAAAATTTCATCGCTGCTTGGCTGGCGCACCACTTCGACCTGCACGGGCCGAACCTGGTCATCGACAGCGCCTGCTCCTCCTCGCTGGTGAGCGTCCAGTTGGCGTGCCAGAGCCTGCTCGACGGCAGCAGCGAGCTGGCTCTGGCAGGCGGCGTCGAGGTGTTGCTCGACGAGGAGCCCTATCTGGACTTCACCGCCGCCCGGGCATTGTCGCCGCGCGGGCGCTGTGCGAGCTTCAGCCGCGACGCCGACGGGTTCGTGCCCGGCGAGGGTTGCGGGCTGCTGCTGCTCAAGACCCTCGACGCGGCGCTGGGCGACGGCGACCGGATACACGGCGTCATCGACGCGATAGCCGTCGGCAACGACGGCCGGACGATGGGGTTGACGACGCCCAATCCTGCCTCACAGAGCGACGTGGTGCGCCGGGCGCTGGCGGCCGCGGGCTTCTCGGCCGGCGACGTCGGCATGATCGAGGCGCACGGCACCGCCACCAAGATCGGCGACCCGATGGAGCTGCGGGCGTTGGAGGTCGTCTTCGCCGAAGCCGGCGACGTGCCGCCGGGATCCTGCGCGCTGGGCAGCGTGAAGTCCAACATCGGGCACCTGTTCTCAGCCGCCGGAGTCGCCGGCCTGATCAAAGCCGTGCTCGCGGTGGAGCACGGCCAGATCCCGCCGACGCTGTTCTGCCAGGAGCCGCATCCGCGGTGCGACTTCGACCGCTCGGTGTTCTACCCGAATCAGGCGTTGCGACCGTGGATCGACCGGCCCGGACCCAGGGTTGCTGGCGTGAGCGCGTTCGGCCTCGGCGGCACCAACGCCCATGCGGTGGTCAGTTCCGCGCCGCCGCGAGAAACCGACGCCGTCACCAGGCGCCCGCTGCAACCGGTCCAGCTGAATCGTCGCCGGCTGTGGCGCGACCGGCCAGCGCCGTGCGGACCGCTGGTCGCCGCCGGACCGGCTGTCGCCGCACCGGCTGTTGCCGAACCGGCCTTCGTCGAGTCGGCACCGGCACCGGCACCGGCACCGGCACCGGCACCGGCACCGGCACCGGCACCGGCACCGGCACGAAAGCTGACCCCGTCAGCCGGCCCACCGCCGGCGGCGACTCCGCGGTTGCGCGCTTCCACCCTGGCACTGACATTCGGCAGCCGACTCGCTGTCAAGCACAACGGAAAGGATGTCCTATGACCCTCGCCGGTGACTCTGGCCGACCCGTCGCCGACTTGTTCAGCGAGCCCGTCACCGCCCGGGCCGAGCTGACCCACGACGACTTCGTGATGGCCAACCACCGGGTACACGGCATCTCAGCGCTGCCGGGGGTGGCGTTGCTGGACATCGTGTTCCGGGTCGTGTTGGCCCACGGCGTCCCGGCCGAGCAGGTCGCGCTGGCGAACGTGCTGTTCAACGAGGCGATCACCACTCGCGACGGTTTCAGCCGCGAGATCTCGGTGCTGGTGTCCGCGCCGGACGCCACGGGTCAGCACGAGGTCACGGTGAGCAGCCGGTGGTTGCGAGCTGGCGAACCTTGCACCGGGTGGCGCAACAATGCCACCGCGATGCTGATGATCGGCCAGCAGCCGGCCCGGCCGGATCTGGACTTGGCCGCGGTACGCCTGCGCAACGTCCGGACCGGGTCGATGGCAGACCTGTACGCACGCGCCCGCGCTGAGCAGATCGTGCACGGATTGGCCATGCAATGCTTCGGTGACCTGTACCAGGGCGAGGACGGTTCGCTGCTCGCCCAACTCGAGTTGGACCCGTCCATGCGCGAGCTCGAGGACGGCTTTCACCTGCACCCGGCCAAGATGGATGCCTCGACGCTAGCCGGGTTCGGTCAGACCGTCGCCTCGGGCCAGGATCCTTTCATCCCGGTGTACGTCGACCGGTTCATCGCGCCGCGGAGCGTGTCCGGCGAGTGCTTCATGTACGCCGGCCATCCGGAGACGCTGTCGGAGTCCGGCGAGGTGCTGCGCACCGACTACCAGATCTACGACCGCGACGGCCGGCTCTCGGTCGAGGTGACCGGCATGGTGTGCAAGCGGATCCGGCATCCAGAGCTGATCACCCGGCTGGTCGCCGAGGTCGACGATGTCGCGGAGGATGTCTCGGCTACCGCCGCCGCCAGCCCGGCCGCACAGCCTGCGGCCGATGTCGCACGGGTGATCTCCGGTGGTGCGGAGAGCTCGGTGGCGCAGGTCGTCGAGCTGGTGCGGGGACTCGTCGCCGAAGTACTTGCGGTGGAACCGGCCGGCGTGCGGACCCGTACCGGCTTCTACGACCTGGGGCTGGACTCGGTCGTGCTCCTGGAACTCAGCCACCGGTTGGAGTCCCACGTCGACAGCGCCCTGTACCCCACCTTGCTGTTCGAGTACAGCGACATCGAGTCCCTGGCCCGGCACCTGGCGGCCAACTACCAGGTCCGGTTCGAGGGTTCGCCGGTGCAGCCCGAGGCCGCGCGGAGCACCGCTGCGACCGAAGACCGGTTGGTCCCAATGGCACCGCAATGGCAGGCCTTGCCTGAGCTGCCGAGCGCCGGCCCAGACCGTCGCAGGGTGCTGCTGATCGGTGCGCCGGCCGATCTCGCGGCCCGGCTGCGCGCCGGCTACGTCGTTGAACATGCCTATCCGACCGAGACGATCGACCTGGGTGAGCTACCGGCCGGGGCGGTGGCGGCCGAGGTCGCTCCCCACCGCGGAGCGAGCGTGCTGCTGCAGCTGCCGACGCCATCGGCGCACACCGCCGAAGCTGCCGCCCGGCTCGCCGTCAGCCACGCCGAACTGGTCGCCTCGGTGGCCGCGGCCGCCGCCGAAGCCGAAATCGGTTCGCTGATCGTGCTGCCCGGCAGCCTCGACGGCCCGTTCGCGGCGATCGCGGCGGGTTTGGCCGCCCTCTGCGCCACCATCACCGCCGAGCAGCCGTCGCTACGCTGCCGGGTGCTCGAGCTCGCGGCCGGCGTCGACGTCGTGTCGGCGCTGCTCGACGAGCTGCGCGATGAGCGCACCAGTGGCGCGGTCCGGCTGGCTGGCGGCGTCCGACGACACCGGGTGCTGGTGCCAGCCAAGCCGCCGGCGGTCGACTCAGGCCTGCGGCTGTCGCCAGGCGGCCGTTACCTGATCACCGGCGGCAGCGGGGGAGTCGCCCGCGCGCTCACCGAACAGCTGGTGGCTCAGCTGCATGCGCAGGTAACGCTCGTCGCCCGGTCCGAGCCTTCGGCGGAATTGGCCGCCCAGCTGCGCCAGTGGGCCGGCCAGGTGCGCTACGTCCGCGCCGACGTCTCGGAGGTGGCGCCGCTGCGGCAAGCGCTGCAAGATGCCGGCGTCTCGGTCGCCGACTTCGACGGCGTGCTGCACTGCGCGGGCACCACCCGCGACGCGCTGTTCATCAACCGCCAGCCGGCCGACCTTGCCGAGGTCTGCGCGCCCAAGGTGGCTGGCGCGACCACTCTGGACGCCTTGCTGACCGAGGCCGGATCGTCAGCGTTTCTCGTGTTGTTCTCCTCCACCTCGGCGGTCATCGCCAACCCCGGCCAATCCGGTTACGCCTTCGCCAATGGCTATCTGGACCAGTTCGCGGTCTGGCGGACGCACCGGGAAGTGGCGCCCGCGAGGACGGTGTCGGTCAACTGGCCGTACTGGCTCGACGGCGGCATGTCGATGTCACCGGCCGCGTTGGAGCGCGCCGAGCGCGCGCACGGCACCGCGCCGCTGCCCGCCGACACGGCGGTCACCGGGCTCAGCCGGGCTCTCGCCGGAGCTGAGGACCAGCTGGTGTTCGGCTACGGCGACGCGGCCCGGATCACCGAGGCGCTCACTGTCCCGGCTGAGCCTGGCGTCCCGGCCCTCCCGACCGTCCCGCCGGCTGAGCCCGCCGTCCCGCCGTCGGAGCTAGCGGCCGCGGGCTCCGACGGCAGGCGACCGCCACCGGCCGAGGACACCGCCATCGCCGTCATCGGTCTCGCCGGGCAGTACCCCAAGGCCCGCGACGTGGCCGAGTTCTGGCGGAACTTGGTCGCCGGGCTGGACTGCGTCACCGAGATCCCTGCCGAGCGCTGGGACGCGGAAGCCTACTTCGACCCGACCAAGGGCACGCCGGGCCGCAGCTACGGCCGATGGGGCGGATTCCTCGACGGGGTTGACGAGTTCGACCGCGCCTTCTTCGGGATCTCCCGGCGCGACGCCGAGCGGATGGACCCGCAGGAGCGGTTGTTCCTGACCACCTGCTGGCAGGCCGTCGAGGACGCCGGCTACTCCCCGGACGACCTGGCCGGCACAACCGCCGGGGTGTTCGTCGGTGTCATGTGGAATCACTACCAGCTGGTCAGCTCGGCCGCGTCCGGAGTGTCGCCGACCGCGATGCACGCCGCGATCGCTAACCGGGTGTCCTGGACGCTGGACCTGCGCGGCCCGTCGATGGCGGTGGACACCGCGTGCTCGTCCTCGCTCACCAGCCTGCACTTGGCGGTGCGGGCGTTGCGCAACGGTGAGTGCACGCTGGCGCTGGCCGGCGGCGTGAACGTCTCTATCCACCCGCAGAAATACCTGCAGTTGGCCGAAGGCCAATTCCTGTCCACCGACGGCCGATGTCGTAGCCTGGGCGCCGGTGGCGACGGCTACGTGCCCGCTGAAGGCGTCGGCGCGGTGCTGCTCAAACCGTTGCGGCTGGCCGAGGCCGACGGCGACCACGTCTACGGCGTGCTGCGGGCTACCGCGCTCAACCACACCGGTCGGACTGCCGGTTTTACCGTCCCCACTCCCGCCGCGCAACGCGACGTCATCACGGCCGCGCTCGCCGACGCAGGTTGGGGCCCGGCAAGCCTGGACTACCTCGAGGCGCATGGCACCGGCACCTCGCTCGGCGACCCGATCGAGTCCGAGGCCCTCAGCCGGGCGCTGGCCCCGACCAGCCGGTGCGTGGTCGGCTCGGTGAAGTCGAACATCGGCCACGCCGAGAGCGCCGCTGGGATCGCGGGCCTGACGAAGGTGCTGCTGCAGTTGCAACACCGGACGCTGGTCCCCTCACTGCATTCGGAAACGCTAAACCCCGGATTGCGCTGGGACAACCAGGTGTTCTCGATTCCGCAGCACGCCGGCAGCTGGCCTGAGCCGGCTGGCGGTGGCCCGCGCCGAGCTGGGGTGAGCGCTTTCGGGGCCGGCGGGGCGAACGCCCACGTGCTGGTGGAGCAGGCGCCACACCGTCCTCGGGTGGCCTGCGCGGGACCGTTCGTGCTGCCGCTGTCCGCCAGGGACGAGCAGGCGCTGACTGACTACGCGTTGGCGCACCTGGCCATGATCGAGAACCGGCCCCGCCCGGATCGGGTGCGCTGGCTCGTGGACCTGGTCGCCGCGGAACTGGGCGTCTCGCCCGAGGCGGTCGACCCCGGTGAGGCGTTCGCGGACCTGGGTCTGGACGCAACCTCGGTGCGCCGGCTGGCCGACCGGCTTGCCGGCCCGAACGGCCCGCCACGGCTGGACCTCGACGCGACGATCGTGAGCGTGTCCGAGGCGGTCTCCAGCGCAGCGGCCGACGACGAGCCGGCATTGGCCGACATCGCCTTCACCCTGCGGCACGGCCGCCGCGAGCTGCCAGTTCGTGGCGCCGTGGTGGCCAGCAGCATCGCGCAGTACCGCCAGGCACTGGACGACTGGACGCAGGGCCGGCCGAATCAAGACGTGCTGTTGCCAGGCGGCGCGGAACCCGCCGGCGGGCTCGCCCGGCTGGCCCAGCGCTGGGTCGACGGGGGTGGTCCGGAGTGGCCGGTGATCGCGGGCAACCGAGTCTCCCTGCCAGCGTACCCGTTCCGCGGCGAACGGTGCTGGCCCGGTAACTGGGAGGCCCAGACCGGCTTCCCGCAACCAGGACCGGCTCAAGCCGTGGCCGGCCCCTTGGCAGCGGTCCCGCCTTTGGCAGCGGTCCCGCCTTTGGCAGCGGTCCCGCCGATCAGCACGCCGGTCGCGCCGTTCCAGGACACCGCGGACCTCAGCGTCGCAGTGTTCGACCGGGGCATCGCGGTCGTCACCATGCACGACCAGACCGGATCGAACATGTTCAGCGAGGCGTTGACGTCGGCGCTGATCGCGGCGTTCGCCGACCTCGACCGCCGGCCGGACGTCAACGTGGTGGTGTTGACCGGCAGCGGTCCGGTGTTCAGCATGGGCGCCACTGAGCAAGCCCTCACCGCGCTGTCGCAGGGTGACACTCACTTCACCGATGTGCCCTTCATGTACGAGGGATTGCTGCGGTGCGGCAAGCCGGTGGTGTCGGCCATCCAGGGCCACGCCTCGGGCGGCGGCCTGGCCTTCGGTCTATGGGCCGACATCGTCGTGATGTCGCGGACCGGCCTGTACAGCGCCAACTTCACCAAGTACGGCTTCACGCCGGGCATGGGTGCGACCTACATAGTCGAGCACCGGTTCGGCCGGTCGCTGGCCGCGGAGCTCTTCTACACCGCCCGCGGCCTGAGCGGACGGGAACTCGAACGCCGAGGCGCCGACGTGCGATTCGCCGACGCCGGCCAGGTGCTGACCGAGGCCTTGGAGGTCGCCGCGGCGATCGCGGAGGTACCGGGCCAGGCCACCCGCACCCTCAAGCACGATCTAGCCGACCGAGTGTTGAGCGAGTTGCCGTCGGTCGTCGCCCGTGAGACCGAGATGCACGCCCAGGTGCTCGGGTCGGCCTCCGCGGCGCGGGTACGGGAGCACTTTGGCCGGATCGCCGCGGCCGCGCCCGGGGCGCGCACCGACGATCGGCCCTCGGTAGCGGGCGCCATGGCACCGGTGTCTCAATCCCGAGACGTGATGCAAGCGATCGCGACGGCACCGGTCACCCTGCCCGATCTCGGCTCGAACTCGAGCCTCTCCCATCCGGACTCCGCCTCGAGCACTCTGGTCACGCGGGCCCCGTCCTTGACCGACCTCGATCCGGCCGCGGTGTCGGACGCGATCCGCGTCGCGCTGGGCGCGATCCTGTACCTCGACCCGTCCGAGATCGACCGCCAGCAGACCTTCACCGACCTGGGCCTGGACTCGATCGGTGCCGTCGAGATCGCCGGCATGGTGAATCGGGAGTTCGGCTTGAATCTGGATTCCGTTGTCACCTATGACTATTCGACCGTCGACGCGCTGACCGGGTTCATCCGCGAGCAGCACCGCGCCGCCGCCGCCCTGGTCGCGGCCGCCACCGTGGGGAACCCGGCGAGCCAGCTGGCGCCCGCGCCGGCAACACCCGAGCCCGATGACTCCTATGCAATGGCAATCCTCGGCATCCTGGGGCGGATCCTCTACCTGCAGCCGGACGAGATAGCTCGAGACCTCACCTTCAGCGAGCTGGGCCTGGACTCCATCGGCGCGGTGGAGTTGGTCCGCGAGCTCGGCGACATCGCCGGCGTGACGCTGGATTCGGTGACGGTGTACGACTACCCAACCGTGCAGCAGCTGTCCTCGCTCATCAGGTCGACCCGCCGCGACGCCCTCAGCTTAAGTGCGGCCGCAGCTCCCGACGCCGCGGCGACGCCGGAGACTCCGACGTCACCGGCCCAGCCGCCGTCGTCCCCGGCAACAGTGCTGCCCCCGACCGCGCGGCGGACAGAATCGGCCGCACAACGACCGGACTCCCCACAGTTCGCTGGTCAATCCGCGTCGGTAGTGCCACCGTTACAGGTCGCGGGCACGCCGGTGGGCACCGCGCCGTCCGGACCGGTGTCGTTGGCACCGGTGGGCACCGCGCCGTCCCGGCCGGTGTCGTTGGCGCCCGTGGCCGTGCCCCGCGTGGTGACCGTCCGCCTCGATGACGCGCATGACGCGCATGACGCGATCCAGGCGCAGCCAACGTACGGGTCCTCGGCCCTGGCGTCAGCGGTGAGGCCGGCAGAGGCCTCGCCGCCGGACCAGTACGGTGACGAGATCGCCGTGGTCGGCATGTCCGGCCGGTTTCCCGACGCCCCGGACTTGGGTGCGTTCTGGCACAACCTGATCACAGGCCGGGACTCGGTCCGCGAGGTGCCGCGCGAACGCTGGGACGTCGCGGCGGTGTTCGACACCGACCGGCGGGTCACGGACCGCACCTACAGCCGCTGGTCGGCGATGCTGACCGACGTCGACCTGTTCGATCCCGCACTGTTCAACCTTTCGCCACTCGAGGGCGGAGCCATGGACCCTCAACAGCGGTTGTTCCTGCAGACCGCGTGGGATTGCCTGTCCGACGCCGGTTACGCCCGGCGCGGTTCGGCCAAGAGACGGTGGGGTGTGTTCGTCGGCTGCGGCGCCGGCGACTACCCGCAGGTGCTCCGCGACAGCGGGCAGTCCTACACCAGCGCGCACGCCTTTCTGGGCAACTCCTCCTCGGTGCTGCCGGCCCGGATCGCCTACCTGATGGACCTCACCGGTCCCACGATGGCCATCGATACCGCCTGCTCGTCGTCGCTGGTTGCGGTGCATCTGGCCTGCCAGGCGATCCGGCAGGGCGACTGCGATGCCGCGATCACCGGCGGGGTGGCGCTGATGCTGACGCCGCAGATGCAGGTGATGACCAGTCAGACCGGGATGCTTTCGCCGACCGGGCGCTCCGCGCCGTTCGATGCCTCGGCCGACGGCATCGTGCTCGGGGAGGGCGTCGGGGCGGTGCTGCTCAAACCGCTGGCCCAGGCCCGGGCCGACGGTGACACCGTGCATGCGGTGATCCTCGGCTCTGGGGTGAACGGCGACGGCCGCACCAACGGTCTCACCGCCCCTAGCGCGGTGTCGCAAGAGAATCTGCTGCGCCAGGTGCACCAGCGCGCCGGGCTGCTACCCGGTGACCTCGGTTACGTCGAGGCGCACGGCACCGGAACCCCGCTCGGCGACCCGATCGAGGTCAAGGCCTTACGCGCGGCCTTGGCTGACGACGCAGGCGAGGTCGCCCGCTGCTACCTCGGCTCCGTGAAGGGCAATATCGGCCACACCACGACCAGCGCCGGAATAGCCAGTCTGATCAAGGTGATTCTCGCGTTGCAGCACGGCGTCGTTCCGCCGAACCCCAACTTTTCCGAGCTCAACCCTCAGATCGGTGGAGAGCTCGGCGGCCTCGAGGTCGCTGCCGGGTCGCGGCAGTGGCCTGTCGGTCGCGACGGCCGCCGGATCGCGGGGGTCAGCGGCTTCGGTTTCAGTGGCACCAACGCACACCTGGTGGTGGCCGAAGCCGAGGCGGCAGGCACCGGGTCCGAAGTCGAAGAGAAGGCCAGCTACCTCGTGCCGGTGTCCGCGCTCGATCCCGCCGCACTCACCCGGACGGCGGCGGCGTTGGCCGACCGGCTGGCCGAGAGTTCCCCGACCCTCGCGGACGTGGCGTTCACGCTGAACGCCGGCCGGTCGCATCTCGGGGTGCGGGCCGCGTTCGTGGTGGACGATCTCGCTGAGTTGATCGCCGGACTCCGCGCGCTGGCCGCGGCTGACCCGGCGACGCTGCGGCGCCGACCGGACGCCGCACTCACCGCAGAGAGTGTCCGGTCCGCCCTCGCCGCGGCACCCGGCGAGCGCTCGTCAACCACCGACCGCGCGGCCCGGCGGGCGGCGCTTGAGGACTGCGCCTCGGCTTATCGCGCCGGCCTGCTGGCCGACCTCGACCTGGCGCAGCGTCCGGGCAGCCGTATTCCACTGCCGGGGTACCCGTTCGATCAGCGGCGATGCTGGCCTGAGCCGAGCGGCGAGGTGACCACCGCCGCGCCGCTCACTGCGGACACCTCGGCCGCCCGGGGGAGCTTGGCCACCCCGCACCCCTCGGACACCCCGCACGCCTCGGACGAGACGGCGACTTCTGCGCTGCCGGAGCAGTCGTGGCTTTCGCCGAACGCGGTACTGGACCCGTCCGACCCGGTCGCCGCCGACCATCGAGTGGCGGGTGTCCGGCTGCTGCCGGCAATGGCCACCGTGGCGCTGGCAGCCGCCACCGCCGCCCGGCACGGTCTCGCCGTGCCGTTGGTACTGCGGTCGGTGCAATGGCTGCGTCCGGTGCCGGTGGAGTCGCCGTGCGCGGTGGACCTGACTGCCACCGAGGCGCCCGGGCGGCTGCAGTTCCAACTTGGTCCGAACGAGGCGTGGTGGGTGCGCGGCCGGATCGACACCACCGACCGGCCGCCCGCCGAGGCAGCGGTGGACATCGCCGCGGTCGCCGACCGCTGCCCGCAATCCAGGTCGGCAGCCGAGCTCTACGCCGACTTCGACGCCGCCGGCATCGGCTACGGCCCGAGCTACCGCGCCGTGCGGCTGATACGGATCGGCGAGCACGAGGCCCTGGCCGAGCTGGCGTTGCCCACCTCGGCCGATCAGTCTCCGGTGAGCGTGCAGCTGCTCGACGCCGCCCTGCAGACGATCGCGGTGCTCGGTGCCCCGGGAGGCGCGATGTTGCCGTTCGCCGCTGAGCAGATCGCGGTGCTGGCGGACACGCCGACGCGCGGCCACGCCCACGTGGTGCGGTCCGGGGGAGGCTTCGACGTGCGGATCACCGACCTTGCCGGCGTGGTGTGCGTCCGGATCACCGGCTTGGCGCTGCGTCCCGTGGCTGCCACGTCGGTCGCGACGGCGAGGCCGGTCGCTGCCGCCGAGCTGGGCAGCACCCGTACCCTGCTGCCGGTGCTGGTCCCGGCGGCGCCGACGGCACGCCCGCGCCGGTCTCGAGTCGTGGTGCTGCACGACGGCGTCAACCCGCTGGCCGCCGAGCTCGCAGGCCAGCACCGCGAGGCCGGTGAGCGGGTCTCCGTGGTCGACACCGCGACGGCCGACGCTCTGCTCGACGCTGACGGCCGCGGTCCGGACCTGCTTTACGTGCTCGCCGCCGGCAGCAAGCCGGCCGCGCTGCCCCAGGCGGCGCTGCCCGAGCGTGAACACCGGCTGTCGGTGGAGTTGCTGCGCGCGGTTCGGCTGCTGACCGAGCCGGGGCGGCTTCCTGCCGCCGCCACCATGCTCGTCGTGACCGGCGACGCGGTGCCGAGCGGCGGTTCCGGCGACGGGCCGCCCGCCGGGGCGACGTTGCTAGGCATGGCAGGCTGCGTGGCGGCCGAATACCCGCGCTGGACGGTCGGCGTGCTGGACGTGCAGGCAGACGGCTGGTCGTCGGCCGAGCTGGCTGCGGCGGTCGCAACCGAGTCCGCCATCGAGCCGCTGGTGGTACTGCGCCGGGACGGCCGGTTCACCCGCGCCGTGACGGCCTCACCGGTGCTCGGCACCGCCGATGTCGCTGCGGCACAGGCCTTCTGTCCGGGCGGGGTATACCTGCTGATCGGCGGCGCGGGCGGCTTGGGCACCGTGCTGAGCCGGCACCTGGCGAGCAAGTACCAGGCGAAACTCGTTCTGACTGGTCGGCGCCCCGCGGACCGGCAGATCCAGGTACTGCTGACCGAGATCAGCCGGTTCGGCGGGTCGGCCCGTTACCTCAGCGGCGAGGCGCAGGATCCCGAGGGGCTGCGGGCGGCCATCGACCTCGCGCACGCCGAGTTCGGCGGCCTGTCCGGGGTGGTGCACGCCGCGTTGGAGTTGCGCGACCGGTCGCTGGCTCGGATGTCGGAGCAGGACCTGACCGGCGCGCTCGCAGCCAAGGTCGACGGCGTGGTCGCCCTCGGCGCCGCCGTCGCCGACGAGCGACTGGACTTTCTGGCCTTCTTCTCCTCAGCCATCTCATTCACCCAGGCGCCGGGCCAGGGCAGCTACGCCGCTGCCAGCGCCTTCGAAGACGCCTACGCGGGCTACCTCGACCGGCGGCTGCCGTTTCCGGTGCGCACCGTAAACTGGGGTTTCTGGGGATCGGTGGGTGCGGTCGCGGACCCGCGGTACGAGCAGCGGTTCGCCGAGCTCGGCATCGGCTCCATCGAACCCGCTGACGGCTTGGCCGCCCTCGAGGCCGTGCTGGCCGGCGACGCTCAGCAGACGGTGGTGGCCCGCGGGACCGCCGACGGCCTGCGCCGGTTGGGCCTCACCGAGCCGCCGCCGGCGCGGGCCGAGACGACGGCGCGGGACGAGGTCGCCGCGGCGCGAAACGCCTTTGCGGCGCTGGATGACTACGCCGGCGCGTTGCTGCGCGATCAACTGTCCGCGGCGCTGCCCGGCGCGAATCTCGCCAGCGTCATGCGCGTGCGGTTCGCCGGCAACCGGTACGGCGAGTGGATGACCGAGTCGCTGGTGCGGGTTGTGAGCGCCGCGGGAGCCGCACCGGCCGACCGTGCAGCGTTGCTGGCGCGCCACCCCGAACTGGCCGCGCACGTCGAGCTGCTCGACCGCTGCGTGACAGCCCTCCCGGACGTGCTCGACGGTGCGCGCCAACCCACCGAGGTGCTGTTCCCGCGAGGCTCGACCGAACTGGTCGAGCGGGTGTACCGAGGGCATGCCGTCAGCGACTTCTACCACGAAATGTTGGCGAAACGGCTCTCCGAGGCGCTCGCCGAGCTGGGTCGAGAAACGGGACGGCCGCCGCTGGTGGTGCTCGAGGTGGGCGCCGGCACTGGCGCCGGCAGCGCTCGGGCCATCGCGGCGTGCACGGCCGCGAGCCCGCCGGTCAGTTACCGGTACACCGACGTCTCGCAGCAGTTCCTACACCGCGGTAAGGCGACATTCGGCGAGCTGCCCGGCGTGCGGTTCGAGATTCTCGACATCGAGGCCGAGCCGGCGCTGGAGCAGCGAGGAAGCGCCGACGTGGTGATCGCCACCAATGTCCTGCACGCGACGGAGTCGATGGCCAGGACGCTCGGCCACGTCCGGCAGCTGCTGCGGCCGGGCGGCACGCTGATCGTCAACGAGGCCACCGGAGTGTCGCCGTTCGTGACGCTTACCTTCGGCCTGACGCCGGGCTGGTGGAAGTTCCTCGACGCCGACCGCCGGCTGCCCGGCGGCCCGCTGCTGTCGCCAGCGCAGTGGCAGCGCGAGCTGGCCGAGGCGGGCTTCAGCACCGAGCCTGCGGTGGGCTTGCCCGGCGTGCCGGCGGAGCAGCTGGACCAGGCGGTGCTCACCGGTCGGGTCCGCTCACTCGCCGCGATCTCCGCTGCGCAGCCGCCCGCCGGGGTCGGCGCGCCGGTGGACCGGCTCCGGGTCGCGGACCACCTTCGCGAGACCTTCGGCCGAGTCCTGCGCTTCGAACCCGAGGACCTGGACGAGTCGGCGACGTTCGACCAGTACGGCGTGGACTCGCTGATCAGCTTGACTATCATCGACGAGTTGAGCGCCACCTTCGGGGACTTGCCGGCCACTTTGCTCTTTGAAAATCAGACTGTTCTCGAAGTGGCGGATTGGCTGCTTGCCGACCGGGGCGACCAGGTCCGCGCGGCGTTGGCCGCACCGGTGCCGCCGACCGTCGAGCCCCTGGTGCCCGACCTGATGGCTCACGCCGCCTCGGCCGGAGTCGCTCCGGTCGAGGTGGCCGTGCATCCGCAGACAACGCGGGCGGTCACGACGACGGTCACGACGCCGGTCGCTACGGCAGCTCCGACGGTGGCCACTACGGCAGGCCCGGCGGCCGGCATCCTGCCCGCGCGCCGCGCTCGGGCCCACGGCGCGCCGATCGCGGTGATCGGCGTGGAAGGCCGCTACCCCGGGGCGGGTGATGTCGAGGCGTTCTGGCGACTGCTCACGGAGGGGCGTTCCGGCATCACCGAGGTGCCCGCCGAGCGCTGGGATTGGCGCGTCCACGCGGCCACCGCCGCCGATGGCAGCCGCACTGGGCGCTGGGGAGGTTTCCTCGACGGAATCGACCAGTTCGACGCCGGATTCTTCGGCATCCTGCCGCGCGACGCCGAGGACATCGACCCGCAGGAGCGATTGTTCCTGGAGACCTCGTGGAACCTGCTGGATCGGGCCGGGTACCTCGGTGAGGACACCCGATGCGCCGACACGGGTGTCTTCGTCGGTTCGATGTACCACTCCTATGGCCAGCTCGCCGCGACCCAGTGGGCGCACGGGGACTACTCGTCGGCACATTCGGCGTCCTGGTCGATCGCCAACCGGGTGTCGTACGTGTTGGATCTGCAGGGCCCGAGCTTCGCTGTCGACTCGGCCTGCTCGTCGTCGCTGCTGTCGGTGCACCTGGCATGCGAGAGCATCCGACGCGGCGAGTGCCGGATGGCCATCGCAGGAGGGGTGAACCTGATGCTGCACCCGGCCCACCTGCGCGCGCTCGACGGCCGGAACATGCTTGCCGCGGACGGCCGGTGCAAGGTCTTCGACGAGAACGCCGACGGATTCGTGCCGGGCGAGGGCGTGGGCGCGGTGCTGTTGAAGGACCTCGCCGAAGCCGAACGCGACGGCGACACCGTGCTGGCGGTGGTCATCGCCTCGTCGACGAACGCCGGCGGACGCACCAACGGCTACACCGTGCCCAACCCGAAGGCGCAGGCCGGCCTGATCACCGACGTCCTAGGACGGGCGGGGATCGACCGTGCGTCCGTCGGCTATGTCGAGGCTCATGGCACCGGCACCGAATTGGGCGATCCGGTCGAGCTGTCCGCACTGGCGTCGGCGCTTCTCGACGCCACCGAACCCCGACCGGCCGGCGCAGCCTGCGCGGTGGGCTCGGTCAAGGCCAACATCGGCCACCTCGAGGGTGCGGCCGGTATCGCCGGTTTGACCAAGGTGGTGCTGCAGCTTCAGCACCACGCCATTGTGCCGAGCGTGAACCTCACCATGGTCAACTCGAAGATCACCGGGGCAGCGACCCAGTTCACGCTTAACACCAGCCTGGTCGACTGGCCCGAGCCCTCCGGTCAGCCCCGGCGCGCGGGTGTCAGCTCGTTCGGCGCGGGCGGCGCCAACGTGCACCTAGTGCTCGAAGCCGCGCCGGAGCGCCCGCCGGCACGGTCAGCAACCGGCCCGGCGCTGTTCTTGCTGTCGGCCCGGACCGAGTCCGAACTGGTTGCCGCCGCGCAGGCAACCCTGGACCAAATCGACGACCAGCCGGATGCCGCTGTGCCGGCGCTGTGCTTCAGCAGCCAGGTCGGCCGGCGGGAGTTCAACCACCGGCTGGCGGTCCGCGCCAGCACCCTCGACGAGCTGCGCGCGGGTTTACGCGCGGCCGCCGGCGGACATAACCACGACGGCCTCATCCGCGGCTCCGCCTCGGTGCGAGCCAGCCGGGGAAGAGCGGCCGAACCGGTCGCGCCGGACGCCTGGCGCGCGGCCGCCCAATGGGTGACTGGCGTGCCGGTCGGCTGGCGCGCGGCGTGGTCGGCTGAGCCGGCCCGGGTCGCCCTGCCGCATTACCCGTTTCACCGGGTGTCGACCTGGCAGCGGTTCGCCGGTGAGGTGCCCGGCTTGGCCGCCGAACGCCCAGCCGAGTCCCCGGCCGCCGCGGACGCTGGACCAGTCTGGTCGAAGGATCGCGCGGCCCTGGCCGACCAACCGCTGGTCTTTCAGCGCGCCGACTGGCAGCCTGACTTCGCCGACGCCGGGCTGCCCTCCAACACCACCAGTGACGTCGGAGGCGTCCTTCTGCTGGGTTCGCAACACCCGTTGGGTGAGTCGTTGCGATCGAGATTGACCAGCTTCGGACGTTTCGTTGTGGCAGTTCCTGCCGACGCGGACTGGGACACGGTGCAGCGTGCGGTGTTCGACGCCACGGCGTTGGGCACACCGGTCACCAGCGCGTTGAGCGTGCTGGCCGATGCGGAGCCCGCCGGCGCTCTGCCGACGGTCGATGAAGTGCGTGCCGAGCTCGACCGGGCGCTCAAGGCGAGTTTCGCCGCCGCCACCGCGATGCTGCGCTCGGCGCCGGAGCTTCCGGTTCGACTGGTGTTGGCGGCGGCGGCGGACAGCCCGGTGGCGGCCGCCGCCGCCGCCGCGCTGCGCACCGCAGCCGCCGAGCACCCGCGGTTGTCGGCTGCCGTGCTTACCGGGGTCGGCGCCGGTGGCACGGACGCGGTGCTGGCCGAGCTCTCCGCGTCCGAGTCCGGAGTTCTGCAGCTGCGGGGTGCGGGTCCGCACCGGCAGCGGCGCGGGCTGGTCGGTTTCGAAGCCGCCCCGGCCGAGCGCAGCCCCGTCCGGGTCGGCGGGAACTACCTGATCTCTGGAGGAGCTGGTGCGCTGGGGAGGCTGTTCGCCCGGCGGCTGCTCGATCAGGGGGCAGGTTCGGTGACCCTGCTCGGTCGATCGGCTGTCAGCGCTGAGCTCGGTGTGGCGCTGGCTGAGCTTGGTCCGCGTGCCCACTACCGGACGTGCGACACGGCCGATCAGGCCGGCCTGGCCGAGGTGTTGGCCGAGCTGCGGCAGCGAAGCGGGCCCCTGCACGGCGTGCTGCATGCGGCCGGCGTCACCCGGGACGGCCGGGCGAGCCGCAAGAGCGCGGCGGACTTCGACGCGGTGTTGTCGGCGAAGGTGCTCGGCGCGGTGGCGTTGGACGCGGCGATCGGCAGCGATCCGCTCGACTTCTTCGCGGTGTTCTCCTCGGTCGTGGCCGAAGCGGGGAACCCCGGCCAAGCCGACTACTGCGCCGCGAACGCCTACCTCTCAGCGTGGGCGGAAGATCGCCGGCGATCGGTCGAACAGGGACTGCGCTCGGGGGTAACCGTCGCGATCGGCTGGCCGCTGTGGGCAGACGGCGGCATGAGCCCGGGTGAGGCGACGCAGCGGATGCTGGCCGAGCACGCCGGGATGCAACCGATGACGACCGCGTCCGGCTTCGCGGTGTTCGACCTGGCGGTTTCCGGGACGGCGGGCGGAGCGTTCGTGGTGCACGCCAGAACCGAGGCGCGCAGCGTCACCCGGTCAGCGTCCGAGCCGGAGCCCGCGGTCGCGATCCGGTCTGCCCGGCAACCGGTCGAGCGCGCCGCGATCGAGGACGAGCTGCGCCGGATCGCGTCCGGTTTCCTGCTGGTGCCCCAGGACGAGGTGGACCTGGCCGAGGACTTGCTTGAGGTGGGCTTCGATTCCATCTCCCTCACCGAGTTCATGGTGCATGTCAACGACCGCTTCGACCTTGATTTGCTGCCGACGGTGCTGTTCGAGTCGACCACGTTGCAGTCGTTCGCTCAGTATCTGCTGCGCGAGCATCCGGCCGAGCTTGCCGCCGCCCAGCCGGTAGCCGCCGACGAAGGACCGGTCGAGGCTGTTGACCCCCAGGCAGCTCGGCCAGAATCCACCGAACTGGAGTCGACTCCGCCGTTATCGGCCGCCGATGAGGCGAGCGATGCCCACGACGGCATCGCGATCGTCGGGATGGCCGGCGTGTTGCCGGCCTCAGCCGGCCTGCACGAGTTCTGGGAGCACCTGCGTGCAGGCGACGACCTGGTCCGCGAGATCCCGGCGGACCGGTTGGAGCTGTTGGCCGATCCGGAACTGGCCGGACTGCGGGGGGGATTCCTCGACGCGATCGCCGACTTCGACGCCCGGGCCTTCAGGATCTCGCCGACTGAGGCGCGGGTGATGGACCCGCAGCAACGGCTGTTCCTCACCGCCGCTCGCGATGCCATCCTCGATGCCGGCTACCACCTCTCCGACTTCGCCGGCTCGGCCACCGCGGTGTTCGCCGGAGTCTCCACCAGTGACTACGACGACCTACTCCGCGATCACGCGGCCTCGGTGCAGGCGCATACCGCCAGCGGGATCGCCCATTCCATCCTGGCCAACCGGGTCTCACATGTGCTGGACCTGCACGGGCCGAGCGAGGCCATCGACACCGCGTGCAGCAGTTCGCTGGTCGCGATCCACCGCGGCGTGAACGCGATCCGCGACGGTGAATGCGACGCGGTGCTGGCCGGTGGCGTAAGCGCGCTGCTGAGCCCCGGCCTGTTCAGCGCGTTCACCAAGTCGGGCATGCTCAGCGCGGAGCACCGGTGCGCGACCTTCGACAAGTCTGCCGACGGTTACGTCCGCGGCGAGGGTGTGGGCGTGGTGCTGCTCAAGTCGCTGCGCGCCGCTCGCGCGGCCGGCGACCATGTCTATGCCGTCATCGCCGGGTCGGCGGTCAACCACGGCGGCCGCTCGTCCTCGCTGACCGCCCCCAACCCGGCGCTGCAGGCGCAGGTGCTGCTGACCGCCTACCGCCGGGCGGGTGTGCAGCCGAGCACGGTGACCGCCATCGAAGCGCACGGCACCGCGACGCCGCTGGGCGACCCGGTCGAGATCGAGGGCATCAAGAAGGCCTTCGGACAGCTGTACGCCGACCGCGGGCTGCCGCTGCCCACGGAGCCGGCTATCGCGCTCGGATCGGTCAAGAGCAACATCGGTCACCTCGAAGCGGCCTCGGGCATCGCGGGAATCATCAAAACGGTGCTGGCCATGCAGCACGGCCGGCTACCGGCATCAATCCACTTCAGCGAGCTGAACCCCTACCTGCGACTGGACGAGACACCGTTCTTCGTTCTGGACCGCGACCGGCCATGGCCGACGCAGCCCGACCGCGACGGCCGACCGGTCCGGGTCGCCGGAGTGAGCTCCTTCGGCTTCGGTGGCAGCAACGCCCACATCGTTCTGGTGGGCTCCGAGCCGGTTGAGCTTTATGAGTCGGCCGGCCCGTGGCTCTTTCCGGTCAGCGCGCCGGACGCAGCCGCGCTGGCAAGCCGGGCCGCCGTGCTGGCCGCGCACTTCGCTTCGGCGGACGACGCCGACCTGGCGTCGATCGCCTATTCCCTGCAGTTCTCGGACAGCCACGGCCCGGCCCGGGCGGTGGCGGTAACGGCGAACCGGGCCGAGTTACTCGCCTCGCTGGCGGAGCTGGGTGGCGCCGACACACCGCCGGGCGTGCATCCGGCGAACCGGCCACCGTCGCCGGCGACCGCGGAGGCCGAGCGGTGGGTCACCGGCGAGCGGGTCGACTGGCGGAGCCACTGGTCGGCGGGGCGACCCTGCCGCCGCACCGTGCCCACCCCGCCCAGCCCCGGCCGCACGTACTGGTTCGACAAGCGAGAAGAACGCACAGAAGGAGCAGCCACCATGTCAGAACGACCCACCGCGGCCCAGAATCGACCCGCCTCCACGGCGCAACCGGTGGCCGCCCGGCCAGGCCGCCCGCGCATCCGGCTGGCAGCGCTGTCCGAGCCGTCGATCGGCTCGCCGGCGGTCGCTTCGCCATCAGGCGACATGCCGTCGCCAGAGCCCGCCGCCGTCACGACCGAGCCGCCTTCGACCCGTCCGAGTGCGATAGCGGAATCCGCCGCCCCGCTCACCCCTGAGACACCGTCCGCCGGTACCGCGGCAGGTTCCGGGTTGTCGAGCGCCGCGGTTGCGGCGACCATCGGTGACTGCGCGGCGACCCTGCTCGGCAGCGAGCCGGACCAGTCCTTCCTGGACACCTCGTTCACCGACCTCGGCCTGGACTCGATCTTCCGGATGGACTTGGCCCGGTCATTGATCTCCGTCTACGGCGTCGAGTTGAAGGCCGGCGACTTGTACGAGCAGGACTCCGCGATCCTTCTCGCCAACCACATCCTGGCGCTGCTCGCCGAGACCGGCTCGCAGCCGCAACCGTCGTCGGCCGCCCCGGCTCAGCCGGCGTCGTCGGCCGAGGCGGCGTCGCTGCTGGGCCAATTGCTGCAGGCGCTCGTCGGGCGGGAGTTCGACCCCGGGCGCAGCTTTGCCGAGAATTCGGTGAACTCCTTCGACATGCTCAGATCGATCAGCGCCCTGGAGCACGAGTTCGGCTCGCTGAAGAAGACACTGCTGTTCGACTTCCCGACGGTCACCGAGCTGACCGAGCACCTGCGCGAGGTGCACGGCCAAGCCGCCGTCGAGGCGGGCGTCCGGGCGGCGGTCGCCCGGGCCGAGGCTGCCGGCGACATCGGCGACCAGCAGGTCGGCGTCAAGATCGGGGCCATCACCCCGACCGAGGATGGCCAGTGGTGGCGCCGCGATGCCGTCGACGGCCCGCTGGTCGTGCACAAGCGCAGCCTCGGCGGCATGCCCGCAGTGGCAGAGTTGATGCAGTCCATCGACGGTGAACACGCCAAGGAGGGCGGCCTCGCCGGCCGTGACATCGCACCGCTGGCGTTCCTGGGCAGCGGTCGCACGAGCTACTTCAATTTCTCCCGGCGCGGCGGCGATCTTTTCGCGTGGAGCTATGTCGGTTCCGAGTCGGATTTCCCCGTCCTGATAGCGGAGTTCCTGCAGTACGCCGCCGCGCACGGACTGAACCCGAACTTCCTGTCGTTGGCACCCGTGCTCGAAGCGGCTGGCGTGGCACTGACGGCCACCCCGTTCGGCGCGGTGCAACGGTTGGAGGACCTGCAGAACTTCACCCTCACGGGCGGCAAGATGAGCCGGTTGCGATACATGCTCGGCAAGTTCGAGAAGGCCGGGGTGTGCAGGACCGAGGAGTATCAGGTTGGCAGCGACCAGGCCCTGGATGCCGAGGTAGTGGAGCTGATCGGACGTTGGGCCGACGGCAAGCAGATGGTCAACCCTTACGTGCCGATCTTTCGGGCCGAGCTGGCCCGAGGCACGCTGAGCAGCCGGCACCGGATGTTCTTGACCACCATCGACGGCAGGTTGTCCAACGCCGTCATCATCACCAAGATCAGCTCCGAGAACGGCTACCTGCTTGACCTGGAATTCTACCCGGCCGGCATGCCGTTGGGTGGGCTGGAGTTCGCGGTGGTCAACATCCTCAAGCAGCTGGTGGACGAAGGCTGCACGATCTTCAGCTTCGGCGCCAGCTTCGGTGTGCAGATCAGCGAGTCGCAGAACTCCTCGTCCGAAGTCGAGCGCGGGCTCGCCGAACTGCGCGACGCCGGCATCTTCGGCGCCGGTAACTTCCAGTTCAAGAACAAGTTCCGCCCGGTCAATATCCCGATCTTCTTGTGCCAGCCAGCCGCCGAACCGCACACCTCGGTCGCTGACGTGATTCTGATGATCGCCAACCCGGACGTATCGGCCGGCGCTCCGGGACTCGCCGAGCCGGACCGGCCCGACGTCGGCCCCCGGGTTACCAGCACCGCCACCGGATCGTCGGCGCCCCAGGGGCCGGCCGTACCGGCGTACCGGCCGACGCCCGAGGCCCCGCGCCGTCGGGCGCTGCTAGCCGTCCACGGCTGGAACCCGCTAGCTCTCGCCTACGCCGACGTGCCGCTGGACCTGGTCACCGACTCCTGGGCCGAGCACGCCTCGGCGATCGTCGACGCCGCGGTGTCGGACCTGCGCGCCCGCGCCCGCTCGGGCACCGGCGCCGTGGACGTGCCGACGCCGAACTGGTTGCCCTTCGACTCGGTCACCGTCGCCGGCTCAGGCCGGGCGGCCGAGGCAATGCTCTGCCGGACGTGGCCCGGCAAGCGTGGGGCCGTGGTGCACAACACGCTGTTCCCCACGTGGCATCTGAACCTGGCCGAGAACGGATTCCGCCCGGAGCCGGTGGCCACCCTGGCCGGCCCCGGCATCACCGCGGCCGAGACCTTCGCCGGCAATGTCGACGTGACAGCGCTGCGGCGGCGGCTGTCCGACGGGACGCGGCCGGTGAGTTTCGTCTGCCTGGAGTTGAGCAACAACGCCAGCGGCGGGGTGCCGATCTCGTTGGCGAACCTCAAGCTGGTCCGGGAGGCCACCGCTGACCTGGGGGTGGCCCTGGTTCTGGACGCGACCCGAGTGCTGGACAACGCGGTGTTCATCGGCCGGCACGAGCACGGCCAGGTCGGCCGCGAGGTCTGGAGCATCGTGACCGAGCTGCTGGCCCAGGCGGACGCGGTGACCATCAGCCTGTCCAAGCAGTTCGGCGTCGACTTCGGCGGGTTACTGGCGACAAGCGCAGCCGAACTGACCGAGCACGTGGCCGGCCACGCCGCCGCGCACGGCCACGAACTTGGCCTGACCGCCCGCCGGATGGTCGGCGTCACCCTCGCCGACACCGACCGCAACCTGGCGGCGGCTGTGGAGCGCCTCGACGCCGTCGGCGAGATCTGGCAGCAGCTCGCCCAAGCGGGCTTGCCGGTCAGTGCGACCGCCGGCGGCCACTGCGTGCTGCTGGACATCGGTCGGCTGTCGCCGTTCGCCGAGCTGCATTCGCCGGTGCCGAGCTTCCTGGCCTGGCTGTACGAGCGCACCGGCCTACGCGCCGGCCCGCACCTGGTACCCGAGCAACCGGGCAAGCCGAACACCCTTGTTCGGCTGGCCTTTCCGGCTGGTACCTCGCGGGAACAGGCTCGCGACGTGGGGGCCGCGCTGCGGGCTGCGCTGGCCGACCTGGCGCCGATCACCGATCTGCTGCCGGTCGGCTCCGCGGTGGCCACGACGGCCGCGGCCCGCGGGCAGTTCCACCCGGCCGAGCAGCTGCCGGAGGACATCGGCGCGGCGCTACGTGAGGGCCAGCGGGCGCACGGTGACAACCACGCGCTGTTGGTCGAGAATGCTCCCGCGACTCAGCGCTTCCTGATCCCGGCAGGCAACGGCAAGCTGGAGGTCTTCACCGCCGGTGTCGGCCCGACCTTGTTGCTGATGCATCCCTTCAACATCGGCGCCGGGGTGTTCAGCCGACAGTTCGCCGACCTGGCGACGCAGTTCCGGCTGGTCGTGGTGCACAACCCGGGCGTCGGCGACAGCACGGAAGCGGCTGACTTGTCGTTGCCCGGGCTCGCCGAACTCAACCGGTCGGCCTTGCGTGAACTCGGGTTCACCGACCCGGTGCATGTCGGCGGGGCCTCCTTCGGCGGGCTGATCGCGCAGACGTTTGCGCTGCGTTACCCCGAGGGCGTGCGGTCGCTGTCGCTGATCGGCAGCTCCTACAAGGTCGGCAACCGGATGGGGGAGGTCAATCGGCTGGGCACCGTCTCAGATGAGGACTTCGACGCGATTGTGGCGAACGATCCGTCCGGCGCGCTGGCGGCCGAACGGGCCGAGTGCCAGCGGTTGCTCTCGCGGGCGGAAAGTATGGACCCCAAGATCGGGCTGAGCTACCTCGACGTCTTCGCGGCGGCACCGACGCTGCTGTCGGCGCTCCCCTCGATCAGCACGCCCACCCTGGTGCTGCACGGCCGACTCGACACGGTCGTGCCGCTCAAGGCGGCGCACCTGCTGCACGGAGCCATCCCGGACGCGCACCTCGTAGAACTGCCCGGCGCGGGCCACTTTCCCTTTGTCACGCACGTGGCCGAGGTACACCGCGAGCTCGTGCCGTTCTTGCACCGGCACTCGGCGCTTGCGGCGACCGGGGCGGGGCGCTGAGCACGGTGTCGGCCGTCGCGCACGCCACCGCCGAGCAAGACCTACGGGCCAGCCACCTGGTGACCCCCAGCATGTGCGGGCACAACTCGCTGCTGATCGGACGGATGGGGGACTGGACCTGGCAGCTGGTGGGCGAGGCCTGCGACGTCGATGTTCTGAGGGGCCGCACCGCCGACGGGCAACCGACCTATCTGTCGTTCTGCTATTACCGGGTGGTCGGCAGCCGCCGGTTTCACCTGCGTACGCCGGAGTTCGGAGACAGCTTGGCGGTGCGTTCCCAGGTCTACAGCCTCGGCAGCGAGTCAGTCGTGACGCTGCACGAGCTACGCCGGACCGCGCCCGCGGCCGGGCCGTTGACCGCGGCGGAGTTCTTCGAATTCGGCGATCCGGACTGCCTGTACGTCGAGCACTACAACCGCTGGGTCAGCCGGACCGACACGGCGTCGAACCGGGACCTGGTGCGAGCCTCGCCGGTGGCCGCGCGCGCGGACCGGCTGCCTACGCTGGCGGCCGAGCATTCGCCGCGGCTGCCGTTCAGGCGCGGCCTGACCACCGGCACGCCGCGCGCCGAGCCGGTGACCGCTGCGGACAGCCTGCGGCTGTCGTTCCCCGTCGACATCACCCGTGACCTCAACGGTGTCGGATTGCTATATTTCGCCTCATACTTCTCTCTCGTCGACCGGGCCGTGCTGGCCTGGTGGCGACGGCGGGGACGTAGCACAGCGAGCTTCCTGGCTCGGGTGGTGGTCGATCAGCAGCTGTGCTTGATCGGCAACGCCGACGCAGACACCGTGCTCACCGCGCAGGTGTCCGGGGCCGGTCCCGGAACCAACGGCGTCGAGCGCTTGGACGTGCGGTTAACCGAAGAGCACAGCGGTCGACCGATCGCGGTGTGCGCGCTCGACATCCTGCTGGAGGAGCAATGACCCCGACTTCGCAAACCGGCTCGACCGGCCAGGCCAGGACCACGGTCGAAGCCGTGATCCGCGAGATCCTGCCCGAGTACGCCGGTCGCGCCATCCCCGGCGACCAGCATCTCAAACAGCTCGGCGCGGATTCCGTCGACCGGGTCGAGATCATCATGACGCTGGTCGACCGGCTGGGCGTGTCCGACAGCATGTCCAGCTTCGTCGACCTGCCTGACGTGGACTCGCTCGTCGGCTACCTCTCGTTGAAGGTCGGGGCATGAGCGGCGGAGCGGTCGGCATCGAGGCGATCAACGTCTACGCCGGCCTCACCCAGATCCCGGTCGCGGAGCTCTTCCGCGGCCGCGGCCTCGACGCCGACCGGCAAGAGAACCTGATGATGCGGCAGCGCTCCGTCGGCCTTCCGTTCGAGGACTCGGTCACCAACGCGGTCAACGCCGCCCGGCCGATGCTCGACGAGCTGCCGCCGGAGGACGTCGCCCGGATCGAGCTGGTGATCACCTCTACCGAGTCCGGCCTCGACCTGAGCAAGTCGGTGGCCTCCTACGTACACGACAAGCTCGCGCTGCCCTCGACCTGCCGGACGTTGGAGGTGAAGCAGGCCTGCTTCGCCGCCACCGCCGCGCTGCAGCTCGCCGTCGGCTACGTCGCCTCCGGGATGTCACCCGGCGCCAAAGTCCTCATCATCGCCACCGATATCTCGCTGGTGGACCACGTCGCCGGCTACGCCGAGCCGGCCACCGGGCACGGTGCCGTCGCGCTGCTGATCGGCGACAACCCGCGGGTGCTGGCGGTCGACCTGGGAGCGTTCGGCAACCACAGCTACGAGACGTTGGACTCCGCGCGGCCCACGCCCACCTTCGACATCGCCGACGTCGACCGCTCGCTGTTCGCGTACCTGGACTGCCTGAGCCACAGCTTCGCCGACTACGCGAGCAAGGTCGACGACGTCAGCTTCATCGACAGCTTTCAGTACCTGGCTATGCACACCCCGTTCGCCGGCCTGGTGAAAGCCGGCCACCGCAAGCTGATGCGCGAGAGCGGCGCCGGGATGGCCGGCATCGAAGAGGACTTTCAACGCCGGGTGCTGCCGTCGTTGGCCTACCCGTCCCGGATCGGGAACATGTGCTCGGGTTCGGTGTACCTCAGCCTGGCAAGCCTGATCGACACCGCCGAGTTCACCGGGCCGGCCAGGGTCGGGCTGTATGCCTACGGCTCCGGCTGCTCGTCGGAGTTCTTCAGTGGCACCGTCGACCTGCGGTCCAAGCATGCGGTGGTTGGTTGCGGTCTGTCCGCCCAGCTGGACGCGCGCACCGAGATCCACTTCGACACCTATGCCGAGTTGCTGCCGCAGAACCTGAACTGCCTGGCTCCGGTGGCCAACGCCGAGATCGATGTCGACCGCTATGCCGGCTTGGTGCCCGGGGCGGGTCGCCAGCCGCTGCTGGTGCACACGGCCACCAAGCACTACCACCGCGAATACAGCTGGCTGTGACGATGCCGGCAGCGAACGCCCACAGCAAGTCTGACGAGAGGAACCCGCGATGACCACCCCGACCGAGGACCTGGTGTTCAGCGCGGTGCGTCGCAACGTGCTGATCGTCGTCGATGACCTCCATCCTGCCGAGGTGACCATCGACAAGGGCCTGGTCGAGCTGGGTTGCAACTCCATAGACCGGACCGAGATCGTGTCGATGACGATGGAAGACCTCGACGTCGTGGTGCCGGTGGCGGAGTTCAGCCAGGTTCGCGACATCCGCAGCCTGGTGACCGTGCTGGCCAGGCACTTGCCGTGATCGCGCCGTCGCTCCGGCCGGTCGTCACGGGAGTCGGCGTCCGAGTCGCGAACGCCGCCGACATCGCCGCCTTCACCGAAGTGCTGGCCGCGGGGCGCTCAGGCGTTACCGAGGTGGCCGGGCCGGACCAGCCGAGTCTGGGTGCGGAGTTGACGGACCTGGACTTCAGCGGCGAAGCACGCAGGCGATCGGCGTTGGGCGAGCAGCTGCTGGATCGGGCCGGCCGGATCGGGCGACGCGCCACGCTGACCGCGCAGGCCTCATTGCTGGTCGCAATGCAGGCCTGGGAGCACGCGGCCCTACACCTGCGACCGCTGGACCCTGAGCGAATTTCAATCGTCGTTGCCGGGCACAACCTCGCGGGCCGGTACACCGAAGGGCAGTGGCGGCAGCTGGCCGGCAACCCCGCCTACCTGCGTCCGAGCACCGCGCTTCAGCATCAGGACAGCTTCGGCGTCGCGGCGGTCAGTTCGGCGCTGGGCATCACCGGCGAGGGCAGCACGGTCGGCGCGGCGTCGGCAAGCGGGAACGCGGCGCTGATCCACGGAATCCGGCTGCTCGTGACCGGGGCCGCCGACGCCTGCCTGGTGGTCGGCGCGGTCACCGAACTCTCATCGCTACAACGGCGGGCCTATCTGAACCTCGGCGCGATGGCGGCCTGGGATGAGCATCGAGACGCCGCTACGCAGTGCCGGCCGTTCGACGCCGGCCGCGCCGGCTTCGTGCCAGGCCAGGGCGCGGCGGCTGCGCTGCTGGAGACGACGGCGTCAGCAGCCCAGCGCGGCCAGCCGGCGCTGGCGACCGTGCTGGGTGGGGCTACCCGGCTGGATGCCAACCACTCGGCGGACCCGAGCGTCGCCGGCGAGGTGTCCGCGATGGCGGCCGCGCTGCGCGTCGCCGGACTCGACGCCGGCGACGTCGATTACCTCAACGCGCACGGCACCGGCTCACCGCTGGGCGACGATACCGAGGTGCAGGCGATCCAGGAGGTGTTTCACGGCGTGCTGGACCGGGTCTGGGTCAACGCCACGAAGGCCATCACCGGGCATTGCCTCAGCTCCGCCGGGGTCGTCGAGGCGGTGGCGACCATTGCGCAGCTTCGCGGCGGGTTCGTGCATCCCAACCCCAACCTCTCCGCCCCGGTCGGGCCGCTGCGGTTCGCGCGCACCAAGGCGGCGCCGGCCACAATCGAGGTGGCAATGTCCAACGGCTTCGGCTTCGGCGGCTTCAACACCAGTGTGCTGTTCGGGAGGGCGGGGTGACGGGCCGGCGGACCGATTCACCGGTGAAGTGGGTGACGCCGACCTCGCGCCGGGATCAGTCCCAGCCGAGGATGCGGCTGTTCTGCTTCGCCCACGCCGGTGGTGGGACGGCGCTGTTCCAACCGTGGCGCAGCGCCCTCGGACCCGATATCGACGTCTGCCCGGTGCTGCTGCCGGGCCGGGAGTCGCGCCGGCGGGAGACGCCTGAGCGCAGGGTCGAGCCGTTGTTGGAGCCGCTGTTCGACGAGCTGCTGCCCCTGGCCGACCGGCCGTACGCCCTCTTCGGGCACAGCATGGGCACGGTGCTCGCGTTCGAGATGGCTCAGCGGTTCGCCCGGCGGCACTGGCGGCAACCAAGCGCCCTGCTGGTCTCCGGCCGGCGGCCGCCACACCTGCCGTCCCGCCGTCCGCCGTATGCCAGCCTGCCGGACGCGGAGTTTCTGGCTGCCGTCGCCAGCCTGAACGGCACACCGGACGCGATGCTGGAGTCGCCGGATTTGCTGCGGCTGTTCCTGCCCGCGTTGCGTGCCGACTTCGAACTTGTCGAGGCTTACCGTCCGAGCGGCGCCGACGTGCTCAGCTGTCCGGTCGAGGTGCTGCTGGCGACCTCGGACCCCGAGATCAACCGGACCGAGGCCGACGAGTGGGCCCGCTGGACGACCGGCAGGTTCGCGGTGACCAAGTTCCCCGGTGACCACTTCTACCTCGCCAGTGGCCGGCGCGATGTGGTGTCGTTCGTCGGCGGCCGGCTCAGCCCTGCGGACACCTCACCGTCACTGGAGTTTCCTAAGAATTAGCCTGGCGGTCATAATTACCATAGATCCGCTGGTATGATCGTATTAGGAAGTTGAGCCAGCTGCGCAACGTTAGCCCGATTGACCACAGCACCATATAGTCACATTGATACGGCCGGGCCGCAGCGGCGTAGGACCGGCCGACTTTTGTAGAGACGAGGCCATCGTGTTCAGTTCGCTGTCAAGTCGCCCCTTCGCGCATCCTTCCGGTTTAGGTGACCGTTTGCCTGCCGCGAAGTGTTGTGCGTGGTCATTTTGTTGTCGGTAGCCGCAGACGCGTCGCCGTTGCGCGAGGAGTTGACTCGCTGCTTGGCAGAAGGCGTGGTGACCGCGAGTCAATCGAGGTTTCCCAAGCAATCGTTGATCTATGGATGTGGTGAGGTTGATCGGAAGATCTACGTCCTGGAGAAGGGCTGGGTCAAGACGGTGATGATGTCGCCCGGCGGCAAGGAATGCCTGCTCGGGCTGCACGGGCCGGGTGACGTCTTCGGCGAGCTGGCGCTGGTCACCGACGAGCGCCTGGAGTCTGCGGTGGCGATGGCCGAATGCGTGGTCCGTCCGGTTACCCGGCAGGCGGCATCGAGGGCCAATCTGCAGTCTGGGCTGCTGGATCACGCTCTGATCAAGATGGCCGAACAGCAGGTGATGATCCGGGACTTGGTGACTACGCAGAGCGAACAACGAGTAGCCGCCACTTTGCTCAGGTTGGCCAGAAAGTTTGGGTTGCGCGACGGGCAGCGGCTTCGGCTGGACGCCAACCTGGTCACCCAGCAAGAGTTGTCGGAGATGGTGGGAACCACCCGCAGTCGGGTCGGGTTCTTTATGCGCTGCTTCACAGAGCGGGGAATCCTCGAGCGCGTCGACGGGATCTTGATCCTGCACGAGGCGCAATTCGAGTACTACCTGTCCATGGCGGCTTAAGCGTGGCTGCCAAGCAGCCTGCGTGCGAGCGGGTTGCGCTGTTGCTACGGGGCATCAACGTCGGCGGTAAGAACAAGCTGCCGATGGCGACGGTCAAAGGCTTTCTCTACGAGCTCCGCGCCAGCGACACGGTGACCTATTTGCAGAGCGGAAATGTGGTGTGCTCATCGACCGATCCCGAGCTGCATACCAAGCTGAGCAGAATGATCGCTAGCTCGGCCAAGCTGGAGGTCCCCGTGCTGCGCCGGACTGGACCGGAACTGGCAGCCGTCGTCGACGGGAACCCGTATCCCGAACAGGCCGACCAGCCGAAGCTGCTGCATGTGGCGTTCTTGGCGCAAGCGCCAGACCAAGCCTGGCTCTCACGCGTCGGGCTGCGTCACGGCGCCGACAGGTTGGCGCTCGCCGACCGAGAAATTTACCTTTCTTACTCAGCTAATTCGCGGGACTCGCCGCTCGCCGCGGTGCTCGCGAAGTCCAAGCTCAGCTTCACCGTGCGCAACTGGACCACGGTGTGCAAGTTAGCCGAACTCACCGCCGGTTAGCGCTGCTCGGACTCCGTCGGCGTCAGGTCAGTGATCTCGGCGTAGCCGGCGGTGAGCTCGCTGACCACGTCGCCGGTATTCACCACCCCCGTCGGCTCGATCAGAATTGCGGACACCTGGCCGTCGGTGATCGGGCAGTGCTCGACACCGCGCGGCACAACGTAGAGCTGCCCGGGCGCAAGCCTGACGTCGCCGGTCCGGAGCTGGATCACCAGATTGCCGGCGACCACAAGGAACAGCTCGTCGGTGTCGGGATGACTGTGCCAAACGAATTCGCCCTTGAACTTGGCTAATTTGACCTCGTAGTCATTGAGGCGCGCGACGACCTTCGGGGACCAGTAGTCGTCGAAGGTGGCCAAAGCGTTGCCAATGTCTGCGGGGTCGAGGTCGACCTCAGGCGCGGGTGTTGCGGGAAGGCAGCTGCTGCCCCACCCCAGGGTTGCGGTTGTCGTCATCTGACACCTCGTTTGTTCGAGTGGCTCGGGGGCACATCTGGGCGCTTCCGTGAGCGCCTGGAGCGGTGTTTGACGTGGCGTGTTCTTAGGCGACGGTGAGCACGATCTTGCCTTGGATGTGGCCTTGGCTGGCCCGTTCGTGTGCCGCTTGGGCGTCGGCGAGTGGGAATGTGCTGTCGATGG
>JAABUZ0100000783.1_pt1 | contig 70691 bp, 65 predicted proteins | sample 5562091 | NCBI WGS metagenome assembly JAABUZ01 (sample SAMN12813069, study PRJNA571459) | rock metagenome | isolation source: Antarctica rocks | place: Antarctica: Victoria Land, Linnaeus Terrace sud | collected 2015-12-21 | reverse complement strand
AATTGGGTATTCGGATGGGCGACCCGCGCTTTGTGAAGCGCTTTGCCAGAGCTCATCGACCCGGAGCGTACCTGCGGATCGTGCAGGAGGGCGAGCTGGCGGCCGGCGATCTGGTCGAGGTGCTTCATCGGCCGGGGCATGGCGTGACGGTGGCCGAAGTTGCTCAGGCTCAAATGGGCGACCGCGCCGCCCTGGCGCGTCTACCCTCCGCGCCCGAGCTTCCCCAACCATGGCAGGAATGGGCACGCGAACAGCTTAGCAGCAAGGGGCGCGATACGACCGAGGTCTAAGGTAACGATCGTGGCCAGCGGCGGGCGACGTGAGGTCGGCCCATGAGGAGTTATGGCCGGATGATGTAACAGCGCTTACGTGTTCCACGTAGGCACGAGTCGTCGGCCCCCGAGACCCGGCGTGGACTGCATCCTGACTGAGGCGATCGTGCCCGAGCGCGGGGTAGGGTGCCGTCGCTGGGACACCGAGGGCCGGCCGGCCTGTCCAGCCCGACGGCGCTGGGGGTGGAACCCGGCCACTACAGGGGACGGTATCGCCGATGGGGAATGCCTCCTTGAACCCGACACCGCGGCCGTAGGGGTCGCGGCTCCTGCCCGGCCAGCCCAACAGTGTGTCCCGCGGGGGCGGCATCCCCGCGACCAACCAAGGCGGGTCGGCCTGTCCCCCGCTACGACATTACAGGTGCCCCGTGAAGGCCAGCAGCACACTCAGTAGCAGCGCCAGCAACACCATGCCGGCGACCACGCCCAGCAAGTCAAAGGCGAGCAGCCGGACAAGCGGGAACAGCCGCCCAGCCGGATCGCGCTCCAGCGGCCATTCCATGGCGACCTCCCGACGGTAACCCTGCCAGGTAACGGTGCCGGCCAGCAGCAGGACGCCGGCGATGAGCCACAGACAGGCCGCGATCCCGTAGATGAGTACCATCCCGGCCGCTAACAGCGAGAGCGGCAGCGTGAAGAAGGAGAGAATCGCCGGGAGGTAGAAGCCAATCTCGGCCCCTTCCACCGCATCGGTGATCGCCTCGCGTAACTCCGCAGGCGGACGCACCTGCGCCAGGGCGCGCAGCCGAGCGCGGTTCTCGGCGTAGAGGACAGCGACGCCGCGGCAGTCCGAGCAGTCCGCCAGGTGGCGATTCAGCTTAGCCTGCTCGACTGACGAAAGTTCATCCTGCCAGACCAGCATGGTCCTGAAGTGTTCATGCCGGATCATCGCTACACCTCGTAAACCCGGCGAAAGCGCACGTGTGCCCGGCAGAGACGCATGCGCACGGCGCCAGCGCGGATACCAAGCATCTCGGCAATCTCATAGGAGTTGAAGCCGTCCACCTCATGGAGATAGAGAATCTCTCGGTCCTCTGGTGAGAGTTTCAGCAGAGCACGCTGGACGGCGATGGTTCGACCAGTTGGAGTACACTCGTCGATCATGATATCGTCCAGCGGCTCTGCTGAAACTCTTTCGCGGCCAGTGCGCCGTAAGCTATCCACGGCTCGGTTCCGTGCTACCTTGAACAGCCACTGCACGTTCACCGGCTTCCCCCGACAGAGATTCTGGTAGGCGCGCAAGAACGTATCCTGTGTGCAGTCTTTGGCGCGATCACCGTCGCCCAGCATGGTGACCAAGAAGGCAAAGATCGACTGCTCGTAGCGATTGAGCAGGGCGTCGAACTGGACACGAACCGACTCGGCAGCCGGGGAGGCGCCAGCAAGGTCCGCCGAAAGGTGGGCGGCGATACCGGACGCGAAAGCGTGTTCGCTCATGCCTGCTGCACTCCTGTTATTGATCTAACGACTGAAGGGAGGTCAATGTCACAGGTTGGCGAAGGTGATTCCATCAATGGCTATCGCCCGCCGATTGCTCGCGACCGAACCATGGGCCGATGGGCAGTTAAGCCGGTGTTAGCAGCGAGGCTGTGATGCCAAGTTCGGCGAGCAGAGCATGGGCACGGTCGAAGTCTCTGGTCACTTCGCTGGGAGCGTGCGCGTCGGCGCTGACCACGATCGGAATGTCGAGGTCGCGACAGTGGGCCAGCAAGCGGGGAGCGGGATAGGGCTCGTCGAAGCCGCGTCGCCAGGCGGCGGTATTGAGTTCCACCATGTTGCCGGCGGTGGCAATAGCGTGTAGCGCTGCTTCCGCGGCCTCCAGATACCACGTCTCGTCGCCCTGGAAGTACCGATGGTCGGCGTTCCAGCGTTTGATGAGGTCCAGGTGACCGACCATGCGGATGCCGGGCAGGCGCGTCATGTCGCCGACCCGTGAGTAGTATTCCCCGACCATAGCTCGAATGTCCCCACCGTAGCTTTGCTGCAGAATGGCGTCGAATCCTTCCGGAGTACTGTCGAAGGCGCGGGGCGGGTCGTCGTTTCCCAGGAAATGGACCGAGCCAATAAGATAGTCGAAGGCCGCCGGCAGCACCTGGTCGCGCTGGAAGGCGATGACGCCTGAGTCGGGAATATAGTCGATCTCCGCGCCGAGTAGCACCACGATTCGATCGGCGTATCGACGCCGCAGGTCGCGTACTTCCGTCAGATACGCATCGAGCCGCTCCCGCGGCATGATCCATTCCACCGGCCAGGGGAGCGGCGCATGGCTGGAGATGCCAATCTCCTCCAGTCCGGCTGCGATCGCTGCCAGAACGACCTCTTCAATAGTCGCCTGACCGTCGCAAAAGAGGTTGTGGGTATGGTAGCTGGAGCGAAACACTCGATCTCTCCGCGTCGGCCGCAACGCCGAGCCGAAACCCGCACTGGAAAACCAATGGTACACGACCGCCCAGCTGCCGTGATGCCTACCGCTGCCGCAACCGCCGCAACGCCGCCCGAACTCGCTGCCCGTTAGCCTGGGCCTGCCGCGCGTGTGCCTCGCTCACCGGGTGGCGACTGTACCGGGCTTCAACGAAGGTATCGGTCAGGCGGTGCAAGTCGGCCTGGCCTTCGCTCAACTGGGCGGTCAGGACGGCATCAAACTCGTGCGGCGTTTGGGCGGCGCCGCGCGTGAAGCCATGTCGGTCGGCGCGACGCACCATGCTGAGGTAATACCGAATGACGCGCTCGCGGGCCGAGCGCGCACCCCAACGAGTTACTCCACGCCGCTCGCTCCTGGTGACTGAGGCAGCAGCCGAACTGCGCTGGAGCGGCAGGTACGTTGTGGCGCTGGCCGCGTAGTGGCGCAGCCGGCGCCAGAAGGCCGCCCACCAGCGGCTCATTGCCGCCCCCCAGGAGCCGAGTCCGCGCAGCAAGCGGCCCGTCCGCGATCCGCGCTGCAGAACGCCACGCAGCAGGTAGACCAGAGCGGCCAACACCGCGCCCCAGAAGATCAGGGACTTGAGCAGTCCCCCCCAATTGGCGCCGTGTCCCGGAGCAGGGTGCCGGAGTGGAGGTAGGTGGCGGGGAAGGTGAGCCGGCAGGGCAGTGGGCAACGGCCGGGGTGGAAGCGTGCTCGGCTTCGTTGCCAGCAATGACAGGAGCCAGCGCAGCGGAGCCCCGATTACTGTGAAGATATTCACGATGGCGGTAAACACCGCCTCGCGCACTCCCGCCACCAGGTCCGTCAGACTCACTGAGTAGCTGCTGGGCAGGGCAAAGGCCAGCAGCGCGACCACTAGCACCACCGCCATGGTGTAGCCCATCCAGCGGCGGCTCAGCCCCGCCGCCACGCTCACCCCGCGATCCCTCCATTGCCGCCGCCGTGCTGCGTAGCCGAGATGGGCGAGCAGGATCGCGCCCAGCAGAAAATAGAGCACCACCTGAAGCAGCGGACCGGACCCCGCCGCGCTGTAAATGCCCAGAGTGTGCTGCACGCTTTGCTGCGACAGGCCGGCCAGCACAAAGAGCAGCATCCCGCCAATAAAGTAGCGAGCAGCTAGACGGCGGACCGGGGGCTCCGGGTGAGGGTCGTATACCTCTGGATGATCGAGCAGATACAGGATGCGAGCCACATCGCCGGCCACCATCCAGGTAAGCAGCACCACGATTGCCAGCACCAGCGTCTGGGGACTGAACCGCGGCACGCCCCGCTCGAGTGGTAGATTACCGCCAAAGAACGCGCTAGCAGCAAGCAGCAGAACAAAGAGGAGTGTCAGTTCGCTGAAGCGGAGTGCGCCGTGCCCGCGCTGCTCGCGCGTTCGAGCCGCCACCAGCCGGCACGAGACATAGGCCTCGACCGCCGTCAGCACGCAGAATGGCACTAGATACCAGCCGCTCTCCACCAGGCCTCCGGCATCCAGCAAGGTCACCACCGAGAGGGCTATACATCCAACCATCGCGGCCAGGATGGCGGGACGCAGCACGCCCCACCCGGCACTGTTCGATGCTACTTCCATGCAGCCAGCTCCACATCGGTCCACACCTGGTGTACCGGCACGCCGATCGCCGGCGGCTGGCTGTCTCGACCGCGCATCCAGGCAGGCTGGACCAGGATCAACGCCATGGCATGGCCATGGCGCTTCAGGTAGAGCATGGTCTCGGCCAGCTCATTGTCGATGCAACCAGTAATGGCAACCATGGTCGCTCCCCAGGCCAGGTGCATACTCTCCTCGCGCAGCAGCCCGGCAAAGCCGCCACCGGGGGCCAGATGGATGCGAGCCAGTAGCTCAAGGATGTTGGTCAGGTGGGCGCGCTCGGCGCGCGGAGGCAGGAGAATGCGCCGGCGCTGATTGACCAGGGGATCGGCGGCCTCGGTGGCCAGACCGGCGGGCAAATGCTCCTGAACGATCATGTGGCGGGCCAGGGAGGCGGCTACCACAATGGCCATCTCGGCCGCCTCATCGCGCTGGTGAAGACCGTAGCTCGGTAGAGTCATATCGAGACACAGCAGCGTATCGCGCGCGATGGCCGGCTGATACTGCTTGACCAGCAGTTGACCGGCGCGCGCGCTGGCGGTCCAGTGGACGCGGCGCTGCGAATCGCCCGGCTGGTAGTCGCGCACGCCCATCACCCGGCTGGTATCTTCGAAAAGCGGCGTCCGGGCTGGAAGCACCACCAGTGCCGAACGACTGGGCAACCCCAACTGCTGCAACGGCACCACCCGCGGGTAGACAATGAGCGGGCGCGGCTCCTGCCAGAGCAGAATGCGTTGCTCGACGCCGAGCACGTCGCCTGTTTCACCGCGCAGCGGTCCTACCTGGTAGTAGCCACGCCGGCGGCAGGCCAGCGCATACTCGAAGGTACGCTCTTCACGCCCGGCCAGCGTCACCACCTGCGTTGAGAGGGCCGCGCCCGCCAGGTCCATGGGCACCGACTCGTTGATCTCCAGCCAGGGAACCGGCAGCCGTCCGGTATTGCGCACCACCAGCCGTACCGCGACCTCGTCTCCGGTAAAAGCCCGCTCGGTGAAGTGGCGCGAGACCTGCAATTGCCGGACGACTCGTTGCGTCCAGACGCGCATCACCATGTACAGCCCCAGCAGGAACCACACCGCCGTGAACAACAGATCGACCCGCAAGACCAGAGCCAGAACAAAGAGCAGGAGCAGAAACGGTACAAATCGCTGCATGACCCGACGCCGTTATCCCGGCTCGCCGATGTCCGCCCGTTGGTTCTCCAGCACGATCACCACCGGGTCCCATCCCCGTCGTTGGCTCGCTGAGGATACTATCAGCCGGTATGGCAGCGTCAAGGGTGCCCTCTCCTGTACATCATCCGGAGTGACGTAGCCCCATCCCCGGATAGCAGCGTGATGCTCTCGCTATCCTCGGTCCCCGGGGAGCGGCTGCGTCTCATCCCTATGCTCGACCGGCTTCTCTGCTTTGCGTCCCCGAATGCCGCACGACGTGCGGAAGAAGGGGCTTCAGGTGGGCACTCCGGCAAGCGGTAGCACCACGTAGTAGAGGGCCAGGAAGACAATGATGATGGCTGGGCCTATGAAGTTCTCCATTGCACTCTGAGCATACCCTTTCGGCGGGGAACTGTCTTCGATTGGCATTCGACCCGACCCCGGCCGTCGTCCACTCACCTCGCGGCGTTGACGGTTCCTCGCAAGATCGCGGCAGTCGGCGACCGATCGACGTACCGAGGCCCGATTCCTGTACCGTCCGATCCTATCCGTGGGCCACTGCTACCAGGCCAACGACTCCCAGCACGTACAGGAAGAGAACAATGAGGGAATCAAGCCCGAGTTTCAGGTACTGACGCTGTGGCCGGAAGATCAAACCCCACAGGTAGACCATCGTGAGCAGGATGCCGAGACTCGTCAAGTAGATGTCGGTCTTCTGCGCATGGGGCAGGACCGATTGACCGGACAGTAGAGTTGCCACCAGAAAGAGCACAGGCAGAAAAGCGTTTCCGCCAAAGATGTCGCTAAAGGCCAGCTTGTAGTCACCGAGTTTGAGGGAGCTGAGCCCCGTGGAAAGCTCTGGGAGTGAGGTTGAGGCAGCAAGAATCGTGCTGCCGAAGAGAACACCGCTGAGACCAATGTGGGTGGCGATACCGTTCCCACTCTCTTCGAGCGCCACACCGGCGACGAGGGTGGCCAGGGCCGCGACTGCGAAGACCATACCCGCGTGGAGCGTGCTTGTCCCACGTTCCTTTGCTTGCTGCGCCTTTTTAGACCGTGCCTGCCCTTGGCCCTCCTGTCCACCGGGCGCATCGCCCTGCTCGTGCCACGGCAAGCCATGGCGAGCCTTGTTCAACAACCAGATGCCCACCAACCAAACCACGGCAATCAGAAACGCGCCAGGCCCCACCCGCACGAACACCAGCGACGCGGGCAACTGTGATGCCATGAGCACCACGCCAAGCACCCCGATGACCAGCGCTCCCTCCAGAACCAGCACCAGCGACGCTGCGCGGTAGGTGAGCGGGTGATCTGGGACGCCGAACCCGTCCAGAGCTACTAACACCACCGTCTGGAGCGCGATTCCGCCGAGGATGTTACCGATCGCAATCCCGATATTGTGGCTCAGCGCTGCGCTCACGGTGATGGCGATCTCCGGCAGATTCGTCACGAAAGCGAGCAGGAGAAGGCCGCCGAGCGCTTGACCGAGTCCGAAGCGGTCCGAGAGGATGTCCGTTGTGGAAGAGAGATAGATGCCAGCCACCCACACCAGAGCCGCCGCGCCCAGGAAGATGAGCACCAGCACCGGAAGCGGGAGCGAGCTAAACATGGATTTCTTGGTTCATCAGACGGTGGGAATACGGGGAATCGCGCGAGATGAGGAAGGAAACGTCATAGCGAGACATCCTCGGACTACTTTGCATACCGAGCGTTGGCCTGCTCTTCGGTACAGTCAACAGTGACGGCATGTCCAGGCCCGAGGCGCTGAATTGCGCTGAAGGGTATGGAGAGAACAGTCGCCCCAATACCCAGGACCCCACCGTGATCCACCGTGAAGTAGATATGAGCCTCGGCACTTGATGGGTCGGAGAAGACTTCGTTGACCTTACCTAGCTTTTTGCCCTCGGAGCCGTACACCTCCATGCCCAATTGAACATCGCCCACGCTGATCGTCATGAGTTCCTTCCTACTCCCGTTGTCGCCCTCAGGCACACTCTTCCGCCAGTAGCTCCGAATAGGCCCAACCTCAGAGATTTTGGCCTCCGGAGACATATCATGTTGTGATATATGCATTTTCTGTGCCAGGCTTTCTCCGCCCTTGGCTCTCAGTTCTCGGGGCTCATGCTTTCCCTGTTGGTCAGTCTCAGGCTCAGGATCAATCGAGCAAGTTCGCGAGATGGACCCTGAAGCCCGATACCACGTCGGGCGCGGCGATGGCAGTGTACTCCACGCTGTTACCAGGGGCCTTCGAAGTCGGAGCAAGCACTGTACCGACGGTTGTTCGCGCACCCGAATCGAGAAAGAAGTTCCGGACCATTGGTGGTCATCGGCAGCTACGCACAGACGGCCTCCCAAGTGATCATCTCGGGCGAGTTTGAGGCGCCGTCCGGGTCATTGGGTGTCCTCGGCCCGCCACTCCCCTGTGACACCATTCAGTCGGCTCTGGTCACCGGCAAAGATCCGCTGCTGACGAAGCTGGTGGAAGACGTGAATGCCGAGGCCAACATCATGGTTGCGCTTATCTGCCACGCGGACGGACGCAAGCCGGCGAAGGTGTGCGACCGGCCAGCCATCCGCCAGATCCTCGCCTACATGAAGTAGTTCCGCTAGCGCACGATGCGATGCGCTCGTACTCCATGACGTTGCGCCCACACCTCAGGCACCCGGCAAGGGGAAAGGGTTGTCGTTGGTCAGGTTCGCCTACTGACCGGGCGGGAAGGCCCCAGCCAGCAGCGCGCTGAAAGCAGCGAAGGCATCGCTGCGGCCCGTGAGCATGGTATAGGTTTCGGCCAACGTGGTGCCACCCACCTGGACGATCTGGTTCAACGAGTAGTTCAACTGATGGCGTAGGTAATTGATGAAGAGGGTGGCACACCCGGTGGATATCGGGTTCTGATCGGTGGGGTCGGTCTGTGTGACGAAATCGGGCCGGTTGCTGTTCAACCAGGCGGCCGCGGTGGTGAAGGAGATGCCGGAGCCGGGCGGCGATTGTTCAGCCGGGTAAAGCTCCGCGGCCAGAACCCGCGAAAGCCCTTCGCCGTTACTGGCGCCGCAGTCCCAGCCCGCCGCCTGGTTGGCCATGAAGACCTCGTCCGCCTCAGCCACCACCAGACTGCTAACCAGCGCGCCATCGGTCCCGGTGAAGGCGTCACAGTTGAGCACCGTGGCGGCGCAACTCGCATGACTGGCCCCGTTCGAGCCAGGCTGGATGTGCACTTCAAAGGGCAGGCCGGCCGGCGTGATTCCAGCGAAGAAACCCTGCAAACGACATCAAAGTCGTCCTACGGCCAGGGTCGAACGGCCACTCGACGGTGGCCGGTAAATGAGGCAGTGTCGACCGTGCCCCATGCGCGCTACCCTGAATCACCACCATCATCAGAGAGGACACCCATGAACGACGAAAAACTGTTGGCTCGGATCAACGAACTGGTGCAGGAAGAGCACACGCTGCAGGAGCAGGAAGAGGCGGGCGAACTGGCCGACCCCGATCACAGCCGCATGCAGGAGCTGGAAATCGCGCTGGATCAATGCTGGGATCTGTTACGCCGGCGCCGTGCCCGCCGCGCGAACGACCAGGATCCAGATGAGGCCCAGCTACGACCCGAGGAAGTGGTTGAGGGATACATCCAATAGCGCCGCCGGGGAACTGATCTCGGCCACGCCTGCCGAACTCACCTGCTCGTTCTGCGGCAGATCTCATCCGGAAGCAGCACGGCTCGTTACCGGGCCTGCCGATGTAGCGATCTGCAGCGACTGTATACGGCCTTGTGGCGAGATACTTGCCCATGGAAAAGGCGACTTGCCCGCCGGCTAGAGACGCGAAGGACCTCTACAACCAGGTGGAGGCATGGAGGAACCTTGCTCAGTCGACGTGGTGTGGAATCTCGGTAGCTCCGCCGGGCTCATCGGACACCTCATGTTCCTTGCGAAACGATTTAATCGTCTTGCCGAGCGAGCCCCCAATTTCTGGCAAGCGCTTCGGCCCAAAAACCACCACAGCCAACACGAGCACAATTACCAACTCCGGCCAATGAAGCCCAAACATCATACACCCCTAACTGAACACACTGTCTCTGTCCCTTCAGGATACTCTCTGAGATGGTGGACGCCAGCATCGGCAGCCCCTCTCCTAGCGCCGCACTGGATACGGCCCATACACCTGCTGTTCTTGCCGGCTGACCGCCTGCACAAAGAAGGCCCTCACTGCCGGCAGATGACAGCGATACTGATAGCTTCGACCAGTGTGCCAGGGAAGAAGCCGTCCATTCGCTCGCTGCAGAGTCCCCTGCCGGCGGACCAGCAGGTTGTAGCCGAGGACCCGCTGATCTGCTGCCGCCTGCCAACGGAAGGTGACGATGCCACCGCGAGCGGTCGCTGAGGCGCGGCGGAGCAAAGATGTGGTAGGGCCTCCCGTGATCATGGTGGTATATGCCTGGCTCTTGTCGTAGACATCGAACAGTTGGCCGGCTGGATACTGGTTGCTTCCATTGGGGTCGCGCGTGCTGCAGTTGAAGGGACCTGCCGGGCCGGGCTGACCCACAGTATGCGCTGTCACACTGTACAGCGAGGCGCCGAGAGGTGGGTTGCCGACATCGGCCAGCGGTACCGAGAGATCGATGGTGTTGCCGGTGATCTTCGAGACAATGGCATTCTGCCCTGGATAGGTGAGGAACTTGGGATGGGTGCTGGCCGTGCTACACGTATTGCCGTCGTAAGCCGTGGTAGCGCCAGTGGCTCGATTAACCTCCAGGTAGGCGTAATAGACATTGCCAGTGGAGTCGTACTCTGCCTGGGTGTGCCCCGGCACGTGGTAATTCCAGGTGGTCAGGTAATCCAGGAATTGGTCGTTGGCATTGATATCGGTATCTGCCGGTCCAGGCAGCGACGAGAGGTCCTGTACCGACATGCGGACGTCGAGTTGCGAGGAACTCGAGGAGGCGCGGGCCACCGATGAGCCGGTGATGTCCAGCTTGGGCACAGCATTACCGATCGTGCCGTTCGCCTCGTAACGCGCATCGCCCGTGGGATCAGCAACGCAAGGCGTTACCCCAACAGCGGTACAGGTGACCAGCGCAGGACCGGTACTGACCGTACCACCGAAGAGACTGGGACCACCAACCTGCCGCACTTCGTCGGTGAGCCCCGCCTGATTACTATAGTTGCTGCCATTGTTCGACGTGTCATTGAAGATAATGTCAGCGCCGCCCTCTTTGTTCACGTCCACCTGGAAAAAGTCCCCCAGGCTGCGGTCGCCGCCAGCAGTACAGCCCAGGCCCATAGTGCAGATGCCACCATTGTGGTTCGGATGCTGCGACACCGGTACCGGCGCACTGAAGGTGGCATTGGAGCCGTTCGCGTTCAGGGCTTGCGAGAGATACGGATACCAGTCGGTGGTCTGGCTGCCGGAATCGTAACTACCCAGGGAAGCGGCCTTTTTAGTGCCGTACCAGACCACGTCGATGGCGCCGGCGTTGCCCGCCACGATCCACGGGAAAAGGTTTACATCGGTGTTGCCACCGGCATCCACCTGCTGCTCGCCGGTCCAGGTGGTACCTTCGTCACTTGAGTAGGCATAGTAAATGTGGCTCGACCCAATGACGTTGCCAGCCCCATCCACCGATGCTTGCGACCAGACAGCGTACAGCCCGCCACTCTTGTCGATGGCCAGCACGGCGAAGTCCTGGCCGGTGGTGCAATCGGTTGCGCAGGTTGTCCCGGGGGTCGGTTGAAAGACGGTTGAACGCGTCCAGGTAACGCCACCGTCGGTCGAGCGATTCACCACCACCGTGTCAGCGGCTATGTGGGAGGAGGGGTTCGGCAGCGCATATCCGGTGTGGATGGCAAAGATATGGCCGTTGACCTGATTCACCTGCAAGTTCCCGGCGGTGCCGTCGTTGCAATCGACGATCACTGGCGGCATATAGACCAGTCCGGTCAGCGGCGCGGGGGATCGCTGGACCGCAAAGGCATTGCCGTTCGCGGTCGCCGTCTGGTCGGGTGTCTGGCACCGTGCGTCAGCGACCAAATCATAGTCAAGATACACCACACCGTTCGCATCACTGGGCTTGTGATAGGCGCCCAGCCACTGGCGGTCGACGACGCTGGCGATGGTCGAGACGGAGTTGCAGATCCAGCTCTGGCCGCCATTGGTCGAAACACCGGGCGAGAAGTTGGTAAGGGCTTGCATGTCGACCCAATCGAGCATATCAGTCGCCTGCGTGGTACCGGGGGAGACGATCAGATCGGTATCACCCCCGCCCACGCAGATGTCCGGCCGGCCCGCCGGAGTATTGCTTGGTACCAGCTTGAAACTGTTGCCCTGATCCTCGGAGCGAAAAAGGAAGCTATTGGAGGTGCTGACTCCCCACGGCTCAGTGCCATACGGATTGTCCTGGCCGCAATTATTCAAGCTCCAGGTAGCATCGGGACCACAGACCCGGACCCCCGGCTCAGTGCCGGCGCGCTGGTCTTCCACCACGGTGGTCGGGCCAAAGAGCGGTATTCCGGTGGCCGCGGTGGCGCTTCGCCTACTGCCGGCCGCCGGCAGCAGCACCAGCGTGGCCAGCATGCTCAGTACCGCGACCGCTCGAAGACCATCCCATCCTCTCCAATGCACCATAGTGTGTCTCTCCCCTCTTCCCAGCGACGCATCTGGCCCGGATCATTCATCCGACACTTGTGTCCGTAGAGTTCCATCCAAAACCGTTTCTACGATCTCATCATAGCGAAACTGTAATGCCTGGCATGGTCCTTGCATTCAGAACGGAGGTTCTAGCAGGAGGCCGAGCGTCAGGTGGCTCCTGCTCTACGTTGCCGGCGCTGCTTGTAGCGGGGGAGAAACAGTACAGTGGACGCGACGTATATCCTGCCGATTTGGCGCGAGCGCCCAGAGGATCTCGGCACGCTGCCGGGATATGTGCGCTGGCTGGCGCGCTATGTTCAGGTACTGGTGGTGGACGGCTCACCTACTGATGTTTTTGCCCACCACGCCACCTTGTGGGGGTCACATGTGACCCATGTGCCACCCGACCCGGACCGTATCACGCCCAATGGCAAGGTCGGGAATGTGCTTACCGGTGTGCGCCATGCCGGCCATGAATATCTGATTGTGGCCGACGACGACATTCGCTACGATCTGCCGGCCCTGCGTCGCGTGGTAGAGGAGCTACACCGAGCGCATGTAGTGCGACCACAGAACTACTTTCAGCCGCTGCCCTGGCACGCCCGGTGGGACACGGCACGGTCGCTGCTGAATCGCCTCTGGGGCGGCGATTGGCCGGGCACTCTGGGCGTGAGGCGGTCGATCCTGCAAGCCACCGGAGGGTACGACGGCGCCGTTCTATTTGAGAACTACGAGTTGGTGCAGACGGTCCTGGCAGCCGGCGGCCAGGAAGCCACGCCACTCGACCTGTATGTACGCCGCCTCCCACCCAATGCCCATCACTTCTGGTCGCAGCGCGTGCGTCAGGCGTACGACGAATTATGCCGTCCTATGCGCTGCGTGCTGTCCCTGCTCCTGCTGCCGTTGCTGCTGACCCTGGCGATGCAAAAACAATGGCGGCTGGTAGCGGGTGGTTATGGTGCGATCACCCTCGCCGCCGAGGGAGGAAGACGGCGGGCCGGTGGGGCGGCCATCTTTCCTGCCTCCGCTTCCCTGCTCGCTCCCGCCTGGCTCATGGAGCGCGCCATCTGCATCTGGCTGGCCCTCGCGTGTCGAGTTATGCTGCACGGCGTTCGCTACGGCAACAGCCGTCTTTCCCAGGCGGCTACCTCGCGCCGGGTCCTGCGACAGCGGTTCTCATCTCCTCTGGCCGCCGCTTCCGTCCATTCCGCACCTATTCCTATATACATCGCGTAGTTGCGCCTCTCCATCAATTCTCGTGAAAGGTTGGCTATGAAATCTGCAATCGCTCTTGACGGGGAGGAGCGCCTATTCCCAACGGACACGGCGGTCTCGGACCAACAGCCCGATGATCCTGCTCTGATGTCGCGCATCCGGGACTGCTTTCAATCGTTCGTGCTGGGCGAAGAGTTCTCCTGCGTGGGCGCCAAAGCCGCCATACGCCGAGGCCACTTCCAGCACGGCGTCTACGGGGAACTGGCGTCGCTAGAGGCCACCAACGGGTTGAGCCGTGACCTGTTCAGCTTCGTCCGCCGTCAGCCAACTCTCGGTGGCCCCTTCTCGACGTTTGTGGCGAGCTTCAACGGTCCGTACCTGCCGAATGAGATTGAATTCGAGCGCCTGCTCTGGAAGCAACTCGCCTGCCTGCATGAGCGAGATCGCAAGTTCCACCGCTGGGATCCCGTAGTTAGCGCCGATACGGAGGATGCCAATTTCTCGTTTTCTGTTGCCGGCCGGGGCTTCTTCGTGGTTGGCCTGCATCCCTCCAGTTCGCGCTGGACCCGTCGATTCCCCTGGCCGACCCTGGTCTTCAACGCGCATTACCAGTTCGAGCAACTGCGCGCGGAAGGCAAGTACCAGCGCATGCAAGAGGTGATTCGTGCGCGTGAGCTGGCCATCCAGGGCACGATCAATCCCATGTTGGGCGAGTTTGGCCGGCGCTCGGAAGCACGCCAGTACTCGGGCCGGGCGGTCGAGCCAACCTGGGAATGCCCCTTCTCTCCGCGCACCGATGACGGACGCGACGCGTAGCAATGCACTACCACCTGGCTCCGCAGACCGGCGTTGCCTTCACCCTCGAACGCGGTCAGATTGTGCGCATCATCGATTCCCAGGGTGAGCAAGTTTCCGACCTGACGGCATTCAACCGGGTAGATACGCGCGAGTGGCTCTCCTCCGGTCGTAGTCTGGACTACGCCAACACCATCTATCTGACTACTGGCCACACGCTCTACTCCAATCGCAGCAACCCAATGTTCACCATCCTGGAGGATCGCGTCGGCAAGCATGATTTCCTCTATACCCCATGCAGCCCGGAAACCTTTTCCATCTTGTACGGTCACCAGGGCGAGCATCCCAGTTGCTTCGACAACCTGACAGAGAGCCTCGCCCCCTATGGCATCACGCCGGATGCAATCCCCACCACCTTCAATATCTTCATGAACGTCGACGTGCTACCCAACGGCGAGCTGAAGCTCGGCCCGCCGGCCTCCAGGGCGGGGGACTACCTCGATCTTCGCGCCGAAATGGATGTGATCGTGGGGGTGACGGCCTGCTCTGCCGAGATGAGCAATAACTACAGCTTCAAGCCGATTGATGTGGAAGTTCGAGGATAGGCTGACCTATCGACACCAGACCCAGCAACCTCACCTTCCAGGCACTCTTCGCGCACCCCCCCCAGCTGCGTCGGCCCTCCTCCGATGCAAAGACGCTGTACTGGATGGATGAGCGACTGGGCCCGCAGGGACCAACCGGGCAGCGGGACAAGGTGCTGATCGTTTCGGACCGACACCACCCGGAGGCGGACCGGGTGACGCTGAAGCTGCACCAGCGAGGCGTCCCGGTGTGCCGCCTCTATCCTCAGGAATTGCAGGAGGCGGGCCGGCTGGTAATCCATCTGGGCGGCGAGATGCTCAGCCGTCTCGTGGTGCCGCTCTGGGACTTGCCACTTGATGAGATCAGGTCGGTATGGCTGTGCGACCCACTGGACGCGTACTCCGAGGCGTGGGACGCGCCGCTGCATGGCGCACTCGGCGCTCTCGATCAGGTGTTGTGGGTGAGCAAGACAGGAGCTATGGAGCGCGCGAGCAACACCCTGTGGGTGCTTGAGGCGGCTGTTCGCGCCGGACTGCCGGTGCCACGCACGCTGCTCACCAACGACCCGGCGGCGGCCCAGGAATTCTTTGACGATTGCAGCGGTTCGCTGCTGGTGCGTCCCCTGCGCCGAGGAGAGGATGGCGGCCGTGTCGAAGCGATACACATGGCACATCTGGAGCGGCTGCGTCACGCACCATGTCTCTTCCAGGAGGCGCGGGACGAGAAGTTGACGGTGCGGGTAGTCATTGTGGGACGCGAGGTCTTTGCCGCCGAGCGGCAAGGTGTACCGCGTGAACTGTATGTGCGGCACACCTTGCCGGCCGAACCTCTGAATGCCTGTTTGCGCCTACTCGATCTCTGTGGGCTAGGCGCCGCCACAATTGACCTGCAGGCCGATCCCGTGGATGCCTATCGCTTCCTGAGTCTCGACCCGTACGGAAACTGGCTGGTCCTGCAGGAGCAGGCAGGGTTCCCGATAGCCGATTCGATGGCGGACCTGCTGATCGACGGCGGGTCCCTGCACAACGAATCGGCGTAGCCAAGGAATTAGCGCGAAAACATGAGGCCAGCTACGTCGTGGTTGAGATGGCGAAACGTCAGGTGAAAGCTATCGACCACGCGGGCCTTGGCCTCGTTGCTTGCGCCGTTTCCCGGTATGATCTCAATGTCTCCATTGGAGAGCGGAGCGCCGGTCGGTGAGGCATTGTCGTCGCTCTGATCGGCGGTCCAGCCTCCCCTCACCAGTCCTGTGCTGGCATCCACATTGGTAAACAGCGCGACGTGTCGCGGGTCGACAAAGAACTTTTCGCTCTGGCGGTCAAAGGGCGTCCAACCGGTACCCGGGAACCACACGTTGAGCCAGGTTTGGAGGTCGGTCGATGTCCCCTGCGCCCAGTCCAGCGTTGCTTTGCCATGGCTGGGCCCCGGCATGCTCAGCGCACCGCCCAACACCCAGCCGAACTGGGTCTGGTCGGGAATACCGAGGCGGCGCAGCAAAGCAGTCGTGGTTATCGGCATAACCACGACAGGCGCCGTATGGTTGGCCAGAATCCACGAGGCCTGGAAGGGGCCATTGGTCCTGGCCGCGAAAGTAACGATTTGGTTACAGAAGGTCGGCGTGAGTATCGGGCGCCGGCGAGCCACTACCAAAAGGCGACGCGCTCCTGTTTTGCATCTGCGCGACGAGATCGCCGGGAACCGCTCCGGATGCGCGCCGGTTGATGGATCGGATCAGCGCTGGGTCAACCTTGAACTCGCGGTTTTCGGTCAGCAGGCCGTTGGTCTCTTGCAAGGTATCGGTCAGTTGCGTGTAGCAGAAGCCGGAGATCGTCCGGCAGTCCAGCACAGCCTCGACCAGCTCGCGATACTTGTCACCATACGATTTGCGGTCCACCACCGTGCCATACCCGTACCAGGTATCATCGGTCTGCGGATGAAAGCTGATGCCGCCAAACTCGGTGAGCATCATTGGGATTCCCTCGCTCTGTCTATTGGATAGGGTGACGAAGCGGTACTGCGGCTGAACCTCGCGCAGTGTTCGGTTGATAGCCTCGGTGGTGCCGTATCGCTCGCGAATGGTGTCTCCCTGGAAAGTGTAATCGTGAATGCCAAAGATGTCGCCCGTAAGATATTCCCAGCCGTCGTTGGCAATGGTCGGCCTGCTGTCGTCGAGGGCTTTGGTGAGGTGGTAGATGGACTGCACAAAGTGCTGCTGTTCGAGATCGCGGAGCAGGTTGGGAACGCCCCAGCTCTCGTTGAGCGGCACCCAGGCGACGATACAGGGGTGACTGGTGTCACGATCGACGACCTCGAGCCACTCGCGAGTCAGGCGCTGCAGCGCGTCTGGCGAGAAGACATAGGCGTTGGCCATCTCGCCCCACACCACCATCCCCAGGCGGTCGCACCAGTAGAGAAATCGCGGATCTTCCACCTTCTGGTGGATGCGCAGGCCATTGAAGCCCAGCTCCTTGGCCAGCTCCACCTCGCGCCGTAGCGCTTCGTTGCTGGGTGCGGCCAGGTGTGTCTGCGGCCAGTAACCCTGTGCCAGCGCCATGCGCAGGTAGTATGGCGTGCCGTTGAGCAAGAACCGTCCGCCCGAGACGCTGACGCTCCGCAGGCCGGCGTAGCTCTGCACCTCGTCGATCGCCTCATCATTTACCATCACACTGATTACCGCTTCAATCAGATTCGGGTGTCCCGGAGACCAGAGAATCTCCCCTTGACTCATCGTCAAGCTGCCGAGGTCGAGGACCAGATCCCGCGTCAACTCCGATCCCTGGACCAGCGCAATATCGTCCACGATGGAGACGCCATGCAGCGATAGCTGCATTCGCACGCGTACCGGCTCCAGGGTCGCTCGTTGCAGGGTTACCCTGAGTGACAGCACTGCGCGGTCAAGGTCGGGAGTCCAGCGTAAGTCCGTGATATGAGTCGTCGCCACGGGCTCCAACCAGATGGGCTGCCAGATGCCTGTGGTCCGGTGGTACCAGATGCTGTGTGGCTGTTCCCTCCAGTCTTGCTTGCCGCGCGGCTGAGCCAGATCCCAGGGGTTATCTTCAGCCCGAATTACCAACACCTGAGGTCCGTCAGTCCGCAGCGCCCGTGTGATATCCACCCGAAATGGTGTGTTCCCGCCCTGGTGTGAGGCCAGCAACTGGCCATTGACCCACACCATCGCCGCGTAGTCGATCGCCCCGCAGTGCAAGATCAGCCGTTTACCGCTGTCCTCCCGCGCTCTATCAAAGGTGCGACGATACCATACCACGGGATGAAAGGAGGTATCACCGATACCGCTGGCAGGTGATTCGGGTGGGAAAGGAACCTGTATGGTGTGCGTGTACACATCGTCGCGCGCCTGCCACTGCTCATCCAGACCGACATCGGTATCATCATAGGCAAAGCTCCACGGGCCACACAGATCGAGCCAGCGCGCCCGCGCCATCTGGGGCTGGGGATGCAGCGGGAACTCACTATCGAACATAGAGATCGCACTCCGTACGCTGAAGTTATGCGTATTGCATGCCGTAGTGTACCTGCTCTCTGGCGCGCCAATTCAGGTGTCTGAGGTGAGCTATTCTCCGTGTACTATTATTGCTCGGAACGTGCTGTTTTTCTCGGGCAATAGCTGGAACAGTCACTATGCCATGGGCTATGCCACGAGTTCGTCCCCGCCGGGTCCCTTTACGCCGTACTCAGGCAATCCGATTTTGCAGGGGAATGCGCACGCGCACGGTCCTGGCGGTGGCTCCGTGGTAGAGGGAACGGACAACGATCTCTGGATGGTGTACCACGCCTGGCCCGGCCGTGAAGGGTACGACCACGGCGGTATCCGGAACATGCGGATAGACCCGCTGGTGTGGGATGGGTCGAAGGTGTCGATCACGGTCACGGCGCGCTGAACGGGACTGGCGTTCCGTCCAGCCATCGCGTTCCCGTACCCTGAAGAAAAGGGGAATGCCGTGCGAGAGGTCGAACAACGCGCCCTGGCCGCCTACCGGAAACGCTTCGACCGCGACCCAGAGGTGCTCACCAGCGCCCCCGGTCGCGTCAATCTGATTGGCGAGCATACCGACTACAATGGAGGCTTCGTGCTGCCCTGCGCGATAGATCGACGGGTGGCGGTGGCGCTGGGACGTGGCGACGGTGGGCTGTACTCGGCGGACTTCGATGAGCGACATCCGCTGACAGCGGAACGTACCGACTCCTGGGCCGACTACCCTTGCGGGGTCGTGTGGTCCCTGCGAGATGCTGGATATCAGCTTCCCGGCATGCTTCAGGCGGCGATTGCCGGCAATGTCCCGCGTGGCTCCGGGCTCTCCTCCTCGGCGGCCATCGAATCGGCCACTGGCCTGGCTCTGGATGCCCTGGGCGGACTCGGCATCGGCCGGCCAGAGCTGGCTAGGCTCTGTCAGCGTGCGGAGAATGCGTTCGTGGGGGTCAACAGCGGCATCATGGACCAGTATGCCTCGCTGCTCTGTGAGGCCGGCTCGGCGCTCTGCATTGACTGTCGCTCCTTGGAGACGCACAGCGTTCCCCTCCGGCTGGACGAGGCGGGCCTGGCTCTACTGGTATGCGATACACGCGTCGAGCGCGCACTGGGCGTTACCGGCTATAACGAGCGACGAGCCACCTGCGAGCGGGCCGCGGCCGAGCTGGGCGTTGCTCAGTTGCGCGACGCCACGGTGACGGATCTCGACCGGTTGGGCGGTGTCGAACTGCGCCGTGCCCGGCACGTGGTCTACGAGAACCTACGAGTTCGGGCCGCGGTCGAAGCGCTGGAAGCGGAAAACTTTGAGGAGTTGGGCGGACTGATGTACGCCTCGCATGCCTCCATGCGCGAGGACTACGAAATCTCGACGCCGGAACTGGATGCCTTTGTGGCCTTCGCTTCCCAGCACTCGGCGGTGGGCGCACGGCTCACGGGGGCAGGCTTCGGGGGCTGTGCTATCGCCCTGATCGCGCCGGATCGCATCGATGCCCTGCAGCGTGACACGATCACGATCTTCGAGCAACAGGGCTTCAAGCGTCCGGAGTTTTACATCTTCAGCGCCGCGGCGGGAGCGGAGGTGGTGGCATTAGCCTAGCGATACCCGATACCTTCCGCCTCCTGCTTCCATCGCCTCTGAATCTCTCCGCCTCGCTGGAACCGTTCCGGCGTTCCGGTGATGACATGATCGACCGCTGGGACGGCAGCCACCTACTGCGCACAGTGCCCACCGCGCATGGCCATGTCGCCTATCGCGCCACCATATCCGGCAGTATCGACGCACCCGCCCTGGATGTTACCGTCGACGATGCGGACATGCGCCAGGCGATAGAGCAGGGAGTCCGGGTCAGCTTCGTGGCCGCTCCGCCAAACTTCTCTTCACTGCTGCAGCACGACTCGGTCCTAGCCAACCTTGATCGTCTCTATCCGGGCCTGCGTCCCGTGCTCACGCTCGATCTCTTTGGCGCGTTGGTGCGGGCCATTAGCGCCCAACAGGTCAACCTTCGCTGGGCCGTCACCACCCGTCGCCGGCTCGCCGAAGCCTTTGGTGACGCACACACCGTAGCGGGCGAAACGCTGTATAGCCTGAATGCAGTGCGCCTGGCCACAGTCAGCGTGACGGACATCCGCGCCCTCCAGTTCACCACCCGCAAGGCGGAATATATCATCAGCGCAGCCGAGGCCGTGGCCTCGGGCCGGCTTTCCCTCGCCGAACTCTGTGCCCTGCCGGACGACGAGGTGATTGCTCGTCTCGTGGCATTACGTGGCATCGGCCTGTGGACAGCGGAGTGGTTGCTCTCCCGTGTCCTGGGCCGGCCGCGCGTCGTCGCCGGCGATCTCGCCGTGCGCAAGGCGGTGGGCTTGGCGTATCTGGGTGAAGCGCTGCCCGTGGAGGCGAACGTGCGCCGAGCTACCGCTCACTGGGGCGACTCGGCAGAGGTAGCCCAGATTCTCGTGCTGCACGGGTTGATGGAGGGAATGCTGGAGCCGCCGGCTTCGTAAACATCGCGCGAAGCTCAATCTAGCGTACCGCGGGCGCCTGTTCGCGGGCCTGCTGGTCCAGCAGCGCCCCGGTACGTGCCGTCAGTAGCCACAGGAACAACACCAGCCCGAGATCGAGAGCCACATCCCCTACCGCGATTCCGCGACGATAGAACTGCAACAGTGCCGGTCCAATCGAAAACCAGAGCAGGACGCTGCCCCAGAGCCACCAGCGCCGGTCGGTCACTCGGTCGAAACGCGGCAGACACAGGAGCGCGGCCAGAACCACACCCGCTGCGATGCGTCCGGATGCGAAGTACTCCACATACGACTTATGGTTGAGGAAGACCACAAACAGCAGCACGTTGGCCAGCAGTAACCATACCTCCACATGCCACTCACGGTGACGTAGCGCGCGGAGAGCCACCACCCCACACAGCATCGCCGGCAACACCACCGCGACCAGTTCCTCGACCTGGTCAGCCTTCCAGGGCCAGTAAAAGAAAAGGCCGCCGAAGGGAATCGGGTCCGGATAGAGGCCACCCGTGTGACCGATGGCGCCCAGCCATGCCCAGAGCAGGAGCTTGTACAGTACGACAGGCGCCAGGGACGTGCCGAGCAGGAGGGCCATTTGTCTCCATTGGGAGCGTGGACGCTCTGTCTCGTGGCTGCCAAACCACAGGGAGAGGCCATAGATCAGCGGGAAGATGGCGGTGGTCTCGCGGGTTAACGATGCCAGCGCGAAGGCCAGGCCGGCCCAGAGGAGCCGGCGCCGTCCGACGCCATCGAAGAGCAGCACCCCGAGTGCCACGAACGCATAGGCCAGCGCCTCGGTCAGGTCGCGCTGCAGCGAGACGAAGAGACCGGGATACAGCCCGTACACCAACGCGAACCAGGGCGAGAGAGCCTTTCGGCGCAGCCAGAGAGCCAGCGCCAGCGTTCCGCCGGCCAGGGCCAGCAGATTGATCAGGATGAGTGTGTATGGGATAAGCGCCACCTGCCCCAAGGCCAGCAAACGCGCCGCCATGGGGTACACAATGCGGGTATAACGGTAGTCGGCGCCGGCCGCACCCTTCTCCACGGTGTCCAGGTAGTAGCGCGCATAGATCGGATCGACCGCGATGAAGTAGGAAAACTGGCCGTCGTAGCCACCGCTCGACAGATAGTGATAGTGCGGATCAATCTTGATCGCCGAGCTGACATGGCTCTGTCGCACGAAGGACTTATCCAGAAAGATGAAGTCGTGTACATCGTGGCCCGAGTGCAGTTCATACCCCACCCAGGAACTGGAGAGCAGCAACACCAGCGCCGCCACCACCCAGGGTGCTCGAATTGCCCTGCTCGACCGGCGAGGCGCCGCCGTCCCAGCCGGCGCGGAGCGCGCGTTGCGATGCATCCGCCGCTCGCTAGTGAGCTGCCTCCTCGGCGAGCGCCTGGCGTGATGGCGACGAGGCGCTCGCTTCAGCCCGCGCCAGCCGGATCAGCCAGCCAACCAGGACCAGGACAAGCACCAGCAACGGTAGCAAGGTCGACAGGCCCGCCAGGTTGAACACATCTCGCCAGACGTAGACCCAGTTGGTCTGCACGTGCGCGGCGGCAAAGTTGGGCAGTACCTCGTTAATAATCGGGTTCGGATCGTTGTAGGGGAACAGCCCGGTAAACATGACGATCATGCACTGCATGGCAACTGAGACCGCCGCCAGCACGACAAAGGCCACTCGTCCCAGCCGGTTGCCGAGGATATATGCGATGGGGATGAACATAAAGGGAATCATGGGCGTGAGATGGCGCGAGGCTACGCTGGACCCGCCGGACCACCCGTTAGTGTTCGTGCCGCGCGAGGCATCCATCAGAAAATACAGCACCACCACCGCCACGCACAGCCACCACTCAGCGCGCAGCTCACGGCGCCGCCACATGAAGAAAGCGCCGGCAAAAAACAGGATCAAAATCGGCGATATTAGAAAGATGCCCCGGTACCCACCAAACGTAATCTGCCAGAGCGAATTGAGCGTGGGCGGTTTGAAGGCATAGGAGAACGGGTTTGCCAACCCCAGAAAGCCTCCGTGCACATGACTCTGAAAGGCCCCGGAGTGTACATAGAGGTAGCTCGTGGCGAAGGGCTTGCCAAAGGCACCGACATTGTATCCGACGTTGAGCGCCACCGCCGGCGCCATGCTTACCGCATAGACCAGCCCCATCTTGACTTTGCTGCGCGCCACAGCCAGGACATAGAGTCCGATCAGCGCGGCAATGATAATCGTGGGATACTCGGTGATAATCGCCAGGCCATCGAGGACTCCGGCTCCCCCTGCGAAGAGCACGACGCGAAGCGTATCCGGTCGCTCTCTGACCCCATAGAACACCAGCAAGAACGCCGAGAACAGCAGTACCGCGTCCAACTGATGGCTGAACAGCCAGACCGAGTAGATATAGGCCACGGTGCCCAGCGCAAAGGTACCGGCAAGCAGCAGCGACCAACCGACGTTGCCCGTCAGACGCCACAGGAAGAGCCAGAGCAGCACCGCCAGCGCAGCGGAGGGCAGGATCACCAGAAAATAGTTGATGACGTACCGGATGTTCACCATGTCCTGTCGAATGTAGTAATATCCGGCACGGTGCTTGTAGAGCACGTACCCCTGCGCTTTTTCAGCGGGCAGCACCAGTCGCATCAAGGCATAGATCGGCACCGCCAGAAAGGCCATGCCCGGGGCTTTATCGCTGTAGTAATGGCCGTTTGCATAGGACTGATCACCCAGCCCCTGGTGGTAGTGGTCGATGCGCACGGTGTGGCGATCGACGATAGCGTAGGTCGTGTACAGATGGCTCTCGGCGTTCCAGCTAACGATCGATGGGATGAAGTAGGCGTACATCAGCACGATCAACCAGAAGAACACCAGGCCAATGGACTCCCGCCGGCCGCGGTCGTGGTCGGCAGGCTGGGCCACGGCACGCGCGGCCGGTGAGGAACCGGCGGAGAGTTGTGCGGCTTCGGGGATTGTAGTTTCAGAGGTTGTCATAGTGCAATCGACATAGCCTAGTACATTTGCCTCCTCTCCCCCAGCCCTCCCCCTCCAGGGGGGAGCTTCTACCGGAAACAGTTTCTCTACAGAACTCTCTCTCTATCGGAGATGAGGTATTACAGGAAACCATATCGCGAAGGAACTCCCCCTTTCCCCCGCGAGGGGGAGGGGGTCGGGGGGAGAGGGGACCTACGCCGGATTGTTCACCGCGCCGAAGAACAGCACCGAGCCTGTGATCGAGTCCTGGATCGAGACCAAGAAAGGTCGATCGACCATCATGTGAAACTGCGGCGTCTGAACCGCGGTAGCGCCCACGCCGATCGACGTCACGCCGGCGGCCGTGGTGCCTTTCTCATCGACGTTGAGATACGTCTTGTGGCGAACGCTCGAGATGCGGCAGGGCTGCCGGCAGATTCCCGAAAAGTCCGCATGCGTATCCAGGGCCGGCCCCATGCCCAGTCTCCGGAGTGGCGCGTTCAACTGAAAGTCGTTGGCGAGCGAGAAGCGCGGCAGGGCCAGCGAACCGTACTGCGTCTGGAAGTGTGAGGTCCAGCTATGCCATCGTGCGTCGGTAAGGCGCTGCCCCAGAGACGCCAGGGTCATGCCCTTGCTGGGAAGCAGCACCGTCATGCTGAAGCGAGCGGTGTGATACGGCAGGCTGATGGCCTCGAAGTTGGCGGCGCGGTAATAGGGGAAGTGCCCGGTGTTCTGCATCAGCGGCACAGTCACCTGCGAGCCGTCGCCCCGCGTGAACGGTTGCGGCCGGGTGGCGGCAGCGTTGAACGGCATGGCCCAATCGCCGTGAAAGTAGACAGCATTGATCAGGTACATGAGCATGGTGGGCGGAATCGAGTTCACGATGGCGGTAATCTTGCCATTGGTGGCGCAACTGACCCAGGCGTTGATGGTGGCCGGCGCCGACGGCGAGCGGAAGTCAAGGGAAGAGACTCGGGCGCCATAGAAGCGCCTGGTGTCCCGCAGAAACTGTGGCCGGAACCGGATGCCGGCGCGCGCCCACAATGAATTGGCCACGGTGACCCCTTCACTGCCGGGGCTGGTCTGCCAGGCGGAAAGCAGAGCGGCTGCCCGCTGTCGCACCTGCGCCTGGCTCATGCCCTGCGCGCCCAGCGTCCGCGCCATCGCCTGCCGCGTGCTACCACGAGCACCGTCGTAGGCCATATCCAGCGCCAGCGCCACGCCGGCCGGGGAGAGGAACACATTGCTCTGAGCATGGCCGGCAAAGAGCGCGTCGAAGAGCGAGAACCCAAAAGAGTTATGGACCGCGGCCAGCGCGCCGGATGATCCGGACCCGCGCGGCGTAGCCGGCTCGCAGCCCGAAACGCGAGCACGGTGTGCCTGAGCCGTATGCGCGTGGCTGTTGTTGCCCACCAGACCCGCGACCGCCACCACCAACAGAACGATTACTCTGCGTCGCATGCGTGTACCCTTCCTCCGTCCGTGACGTGTGTCTATCTGTACAACGCGCCAGTGGCCGCTACTGTGACGATACCAGTCGCAGCAATGAGCCACACCTGAGTCTTATCAGGATTCCGTATCAGTCCAATCCGTGGGGAGCAGGTACCACCATCCCTCTTGCCATCCAAACGGTGCGTCGACCAGATCCTCCAGAGCAGCCCCCTGGAGGAGGTGGTCCAGGGCCCACCTGTTGGCGGAATGAGCGATAACCACCACCCTGCTGCCGTCCCACCGGGCAACAAGCTCATCCAAGAAGTCGCGGGTCTGGGCGACCACCTGCCGGTAGCTCTGACCGGCAGGGTACGGCTCGTCGATACGCCGACGCCGCTCATGAGTGAGCTGGGCGACAGGCATCCCGTTGAGGGCGCCGTAGTTGCACTCACGCAACCGAGCGTCCCGGGAGATCGGAATGCCGCTACCGGCAAACGCAATCTCCGCGGTTTCCACGGCCCTCCGGAGGTCCGACACGAACACCGCTGCGAGCTGGTCGTCACGGCGGCGCAGACCCAACTCCTGGGCCTGCCGCCGCCCCTCCTCGGATAGCCGTCCCGGCAGCCAACCGGTGGCAATGCCGGTCTCGTTGTCGGTGGTCGTGGAATGCGTCTCGTAGATGATCTCGACAGTCATGGCGCACCTCAGCTCGTTAATTCATCACGCGCGCTAGCAGGATCGCCAACCACAATAGTCGGATGAGTCGATCTACGTTTTTTCTACCATGGGAAGATCATGAAGCCCAGTCCAGGGATAGTCATAAAGCCAGCCTTCTGACTGGCGTCACGATGCTTTCCTCTGTAGCCGCCATCTCTCTATCTGCCCCACATGCGCTATTGTTACAGCTTTCTGTCGCGCATTGAAGGACCCAAACACTACTCCCCGGCGGCCACCACGCCGCTACGCAATTGCTCCGCTGCGCCCTGCCGGACTTTCGCCGGGCTGGGACGCATCAGGGTGGCGATGGTGGCGCCGATCAGCATGGAGGCGATGGGGATCGCCAGCGACGGCTTCATAGCGTTGAGGAAGCCGTGGTCGAACACCCGCTGGCCGAGCGAACCGAACAAATGGGCCATGCCGGCCGGCAGATTGGCGGGCGGGTGACCACCACCGGTCTGTCCACGACCCACCCGCAGCCCGCTGCTGGCGGCATGACTGAAGCCGGCGACGAAGCCGCCCCTGAACTTGACCGGAAGTTGTGCACCATAGCGCACCGCCTGGCTGTGCAGTTCGGTTCCCAGCCGATTCTGCAGCACCGCGCCCACCACCGCGCTGCCCATCACACCGCCCACCTGCCGAATAGTGTTCAGGAAGCCGGAGGCAGCGCCCGCCTGGGTTGGACCGATATCGCGCATCGCCAGGGTGGTCAGCGGAGCAAAGGTGCAGCCCATGCCCACACCGGCGATCACCAACGGCAGTGTAAAGCTCAGCGCGGTTGAGGAAAGCGAGGAGACCAGTACGATCAGCGTCATGCCGATGGCATAGAGCGTCATGCCGGTGGCCAGGATCCACTTGCCATTCACCTTGTCCGTGAGGCGACCGGCAAACGGCGCCACGAACATCATGGTCAGCGACATCGGCGCCAGGGCGATACCGGCGCGCTCCGCCGAAAAGCCCAACACCGACTGCAGGAAGATGGTCAGCGGCAAAAAGAGGCCCAGCATGGCAAAGGCCACGAAGGTCTGCACCAGATTTGCCAGGGAAAAGTTGCGATCCTTGAACAGGGAGAGGGGTAACAGCGGTTCCTGCTGGCGAGCCTCCCACTTGAGAAAGAGCGCGAGCACCACCACACTGGCCAGGAGGATGGTCGGAATACTGAGCAGCCCCAGGTGCAGCGAGCCGAGATCGAAGGCGGCCAGGTCGGAGATGCGGCCCCAACTGTAGCGCTCGCCCTCAATCAGGCCAAAGACGCCGGCGAAGAGGCCGCTCATGGCCAGCAGCACACCCACCACGTCCAGGTGATGCTTGCGGTGGATGGTCAGTTCGGGCATCAGCAGGTAGGCTAGAATCACCGCGATGATGCCAATCGGTACATTGACGTAAAAAATAGCGCGCCACGAGAAGGTCGTGGTAAGAAAACCGCCCAGGGTAGGCCCGGCCACCGCCGCGATGCCGGCCACGCCGCCCCACACCCCGAAGGCCGCGCCGCGTTTCTCGGGCGGAAACAGGGTGGCGATCAAGGAGAGACTCTGCGGCGTCAGAATAGCGCCGCCCACGCCCTGGATCACCCGGAAGAGGATAAGCTGCTCCGAGTTCTGCGCCAGACCGCAGGCAATCGAAGAAAGGGTGAACACCACCAGGCCGGTTATGAACATCCGCTTGGGACCAAACATATCGCCCAGGCGGCCGGAAACAATAAGCAGAATGGCGTACACCAGAATATAGGCGTTAAGCACCCACAGGATCTGGTCGAGCGAGGCGTGCAGCGCGGTGATGATGCTGGGAATGGCCACATTCACAATCGTCGTGTCGAGCAAGATCATGAAGAAACCAAAGGTCAGAACCACCAACACCACCCATGGATTACTCGGGATACGTGGGGTGCTCAGCGATGATGCGGCGCCGTGCGCCGTGGCTGGACGGGACATCTAGACAACCTCCTTGATGGCATTTCGCGCAATGAGCTCCTCGGCCCAGGCGCGTTCGTGCTTCCAATACTCGAGACGGTGATCCATCACCGTCAGCACGTCCCGCATCCGCTCCTCGGAGAGCGCCTGCTGTCCGTTGGAGAACTCATGATGTTTGCGCGCCAGATGGTCGATTTGTTGCTGGACGTACACCGCGTAATGGCGACAGAGGTGGAGCCGCTCTTCCCCGTTCAACTCCGAGAAAAGGGCCACCTTGTGGCCAAAGATCGCTGCATAGTCGCCGGTATGATGCTCGGTATCGAGCAGCAGTTCGTGCAATCTGGCTCGACCTGCCTCCGTGATCGCATACACCTTGCGCGTCCGTCCATCGCTGTCCGGAGCTGCCTCCTCGGCGCGAATCAGCCCCTCGGCCTCCAGCCGGGAGAGAATCGGATAAAGCGTGCCCCACTGTATTTGGCGAATCGGGCCATCTATATGCCCGATGATCTTGGCGATCATATAGCCATGCATCGGCTGGGTGGAGAGCCGGCCAAGTATCAAGAGTTCATACATAGCTTCAGTATATAGAATCTATACAGAGATGGCAAGTTTTGTGGTGGTGGCGTGACTGGCGCAAACTCTCCAGATGTGGCACAATACTGGTCTAGCCCACCTCAAACATCCGTTCTACTATCAGGTCGGAGGGGCTATCCATGAACTCTGCATCATCCGTCTCGGCGCGGGTGCGCGTTCCTGTCGCGCTGCTGATGCGCACCGGCAATCGCCGCTGGGTCGAGGCCGGCGGTGGCACCATCCGCGAGATCATTGACTCACTCGAGCGGGACTACCCTGGGCTGCGCTTTCACCTCTGCCATGAGACCGGCGAACTGCGCCCGTATGTCAACCTCTTCCTGGGGGCGGAGAACGTGCGCTACCTCCAGGGGCTGGACACCCGCGTCGCCGCCGGCGCCACCATCCACATCATCCACTCCGTGGCCGGCGGCTAAGTCCGCGTTCTACGCGCCTCCACGCTCACCATCCCCGGCTGAACCGCGAATATCCTCAACTAGAAAGGACACACCCTCATGACCACTGCCTATCCCTCCGGCACCGTTCTCCTCTTCGCCGGCACCAAACGCGGCCTCTTTCTCCTCTCCTCCCGCGACCGCCGAAGCTGGACCGTCGAGGGGCAACTGCTCAAGGGCTCGCGCGTCTTCAACGCGACGCTGGATCAGCGCAACGGCACGCCCCGACTGTTCGCTGCGGACAATGGGGACTTCTTTGGCTGCTTCCTGCGCTACAGCGATGACCTGGGCGAGACCTGGCAGGAGCCCCGCCAGGGCATCCAGTTTCCCGAGGGCAGCGAGCAGAAGCTGAACAACATCTGGCTGGTTCAACCCGGCCGGCCGGACCAGCCGGAGACCGTCTATGTGGGTGTCGACCCCGCCAGCCTCTGGGTCAGCACCGATCGTGGCGAGACCTGGGAACTCAATCCCGGGCTGATGAACCATCCCACCCGAGAGCGCTGGGGGCCCGGCGCCGGCGGTCTCTGCCTGCACTCTATCGTGCCGGACTACTCCAACCCAGACCGCATGTGGGTCGGCATCTCGGCGGTGGGCTGCCTGCGCACCGACGATGGCGGCAAAACCTGGACGCACGCCAACCGGAACACCCGTGCCGACTTCCAGCCCGAGAAATACCCCGAGTATGGCCAGTGTATCCATCGCCTGGCGCAGCATCCCACCCAGCCGGACACCCTCTACCAGCAGAACCACTGCGGCGTGTACCGGAGCCACAACGCCGGCGAGGATTGGATCGATATCCAGGCTGAGTTGCCCTCCCAGTTCGGCTTCCCCATCGCGCTTGATCGGAACCATCCCGAAACGCTCTTCACCATCGTCGAGGATGAGCAAGGTCGCACCAACTTCAGCGGCCAGTTCACCGTTTACCGCACCGAAGACGCCGGTCAGCAGTGGCAGCCGATGACCAACGGATTGCCCGCCGGCGCTGGCGTTCGCCTGGGTGTCCTGCGCCACGGCATGTGTGCTGACGAACTCGACCCCTGCGGCGTCTACGTCGGCACCAACACCGGCCAGCTCTTTGCCAGCGCCGATCGTGGTGAGTCCTGGGACATGATCGCCGATTTTCTACCCCCCGTCTACTCGGTCAACGTGTCCGTGGTCGCCTAGCGCGCCGTCCGCCAGACCTGGGCCACGATGACGCAACCAGTGCGCCGGTCCGCTGCTGCTGGGCTGCTGGCATCAGCACCTGCAGTTCCCGCTGGCGCCTGGTTCCATTCCCTCCCGCGCCGTCCGAACCCGCTGCGCCAGCGCCTGGGCAGCCTCCAGCTCCGTCATCCGGTAGCCGGCGGGCACCTCGTCGACTGTCGCGCGCTCCGCCAGGTCAACCATCTCCGCGCCTCTTCCCTGTGGCGCTGCAAGCCGCGCTCATCTCCTTACTCACGCTCCCACTCCTCGTCTTCTCGCTGCTCCAGCACTTGTTGTAAGCGCGGTAAGAGCGGTGGCAAATCGTGTTGCGCCGTGTGCCACACCACCGCCAGGTCCACTTTGTCGTACCCATGGATAATTCGGTCCCGCGTCCGCGCCATGTCGCTCCATGGGATGTGCGGGTCGAGGGCGCGAATCTCCGATGGGAGCCGCTTGGCCGCTTCACCAATAATCTGTAGCTGGCGCACGGTGGCGTGGCTGATAGGCTCGTCCAAGGTGAACTGTTCGGAAGGCATATCGCCGAGAAATCGTTGGGCACGTTCGATCGCCTCGGAGATGTGGGCAAGGTAGATGGAGTAGGCTTGATTCGGCCTCATACCATTACCGCCTCGCGCAGGATGTAACGCAGGATGCGAGGCCCAAGCTCGGAACGCAGCACCAGGTCCAGCGGTACCCCTAACCGCTCCTTCAGATCATCCTCCACTTCTACCAGATCGAACAGCGTCGGCGTTCGGCTGAAGGTCGCCAGCAGGTCCAGATCGCTGTCCGGGCGCTGCTCGTTGCGGACGTAGGAGCCGAACAGGGCTACGCTCTCCAGGCCGTAGCGGACACGCAGTTCGGGGAGCTGGGCGCGCAGGCGTTGTACCAGGCGGGTCACTTCCCACTCGGGCGGCAGCGTATCGACCGTCCCAAGCGCCGGCTCAGCCACGGCGGAAGCCTCCCAGCCCCAGCCCCATCAGCACCCGCTCCAGCTCCTCATCGGCTGCCGCCCGCTCCTCCTCCGCCTCGCGCAGCAGCACCATGGCTTCCTCCAGAGGCAGCACGTCTTCCTTCTCGCCGGTGGAGACGTAGCGGCTGGGCGAGAGGTTGTAGTCGTTGCGGGCCGCCTCGGCGGTGGTGATGACCGCCGCCAGGCTCTCCACCGATTCCCAGTTCTGGTAGAGCTGGGCGATGCGGGCGATGTGCTCCTCCTGGAGGTAGTTCTTGGGGCGGCCCTTGGCAAAGAGCTTGGAGGCGTTGATCAACATGATCACGCCGGGGTGTTGCTTGGCGCGGTTGACGACCATCACGATGCCCGGCGCGGAGGTGTTGTAAAACAGGTTCTCGGGCAGCAGGACCACCGCCTCGATCAGGTCGCCGGGGTGCGTCAGGTCCCCGTCTATGAACAGCCGGCGGATGTCGCGCTCGCGGTTGCTACCGGCGTTGCCGCTGCCCCGGCTCACCGCCCCGGTGTCCAGCACCACCGCCATGCGTCCCCGGTCGCCCAGGGAGGCGACCATGTGCTGCACCCAGCCCCAGTCGGCGGAACTGGAGGGTGGCGGGCCGAACTCGAACCGCCCGTAGGAATCGTGCTGATAGGTGCTCTGGGCAAAATCCTGGTTCCACATGGGATTGGCCGTGACCAGGTCGAAGCGTCGCAGCCGGTTGTGTTCGCTGAAGGCTGGCCGGCGCATGGTGTCGCCCAGGGCGATCTCGGCGTCCATGTCGTGCAGAAAGGCGTTCATGCGAGCGATGGCGAAAGTAGAGGGGTTGATCTCCTGGCCAAAGAGCCGCAGCCCGGCTACCTCGGCGGGCAGCTCGCGGTGGCCGTCCTGCCCCTCACCGTGAGTCTCCAGCAGACGCAAATAGCACTTGATGAGCAGACCACCGGAACCCGCGGTGGGGTCGTAGACGGTCATGCCGGGCTGGGGATCGAGGATCCGCGCCATGACCGAGGCGACCTCGGGCGGGGTGTAGAACTCCCCGGCGCTCTGCCCCTGTCCCTCGGCGAACTTGCGCAGCAGGTACTCGTAGGCGCGACCCAGAATATCCGGCTCCACGTCGCGCAACCCGAGACGGTGGCGGGAGAGCACGCCCACCAGCGCGGCCAGCCGCGCGTCGTCCACGGTGCGCTGGCCGGAGGTGGTGGCGTTGAAGTCGACCATGTCGATCACGCCCTGCAGCCGCGCGTTCTCCCGTGCCACGGCCCGCACGGCGTCGGTCAGGTATTCGCCCAGGCCGGAGGTGCGGCGGGCGATTTCGGGCCAGAGCGCGGCGGGCGGCACATAGAAGCGGACCAGCGCGTGGTCGGCGGCCACCAGCACGGCCGCCATCTCGGGGTCACCAAACTCGGCGCCCAGGCGGTCCAGTTCATCCTCGAAGACGTCGGAGAGCCGCTTCAGCGAGACCAGCGGCAGGATATAGTCCTTGAACTTGGGGGCGTCCAGCGGGCCGCGAATCTGGCAGGCGGCGTCCCAGAGCCAGGTCTCAAGGGTGGAGATGTCCAGCATGTCTGCCCCGTCTCGCCAATGATGTGCCTGCCAGCCTGCCGGCCCGGATGCGGCGCTGCACTCGGCCCCATGATACGCCGTGTGATGAGTTAGGGTGGCGTGGACGAATTTGAGCAACGTCGTGAACCGTTGTGGGATGGAGGCGTGGTGCCGGCCTGCGGGCCGATCCGCCGGCAAGCGGCGGGCTACACGCCGCTATCGGCGCTGGTCGTGGACACTCCGCCCGTTCACGCTGTCGTGAGTCAGTGCGCGCCGCTACGGCGGTGGCGTGCCGTCGGGAGCTGCACGAGTGACGAACGACCGAGCCTCAACGTCATTGCCGATTCGGTCTCCACTCACGTCGCGGCACGCCAACCAGGTGTCGCTCCGCCTCCCGACCTGGTCTGTGGGGAGAAGCTCGAGGAGCCTACGTCATGTGCTCTTCCCACCGCCCTATGTACAGACACGACCCGCCGCGTAGCGCACCAGCTGGCGGGTGGAGAGGCTGTTGGTCGAGATCACCACCGAAATTGCGCCACGGCGGAACGAAAGCCACCGCTGGCCATCGGCATAGCGGCCGGTCCATACGCGACACCTGCCCGCTGTCGAGCGCGGCCCGGTCTGGTACGGAGCAGGGAGTCCGTGCGCCAGCTTTCGCTCTTGCACCAGAACGTACGGACCGGTCACATAGATGTCGATCTGTCCGTGCCAGCTGGTGAAGACCTGGACCCAGTGGGTGGGATGGCTATAGAGCACGTCAAGGCCCAGAACGTTCTGCAGTATGAGACTGCTGTGCAGGAAGACCGTTCGGGGACCCACATTCCCGTTGACCTGTCCATGAAAACTTGTCGCCAATCTGGCATAGTCGATGGGACCTATGCTGTCCGGCGCCTGGTTCGGTACCCAACCGGAAGGAGTCACGTCCTCCCCACCTTGAAGTGTTGCGCCAGCGCCATAGGCAAGGGCCTGCGCGTGGATTTCAACCACAGGAGCCGGAGGCCGGTACTGCAGCTGGGCGGTGGACGGTCCCCTGCCGTAGCTGATCGAGGTGACCCGGTACTGGACGTGAATGGGAGCGTGAAGGACGTTATACACGTGGTGCAGCCCGTACTCCTGGTACCGCAGGATGAACGGGCGGTCTTGCTCGACCCATACCCTGGCCCAGCCAACCGCCTGTCGGTAATGATGGCATGGACCGGTGGGAGGGATCGTGACCGTCGGTTGATGCGGGCCACCAGATGTCAGGGAGTAGCAGCCACGTGACTCGAATGAGGTTACCTGGAGGGGAGCGAATTGGACCACCTCCACGGCGTGGCCCAGCAGGCTCATGCGATTCACGATGCGAGCATACGGATGGATGCCGGGCTGCGATCGATATTTCCGGAGTTGCGCCAGGTAGCCACTGATCGACCGTGCCGGATCGGGCTGCTGCAGGTTGACGTAGGTGGCCCCACTTTGCAGATACGCGAGGAGCGTGCGAGGCGATATCGACCACATCGGCCGCCGCTGCCATACACTGCCGTGTAGGACGCGTGCTTTTCCCGTCCTGGAGTCGTAGGTGGTCAGCGTGGCGCCGTTGACCACAACCGTTATCGTACCCCGCTCCAGGACCGGATCGAGCACGTGGAGATCGACCCTGAAGTGGGTGGCATCTCGCACCGACCAGTGCGCGACGACCCGGTGCTGTCCTTCGTACTTTGCCACGTCGGGCGGAAGCAAGGACCACGGGATCTGCCGAAACGTGATCACAGAGCTGCCGGTGTAGGGATAGAGGCTACTGGAGCCCTGGGCAACCCGTTGCAGAATGCCATACGCGTCGGCGCGCGGAGTGCTACGCCGGCTGGTGGCGACGGCGATGCTCAGCACCACGACCAATGCGGCCAGCAGGCCGGTCGCAGTCCGCCACTGCACAGCGGTGGTGCGCCAGGTGCGACGAGGGACCGTGGCGGGAAGACGGCCCATCACGCCATCCCGTACCCGTTGTGGCGCTTTCTCTCGGCCCAGGGAACTGAGCAGGGTTCGATTCGATGCGATCATTTCGGCTTCCTTCCGGCACTCGGCGCATCCGCGCAGGTGATCGTTCAGTGTTGCTTGCTCTGCCTCCCCCAGGTTGTCTGGAAAAAGCAGCATGGTTTGATAGCGCTGGTGGCGACTCATGGCTCGTCCTGGTACACGGCGCGAAAGCGCTGGTGTGCCCGCAAGAGGCGCATCCGCATGGTACCGGCGCGAATGCCGAGCGTCTGTGCAATCTCCCGCGGCTTCAATCCGTCGGTGTGAGCCAGGTACAGGATCTCGCGGTCGGACGGCGTGAGCTGAGCGAGCGCCCGGTGCACCGCGCCTTCCAGCGCACGGTCCGGCGAGGCAGCCATCAGCGCGGTATGCTCGCCCAGCGGGTTGACCGGTTTCCTTCGCCTCTGGCGGAAGTGATCCATCGCTCGGTTGCGGGCTACCTTATAGAGCCACTGCACGGTCACGGGTTTCCCGCCGGCCAGATTTTCATAGGCACGAAGAAACGTATCCTGGGCGCAATCGCGTGAAAGGTCGCGATCGCCAAGAAGCACGAGAAGAAAGTTGTAGAGCGGTTCTTCATAGCTGTCCATGAGCCTCACCAGCCGGTCCCGGAGTGCAGCGTCATCCGCCGGCTCCGCCTCTGTCTCCCACTCGGAGTCATTCACGGTGTTGTGCAGTCTGTCATGCATCCTTCCCTGCCCCATACAAGACATAGATAGAACGCAAACTGCACTCAAACGTCACATTGAAGCGCCGGCGCCGTGCGGGAGTCGAGTTTTCCCCACGAGAAAATGGGGCGCCAGTTAGCGGCGGAGGCGAGTGAGCCCTCGGCCCGCATGCCAGGCCTCGATGACTAGGTGATCGGCGGGATCGCCCAGACGGACGACGACCAGTTCCGTCACGTCGGCGCGGAATAGATGGGAGGAATCCGGCGGCGCTCCATCGCCGTTAATGGCAGCGATGCGCCGCGGGTCGAAGATCTCCTCGACCCGGCCGGCGATCTTGGCATCACCGCTCCAGTTCGGCGGGTCTGCCGAGCCGCTATGGAGCGCGAAGCGGGGATCGCGTCGGAGATCCAGCGCCTTCAGCGACTGCCACATGCTCCCAAACCACAGATCGCCATCGGCGAACTCGATCTCGCTGCCGCTGATGCGCGGCGAGCCGTCCTGCCGCAGCGTCGCCAGGGTCTTGTGCTTGAACGCGTCGAAGAAACTCAGGGCAAGCGCCGTGAGTTCAGGAACTTCGGCTTCGATCTCTCTCCAGCTAGGCATGCTTCACAAAGCCACAGCCTCGCGCAGTACCGACTCCCTGAAACGCTTCAACCCGGCGCTGCCCACCACATCTACCTCGCGGCGAAGGGCGTCGGCCAACGCTCGGCGTAAGTCTTCAAGGAGACCAAAGTAGGCGAAACCCCTAACGCCTGTGACGATGTCCACGACCAGGTCGACATCGCTCCCGGCAGCAGCATCTCCCCGTGCCCCTGAGCCAAACACACGCACGTTCCTCGCATCATGCGCCGCGACAATTCGTAGGACCTCATCTCGGCACGCGCGCAACTGTGCCAACGTCATGCCATCCCGGTCGAAGCGCGGCGCTTCCAGGGCAGAAGAAGACCCGTTCATGGCATTCATTGTCGGCCATGAAGGGCCGTGGTAGCCACCTGGATGAAGCGGGTGGGCACAGCCGGTGCGATCAACCATCAGGGGAGACCGCTGAGATCCAGGTGCTACCTCAGCCGCTCAACCTGCCTGGACATACGGCTCGCCTTTCCGGACAATGGGATAAGAGGTTGGTGATGACAGATATGGCCGCTCGCCAGGGCATGACGGTAGAGCAACTCCGACAACGACGGGAGGATATACTTCGGGTGGCCGCCGCTCATGGCGCCTCCAACCTCCGGGTTTTTGGCTCGGTGGCACGAGCCACGGCTCATTCCGCCAGCGATGTCGATATGCTCGTCGACATTGCCACCGATGCCGATGGCTTCGCGTACTTTGGGGTGCTTGAGGAACTTCGCCATGCACTCGAGAATCTGCTGGGGTGCGCGGTGGATGTCGTCGAGCTACGCGGCCCCTTCTCGCCTCGAGGTCAGCGGATGGCGGATCGCATTCGTCGAGAAGCGGTCACCCTGTGAACGAGGAGCGGGACGCCCGCCACCTTGGCTACATCCTGGAGAGCATTGAGCTCATTCAGTTCTGGTCGGTGTCCGGCCGTGACACGTTCTTGACCGACGACCTCTCGCAGAACGCCATACTGTACCGGCTCGAAACTCTGGCCGACGCAGCCGGCAAACTGCCCAGCGTTCTTAGAGATCGCCACCTCCAGATCCCTTGGCGGGACATCACCGACTTCCGCAATCGGGTCTCGCATGGATACCTCGCGCTCGACCTCGACCTCGTCTGGCGTGTGATCGAGGTTGATCTCCCCGCTCTGAAACAGACCGTTGAGGAGGAGTTACGCCGGCGCTCGTGACGGCAGTCGCAGGTCGAGCAAGTCCGTGCGGCTGACCTGATCAAGAGAGAGGTAGGTGACCTTCGACGTAGCGTTCTCAAAGAGATGCCTGCCACAACGACAGCGGTCGCTATTGTTCACAATATGGGCGTATCATTAGAACAGGCGTGCAAGACAAAGCCGTGCGACACGGGGCGACCATCCTCGTGTCACAGGGTATGCTCAGGGCAGGGAGCATCGTATAGATCCAGTCGGGCTATACGTCGTCGAGAAGCTGCTCGATACCATCGTCTCTCCTGCACTCACCACAATTTGCGAAAAGATTCTCGGGCCAAAGATTGAGGCTGAAGAGGATCTGCGCCATTTACCTCATTTCGTAGAACTCTGAGCGGGGATAGAGCAGCATGGTGTCCCGTTCGGGGCACAAGTTGGTACATGCCCGGGGTGGCGCTCTCGCGCAGCCCTTCCGATGACTACGGTCGAGGGGTTGGGGGAGAGGGGGCCGGTCAGTGGGGTCATGTCCTTCCACGCTGTCCGCCCATGAACCCATAATGGGGTGGAAAGGTAGGTGGGAATTGGAGCGGGTGACAGGCAGTGACAACCGTCCGATCGTGATTGTTGGGGCGGGGTTGGCAGGATTGGTGTGTGCGCGGCAGCTGATTCGGGCCGGACGACGCGTGGTGGTAATGGAGCGGGAGGAGAGGGCGGGGGGACGCGTCAGGACAGCTCTCTCGCCCGCGGGATATCGGTTGGATCGCGGCTTTCAGGTGATCTTTGCCGCGTATCCGGCCCTGCGGAGACAGGTCTCGCTGGCTTCGCTGGCTCCCCGCTACTTCTCCTCCAGTACCCTGGTGGTGCGGGATGGACAGATGGTCACGGCGGGGCACCCGCTCTACGATCCACAGTCTCTACCCGCGACGCTGCGCAGCGGGTTGATCCGGCCCAGAGATGTCTTCGCTGTCAGCGCGCTCCTGTGGCAGGCGCGCTCCTTCGGGGACGGGCCACTTCCGGACAGCGAGCTATCGACCCGCGAGGTTCTAACCAAAGCAGGCGCGTCAGAGGCGCTTATACAAGGAATCCTCGTTCCTTTCTATGGCGGCGTCTCGTTCGACCGGTCGCTGTCCTCCGACGCATCATTCTTCGGGCTGGTCCTTCGCTCGCTGGCTGTGGGACGATCGTTCCTTCCAGCCCTGGGAATGCAACAGCTCCCCGAAACACTCGCGCACGATCTTCCGGCCGATGCCCTTCGACTCGGGACACCGGTGGAGCGTCTTCTGGTGGATGGCGGGGAGGTACGCGGCGTGATGACTGTCGGCCGCCCGGTCGAAGCACGGGCGGTGGTGGTCGCCACCGAGGCGCCGGCGGCGGCACAGCTGACAGGCAGCGAGACGCCGCGGGGGCGCCGCAGCGGGACCACCGTCTACTTCGCGGGCGATCGTCCGCTCTACGACGGCAAGAGGACCGTGGTCCACGCGGGGGAGAGCCTGGTCAACGAGGTGGTGCAGCTGACGAACGTGGCGCCGGAGTACGCGCCGCCGGGACGTCACCTGCTCTGCGCCAACGTGCTTCATGAGATGGACGGAAGCGATGAGGAGATCGCGCGGCGCGTGGAGGACGACCTGCGGAACTGGTTCCCGCCGGCGCGAAGCGCGCGGTTTGAGCCGGTGGGCGTGGTTCGGGTGCCCTACGCGCAGTTCGACCAGCCTCCGGGAGTCTTTGGCCGCCTACCCGCAGCAGAGACCGGCACGCGCGGCCTGTACCTGGCGGGGGAATACCTCCACTCCAGCAGCATCCAGGGCGCCATGCGAGGCGGAGAGCTGGCCGCCGCGGCGGTGCTGCGGTCGACCTGATCGTACGGAGCCCGCCGGCCGAAACCACGCGGACTCGCCATCATGGGATGGCGGTACTCAACAGGCCGTCAATACTCTTCTGGTGCTCCATGTCTCGTACCCAGGCGATGACGTCGGCGCTTTTGCGCTCACCGATGACCGGAGTGGTCAGCCCCAGGAATTTGTTGTCGAGCGCCTCATCGTCCAACGGATTGAACAGGCTTCCGCGCGCGTGCATCACGTGATGCTCCACGACGCGACCATCGGAGAGGCGCGCTTCGATAACGCACTCGTCTTCTCGTATACTCTTGTCCAGGGTGAGGTCAACCCGGTCTCGTAGGTCGATAACCAGTGGATCGCGAACTCTGGCATCACTGAATTGTGCTTGACCTACCTGACCATCGATCAGGCCCACGGCTGCACAATGAAATACGCTAAATTTTCCCTCTAACCCTGTCTGTGGACGCCGCTTGCCGGTTAGCTCTTGCACCAGGGGATGAACGCGCGCCCGAATGCTCTCTACCTGCTCGTGCGTCACTCCTTGCTCGCGCAACTCGAGGACGCCGTCGATGGCCGGATGGATGACGATGCCACAGGGATATGGCTTGTATGAATTCTGTAAGAGCTCCCACCTGGCGCCGAGATCGCTCACCACCTCCGTGGCATCAAACTTTGTTGACAGTACATGCCCAAATGCCCGGCGCCCTTCAATACCCTGATCGGCGCTGGTGAAGCCCCAATCGGAGAGGAGCGCGGAGCGAAGCCCGTCCATCGCGGCCTTTCCCGGATGGAAAGGTTTGGCCATGGTTCCGAACATCTCTCGCAAGCCGGCAGCCTGAGTGGCCGCCAGCCCGATCGACTGTATCGTGGTTTGTTTACTCTGGCCGAGAAGCCTGGATGCTGCTATCGCGGCGCCGAATACGCCGGTAGTGGCCGTGATGTGCCAGCCGACATCGTAGTGCTCTGGATACACGGAGTTGCCGATGCGCATCTCAATTTCAGCGCCGAGAACGAAGGCGGCAAGCCAGTCCTTCGGGGCGCCACCTTTCCATTCCGCCAGGGCAAATACGACCGGCGCTACGGGGGCGCTGGGGTGAATGACCGTCCGTAGGTGGGTATCGTCAAAGTCGAAGATATGCGACGACATGCCGTTGATGAGGGCCCCGTGGAGCGCATCGACACGCTCCCGGCGCCCAAACACCGTGACCTGCTCCGCACACCCCATCTCCCTGGCGAGGCGAAGCACGATGTCGACCGGCTCTTCATTCGCAGCACCGATCGCAACCCCCAGCCAATTGAGGATGCTGCGTTTGGCCTCCCGGACAACCGGCGAGGGAAGTGATGCGTAGTCGCTTTCGGTGAGGAAGGTCGCCACCTGCGCCGTGGTACCGGCCAAGAGTTCCTGGTTCATAGATCTCCCTTTGCTGGGCCGCTGAGAGGCCGGCATTGACCTGAATCCCCCAACACCGATTCAACAGCGCCATCACTCAGCACGGATGAAGGCAGCCTCAGGGCTCATTCGGTGCCAGGACGCGGTGTAGTTCCTCGACACGTTGCAGCGTTTCGATGTTCCAGATCATGGTGGCTGCCTGCTGCGCCTGGTCTCGGGGTATGGCAAGATCAGCACATTCAAAGAATTTCGCTTCCAATTGCTCTTTGCTCATCGGCTTGTCCGGGTGGCCCGTCGCCGCTATCTCGGTCTTTTCGTACACGCGGCCGTCTCGCAGCCGGATGGTGACTTTCGTTTCCATGTGCTGGAAACCCCGAGCATCGATCTCAGGGTCGACAACGTGGTGACAGCGCTTCATCATGGCCTGCACGTCGGGGCTGCGGACCACCTCGTCCGTGAACTCGGCCACTCCAACTTTTCTTCGTAATATGGCAATGGCAAGAAAGAACGGGAAGGAGAACTTGGCCTCCAGTGCGGTCTGAGGAAGATTGTAGATGAGCGCGTTGGGCATCACGGAGTTGGTGCCGGCAACCGCTTCTTCCACATCCTCGGGACGGATATCATGCTCACGGACCAGCGCCAGTACCGCGTCTTGCCCAGGATGGGAAAGAGAGCCGGAGGGGTACGGTTTGATTGAGATCCCGGGATCCTCGAAGAAAAACGGGTTTCCCAGCCTTCCCAGGATTCTATCCGCCTCGTATCCTCCTGCCGCGGCATGATAAAAGCCGCGCTTTGCCTCGAGAATGGTACGGGCCGCCGTTGGGATGTCTTCATAGCTCAGTCCCAGCGCCCAATCAGTCACGTACTGGGTCAATGAATCTTCGACCGACATCAATGCTCCCCGGTCCAGGTTTCAGCCCATGGGATCTCATCTGCCGGCTGGTCGCGCGGCACGGTTGTTACCTCAAGGAGAGCATCTATCTCAGCGCGACGATAGAGGCGTTGTCGTCTGATGCCCTGACGGTAGCTCGTGACCAGGCCGCGATTGACATATGCGTACAGGGTCGCCGTTTTGACCGCGAGCGCCCGCGCGGCCTCTTCAGCCGTGTAGTACTCGTCGCCGTTGATATCGACCATCGTCTTCTCGATTCACAGGCTGTGGCCAGTCGTTAACGTTCGCTGATCGGGATGTAGTCCTGGTCGCGAAGCCCCACGTACACCTGCCGGGGCCGGGAGATCTTCTGCTCGGGATCGTCCAACATCTCGATCCACTGAGCGACCCAACCGGACGTGCGGGGAATCGCGAAAATGGCCGTAAACATTTCAGCGGGGATGCCCATCGCCTCGTAGATCAGCCCCGAATAGAAGTCCACGTTGGGGTACAACTTGCGGCTGGTGAAGTACTCGTCGTCGAGTGCCCGCTTCTCCAGCTCTACCGCTATGTCGAGAAGTGGGCTCTTGGTCAGGCGCATCGCATCCAGCACCTCATCCACGTGCTTCCGAATAATCAGGGCGCGCGGATCGTAGTTCTTGTACACTCGATGCCCGAAGCCCATCAGTTTCTCCCGCTTGGCCTTCACCGCCTCGAGAAAGTCGGGGATCGCGCTCTGATGTTCGATGTTTCGCAGCATTTTCAGTACGGCTTCGTTGGCCCCGCCATGCAATGGTCCGTAGAGGGCCGCAACCCCGGCAGCAATCGCCGAGTACGGATCGACCCGTGAGGACCCGACACCGCGTACCGCGGCTGTCGAACAGTTTTGCTCGTGATCGGCGTGCAGGATGAACAGCACGTCAAGGGCGCGAGCCAGACGCGGATCAGGCTCTTCCTGACGCTCGCCGACCTTGAACAGCATGGAAAGAAAATTGCCCGCGTAGCCAAGACTGTTATCGGGATAGACATACGGCAGGCCGCGATTATGCCGGTACGCAAAGGCCGCCAGGGTAGGCATTTTGGCAATGAGCCGGACGGCCGCCAGGTGGCGTTCTTGCTCGCTACCCACGTCTTTGGCGCCTGGATAGAAGGTCGAGAGGGCACCCACTGAGGCGAGTAACATACCCATCGGATGCGCGTCGTAGCGAAAGCCCTGCATGAAGTCTTTGAGGTTTTCGTGCACGTAGGTGTGAAGCGTTATCTCTTGCACCCAGGCATCGAGTTGCTCAGTGGTGGGAAGGTTTCCATGGATGAGCAGATAGGCAACCTCGAGATACGTGGACTTTTCGCACAACTGCTCGACGGGGATACCTCGGTGCTGGAGAATGCCTTTCTCTCCGTCGATATAGGTGATCGCGCTGCGGCACTCAGCGGTATTGGTATAGGCCGGATCGTACGACATGAGACCGAACTCGTCGTCCTGCACCTTGATCTGCCGCAGATCTATCGCTCGAACCGTCCCTTCCGTAATCGGAACGTCGTAGCTCTGGCCGGTCCTGCTGTCTGTCAGCGTCAGGCGACCCTCGTCCTGCATCCCAGCTTCGCCCTGTTGCGTATGCCCTTGACCGCTCTCCACAATCACGTGTGCCCCTTTTCTTTCCTCAGACAGTGTTGCCATTGCTGTAGCAAGCAGGATTATGATCGATGTCACTTGAAGTATAATCGACTCACTCGATGGACGAGACGTAGGCTCATATTTGTCTAGCAGTCGAGTATCCGAGTGGCGCCAGGCCGTAAAGTTCAGGTAGCACAGCCGGCAAAGCCGCCAGGTCGGAGGTCTCGACAGAGGGAGATTGGACATGCCGGTGTACTCCGGGGCTGCCCTGGTACCCGCCGCTCGCCGTATTGTTGAGACGGTCCTTGCTGTTCAAGCGGGGGAGAAGGTATGTATCGTCACCGACACGGAACGGCCGGCGGTTATCGCCGAGGCGCTTATGGGAGCAGGAGTGAGCAGCGGCGCTGAAGGCCTTGATGGTCGATCCCAAGTATCTCCTGCTCGATGAACCGACAGCGGGTCTCTCACCTCTGTACATGAACCGCGTCTGGGAGCGGATCCAAGCGGTCCGTGACACGGGAATCGGTGTCCTGGTTATCGAGCAGAACGTCGCTCTCGCGCTTCAACATGCGGACTACGCGTACGTTCTCGTCGATGGTCAGAATGCCGCCTATGACCGAGCCGACCAGCTCATTCATAGGAGCGATATCGAAGGGTTGTTCGTGGGCTAATGGTGGGATGACAGGGAGCGCAGAGGAGGCTCGATTACGCTTCTCCCACCCGTACCGGTGGATTGTTCTTCTGCTTGCTATGCTCATCCAGGCTGGAGTGTCGCTCTTGCAGCAGGCGCCGGCCGCACTTGGTCCGGTGCTCATTCGCGATCTGGGTCTTGCTCGGTCTCAAATCGGTTTGCTCTACGCCTCTACGTTCGGGGGCATGATTGTCGCAACACTTCCCACCGGTATTCTTATCGATCAACGCGGAGAACGTTGGCTAATCGTGTGTGGGACAAGCTTAATGTGCCTGCTCACTCTGCTGGCGAGCACGTCGAGTAGCTTTCTGCTGCTCTTCATTTTGCTCTTCCTGGCGGGCATGGGAGGGGCAAGTTCATCCCCCGGCGGAACAAAAGCGATATCAGCCTGGTTTCCGCGCAACAAGTGGGGAATGGCGCTGGGTATTCGCCAGACAGGAGTCACTATCGGGGGCATGGTGGGTGCGTTGTTCTTACCACCGATCGCACTGCGGTTTGGATGGGTCGCGGGGTTGGATGCCGCGGCCGGCCTTTTCTTGCTCATAGTGATCGGGTTCGGCGTGTTGTACAGAAACGAACAGTTGACATCCAGCGGCCCTCCGCTCCGGCCGGCGATAGGGCCGCTTCTCCGTGACCGTCGCTTGCTGATCCTGGCTCTGTATTCGTTCGTCTTCAACGGCGCGCAGGGTTCGACCGTGTCGTATCTATCCCTCTTCGGCCACCAGGACGTAGGTCTTTCCATACCTGCAGCCGGCGTGCTCCTGGCTATGTTACTGGCCGGGGGAAGCGTGGGGCGGATCGGGTGGGGCATATTGTCAGACCGCGTGGGCGGGCGGGGCACCATTATGGTGGCCATAGGCGTCCTTGCCGTGGTCAGCATAGTCGTGACCGGGTTTGTGCGGCCGTCTACACCGTATGGCGTCGTCCTCGGGCTCGCGTTTCTCCTCGGATTATCCGCTGCCGGCTGGAACGGCCTCTACTTTGCAGCGGTATCAGAGGTGGCAGGCGCCGCGGCGGCGGCCACCGCCCTTGGTCTGGGCTTGATGGTAACCTATCTGGGCCCGTTTGTTGTACCGCCCCTTTTCGGCCTGCTCGCGGATTACACGCATTCATACGAGGCGTCGTGGCTTGCCCTGGGGGCATGGGCGGTCCTGGGTACCGTGCTTGCTCTGATCATTCGCCGAGACGAGAAGACCTGGACCGGTCGGTAATCGAAGTATCGTACGGAATTTTCGCTAGGAGATTGATCAGTGAGTAGTAGGGGCTACCAGGACCTTCGCGGCAAGGTACAGGAATTGTGCCAGCAGTTCCCGGACAGCTATTGGCGCGCGCTCGACCAGGATCGATCGTATCCCGAACAGTTCGTTCAAGCCATGACCCAGGCGAGGTTTCTGAGCGCACTCATTCCTTGCGAGTACGGCGGCCTGGGCCTCGGCATGACGGAAACCTCAGTCATCCTTGAAGAGGTGAACCACTCCGGCGGAAATGCAGGGCCGTCTCACGCTCAGGTCTACACCATGGGGACCTTGTTGCGCCACGGATCGGCGGAGCAGAAAAAGGAATACCTGCCGGCCATCGCGAACGGGGAGCTGCGCCTGCAAGCGTTTGGCATCACCGAGCCCGAAGCCGGTACCGATACCACCAAGCTCCGGACAACCGCGACGCGACGCGGGGACCGATACATCATCAACGGCGAAAAGATCTATATCTCCCGCGTGCTGCACTCCGATCTGATGATGCTCCTGGCGCGCACAACCCCCCTGGAAGAAGTCGCGCGCAAATCCGACGGGCTCTCTGTCTTCCTTATAGATATACGCGACGCCATGGGCCGCGGTCTCACTGTTGACCCGATTGACATTATGATCAACAACCAGACCAATAGGCTTCGCTTCACGGATCTTGAGATTCCATCCAGCAATCTTATCGGCGAGGAAGGGAAAGGGTTTCGGTACATCCTGGATGGAATGAACGCGGAACGGATCCTGATCGCGGCTGAGTGCATCGGCGACGGCCGGTGGTTTATCGAGCGCAGCACGACCCGAGCAAATGAGCGGCAGGTCTTTGGCCGCCCGATTGGTCAGAATCAAGGGGTACAGTTCCCGATCGCGCGTGCTCTGGTAAACGTGGAAGCAGCCGACCTGATGCGCTTCCGGGCCGCTGAGCTTTTCGATGGCGGCGCTGCCTGCGGCGCCGAGGCCAACATGGCGAAGTTGCTCGCCGCGGACGCCTCCTGGGAAGCGGCCAACGTTGCGATGCAAACGTACGGAGGCTATGGCTTTGCGGTAGAGCATGACATCGAACGGAAGTTCCGGGAGACGCGGCTGTATCAGATAGCGCCTATATCCACCAACCTGATTCTGGCCTACGTTGCCGAGCATGTCCTTGGCCTTCCACGGTCGTACTGATGCGTCCCCTGGAAGGCATAACGGTCGTCGCGCTCGAGCAAGCCGCCGCCGCACCCTTCGCAACTCGCCAGCTTGCCGACTTCGGGGCGCGCGTCATCAAAATCGAACGTCCCGGGGTTGGGGACTTTGCCCGAGGCTATGACACCGCAGTCAAGGGAATGTCGAGTTATTTCGTGTGGCTGAATCGCTCAAAAGAGTCACTCACCCTGGATATCAAGCATCCAGAGGCTGAGAAAATACTGCATCGACTGCTCGATGACGCGGATGTCTTTATTCAGAATCTTGCTCCCGGCGCCGTTGATCGGCTGGGGCTCGATGCTGCAACGCTCCATGCGCGCTACCCTCGTCTCATCATTTGCAACCTGTCGGGCTACGGCTCGTCCGGCCCGTATCGTGACAAGAAAGCGTACGATCTTCTCATTCAGTGTGAGACCGGGCTGGTCTCTGTGACGGGCACCCCGGAGACGCCGGCAAAGGCCGGTATCTCAATCGCCGACATTAGCGCGGGCATGTACGCCTACGCCGGAATTCTCACTGCCCTGTACCAACGTGAACGAACCGGAGCAGGATCGGTCCTTGAAATTTCGCTCTTTGAATCGCTTGGCGAATGGATGAGCGTCCCCGGATACTTTGCGGCCTACGGGGGCAAACCTCTGGAGCGCACGGGCGCCAGCCATGCCACTATCGCGCCGTATGGCCCCTTTTCCACCGGCGATGGCCAGCAGGTGAATTTAGGAATACAGAATGAACGCGAGTGGAAGCGATTTTGCGAGATTGTGCTGGCACGCCCGGAGCTGGCCACTGATCCACGGTTCGACTCCAACCCGAGACGAGTGCACAACCGGGTGGCGCTGCACGACGCTATCGATGCAGTGTTTTCGGCCCTCTCCACCGACCAGGTCATCGAGCGCCTGGACCGGGCGCAGATCGCCAATGCTCGCATGAATACTCCTGAGGAATTCTGGAGCCATCCTCAGCTGAAGGCTCGCGAGCGATGGAGGGACATCGATTCTCCCGTCGGACAGCTGGCCGCGCTGCTGCCGCCAATTACGATGGATGAGGTCGAATTCACCATGGCTCCGATTCCCGACGTAGGCGAGCATACCGCCGGCATCCTTCGGGCGCTGGGTTACGATACGCAATTCATCACAACGCTGCGCGAGGAAGGCGCAATTTAGGCTTCGACTCGTCGCTGCTGTTTCCAGATCGGAGAGGATTCATGTCGATCACAGAAATTACTCCTGAGCGCAGTGCTTCGATGGTACCAAGGGAGGAGACAAGTGTGAGGGTGGGCACGACCAGGGAGCTGGCTGAGTACCTGGCCCAGCTGCGATTCCACGATCTTCCCCGTGAGGTCATCGACCGCACGGAGGATCTCTTTCTCGATTGGATTGCATCCGCGCTTGCCGGGAAGAACGCGACGCCTGTTCGAATCTTGCAGCGATTCGCGGAAGCAATGGGGCCAAAGGGGGGGCCAAGCGAAATTCTTCCCTCCCGGGCTACCTCGTCACCTTTCTTCGCGGCGCTGGTGAATGCCGCGTCGTCACATGTCGTGGAACAGGATGACGTTCACAATGAAGCTGTCTTTCACCCGGGGACCGTCGTGTTTCCCGCCGCGCTCGCCGTTGCGCAGGAGTTGGGCTCATCCGGCGCGGAGTTCCTGGTGGCGTCGGTCGCCGGCTACGAAGCCGGCATACGGGTGGGCCGCTATCTTGGTCTGCCACACTACCGGGTGTTTCATACCACGGGCACGGCAGGGACTCTGGCATCTGCTGCCGCCGTTGCCCATGTACTGGGGGCGGACCCGGAGACGATGCTGAACGCTCTGGGATCCGCTGGAACACAGGCTGCCGGTTTGTGGGAGTTCCTGCGGGATGGAGCGGATTCGAAGCAACTTCATACGGCAAAGGCGGCAGCAGATGGATTGCTGGCGGCCTACCTTGCCCGTGACGGCTTTACCGGCGCCAGGCAGATTCTCGAGGGGGAACAGGGAATGGCCGCGGGTATGACCACCAACGCCGACGCCGCGGTCCTGGTGGCTGGACTTGGCGCCGACTGGGGCGTTCTCAGTACCTCCTTCAAATACCACGCGTCATGCCGACACACGCATCCCGCGGCCGACGCGCTGCTGCAACTGATGCAGGATCATCACCTGGACGCCGATCAAATCGTACGAGTGCGCGCTCGCGTCCATCAAGCGGCCCTCGATGTGCTTGGGCCTGTCACCGATCCTCAAACAGTGCATCAGTCCAAGTTCTCCATGGGATTCGTTCTCGCTGTCATCGCTACCTTTGGGTGTGCGGGCGTGAAAGAGTTTACTGACGCAACCCTCCACGATCCCGCGGTACGCGCGTTCCAGCGACGGGTGGAAATGGTGCTGGACCCCGAAGTGAACGCTGCCTATCCGTTGAAATGGATCGGGTATGTCGAAGTGGAAACGACCGACGGGAGGCAGCTCCAGTCTCGCGTCGATGTGCCCAAGGGAGACCCCGAAAACAGCCTGACGAGACCCGAGATCGAGGACAAGGCGAGCCGATTGGCCAGTTTCCGGGATGGCGCCTCACGTGAAGAGATGAAACGAATTATCCAGCGTGTGTGGGATCTGGACCAGCAACCCAACCTTTCCGCGCTCCTGGGCCACGCGTAGGACGGCGTCGCACTTCTCCCTGTTGGTCCCTGGCAATTGACCGGATGAATCTCGCGAGATACTGAGGGTCGCTGCCGTGGTTGGGGGGACGGCAATCTCACACATTTCTTGAATCAGTTCATGGTCGTGGGTACAACCGATTCCGGATGGCTCTCATACCGACGTTATCGGTACTCTGTGGCTAGACCGGTTTGAGGAGTGAGGAATAGGCTTGGATAGGCGTTACATTTCATGTCGCTTGCTGAAGGGACGGTTCGGCTGCCCTGCCGGCTTCCTGACAGTGATGGTGCTGGCGGGCTGTGGGTCGACTGCGACCCGTGCAGGAACGGTATCCCCAGGAGCCAGAGAGGAGGCGAGGACGCCTCTAGCTGCACCGACGATCGCCCCTCCTCGCCAACGAACGTCGACGCCACCCCTATCAGCGGTACTTACCACGTGGCAACTTGAGGCTCCGCTCAGCCGTGCCGTCGTTCTGTCGCAGGGACGCGCCCTTCTCATCGCCGGTGGTCTGGGGACAGGTGGGCAGTCCACCGCCGGCGTGTTCCGTGTCGACCCTACAAATGGCGCCCCCACGTTTCTCGGCTCCCTGCCATACCCCGGGCATGACGCCGCCGGCGCCGTGCTTCACGGTCGCGTCGTGGTGTTCGGTGGTGGAGAGGCTCAAAGCATAGCCTCTGTTCAGTCGCTTGCACCCCGTTCCGGTGCTCAGGTCGCTGGGCGGCTGCCGGCGGCGCGTTCCGATTTGACTGAAATCACTCTGGGAAATCGTGCGTACCTGGTCGGCGGGTACGATGGGATACACCTGGCTCCCGATGTCCTCGAAACGGCAGACGGCAGCCACTTTCGGGTGGTGACCCAGATCCCGGTACCCGTGCGATATGGGGCCGCTGCCGGTCTCCATGGTCGGCTCTTCGTCTTCGGGGGACAAGCCGGTTCCGGTGAAACGTCCGCCATTCAGGAAGTGGATATCGGTGCTCGTCGAGCCAGGATCGTGGGACACCTCCCCGTCCCGCTGTCCCACGCCAGTGCCGTCGTGCTCCAAGGCTACGTATACATTGTGGGAGGCCGCACGAATCAGGTGGCAAGCCGGCAGATCTGGAGCTTTGATCCAGCGTCTCGGCGCGTGAAACCGGCCGGCCTGCTACCCATGGCACTCTCCGATGCCGGCATCGCGACCGTGGGAGCGACGGCGTACCTCATTGGTGGTGAGGGCGCAGCGGGTCCCACCACATCGGTGGTCACGCTGAACGTCGCCGCAGATAGCACTGTGGGCTTCGGAGCAAGCGAATACCCCTTCAATGGAAGGCTGCTGATTGCCGATCGAGGCAACAATCGCTTGCTTCTCGTCGATGCGAGCCGGCATGTGCTCTGGACGTACCCGTCTCCCCACGCCGGTGCACCGCCGGGAGGCTTCTACTACCCGGATGATGCCTTTTTCGCCGACCACGGTAAGACGGTAATTGTGAATGAAGAGGGCAATCAAGTGGTTGTCCGGATTGCCTTTCCGTCTGGCCGGTTGCAATGGTCGTACGGCCATCCCGGCGTGTTCGGCAGCGCCCCTGGCTACCTCCACGAACCGGATGATGCATACCTGCTCAAGAACGGCCAGGTGGTGGTCGCCGACGATCAAAATTGTCGGGTGCTCTTCCTTACCCCCGCCGGCAGGATCACACGGCAGATTGGAACAACCGGGATCTGCTTCCACCAGCCCCCACTGACGCTCGGTTCTCCCAATGGCGATACCCCGCTCGCCAACGGCGACGTGCTGATCTCTGAGATCAACGGGTCGTGGATCTCAGAGTATACCTCGGGAGGTCACCTGGTGTGGACCGCGCATCTCCCCATTGCGTACCCATCTGACCCCCAGCAGATCGGCCCGGACCGGTATCTCGTGGCCGATTATGCCAGCCCAGGCGGCCTTTACGAGTTCTCCCGATCCGGAACAATCCTCTGGAGCTACCAGATTCCCAACGGTCCCGACATGCTCGATCATCCGAGTCTGGCGGAGCGCCTCCCAAATGGACTTATTGCGGTTTCGGACGACTACCGGCACCGGGTGGTGGTGATCAATCCTGTCACTCAAACCATCGTCTGGCAGTATGGGCAAACAAATATTGTCGGAGCGGGAAGCGGCTCACTCAACACCCCTGATGGTTTTGATTTGCTCGCTCCCGGTGACCTTACTCCCACGCACGCCGCGACGAAATGAGTGACCAGCGTGTCATCCGATCGAGGCCCTGCCAGAGTGAAACCGTGGTGGTAGCATGACCCAATACGAGCATTGCCCGTGTTTGTGACGTACCGGAGCTATTGCTGGACACGGCTTCCATGATTCGCCTTCTGCCCCGTTACTCGGAATGGCTGCTCCTTCCCATCGTCGTCCTAGCGGGCGTGCTTCGTTTCGACATGCTGGTAAAGCGCGGCCTGTTGTACTGGGACGAAGGTAAGTTTGCCCTTGAGGGCGTTCGGATCCTCAGTGTGCTCACCTCCCTGCCAATGGTTCACCCGGCGGCGCTGGCAGGCAAAGCAATCGGCACTGCAAAGCCAGGGCATGCCCTGCTGATTGCTCTCGCCTACGCGGTGCTCGGCGTGCACGACCATTCGCCCTTGTTGATGAACGCCACAGCGAGCGTGCTCCAGGTCGTAGTGCTGTTCTTTGTAGCCAGACAGTTCTTCGGTCCACACGTCGCCCTTCTGGCTGCGGCCTTCCTCGCCGTCGCGGGGTACGACATTGTCTATGCTCGGTCCGCGCTTTCGGAAAGCGACGCGAATCTGCTGTTTCTGGCCAGTGTTCTGGTCTGGTCGACCACGTGCAAGCCGTGGGCGACCGATTTTCGCTGGAATCGACCACCGTGGAGCGGGACTTGGCTTCCCGCCATCATGCTGGGGGCCGCCTTCACCGTTAATTATCGGCTTATCGTGTTCATCGCCGTGATCCTGCCGGCTGATTTAGTGCTTCGGTGGAAGCGAACAGGATGGCGCCACGTGACGGCAGCGGCGGCACTATGGGCCGTTGGTCTTTTGGTCGTGCCGCTTGCCTGGCAATTAATGGGAATACTCGCCGAGAGTCGGGGTGTCATCCTCTTTCGCGGCGAGATCGACTATCTGCCCACGTCGTACTTCCACGAAGTCTTGTATCAATTGCACGGTGGTAAGCAATCGGTGTTCCGCTTCAGTCCCGTACCATACCTTCAGTGGTATACAAGTCGACAAGGCTGGCTGGCCTTCGCTCTCCTGCTGCTCGGGCTCGGCATAGCGACGGTCGATCGATCAACTCGATGGGTACTTCCTGCCTCCCTGGTACTGATTCCATACGGTGTGTACGTGTTTGCTCCTTTTATCGTTCCGAGGAACCTCGCTGCGACGCTTCCCTTTGCTGCACTCCTCTCGGCGGCCGGCCTTGCTCACCTGCTCGATCACATACGCGTATGGCGTGCGAGAGTGCTCGCCGCCGCCGGCGTCGCAACGGCGGTGGCTGTGTTGGGAAGTCTGCAGGCCTGGCCGCTAACCACTGTCCGTTCCGGGTTCGCGCAGGCGGCAACATACCTGGAACAGCATGGAAGCCACGGAGCTATCGCCGAAAACGAGATCATGCGCTTTTACTTGCGCGATGAGGGCCGCGGCTGCGATGCACCCCGCTTGCCCGCCCGGGTTGCGTCGCTAGCTCCGGATGGAGGGGTAGGTGGCGATTATGCTGTCGTGGACCAGTACTTCTCCCCCACTGCGTTGTACCTGGCCCACCACGCCCAGGTTGTCGCTCGCATCCCTACCAGCGGTACGACAGCGCTAAACGAAGACCTGGTTGCCTCGGAGGACGGAGTACCACCGGGAAGCCAGCACCGGCACTTCGTCGACCTGTTCTCCCTCGACCATCTGCACATTCCCGTTCGTGGACTGGTCCATCCACAGGTGTGCACGTTGGATCAACTTCCGTAAAGCATATCGCGGACTATACCTTCCACGCTCCCGAGACGAGCAGACTAACAGGGAAGGAGCACACGTCCTGTTAGTCTGCTCGTCAGTACCTCCTGACCGACGTCCCGGAGCAGGACATGGAGGCGGTACGAGCCGACAAGCATCCTACCTACCCGATATCGGTACACCGGCCCGGCGTGGACCGAGATCACCCGAGCGTCGAGCCGGTGAGCGCCGGCAAAGAGGGTGAAGCCCACCATGCTCCGCGGGTCTGGCACGCGCCACTGGAAGCGAAGAGATCTGCCCCGGCGCTGCGACGTGAAGGATGCTGCCCTCGCCGTGGTTGGGCTTGGGGTGTGGGCACAGACTCACCACCAAGCCCTCGATCTGTGATGACGCAATGCTCTCTGCCCGAAGGATCAGCCGAGAGAGCATTTCGATACCCGCCAGATGCGGGACATCGTCGAGTCTGCGAATGGCCGTTTCCGCCCGCACGATGTCCTCAGTCACATGGGCGGGATGGACCAGTCCCGGTCCGCGATTGGAGCAGGTACAAGCGCCTGGTACTTGAAGCCACGCTGCAATCTAGCCGGTCGTAGATGCCTCCAAAACGAAGCCTCCTACCAACGCGAGTGGTACCAGGACAGAACCGGCGACTGTCACCACGCGGCTGCTCGCCAGGTGGGACTGCCCAGTTTGAGGCCGTGCCGCAAGGAGCGGGAGGAGAATCGTCAGTGGCGCGAGTAGGCTCTGAGCGAAAGAGAGCCAGAACCATCTCCCGGTGAGGGCGAGCCCAAGGGCGACAATGACGGTGACGAGCATGAGGATGAGGGCCAGAATCGCGCGTCGAGGGGAAACCTCGGCAAACCGAGCGGCAAGCCCAAGAGCGACGGTCAGAGCCACTACGGCCACTGCGGAATTGATCAGGGAGCTGAATATTGGAAGGGTGGTCTCGACGTTCGGCAGCTGCCCGACCACTCCTACCTCGTTCACCACGCCTGCAAGCAACCCGGTCAGAAGTACCGCTAGCCCCGTGACGACCGCGATGTACCGACGATAGCCACGCTCCCACACTGCAAGGACCGTCCAGCTAGCCATCAGGATCAACGGACAGTACGCCAGGACAACCAATGCCCCATTGCCAGTGTACGACCACGAATGTGGATACGGTCCGGAGGGGCCGTGGAGAGTGAGATAGCGCGCGATCGCTCCGGCGAGGATGCCGCAAGCGCCAGCTAGGGCAGCCGCACTGGCTATCGCTCCAAGGGCAGGTGGCACTTGCCATCTATCAAATCTTCCATGTCCAGACGAATCATCGTGCGCCACAGGTGTGTCCGCTTCGGGGGAGGAGTACCCGTGTAGATGCCGAGATTCCCGAACGGCCGGCATCTCCATAGATCGGTCATTGACTCCCCTACATCGCTAATTTACGGCGGCAGGCGAAGCGCCACATCCGTGATTCCACCTAAGTATTTCCACCCTGTGGAATGGTAGACGTAGAGCTAAGTGTGGTCGCCGCTCCGTCCGCTTCCCGCGCACTGCTTTGGCTGCACACGCGCCCATCCGCGAACCCAAAAAGCCATTAACCGGCCGCAGGAGTCGTATCCCTGTCGCCGTCTCTTGCCATGCCGTACTTGGACAGCCGAAGGTCGGCTGAGGCTTGATGGGCGGCGAATCCCTCCAGCTCGCTCTGCCGCGAGACGACCGGAGCAATCGCCTGCGTGCCTCGGCGATCGAGATGTTGGTAGGTCACCGTCTTGAGGAACTTGCCGACCCAGAGACCGCCGGTGAAACGCGCGTTCTTTACCGTCGGCAGGATGTGATTGGTTCCCACCGTTTTGTCGCCGTACGCCACCGTTGCCATCTCCCCCAGGAAGAGGGACCCGTAGTTCTGCAAACGTTCCAGATACCATCGCCAGTCCTCGGTTTGCACCTCCAGGTGCTCGGGGGCGTAGGCGTCGGCGACCTCCACCGCTTCTTCATCGGAATCGACCAATATAACCTCTCCGAAATTGTTCCATGCCGTGGACGCCACCTCGACGGTGGAAAGTCCCGCCAGTTGCACCGCGATCTCTTCGAGCACCTTTCGGCCCATCTCTTCCGAGGTGGTGATCAGCCAGGACGGTGAGGTCGGTCCATGCTCCGCCTGGGCGAGAAGATCCGCGGCCACCAGGGTGGCATCGGCATGCTTGTCGGCAATGACCAGAATCTCCGACGGTCCGGCCACCAGATCGATGCCGACCCGTCCAAAGAGCTGTCGCTTGGCCTCGGCCACATAGGCGTTCCCCGGACCCACCAGCATGTCGGCGGCGCCGATTGTCTCCGTTCCCAGCGCCAGTGCCCCGACTGCTTGCACGCCACCGAGGCCATAGATTTCATCTGCGCCCGCCAGATACACGGTGTAGAGCATGTATGGGTTTGGTCCGTCGGAGCCGCTGGGCGGTGTTGCAGCGATCACCCGCTTCACGCCCGCCACCCTGGCGGGAATGATGCTCATGGGCGCGGACGACAGCATCGGGTAGCGCCCTCCGGGAACATACGCACCAACCGACCCGACGGGAATGCTCTTCTGGCCCAGCCAAACTCCAGGAATCGTTTCCGACTCGAAGTCATGGATGCTGTCATACTGCAGTTGCGCGAAGCGCTGAATCTGGGCGTGCGCGAACGTCGCGTCGTCCACGAAGGTGGAAGGAAGCCCCTTCTCCAGTGCACGGATCTCATCGTGTGATACGCGGAACGATGGAGGATTCCAGTGGTCCAGCTGTTCTGAGTAGCGGTGAAGTGCCGAATCGCCTTCGTTCTCGATCGCTGCTAACATCTCGGCGACCGTCTCACGCACCTTGCTCACGTCCTCAAGACGTGGCGGCGGCGCCTTCTTCAAATAACGCATCGTGTCGCTCCCTTGCTATTGTCATCAGGACATGCCAGGCAGTTATAGCACTGCCTGGCACCTTCAGCCTGAAGCGCTTGACATATTCGTCCGGCAATTCGACGGCGAAGGTATCCCGCCTTCAATCATTCTTGATATCCTACTGACATATCACAGTGTCCAATCCCTGTATCGAGTGGCAATCGGGGGTACCGCGTGGCGGAACATTTGATCGAGCGATTGGACCACGAGGGGATCACGCGGCTCTGGGTTGTCTACGCGGACTACAGCGGTGTGACGCATGCCAAGATCGTTCCTCCGGAGCGGTTCCAGGACGCACTCGAACGCGGTATCGGGTTCGCGAATGCGAACATGGACTTCACTATCCTCGATCATCAGGTGCCCGCACCCATGCTAGCCGCGGATACCGGCGATTTCCGAGCCGTTCCCGACCCCACTACCTATGCACCCGTTCCCTACGCGCCAGCACACGGCCGCGTCTTGGCCTTCCTTAATAATCCCGATGGCACCCGCTGGGCCGGCTGCCCGCGCACGGCGCTCGATACGGTCGTGGCGCGTTACGCGGAGCGGGGCTGGCTGGTCCAGGCGGCCTTCGAGCCTGAATGTAACCTCTTCGCTCGCACGGAGAATGGGCCTGTCCCGGCCGATACCTCCCGCATGTTTTCGGTCGAAGGGCTGGACATTCACCTCGATCTGGTTGACGCCCTGATGGAGACGCTGGGACGCAGTGGTGTGGTGCTGGAGCAGGTCGGGGCTGAGTACGGACCGGGGCAGTACGAGATCAACGTCAAACATGACACGCCGTTGCGGTCTGCGGATACCCTACTGACCATCAAAGACACGCTCAAAGCGCTGGCACGGCGGGCCAGCCTGATTGCCAGCTTCATGCCGAAGCCGTTCACCGAACTGCCGGGCTGTGGCCTGCACGTTCACGTCGGCGTCGAACGCGCAAAGGGCGAGAACGTGCTGCAGGGCGATGATATGTCCTCGCTGAGCGCCACTGGGAGGTCCTTTGTCGCCGGTTTGCTGGCGCACGCGCGAGGGTTGTGTGGTGTGGGAGCGCCCACGGTCAATTCGTACAAACGCCTCCTACCCGGATCCTGGTCGCCGGCGCATATCGCCTACGGGTTCGGGAACCGCGCGGCTCTGGTCCGCATTCCCCAGGGCGGCTCCCTGCACGTTGAGTTTCGCGCGGGTGACAACACTTCCAACCCACATCTCTTCCTTGCCGCCCTGCTCGCCGCCGGGCTCGACGGCGTCGAGCGCGGACTCGACCCGGGAGAGGCCGTGCAGGGCGATGTGGGACACTTGACGGCCGAGGAAGTCTCCAACCGGGGCATCGCCTTCCTTCCACGCACCGCTGCCGAGGCACTGGACGCGCTCGCGGCCGATGCCACCCTCATGGACACCCTGGGGCCGGTAATCGGCCCCGCTTTTCTGCGTGTCAAACGATCCGAACTGGAGGCCTATGACCTGGAAGTAACGGAGTGGGAACGAACCACCTATCTGGAGACCGTGTAAAGAGGAGGGAACATATGGCGGTCGTGACAGAAAAACCGGACGGTGAGCATTCGCTCCAGCGGCGCTTGCACCTGCGTCACCTTATTATGCTGTCGGTCGGCGGGACCATTGCTTCGGGCTTTTTTCTATTTTCTGGCCAGGCGATCGGCATTGCGGGACCCGCCGTGGTCGTAACGTATGCTGTCGCCGGTCTCATCAGTCTCTGTGTGATGGCGTGTCTGTCGGAACTCTCAGTTAGCCGTCACGTGGCAGGTTCGTTTGCTATTTACGCGCAGGAGACCATGGGCCAGCTGGCCGGTTTTCTCACCGGGTGGAACTATTGGCTGGCATGGGTCATGGGCGCTGCCACCGAGTCGGTAGCCGCCGGAACATACTTTCACGTGTTTCGGCCGGAGGTTCCCATCTGGATCGTGGCCGGAATCATCGTGGCGATCGAGATGTTTGTGAATCTCGTCGGCGTTCTGTTCATGGGCGAGTACGAGTTCTCGCTTTCAATGCTCAAGACGATCGTGCTTGCCCTCTTTGCGATTATTGGGCTCGCCGCCATCCTGGGCATTGGCTTTCATGGGACCGGCGTAAGCAATTACACGGCGCACGGCGGTTTTGCCCCCAAGGGCTCCGGAGCGGTGTTCACGGCCATCTTCACCGTCTTCTTCGCGTACGTCGGCATCGAGCTGGTGGGCGTTACCGCCGAAGAGAGCGTAAACCCGGAGCGCAACGTCCCGCTGGCCTTAATGTGGACCGCCGCTCTCGTCTGTCTGCTCTTTATTGGGGGCACGCTGATTCTGATTGCCATTGATCCCTGGCAGCAGGTTGCCGGAACCTCGATCAGCCCCTTTGTCGATGCGCTGAACCGCCTCCACGTACCGCTCATTGCCACTGTCTTTAACTGGGTCGTTATCATCGCTTCGGTGTCCTCCGTGGATGGCGGACTGTACACGGCATCACGCATGTTATTTGCCCTGGCACGCGAGGGTTACTTTCCGGAAGAGGTCGCCAGAACGAACCCAAAGCGGCGAGTCCCCACGCTGGCCATCTTCGTCACGTCCCTCTCGATCTTCGTGGGCGCGATCATCGCCTACTTCTACCCAACTACGGCGTACGTATTTGTGGCCAGCCTTGCCACCTTTGGCTTCCTCTATGCGTGGTTGATGATTCCCCTGGCGCAGATGCTGTATCGCATGCAAAAGGGGCAGGAATACGTGCGAAACCTCAAATGGAAGGTACCGTTCTACCCGATCACGCCGCTGATTGCCATAGCCTCGGTACTGGTGGCGTTTATCGGCCAGTTCTTCGTGGGGTCCGGACAGACACTGGGGCCAATTCCCATTCCCGGCAGCGGGCTCACGGTCGTGGTGGGACTTATTTGGACCGCCTTCTGGGCGGGCTATTACCTGCTGATAGGGCGCAAATTCACGCACGGTGAGGCGTGGCGACAGCAAGAAGGCCGTGGTGCCGCTACACCACAGACGCAAACCACACCGGTTCGCTGACAGGAGGAGACATACACCATGGTATCGACACACTCGCAAACCGACGCATTGCTGGAGCGCGACACCCGTGCGCTAGGCAACGTCCTCAAGGTGCGGTTCTATCCTCTGGCTGTCGAACGCGCGCAGGGCTGCACCATCGTCGATGTGGAGGGGGTCGAGTACCTGGACTTCATGGCCGGCTGGGCCGTGGCGAACACGGGGTATGGCAACCCCGGTGTGATCGAACCGGTCATTGAGCAGATGCAGACGACGTCGTTTGTCACCCTCACCGCCCTCATGAATGAGCCCGCGATACACCTGGCCGAGCGTCTCATCGCGCTCATGCCAGGAAATTTCGAAAAGAAGGCGTGGTTCGGCCTACACGGTTCTGATGCGACAGACGCGCTCTCCAAGCTGGTGCCCATGGCAGCCAAGCGACCCCGCCTGGTGTCGTACATCGGCGGCTATCACGGCCAGACAGGCGGATCAGCAGCCCTCAGCGGGCACACCGCCCAGGCCCGAGTCACTGGCGGCGGCAACGTGGTCAAGGTCCCGTACCCGTACCCATACCGCTGCCTGTTCGGCTCGACTTCTCCCGAGGAATGTGGGGAGCGGTACCTCCGATACATTGACGACTATATCTTCCGCACCATCTGTCCGCCGGAGGACACTGCCGGTATTATCATCGAGCCGGTGCAGAGCGACGGCGGCGATATCGTCCCTCCGGACAACTACCTCCCGGGACTCGAGGTGCTGTGCCGAAAGTACGGTATCATGCTCCTCATCGACGAGGTCAAGGTGGGCCTTGGACGCACCGGCATGATGTTTGGCTTCGAGAACTGGGGCGTCACGCCCGATGCCGTGGCGCTGGGCAAGTCCATCGGCTCCGGGGTCGCGGCGCTAAGCGCGGTGGTGGGACGCAAGGAGATCCTGGACGTCGGCACCGCCATCAACATGTACACAGTGGCAGGCAACCCGGTAAGTGCAACCGCGGGCCTGGCAACGCTCGACACCATCCAGCGCGACGGACTCGTCGAGAACGCTCGCGAGATTGGCTCCTATCTTCTGGACGGGTTCGACAGCCTTATGACACGCCACACGCTGATTGGCGACGTGCGAGGTAAGGGGATGATCATCGGAGTGGAATTAGTCCGCGATCGTGAAACGAAGGAGCCCGCGGCGACGGAGGCGGCGAAGGTCGTGTACCGGTGCAAGGAGTTGGGGCTGATTCTCTTCTACGGTGGGATTTACTCCAACGTACTGGAGATCACGCCGCCGCTCACGCTGACGCGTGAGCAGGCGGAACGCGGCCTCGCCATCATCGACGAGGCACTCAGTGATGTCGAGGGAGGACGCTTCCCCGACGAAAAACTCGGCAGGTACGCGGGATGGTAGGGCCATCCGTGCCGGCGGAGTTGACCACTGGACGGTTCGACACGGTACACGAGGGGGTTCCGACGGCCCTCCTCCCGGCATCGACCGATGGGGCCCTCTCTGTGGGAGAGACGCCTGGACCCAACGGTGACGATGGAATGCTGCAGGGAAGGTGAGTGAATGGACGCAGCCGATGTAGTGCGCGCCGCCGACGAGGCAGGTGTGACCACGGTTCGCTTCGTCTACTGTGACCACGGTGGTGTCATTCGTGCCAAGGCGGTGCACGTGGCGCACCTGGAGCACAAGCTGCGGGAGGGCGTGGGCCTTACCCGTGCACAGATGGCGATGAACGTGCTCGATGAGCTCATTCCAGTAAAGGGCATGGAACCGGTCGGTGAGATTCGCCTCGTGCCGGACCTCCAAACCTTTTCTTCACTCCCGTGGACGCCCAGTAGCGCCAGCCTGATTTGCGACCAACTCGACCACGATCGTCGGGATTGGGGTTCCTGTCCACGCACTTTTCTGAAGGACATGATTGCGCGGGCACGAGAGCGCGGCATCGACGTCCAGGCTACCTTCGAGGTGGAGTTCTACCTGGCATCGGAGGAAAACGGGGTTATGGTCCCGTTCGACCACGCTCCTGTGTACAGTTCCATCGGGCTCGATGAGAACGCGGACATCATGCATGACATCGTGGAAACCCTTGGAACCCAGGGGATTGACGTCGAGGGGGCAATCAATGAGTACGGCCCGGGGCAGCAAGAGATATCAGTTCGTCATGCCGCTGCTCTCCAGGCAGCCGACAACCAGATCAAGCTGCGCGATACGGTTCGCGGGGTGGCGCGTAATCATGGGTGGCTGGCCAGTTTCGCCCCGAAGCCCTTCTCGGATGGAATCGGCAGCGGGTGCCACGTCCACTTCTCTCTGTGGGATGTCGAGACTGGCCGCACCTTGCTGTTCGATACGTCGGACCCACGAGGACTGAGCGCGCTGGGTCGTCACGCTGTGGCCGGTCTTTTGCAGCACCTGCCCGCGCTGGTGGCGCTCACCTGCCCCAGCTTTAACTCCTATCGCCGCTTGCAGCCGCACGCCTGGAGCAGTGCCTATACCGCGTGGGGCTTTGACAACCGCGAGGCGGCGGTGCGGGTGGCGTCGCCCTTCTATGGCCGCGAGGAGCAGTCCTACAATATCGAGCTAAAGACAGTTGACGGTAGTTGCAATCCCTATATCGCCCTCGGCGCGTTGATCGCCGCCGTGCTCGACGGCATCGATCGGAAGCTGGACCCCGGCGAACCGTGCGAATCCGACCCCGCCCATTTGTCCGACGACGAGCGCGAACGCCGCGGCATCCGGCGCCTGCCGACACGCATGGATGAGGCGCTGGCGAACCTGGAAACGGATCCAGTGCTCACCGGGGAGATGAAGGAGCTTATGCAGCGATCCTTCATGGCCGTGCGGCGATCCGAGGAGGAGGCCTTCAGCAGCAAGGACGAGGCCTTCGAGATCGCCAACCACTTCTACAAGTATTAGGCGGAGGACAGTATGCCGACCATCAACCTCAGCCAGGTGCCCCTGATCGACAACCACTGTCACGGCATTTACTGTGACGGAGGGCGCATCGACCCGACACGCTGGCGAGCCTTCCTCACCGAGGGAACTGGCGCTGAGACAACGGGGGAGCATGTTGCGACCACGCTGGTGTACCGCAGGCTGATCCACCGTCTGGCCCGTTTCTTCGGGTGCGACGATCGCGAGGAAGCCGTCCTCCGGGAGCGGGCACAGGTCTCAACGGAAGATTTGACTGCGGGCCTCCTCAGTGCCGCCAACCTGGAGGCACTGGTATTGGATACAGGCCTGCCACCTCCCGCCGAAATCTTCTCTCATGAGGACATGGAACGGATGGGCAACCTTCGCGTGGCCCCGCTGCTGCGCGTGGAAATTACCATGCAGGACCTCATCGGAGAAGTCGATACTCTCGGCGCACTGGAGGAAGGTCTGCGCCACGCTCTCGCCGATGTGCGTGGCGCCGGATACGTGGGACTAAAGACGATCGTGGCCTATCGGACCGGGCTGGATATCTGCCGCTGGCCACGTGAGGATGCCGAACGCGCCTTCAGTGAGGCGCGCGCCTTGGCCCAGAGGGAAGGGACGCTACGTCTTGCCCACAAGCCGCTGCTCGACACCCTGCTCCACATCGTCTTTGAGGAAGCCTCGCGCCAGGAGTTGCCGGTGCAGTTCCATACCGGTTACGGCGACACCGACGCCGACATGATTCGGGCCAATCCACTGTACCTGCGTCATGTATTGGAGGGTAATGCCTACCAAGGCATGTCCGTTGTTCTCCTGCACGAGTGTTACCCCTACACGCGTCAGGGCGGGTACATGGCCGCCCTGTACGACCGCGTCTACCTCGATCTCTCCTACGCCATCCCCTTTCTTGGATATGGAGAGATGGAGGACTTCACCCGATCAGCGTTTGGCGTAGCACCGTATTCGAAGCTCCTCTATAGCTCCGATGCTATCCGAATTCCTGAGTTGCACTGGATGAGCGCCATCGATGGACGGCGCATCATCGGGGATGTCCTGGGAGAGATTGTGCGCACAGGCGATCTTACAGCAGCCGAAGCCGAAAGCGCCGGTGAGTCTGTGCTTCGCGGCAACGCCGCCCGACTCTACGGGATCTAGCTAGGGCCAATAATCGGGAAATAAGTTCTCGATGATCCGGCTGCAGTGCCGTGTGAAATCCAGACTTAGCTGGTCCCGGCTGGGTCCTCCAGGATGAACGTGATTTTCATATTGACCTGGTAGCTCGCAATCTTCCCATTGTCAAGGTTCACCTGCTGTTCCTTGATCCACGCACTCTGAACGTTGCGCAACGTCGCAGTGGCGCGATCGATACCCTGCTGAATGGCGTCCTCAAAGCTTTTGGTAGATGTCGAGCTAATCTCGGTAACTCGTGCGACGGACATACTATCCCTCTTTCTGCGCTGCTTCCCAACGCGTCGAACTACCGAGGAGGTGGCAAGATCCATGCCCCGCCTTTTGAAGTGTAAAGGGCTTTTCAGTTCTTGGTTGCGTCAAGCGCCCCACCTTGGTGCTATCTGCCCCCTGCAGGTTTGGTGGCTACAAGCACCACATCCCCGTGCCTGGTGGACGAGGATCAAGAAAGAGTGAACGGCAGGACTGTCGGACCTCCTCATCCCCGTGGTCTCGCACGCCGACGACAATAGCCATTCACTAGCTCGTCGGTTTCGTTGTCCGTTGGGTCCACGCCTGATCGCTATCTTCCCGCAGTTGAGTCAGAATATTCCGTGGGCTAGGCGAGGGCCGGAACCTCGGGAGACTCAACCTCGGGAGTGTCATGGCCTTCGAACGCTGCCACGACTCGCTGCGCTGCCTCGGGTTTCATCTTCACCACGATCAGACCGTAGATCAAACTCACCACAAACAGTGCAATCGCAATTTGGGGCACGCGGTCGAAGGGCGCCGTGGTGGTCTGGAAAAAGTCCCAGATCGGCGCCAGCATGACAATGGCGCCAATGGCGGGCAAGACGTAGTGCGTGATCGGGTTCATGTGCTCGTGTCCGACACGAACCGTATAGACGATCAGCGCGACATTGGTGAGGCCGAAAATGATGATGAGCGGAAGCGTGCCGAAGGTCCCCAGAACGCCGAACAGGGTGAAGGGATCGTTGGCAAGCTTCGACGCGCCGAGCCAGACGGATGCCACTAACACGACCACAAGAATCATCAGCATGTAGGTGATCAAGGCGACATATGGGGTCTGGAAGCGGCGGCTGATGGTCCCCAGCGCGTGCGGGAAGATCCCTGCCCGGCCGCCGTGAAACAGGATCCTTCCCTGCGTGTTCGTCAGTGCCAGGGTGCTGGCTGCGATGCTGGTAATCCCCGCAATATCGACCAAGCCGCGGAGCGGGCCCATGTACACGTGAGCGAGCGTCGTAAAGGGAGTGAGGTCCTTCGACAGGGCGTCCACGTGGCCGACGCCAAATCCCAGCACGACGGCATAGGTAACGAAAACATAGATGGCGGTAAGAACCACCACAGCCGTGATCAGCGCGATAGGCACGTTCCGCCGGGGATTATTCGTCTCCTCCGCCAGGGGAGCGGCCGCTTCCCAGCCTACGTACGAGTAGATAGCCAGCGCGAACGCGGTGGCAAATCCGGTCAGGCCGACTTTACTCGATGGGGGACTGAACGGTGCGCCGGTGATATGTCCGCCGTTGTTTACCAGGATGACGACACCGAGTATCAGCAGGACCGCTGTCTCAAAGAGGAAAAGGACCAGGGCGGCGCGCGTGGACACCTCCACACCGACCACGAGAAGCACGGCCGCCACGATGAGAAGCACGATCATAATTGGGATCCAGTTGATGGTTATTCCAAGGTCTCGATGCAACACATCGGACGTCCAGCCTCCCAGCACGGAATAGACCGCCCCGGCGGCCGTGGTGTAGCCGAGGATGAGAAAGGTGCCGAGAACGGTTCCGGCCTTCGGGCCGAAAGAGGTTGTGAGGTACGTGACGAAAGAGCCGGCGCTCGGTAATATCCGCGCGAACTGCGCCAAACTGTTGGCGGTAAGGAGAATGCCAACCATGGCGATGATGAATACAAACGGAATGGATGCCAGGACCGAGCCGGCGATGAACGACACCGTGAAGAAGAGACTCATTGCTGGGGCCATGTCGGAGAGACTGGTCACCGTGGCTTCCATGGCACTGAGAGAACCAGACCGAAGACGCGGCGCGGCGGTTTCGGACGCACCTACAGGACTACTCATGTCTCTACCTCCAATACGAACGCGCAGTGTACCGGACCCCGGCCTCAAATGATGGCGGTAACCCTTTCCATCTAACCGTTACCTTACACGCTGGGTGGTGGACGATGCTATATGGTGATGATGAGAGGTAGTCTCAGGGCAAGCCAGATAAAACGCGAGCCGGCAGCTCAGCTGGGCACGGCGAGACTTGATGTGCTCCGTGCGGGGGTGCGTCTCGGTCGGGCATGACTCGGATGAGGTCAGAGCGGGGCTCGCGCTAACGAAAAGGAGTCCAGACAGACCATGGTCACGCAAGAACGAGTCCAACGAGAAGAGCACGCGCTGAACACGGCGGAGGTAACCACACGCGAGCGAGGGCGAGAGGCGATGGTGCGCGTGGCGGCCGCTCAACAGGAGCCGCGCGTCGGAGACAAGGCCGGCAACGTTCAAAAAGCGCTCGACGCGCTGCGACGTGCCGTCGATGAAAAGGTCGACCTGATCGTGCTGCCGGAGCTTGGCAATAGCGGGTACATCTTTAACTCGCGTACCGAAGCGTTTAGTCTCTCCGAACCGATTCCGGATGGACCAACCTGTCAGGCCTATCTGGAAGCAATCCAGGGTACGGGGCTCCATGTCGTTGCCGGGATCTGCGAGCGAGAGGGGACCCGGCTGTACAACAGCGCGGCCTTCCTAGGCTCCGAAGGGTTCATCGGGAAGTATCGGAAGCTCCATCTCTGGAACGAGGAAAAACTCTTCTTTGAGCCCGGCAATCTCGGTCTGCCGCTCTTCCATCTTCCCTTTGGTCGCGTTGGGATCCTCATCTGCTACGACGCCTGGTTCCCGGAGGTGGTGCGAATCCTGAAGCTGCAAGGGGCCGATATTATTTGCGATCCGACCTGTTGGGACCTCATGCCGGGCCTGGTGGACGAATCGAATAACCTCATGCCACCCATGCACATGGGTCAGGCCCACGCGAACAACGTGTTTATGATCTGCGCCGATCGCTGCGGGGTGGAACGCGGCTGTACCTTCGCCGGAAGCAGCTGCGTGGTGGGCCCGACCGGCTATCTGGCGGGGCCGGCCAGCTTCTCGGCTGAGGAGTTCCTCATCGCGGACATCAATCTCTCGGAGGCTCGCTACCACCACTGGACCGAATTGTCGAATCCTATCGAAGATCGTCGTGTGGATGTGTACGGGGTGGACCTGGGCTACCGGCCACCCGCGGGATCCGGCTAAGCCTCTGGTAAGCAGGCCAACGATCTCAAGCGTGGTTTGAGGTCTCTCTACGGCTGAACTCATGTGGTGGAGTAGCACGGGGCTCGCAGCAGACCCGGAGACGCAGTAGAGCAGTAATCGAGCGAAGGGAAGGGCGGACACGCTCTCTCCCCTCCGCTCGATTCGCTACTGTCCGGCTGTGCCGACCAGGGAAGGCTGCCTGCTCTCGGCCGCTACCTCCGCCAGACAACTCTCCAGGATGTCGAGGCCTTCCCCGAACGTCTGGTCGTCGACGACGAGTGGCACCAGAATGCGGATCACGTTATCGTACAGGCCGGCCTTGATCGCCAGGAGTCCCCGGTCGTGACAGCGGTGTATGATATCAGCCGTCTCCTGCGCCGCGGGCTCCTTAGTCTGCCGATCGCGGACCAGTTCGATCGCCACCATGGCGCCCAGGCCGCGGACGTCTCCGATGAGATCGTGCTTCCCCTGCATGGCCGTAAATCGGTCCATGACCGTTTTCCCAATCTGCCGTGACCGCTCCACGAGATGGTCGCGCTCGAAGATATCGAGAACGGCAAGCGCAGCGCGGCAGGCCACGGGATTGCCACCGTAGGTACCGCCAATGCCACCCGGCCGGGGCGCGTCCATGATCTCCGCCTTGCCGACGATGGCGCCGATCGGCATCCCATCACCTAACGACTTGGCCAGCACCATGATGTCCGGCTCGATGCCGGCGTGCTCGACCGCAAACATCTGGCCAGTACGCCCAAAGCCGGTCTGGATCTCGTCTGCTATCAGGACGATTCCCTCGCGGTCGCAGATCTCTCGCAGCTTTCGCAGGAAGCCGGGGGGAGCCGCCACAAAGCCGCCCTCACCCTGCACCGGCTCGACGATGATCGCCGCCACGGTATCAGCCGGCACCACCGTTTTGAGCATCTGCTCCAGCTCGGCGCCGCTCTCGATGGGACAAGGGCTGGAGCCGCCGTTGTGCTCGCATGAGTCCTCGGGACAGCGGTACGCGTACGGGAATCGGGCGTGGTAGATGCCCGGCGCGAAGGGACCGAAGCCTTCCTTATATGGAACATCCTTGCCGGTCAGCGACATCCCCATCAGGGTGCGGCCGTGAAACGCATTCTGGAAGGCGATCACGTTGGGGCGACCGGTGGCGGCCCGAGCAATCTTGATGGCGTTCTCCACCGCCTCAGCCCCGCTGTTTACAAACATGGCCTTCCGTGGCGACTGCCCAGGGACAAGCTGCGAGAGCCGTCTGGCCAGGTCGATATACGGCTCATAGATGGCGACGGAGAAGCAGGTATGGATGAGCTTGCCGGCCTGGTCTCGGATCGCAGAGACTACCTCCTCCGCCGTATGCCCCGCGTTTATGGTCCCGATTCCGCCGGCAAAGTCGATGTATTTCTTCCCCTCCACATCCCACAGGTAGGCACCGTGCGCGTGGTCCGCCACGATGTGGGCGTAGGTCGAGATCCTGCGCGGTACCCAGCGCTCGCGCTCCGCCCAGATCTCCTCTGTTCGCGATGTGTCAGGTCGATGTGTCGCCGAATCATGCATGTCTTGCTCCTTCTCAGCCGACAAGGTGCTACCCAACGGGCCACTGCCTCATTATCGGTCACTCAGCTGCAGAAGTTCAGGGAGACCCATTACAGTTGACGGGTGGTGTTGAGCGTCCCTCGCGCAAAGTGTAGCCGTTCAAAGAATATCGAGCCCTGCTGTCACGAATGCCCGGTCGATTCGAAAAGGATTGTCGTCCGCGGGAACTTTCCCGGTGAGCACGTCAATCAGCAGCCGGCTGCCTGCCGGACTCCCCATGATCCCGTGCCCGCTGTATCCGGTGTTGACGTAGAGCCCCTCCACCGGTGTCGGTCCAATCAGCGGCCGGTGGTCCGGCGTCATGGTGTACTGCCCCGCCTGGAGCATCCAGTTCGCCGTGCCGCGCTCCCACACCTGCCGCCAGAACGGAGCCACGCGCGCTACCGACACCGGACTCTCGGGGTCCAGTAGCTGGAAAGCAAAGTCGGGATCGGTAATCACATGCTCGGCCGGCGGACTGGCCGGCGTGGCTGGGTCGGTGAACAGGAGATACGCACCGTGCAAAGCGGGGCGCCAGTGCGCGCCGGTGTCCTCGTCGATAGTCATCGGCGCCCATCTCGGCACCTCCGGGACGACCGGCATGACTATCTTGTGCCGCCGCACGGTGTCGATGGGGAGACGGACCCCGGCACGATCGGCCACCAAGCCCGAGAGCGGACCCGCGGCGATGACCGCCGCCTCGGTGCTTACCACCCCGCGATCGGTGTCCACCGCCGTCAATCTTCCCCCCGCGATACGGAGGCCGGTGACGGTGCACGCGGTCACCACCTCGGCGTCCGCGCCCGCCGCCAGCCCTATCGTCAGCGCCTTCGGATCGAGGAAGCCATCTCCTGCCCGGAATCGCGCCTGCAGTACGTTCTCGGCGATGTAGGGGAAGCGCCGGCGGGTCTCATCCCCATCCAGCAGCTCGACATCGCTCTGCCCCCATTCATGCAGTGCGGCGACAATTCTCCGTTGCCGGTCCACACCAATCTCGTCGGTGGTCAGAAAGAGGTAGCCCTGCTGGCGGACATCCAGGTCATGTTCACGCTGTCCGGTACTCTCGGCAAAGGTGAGAAACAGCTCGACCGATCGCCGAACGATCTCCAGTTCCTCCCGATTGTCGAACTGCAGCCGGAAGGCGCCCGTCGACACCGGCGTGGTCAGCGTACACAGCCGGGGACGCCGCTCGATCAGCAGGGGCTTGAGGCCGGCGCGAGCGGCATAGAACGCGGTTGCCGCGCCGACCACCCCACCGCCCACAATGGCCAACTGAGTAGTTTGGGGAAGGTCTGTTCGATAGCGAATGGGCATGAGATACCTCGGGACGAGCCGGCGAGCGAAATCGGGTCCCAGTAAATGGTAATTGGTGTTTCGATTTACGGGTCGTGCCGAATAATGTCCGCGATGGTGGGGCGCACCAACGATCGGAAATCCGGTGATCGCATCGCCACCGAGAAGCACTGGTCGCCGGCGTTGAACACGATTCGCTCGTTCTCGAAAAGCGACGTGTCCGCCAGCACCTCCAGGCCAAACAGATTGCCGAATGGAGGTACAGCACCGGGGACGACGCCTCCAGTCACGATGGCCACGTCCTCTGGAGTCGCGAATCTGAAGCTGTCCAGCTTCAGTGCGGTTCGTACGCTCTTGCTATCGAATTTCCGGTCGGCGGGAAAGACCAGCATCACGAACCGGTTCCCGGCCTTGCCCTTCACGGAACAGATGATCGCCTTCGCGCCCTGCCGAAGCGTGTAGCCCGGTCGCGTCTGTGCCGCTTCCTCGCTGGTCCGCACCGGGGCATGCTCGAAGGTCTCGTGCCAGCAGTCTGCCGCCTGCAGCAGTTCGACGATCCGCCTGGCTATCGGGTGATAGTTAGAGAGAGAGGTGGTGCTCACCATGCATTCACCATATTGCGACGCTTCCCGCCGCTCAGACCTGTGTTACTGTATACGGTATCGTACCAAAGGTGTGATCATGTGGAGCATCTACCGCAAGTGCCCTCGATCTGCCACGATGCTCCCGGTGAGAACAGGGCGGAGGGCCGAGGTTTAAGCAGATGACCGGGGAAGATATCGCTTTGCCGCTCAATCTGATGGAGTACGAAGAAGCGGCGAGAACTCTCTTGCCGCGCATGGTATTTGACTATATTGCCCGGGGCTCCGGTGACGAGCTGACGCTGCGTGCCAATCGACAGTCCTTTTCCGCCTGGGCCATTGTGCCTCGCGTGCTCCGTGGCATCGATCAACCCGATCTGCATACGACCGTCCTGGGACGCCGCATTGAGCTGCCGGTGCTCCTGGCGCCGGTTGGCTTCCATCGCCTGGTTCATTCCGACGGTGAACAGGCGAGTGCACGTGCCGCCGCTGCCGCAAACACGGTCTTCATTGCCAGCACGGCCTCGACTGTTCCTCTCGAAGAGGTGGCGCCCCATGCCGGGGCGTTCTGGTTCCAGCTCTACATCTTTCGCGATCGCGAGGTCAGCCGGCACCTGGTGCAACGTGCTGAAGCCGCGGGGGCGGAAGCGTTGGTGGTAACAGTCGATACGTTGGTGCAGGGCCGGCGGGAAGCGGACGAGCGTAACCACTTCGCGCTGCCCGCGGGACTCACCTGGGCAAACTTTGTGGACACGGCCTATGCTGGGATGGTAGAGACTCCAGACGGATCGAGCCTTGCCGCATACACCGCCGCCAGCTTTGATAGCACGCTCAGTTGGGACGACCTGGACTGGCTGGCCTCGGTCACTAGGCTGCCGGTCATTCCCAAGGGGATCGTGCATCCAGATGATGCCCGCATAGCGGCAGACCATGGCGCCCGAGGTATTGTCGTGTCCAACCACGGCGGGCGCCAGCTGGACGGTTCCATCGCGTCGCTTGACGCGCTGTCGGCGGTGGTGGATGCCGTGGGTGATCGCCTGGAGGTCTTGCTGGATGGTGGTGTACGGCGCGGTGGGGACGTGATCAAGGCACTGGCCCTGGGCGCCCGAGCGGTCCTGTTGGGCAGGCCGTACATATGGGGACTGACAGTAGCAGGGGAGAGCGGCGTGCGGCGTGTGCTCGATCTTCTGGCCACCGAGCTGCGTCGCGACCTTACACTCTGCGGCTGTCCTTCAGTGGCAGCGCTTGATCAGTCGTTGGTACGACGGATTGTCTAGCACAGTTTCCACTGAGGCTCGCCTGGGTTGAACAGACGCTCACTCGATACACGTGGGGCGTTTCCCATCTCGCTCTTATACGGCTCTCAGGTAGGATTCCTACAATGGAGCCGAGAGTAGTCTCATGACCGGCGCAACCAGGCGCGCCTGCTTGGGCTCCGGCCCGTTGGTGGGTGCGCTTCGGGACCGGCGCGCTCAGCGGAGCGCGCTCACCGCACCCTCAACACCGTATGAGTCGCCTGGCATCAGGCTGCCCCGCAGCATGGCGCCCTCCTCCGGTCTCCGGCCGCCGAACACGGGGCCCACGTCGAGCGCAGAGGAGGAGCCGCAAGCAGAATCTCAAGAGGAGTCCAAAGCGGGCAGACTGCTGGCAGCCAGGCGACGGAAGGCGTGATCTTCAGCTACGCACGGCTGCTTCTCAACGCCATCATCAGCAT
>JAABUZ0100000782.1_pt1 | contig 70712 bp, 67 predicted proteins | sample 5562091 | NCBI WGS metagenome assembly JAABUZ01 (sample SAMN12813069, study PRJNA571459) | rock metagenome | isolation source: Antarctica rocks | place: Antarctica: Victoria Land, Linnaeus Terrace sud | collected 2015-12-21 | reverse complement strand
GGCGTCGACCGGCGCGACGGGGACCGGCTCGTAGCGGCCGTCGCGGTCCACCGCCAGGGTGTTCGAGTAGGAGTCGAAGAGCAGCATGCCGCCAGTGCAGGTGACCTCCACCTGGCACTTGTCGACCCCGCGGTCGCGGTAGCCGGCGTGGACGATGGTGGCGTGCTGCCCGTTGCCCAGCGTCAGCAGCGCCATGGCCGTGTCATCGGCGGCGAGCCCGTGTATGGGCGAGCCGATCCAGGCTTTGACCGACGCCACGGCCGTGTCGAGCACCCAGCAGGTGCGGTCGACCATGTGGGCGCCGTTCATGAGCCACATGCCGCCGCCGGTGGCGCGGTCGAGAAACCAGGGCGCGCGCGCGGCGACGCCGAAAGGCTTGTACCAGGTATCCGTCGCGAACACCGGCGTCCCCAAGGAGCCGTCCTGGAGCAGCCCGCGGGCGACGATGGTGCTGGCGAAGTACCGCTGCGAGTGGCCGACCAGGAGGTGGACGCCCGCCTTGTCCACCGCGGCCATCATGCGGTCGCACTCTTCCAGGGTGTCGGCCATGGGTTTTTCCAGGAAGACGTGCTTGCCGGCCGAGGCCGCGGCGATCGTCGCCGCCTCGTGGAGGAAGTTCGGCAGCGCGATCATAGCGACGGCCACGTCGGCGCGCTCCAGCGCCTGGCGGTAGTCGGTGAAGGCGAGGCAGCCGTGCGCCTCGGCGAACGCCTGGGCGCGTGTCTCGTCGACGTCGGCGATTGCGACCAGCGACGTGCCCGGCGTGTCGGCGACGGCTCTGGCGTGCGCCGCGCCGGCGCGGCCGCCGCCGATGATGACGACCCCCAGCGCGCTCATGCCGAGCCGAGTATAGCCGGGCTACACTGGGCCGATGCCTGAGACCATGGACCGTTCTCGTCTGCGCATCAGCGAGATGGTCGTTACGCCGGTCGCCTGTCCCGACCCGCCCCTGCTCAACGTCTGGGGAGTCCACGAGCCGACGTTCTTGCGGGCCATCGTGCGGCTGCGCACCGAGGACGGGCTCGAAGGGCTCGGCGAAGCGCCTGGCGGCGGCCTGTTCGTCCAGGAGCTGCGGGCAGCGGCCGGCAAGGTTGTCGGTGAGGACCCGTTCCAGCTGGAACGGCTGCGAGTGCTCGTCGGTGTGGGCAACCTGCGCGTCTTCGCCGCCATCGAGACGGCGCTGCTCGACATCCAGGGCAAGGCGACGGGCCGGCCCGTCCACGAGCTTCTCGGCGGGCCGGTGCGGCGGCGCGTCCCGTTCGCCGCCTACATGTTCTACAAGGACGCTGGCGACGACGACTGGGGCCAGGCGCTCACCCCCGAAGAGATGGTGCGCCAGGCGGGGCTCTTCCACGAGCGGTACGGCATGACCGTCTTCAAGCTGAAGGGCGGGGTGCTCGATCCCGGTGAAGAGCTGGCCACCCTGCGTCTGCTGCGGGAACGGTTTGGCCCGCGCGCCGGCTTGCGCATCGACCCGAACGCTGGCTGGTCGGTGGAGACGTCGATCCGCATGGCGGAGCAGATGCGCGATCTGGACCTGGAATATCTCGAAGACCCGACCGCCGGCATCGAGGGTATGGCGCAGGTAGCGCGGCACACGCCCATCCCGCTGAGCACCAACATGATAGTGACGTCCTTCGACCACGTCGCCACCGCTTTTCGCCAGCGCGCGGTCAGCGTGGTGCTCGGGGATCACCACGGTTGGGGTGGGCTCACGGCTGTTCGCCACCTCGGAGTGGTGTGTCGAACGCTCCACTGGGGCCTGTCGCAGCACTCCAACAGCCACCTGGGCATCTCGTTCGCGGCCATGATCCACCTGGCCGCCGCCATCCCGAACCTGGTGTATGCGAGCGACACCCACTACCCGTGGAACGCTAGCGCCGACGTTGTCAACGAGACGCACCTTTTCCGGTTCCGCGAGGGGACGATCCAGCTGTGGGACAGCCCGGGCCTCGGGGTGACGATCCACGAGGACAAGCTGGCCGCTGCCGCCGAGGCCTACACGCAGCGGGGCGCGGCGCTGGCCCGCGACGACGTCGGCGCCATGCGCCAGCGGGACCCGGACTACCTGCCGCTGAGCCCGAAGTACTGACCCTAACCGCGCCGCTCGTCAGAGGGCGCGCGTCGATGCGCCGTCGAAAAGGTACAGCCGCTCCTGGTCGAGCTCGATCCACACCGGGTCGTCGGCCGCGCCGCGGAAGCCCTCGTCTGTGCTCGCGACGATGAGCTGCTCGCCGAGGCGGATGTGCACGAAGCTGACGTCGCCGGTCGGCTCGACCGTGTAGATGCGGGCCGGGATCGCGGCCGGGTGCGACTCCGGGACGATGCGGATGTGGCTGTGGCGGATGCCGAGCACGACGTCGCCGTTGGCGCTGCTGGTGACGCGGGCCGCGTTGCCCGGCGACAGTGGCACCTGCCAGCCGCCGGCCCCGTGCACCGCGGCTGCGCCATCGCTCGTGGCGACCTGGCCGGGGAGGAAGTTCATGGCTGGGCTGCCGACGAAACCGGCCACGAACCTGTTGACGGGCGAGCGGTAGATCTCCTCCGGCCGGCCGACCTGCTGGACGACGCCGTCGAGCATGACGGCCATCCGGTCGGCCATGGTCATGGCCTCCATCTGGTCGTGGGTGACGTAGATGACAGTGGAGCTGAGCTCTTCGTGGAGCCGCTTCAGCTCGGCGCGCATCTGTACGCGCAGCTTGGCGTCGAGATTGGACAGCGGCTCGTCCATCAGGAAGACGCGGGGGTTGCGCACCAGGGCTCGGCCGAGGGCGACGCGCTGCTGCTGGCCGCCTGACAGGTTCCGCGACCGGCGGTTCAGGAGGTGCTCGATGGACAGGATCTTGGCGGTCTCCCGGACGCGCGCGTCGATCTCCGGCCTCGGGCGCTTCCTCATCTGCAGCGGAAACGCGAGGTTCTCGGCCACCGACTTGTTCGGGTAGAGCGCGTAATTCTGGAAGACCATGGCGATGTCCCGGTCTTTCGGGTCGAGGTCGGTGACGTCGCGATCGCCGATGGTGATCGTGCCGGACGTGAGCTCGATGAGCCCGGCCACCAGGTTGAGGGTGGTGGTCTTGCCGCAGCCGGACGGTCCGACGAGGGCGACGAACTCGCCATCGTTGATCGTCAGCGAGACGTGGTCGACGGCCACGACGTCGCCGTACGACTTGAACACGTCGGTCAGGACTACGTCGGACATGTCACGCTTTGATGGCGCCTTCGGTCAGCGCCCGCACGAACTGCTTCTGGAGCACCAGGAACATCACCACGACCGGCACGCTCATGATGAACGCCGCGGCCATCAGGCCCGGCCAGTTGGTCGCGTACTCGGTGAAGAAGTGCTGCAAGCCAACAGGCAGCGTCAGCAGGCTCTCGCTGTTCAGGAAGGTCAGCGCGTACACGTACTCGTTCCAGGCGCCAATGAACGCGTAGATCGCCGTGGCGATGATGCCCGGCGACGACAGCGGCATGATGATCAGCCAGAACGCCTTGAAGCGGATCGCGCCGTCGATCCGGGCGGCGCGCTCGAGCTCTTCGGGGATGTTGTCGTAAAAGCCCTTCAGCAGCCAGATCGAGAGCGGCAGCCCGAAGGTGAGGTAGGTCAGGATGAGCGAGGCGTGCGTGTTCACCAGGTGCAGCGCCCGCATCAGGATGAACAACGGGATGAGGAACACCACCACCGGGAACATGTTCCTGATGAGCACGGCGAAAAATAGCGCGTCGCGTCCGGGAAACTCGAACCGCGAGAATGCGTACGCCGCCGGGATAGCGATCAGGACGCCGAGCAGCGTGGTGCTGAGCGAGACGATCATGCTGTTCAAGAAGTAGCGCAGGAATTGTGGCCCGATAGCGCTCGACGGGGACAGCAGGACCGCGTACTGCTCGAGCGTGGGGTTGCTGGGGATCCATTCCGGCGGCTGCTGCAGGGCGCCGAACTGGGTCTTGAGCGATGTTGACAGCATCCACAGCATCGGCAGGCCGGCGAAAGCGATGACGGCCGCCAGCCACAGCCAGCCGGCCAGGTCAGCGCCGCTGATGCGTCGTCTGCTGTGGCGGGCGCCAGAAGCGCTCCCAGGCGTTGGCGCCGTCGACGCGGGCCGCGTTCAGCACCTGCTGGGGGACGGTCTGGAGGCCGGCGAGGAGCATGATCATGGCGAAAGGAAACTCTTTCCAGACGTTGGCCACGATCAGTGACGGCATGACCATGTCGGGGGAGTCGAGGAAGTTGATCGGGCTGTCGATAATGCCGACGTCGAGGAGGAAGCCGCTGATCAGCCCGAAGTCGCTGTGGTACAGCCAGCGCCAGATGTACGCCGAGGCGACGTAGGAGACGACGTACGGGACGAGCAGCAGTCCGCGGGCGATGCCGCGCCCGAGGAATTCGCGCTGGACGACGAGCGCGGCGCCGAGGCCGATGAGGAAGGCGAGTAGGGTCGAGCCGATGGTCCAGTAGAAGGTGTTGAGGGTGATGGCCCAGAAGTCGCCGCTGCCGAGGATGACGCGGTAGTTCTCCAGCCCGTTGAAGTACCAGTTGGGCGAGCTGGGCGGCGTGTCGTACAGCGAGAGATTGACCGTGTAGACCACCGGGAAGCCGATTACGACCAGCATGACCAGCAGCGCGGGCGCCACCCACACGTAGTCGGTGCGGTGGCGGACGACCTCGGCCAGCGTCGAGCGGCGCGCGGGCGGCTGCGGCCGGTACGTGACCGGGGCGGGAACAAGCTGTGACTCGGTGGCGGCCAAGGTGAGCCTTTCCGACGGGTTTTCTATTTTTGCCGCGTTTTGCCGCGCGCTAGACGGCTTTAGCTCCGCCGGGCGCCGATGAGCTTCTGGATCTGGTCGGCGGCGTCGTCGGCCGCCTCCTTGACCTTCATTTGCCCGTCAACGCGTTCTGCAACATGGTGGGCACAATGTTGTTCATGATCTGGGTGGATTCCGGGATGACCGGGAACGGGACGCCGTAGGGCAGCATGGACGATGTGACGTCGAGGAACTTGATCTGGTCCAGGCGGTCCTTCATCCAGGAGGTCTTGAAGCCGAGCAGGTTGCCCGGGTTCGAGCCAGTCCAGGCGTTCTTCACCGACCACTCGGGGCCGCAGGTGAACGCGATGAAGGCGTCGGCAGCTTTACGGTCGACCGCGTGGCCGGTCACGGAGTCGTTGAGAATGTGGACGTTGGAGCCGCCGAACACGACAGCCCGCCGCACTGGCCCGCTCAGGGAGAGAGTGTGGCGACACGAGTGGCCCCCTGCGTAGTGGCTCTCATGGTAGCGAATCCGCGGCGCCAGGAGTATTCCCATGCCCGGCGAAGCTGTACTATAGGCATCTCGCCGGCGGTTGCTCGTCCCACAACCCGGCGGCATGCGGCCCGGGACAACGTTGGCAGGAGGGGGCGTGGCTTCAGCAATTCTCGACGTTCAGGACTTGCAGGTGGCGTACCACACGCCGCGCGGGCCGGTGCGGGCGGTCGATGGCGTGACGTTCACGCTGGCCGCCGACGAGCGCTTCGGTCTGGTGGGCGAGTCCGGATCAGGCAAGTCCACCATCGCGCTGGCGCTTATGCGACTGATCCGGCCGCCGGGAAAGATCGAGGGTGGCCAAGTGGTGCTGGACGGCGTCAACGTCCTGCAGCTGCCGGAAGAGCAGGTGCGGCAGCTGAGGCTGGCGTCGATCGCGCTGGTGGCCCAGGGGGCGATGAACTCGCTGAACCCGGTCACCCGGGTGCGCGAGCAGATCCTCGACGCGATCGGCGACCACCAGGCGAAGCCATCGAAGCGGGAAGCGGACGCCAAGGTGGCGTCGCTGCTGGAGCAGGTCGGGCTGAAGGCCGGCGTGGCGAACATGTTCCCGCACGAGCTCTCCGGCGGCATGAAGCAGCGCGTCTGCATCGCCATCGCGATCAGCCTGCGGCCGAAGGTGATCCTCGCCGACGAGCCGACCAGCGCCCTCGACGTGGTCGTCCAGCGGCAGGTCATAGAGACGCTGCGGCGCGTCCAGGAGGATCTCGGGGCGTCGGTCGTGCTCGTCGGCCACGACATGGGGCTGATGGCGCAGTTCGTCCATCGCCTCGGCGTGATGTACGCCGGGCGCCTGGCCGAGGTGTCGCCGGTGAAGGACATCTTCGAGGAGCCGCTCCACCCGTACACGAAGCTGCTGATCGCCAGCCTGCCGTCGCTCGAGGAGCGGGGCAAGTTCCAGGGCATCCCGGGGCTGGCGCCGTCCTTGCTCGACCGGCCGCCCGGCTGCGCCTTCCACCCCCGCTGCCCGAACGCCATGCCCCGCTGCTCGGTGGAGGACCCCGCCTTCCGCCAGGTCCGCCCGGACCGGTGGGTGGCGTGCCACCTCTATTGAGTATTGAGTATCGAGCATTGATGCGCCGATTCACTGTTTCACTGATTCAGCCACTGATCCACTGAGGCCGCCGCCGATGACTCCGCTCCTTTTCCCCGCCCCCGCCCCCGCTGCCGCCGCCCTCGCGAGGCCGCGCCCGTGACCGCTCTCCTCGAAGCCCGCCGCGTCAGCAAGATCTTCGGCGGCGGCCTGTTCGACAAGAGCCACACAGTTGCCCTGGAGAACTTCTCCTTCGCCATCGAGAGCGCCCCGCCCACCATCACCGCCATCGTCGGCGAGAGCGGCAGTGGCAAGACGACGCTGGCGCGGCTGCTGCTCGGGCTCGTGTCGCCCACCAGCGGCCAGGTGCTGTACGACGGCAAGGAGATACCGAAGCTCACGGGCGGGGAGCGGCGCAAGTTCCTCCGCGACGTCCAGATGATCTTCCAGGACCCGTACGAGGTGTACAACCCGTTCTACCGGGTCGACCACGTCCTCGAAACCCCCATCGCCGAGTTCAAGCTGGCGGACTCGCCACAGGCGCGCCGAACGCTCATCCAGGACTCCCTACGCGCGGTCGGCCTGCGCCCCGAGGAGACGCTCGGCCGCTACCCCCACCAGCTCAGCGGCGGCCAGCGCCAGCGCATCATGGTCGCCCGCGCCGTCCTCATCCGCCCACGGCTCATCATCGCCGACGAGCCGGTGTCGATGGTCGACGCCTCCCTGCGGGCAACCATCCTCGATAGCCTGCGCCAGCTGAACCGCGACTACGGCATCTCCATCATCTACATCACGCACGACCTGACCACCGCTTTCCAGATCAGCGACAACATCATCGTGCTGTACCGGGGCTCGGTCGCCGAGGCTGGCAACGTCGAGCTGGTGGTACAGCAGCCGGCCCACCCGTACACCCAGCTACTGGTCGGGTCGATCCCGCAGCCCGACCCGAACCATCCCTGGGAGTCGCTCGAGAACATAGCCGCGATGGACACGCCGGCCTCGCTGGCCGTCGGCGCCGGCACCCGGGCCAACGGCGCCAAGGTGCGCGCCGACACCCGCATCGGCTGCCCGTTCGCTGACCGCTGCCCGCACACCATGGACATCTGTCGCGAGAGGACGCCAGGGCTGTTCCAGATCAACGACCGCCGGGTCGCCGCGTGCTACCTGCAGCGCGACAACGGTCCCGAGCTGTCGACCGAGCAGCTGAGCGACGTGATGATCCTGGCCCAGAGCCAGAGCGCTACACCGTCTTCCTGAGCCGCGGATTGGCGATCTCGTCCAGCCCGGCCGAGAGCCCGAACAGGCCCATGAACAGCACGATGATCACGATGATCGGCGGCAGGAACCACCACCACATGCCCTGGAGGAGCGCACCGTAGAAGATGACCCAGTAGATGGTCATCCCGATGGTGGGCGAGTCCACCGCGCCCAGTCCCAGCGCTTCGAGGCCGAGCGAGGCGAGGACCGCCGCCGCTACAGCCGCAACGAGGGACGCTGCCAGGTACGGCAGTAAGTTCGGCATGAGCTCGGTGAAAATAATCTTGAGGCTACCGGCGCCCGACATGCGCGCCACGTGCACGTAGCCGCGCTCACGCATGGTCAGCACCTGTGACCGGATTGTCCGGGTGGGCCAGAGCCACGCCAGAGCTGCCACCACCAGGCCCATCTGCGGCACCGTCATAGCTGAATGAATCGAGATGGCGACGATGATCAGCACCAGGAAGGTCGGGATGGTGAGCCCGATGTCGACGACCCCGCGCACCAGAGCGTCGATCCAGCCTCCGTAGTAGGCGCCCGAGAATGCCAGCACGGTGCCGATGGCGACGCCGAGGAAGCCGGCCACCAGCCCCATGTACAGCGTGAGCGGCGTGCCTTCGATCATCACCGCCATGATGTCCCGCCCCTGGCTGTCGGTGCCCAGGGGAAACTGGGCCGAGGGTGCGCGGCCGCCAGGAACCGACAGCGGCCGGTAGTGGCTCGTGTTGTAGAAGAGGTGCCCGAGGATCACGAACAGCGCCAGGGCGCTCAACAGGATGATGCCGAGCAAGAGCTGGCGGTTGCGACCCAGGTAGCGCAGGCCGCCGCGCGTCTGCTCCCCCAGACGGCCGCCCGTCGGCACCTCGACTGGCGGCGCTGCCTGGCCTACCGCGACTCCCACTGGTCAGTCCCTCCGAAAAGTCTGACGGCCGTCGCCCGGTCAGCCCTTGACATAGCTGATGCGCGGGTCGACGCGCGGATAGATGAGGTCCAGGATAAGGGTTGCCAGCGTGATAGAGACGATGACCCCGAAGACGATGCCCTGGATGGCAAAGAAGTCGTAGGCGCGGATCGACTTGTACAGCACCGTGCCGATGCCCGGGTAGCCGAAGACGATCTCCACCAGGAGCGCCCCTGACAGGATGTGCCCGATGGTCAGTCCCAGCGCGGTCACCTGTGGCAGAAGCGCGTTCCGGCCCGCGTACCGCGTGAAGATCGTGCTGTCCTTGAGTCCTTTGGCGTCGGCGAACTGCACGAAGTCGTCGCTCTGGACGCTGATCATCATGGCGCGCATGCCGAGCGCCCAGAAGCCGATGGCCGACAGGACGATCGACAGCGCCGGCAGGATCGCGTGTTGGGCGACGTCCAGCCAGAACGTCAGACTGGACCAGTCAGGGAACGTGCCCGCCGAGTAGCCGCCAAAGATCGGGAACCACTTGAGCTGGAAAGCGAAGACGTACAGCAGCATCAGGCCGAGCATGTAGTAGGGGATGGCCGAGAGCGTCAGGAATGGCGGCAGCAGCACGTTGACCAGGATGCGCGGCGTCTTTGGCCAGGCGAGCAGCGCGCCGAAGAAGATGCCGAGGCTGAAGGCGAGCGCCGTGGACAGGCCCAGCAGGCCAATGGTCCACGGCAGCGCCTCGCCCATGATCGAGTTGACGCGGCGCGGGTAGTTCGCCATGGAGAAGCCGAAGTCGAAATGGGTAGTGTTCCAGAGGTACGTCAGGTACTGCTGCCAGAGCGGCTTGTCCAGGCCGAACTCGACGTCGAACTCGGCAACCATCTGGTTGATGTTCGTCTGGACGTAGCCGCCGGCGGCGGCCTGCTGCAGCAGCTGCGACCGGATCGCGTTGCCGCCCGAGAGCCGCGGTAGGACAAAGTTGATAGTGGCCGCGAGCCAGACGACGACGACGAACAGGCCCAGGCGTCTGATGAGGTACTCGACTCGCATGGGCGCGGCCTACAAACTCACACCTGCTCTAGCCCTGCGCCGGCTGGAGGTTGTTCAGGATGAGCTGAAAGGTCAGGTGCCAGAAGGCGCCGTTGACGTAGGCGTTGTCCTTCGTCGGCCAGCCGGTCCAGTAGGTGGTGTTGTAGGGGATGCGATGGAACCACTGCTGGATCGGGATATCCGGCAGCTCTGGCAGCCAAATCGCCATAGCCCGCTTGAACTGGTCGATGAGCTTCGCCTGATCGGTGGCGGCCGTCGTGGCCATCTCGTCCACGATCTTGTCGAAGTCGGCGTTCTTCCACTTGGAGAAGTTGACCGCGTGGCCGCCGGGCACCGCCACCGACGCGCCCTGGTAGAGCGCGCAGGTCGCGTAGGGGTCGCCGTTCACGCTGCCGCCGTGGCCGAACAGCATGCCCTGGTAGTCACCCCCCTGGAAGCGCTCGATCATGTCCGGCGGGTGCACGTACGTGGCGTCGACGCCGCCCTGCTTCAGCATCTCCGCCAGGACGGGTCCCATGTCGTCGAAGACTTCCCAGCCACCCACCTCGACCTTCAGGTGGTTGCCGCTGGCGTCGGCAAAGAACCCGTCCGAGCCCTTTGTGTACCCCTTGGACTGGAGCATCTGCGCGGCTTTGTCGACGTTGTACTCGTTCGTGTTGTATTTGACGAGCTGGTCCTTGACCGCGTCCACGAACGGCTGCAGCGCGGGATAATGCGGCAGCGGTAGCTGGGTGGTCTCACCCGAGCCGCTGTACGCCACGTCGATGAGCTGCTGGCGATCGATGAGGTTGCTGATCGCCCAGCGCATGTCCTTGTCGTCGAACGGCTTCTTGGTGGTATCCAGGTAGAATGACGTCGGCCACCAGTCGGTGTACCCGTACGGGCTTTCGCGGTTCGTGTGGGTGATGATCTTCGGATTTTGGGCCACGACCTGCTTGATGGTGTTGGGCCGCAGGTCCAGAGACGAGTCGATCTGGTTGGTGATGTGCAGCTGGGCGGTCTGCGTCTCGCCGGCGAACGGAAGGTACACGATCCGTTTGACCGCTGGCATGGCCTTAACCAGGCCGGCCTTGACCGCCCACCAGTCGTCGCGGCGGTCGATGATCTTCTGGTCGGGCGACGAGAACACCAGCTTCCACGGTCCGGTGGTGACTGGCCAGCCCTTGGCGATGTCGAAGTTGGTGAAGCTGGCCCAGTCGCTCTGATCCTGGAAGATGTGCTGGGGCACCATGTAGAGCCCGATGTCGTACTTGTAGGTGATGGTCTGGAACATGAACTTGGGCGACGGCACCTTGAAGTTCACCAGCACCGTGGTGTCGTCCGTCGCCGTCGCGTCCTGGACGAAGGTGGCGACGTCGTTGCCGAACTTGATCTTGCTGCCCTGCTTCATCGACGCGGTGATGGTGAAGGCGACGTCCTTGGCGCTGAATGGCTGGCCGTCGCTCCAGCTGATGCCTGAACGGGTCTTGATCGTCAGGCTCTTGAAGTCGGGAGAGTACTTGTAGCTCTCGGCCAACCAGGGGATCTCTTTGTCGGCGAAGGCGCTGTAGAAGTAGAGCGGCTCGTATAGGAGGCCAGGGCCGTTCTGGTGGTTGGCCAGGGGCGCGTACGGGTTCCACAGCTCGTAGTCTTCATACTTGCCCTGCTTGCCGGCCCACATGAGGATGAGCGAGTTGTTGCGCGGCAGCTGGGCTGGGGGAGCAGCGGCGGCGGCCGCGGCAGGGGCGGCGGTGGCGGGAGCCGCGGCGGGGGCGGCGGTGGCGGCCGCCGCCGGAGCCGTGGTGGCGGCCGCTGTCGGTGCCGTGGTGGCGGCCGCCGCTGGTGCCGTGGTCGGCTTGGCCGCCGGAGCGGCAGTGGGCTGGGCCGCGGGCGCCGCTGTCGGCTGGGCCGCCGGGGCGGCGGGCGCGCACGCGGCGGCGAGCGCCGCGCTCCCGCCGACAGCTACCAGCGCCAGAAAGCGCCGACGATTGACGAACCGTACGACCTTTGTGTTGTCAGCCATGTATTACGCTCCTGAAGAACTAGATGGACCTGCGGATGCGCGGGTTAGCGAACTCGTCCATGCCGACGGCGACCAGGAACAGCCCCGTGAACAGCATCGCGATCACCACGATCGGCGCCACCCACCACCACCACCAGCCGTTGACGATGGCCGCGTAGTAGTTCACCCAGTAGAGCGTCATGCCCAGCGTCGGCGACTCGAAAGGCCCCAGGCCGAGAACCTCCAGCCCGATGGACGCCAGGATCGCCGCGGATACTGACACGACCAGTGACGCCACGAGGTAGGGCAGCAGGTTGGGAAACATCTCCCGCATGATGATCTTCGGGCCGCTCATCCCAGACAGCTGGGCCACCTGGACGAAGGCCCTGTTTCTCAGCGTCAGGACCTGCGACCTGATGGTACGAGCCGGGTACAGCCATGCGAGCGCCGCCACAATCAGCATCATCTGGCTGATCTGTATGCCGCCGTGGACGTTCATGCCGGCGATAATCAGGATCATCAGGCCCGGGATAGTGAGGCCGATGTCGACCACGCCCTTGATGAGCGTATCCAGGACGCCGCCGTAGTAGGCGGCCACGAACGCCAGGATGGATCCCAGGGTGACCCCGAATAGCCCGGCGACCAGACCGATCATGAAGGTCAGCGGGGTGCCGGCGACCATCACGGCGTACAGGTTGCGGCCCTGCTTGTCCGTGCCGAAGGGGTACTGCCACGACGGCGCTAGCAGCGTCCGAGCGGACAGCGGGCGCGCCTTCGCCGTGTCCACAGTCAGATTGCCGATGACGACGAACAACACCAGAGCCATGAGGAAGCACAGCCCAATGATCATGGCGGGGTTGCGCCGCAGGTAGCCCAGCATGGCGGCGACGGCGTCGCCCACGACGCTGCGTCTCTCGGCCCGGACGCTCAGCGCGATCTCCTGCGCAGTTGTGGTCACGTCACGCCCTCCGGTAGGAGATCCGAGGGTCCAGTAGCGGATAGACAAGGTCGAGGACGAAAGTGGCGATGCCAATCGACAGAATGATGATGAAGACGATGCCCTGAACCAGATAGAAGTCGGAGCCGCGGATGCCGCGGTAGAGTAGCGTGCCGATGCCCGGGTAGGCGAAGATGACTTCCACCAGGACGGCGCCGGACACGAGCTGGCCGAGCGCGAGAGCCAGCGCGGTCGTCTGTGGTAAGAGCGCGTTGCGCACGGCGTAGCGCACGAAGATCGACCGGTCCTTTAGGCCCTTGGCGTCGGCGAAGACCATGTAATCCTCGCCACGGGTGGTGACCATCATGGCCCGCATGCCGAGCGCCCACCCACCCACCGAGACCAGGATGATGGATAGGGCTGGCAGAATCGAGTGGCTGATAACGTCCAGCGCGAACGGCAGGGTCAAGCTCGGGATGGTTCCGGCCTGGTAGCCGCCCGAAAGCGGGAAGATCTGGGCCTTGAAGCCGAGCAGGTAGATCAGCACCAGCCCGAGCAGGAAGTACGGGATCGCGTTCAACGACAAGAGCGGCGGCATGAGGAACTGCAAGAACCGCGGCGCTTTTGGCCAGCCCATGAAGGCGCCCAGCAGCGAGCCGATCGTCCATGACGTCACTGTGCAGAGGGCCAGCAGCGTCATAGTCCAGGGGAGAGCAACCGCGATCATGTCGATGACCTTCTGCGGATAGTTGGAGATGGAGTAGTTGAAGTCCAGCCTGACGGCGTCGAACATGTAGGTCAGGTACTGATCCCAGAGCGGCTTGTCGAGACCGAACCGGGCGTCGTACTCCGCGACCATCTCCTTCATGCCGCCCTGGTTGGCGCCGCCCGCCGCCATCTGCTGGAGCAGCGCCGCTCGGACCGGATCCTGGTTGCTCAGCCGCGGCAAGAAGAAGTTGACCGTGGCAGCGAGCCAGATGATCAAGAGGAACACCCCGAACCGTCTGGCGAGGTAGTCGACCGGCATGCGTCTCCTTCAGTGTGCCACGAAACGGTCGCCCGAGCGGCGGCCCGGGACCGAGGCCGGGCCGCCGCTCGGCATCAATGCTACGCCGCCCCGGTCGGGGTCAGTCTGTGCACCCAGAGCGGGGCCGTGAGATGCCAATGGGCCGTGTTGATGTAAGGGTTCTGCGCAGTCGGCCAGCCTTGCCAGTACTTCTCGTTCTGCGGCAGCCGGTGGTAGCCCTGCTCGATCATGATGTCCGGCAGATTGGGCAGCCACAGACGCATGGCGCGCGTCCACTGGTCCAAGATCTTGGCCTTGTCGGTGGGGCTGGTGCCGTACATCTCGTCGGCGATCTTGTCGAAGTCCGCGTTCTTCCAGCGCGAGAAGTTGACAAGGTGACCACCAGGGATAGCGGTGGACGAGGTCTGGTACAGGCGCAGCGTGTAGTACGGGTCGTCGCCGTAGCTGCCGCCATGCCCGAAGAGCGCACCCGAGTAGTCACCGCTGGAGAGCCGATCGAACATGTTGGGCGGCTCAGAATAAGTGGCGGTTATGCCTGCCTGCTTGAACTGCTCGACGATCACCGGGCCCACACTGGTGAAGTCGAAGAAGCTGATCAGCTCGAGCTCGACCGGCTTGCCGTTGGCATCCTGCCACATGCCGTTCGCCTTCTTCCAGCCCTTCTTCTGCAGGATGGCGTCGCCCTTCTCCGGAGCGAACTCGAGCGTATTGTACTTTTGCAGGTCATCCTGCAACGCGTCGTAGAACGGCTGCACGGGGGGGTACTGGGGAATGGGTAGGGCCGCCGTGGAGGCGGCTCCGTTCCAGGCGACGTCGACGATGACGTCGCGGTTGATGTACGAGCTCAGCGCCCAGCGGACCTCGGGGTCGTCGTACGGGGCCTTCGTGTTGTTGACGTACAGGGAATGGGGCCACCAGTCCATGTAGCCAAACGGCGGCTCCTTGCCGGTCCAGCTGCTCATCGCGGGGTTGCCGTCGAAGACGGCCTTGAAGCTGGTGGGCTGGATGCCCGTGGTGAGGTCGAACTGGTTGGAGACGAGGCCTTGGATCATGCCCTGCTCGCCCGGGTCCGGGAGGTACACGATCCGCTGCATCTTGGGCAGGGTGCCCACGCCGGCCTTCTCGCCCCACCACTCGCCGCGGTTGTCCAGGATCTTCTGCTCCGGAGAAGAGAACACCACCTTCCACGGACTAGTCGTGACCGGCCAACCCTTGGCCGGGTCCCAGTGGGTGAAGGTAGTGAAGTCCTTGTCCTGGAAGATGTGCTTCGGCAAGATGTAGACGCCGATGTCGAACTTGTAGGAGATGAAGCGGAAGAAGCGCGGCGCCGGCACCTTGAACTTGAAGACGGTGGTGTTCGGGTCCGTGGCTTGCACCGACTCCAGGCTTTCGGCGACGTCGGCGCCCCACTTCACCTTGGTGCTGTTCGCCAGCAGCTGCGAGAAGGTGTACTCCAGGTCGGCCGAGCTGAACGGCTGGCCGTCGCTCCAGTTGATGCCGGAGCGCGTCTTGACGGTCAGCTGCTTGTAGTCGGGCGAGAACTGATAGCTCTCGGCCAGCCACAGGTATTCCTTGTCTTCGAAGGCGCTGTAGAAGGCCAGCGGCTCGTACAGGAACAGGGACCCGAGCTGGTGGTTGGCGGCCGGCAGGAAGGGGTTCCAGAGGTCGTACTCGACGAACTTGGACTGGGTGCCGCCCCGGACCATGATTAGCGTCTGGCTGCGCGGAACGTCCTTGATGGGGCCGGCGGCTGGAGCGACCGTCGGTCCCGCCGTCGGGGTGCCGGCCGCGGCGGCTGCCGGCTTGGCGGCAGCGGTCGGTGTGGCCGCGGCCGCCGCGGTCGTTGGGGATGCGGCTGCTGCCACGGCGGGCGCGGTGGTCGGCTTGGCGGCCGCGGCGGCGGCCGTTGGCGCCGCTGTCGGCGCGGCAGCACCCGCTGGCGCGGTGGTCGGCTTGGCGGCCGCCGTGGTAGGAGCGGCGGCCGCGGCGGTCGGCGCCGCGGCCGGGGGAGCCGACGACGAGCACGCGGCGGCGAGCGCGGCGGTGCCACCGAGTGTGGCGACCATGAGGAACCGCCGGCGGCTGAGGGGTCGGATCGTTACGCTGCTATCGTCCATAGAAGAAGGTCTCCGTCTCCGCTGTCGAACCAGCCGCGGATGAGCCGAACGTCACGCCCGTGGAGTGCCAGGTACACGGGACCAGGCGCTCCCGAGGGAACGGTGAGTGACAGTGTTTCAGTGCCGTGTGGTCGCGAGCGCGGCCAGGTCCGGCGCCTAAATTTAGGTGCCCGCGTCTTCGCTCGTCGCGCTCCCCCTTCCGTGCTCAGCCACCCAAGAGCGTGTGTGTCGGGTGAACAGTCTCTGGCCGGCCGCGGCCAGAACTGGCCGGTTCGCGCAGCATAGGTTCGTCGCTCGCCCCTTGTCAACTATCGGCGACTGGCGGCAGATGGCTGATGGCTCCGTCCGGCCTACGGCTTGATGACGGTGCCATCCAGGCGGCGGACTGGTGGCCAGGCGCCGTTCAGCGGGTGTTCGGGGAATGGGTACCGCGCCGCCAGTGCCTCGTCCAGGTCGATGCCCAGTCCGGGGCGCTCGTTCGACCACAACATGCCGTCGCGAATCGTTGGGCAGCCTGGGAACACCTCGCGCGTCCGCTCCGGGAAGTCGTGCTGCTCCTGGATGCCGAAGTTGTGGCAGGCGAGATCGAGCTGGAGATTGGCCGCGTGGCCAACTGGCGACACGTCGCTCGGACCGTGCCAGGCGGTCCGCACCCCGAAGAACTCGCAGAATGCCGCCAGCTTGCGCGCCATGCTCAACCCGCCGATGTCCGAGATGTGCACCCGGATGAAGTCCACCAGCCGGTCCCGGATGAGCGGGACGTACTCCGCCTGGTTCACGAATAGCTCGCCCATGGCGATGGGCGTCGTCGTCTGCTGGCGCAGCAGGCGGAAGTAGTCGACGTCCTCGGGCGCAAAGGCGTCCTCGAGGAAGAACAGGCGGTACGGCTCGAGGGCCTTGGCCAGCCCGATGGCCTGGATGGGCGGCACCCGCTCGTGCACGTCGTGCAGCAGCTCGACGTCGTCGCCGACGGCGCCGCGGATGTGCTCGAACATCCGCGGCACGATGCCACAGTACGCGGTCGGCTCCCACGGCTCCTGGTCGGCCCGTAGATGGGCGGGGTAGGGCGACGGCCGCCGCCCGGCGGAGGTGCCGTACGTGGCGTAGCCTGGCACTGCCACCTGGCAGCGCACGTACCGGTAGCCGGCCTCGATGAACGTCCGGACGGCCTGCTCCAGCTCCTGGAAGTCGCGACCGGAGGCGTGGGCATACAGCGGCGCCGCCTTGCGGCACTTGCCGCCGAGCAGCCCGTAGACGGGCATGTTGGCCCGCTTCCCCTTGATGTCCCACAGCGCCTCGTCCACGCCCGAGAGCGCGTTGTTCAGGACCGGGCCGCTGCGCCAGTACGACGAGACGAAGGCGGTCTGGTAGATGTCCTCGATGTCGTCCGGGTCCCGACCGACGAGGAACGGCTTCAGGTACTCCTCGACGGCGGCGACCACGGCCAGCGGCCGCTGGGTGAACGTGGCGCAGCCGAGACCGTACAGCCCGGCGTCGCTGGTCTCGACCTTGACGATGACGAGGCGGATGCCGTCGGGCGCCGTGCAGATCGTCCGGACGTTGGTGATCGTGATCGGCGGCAGCGTGCCGCCCGGTTCCCAGGCTGGTGGGATCACGGGCTCGGGTGAGGCTGAGGATGAGGCTGAGGTCATACCGTCCGCCCTACCAGTTGGTGAACGAGCCGTCGAGGCGGCGCAGGTGCGGCGCCTCGGTCATCTGGAACGGCGACTTGCGCGCGGCGTCCCGGTCGAACTCGATGCCCAGCCCGGGTCGGGTGGGTGGCAGCAGGTAGCCGTCCTCCCACGGGACCTGCACCGGCACCTCGTCGGTGCAGTACGTGCCCGGCCGGCGCGGCTGCTCCTGGACGCCGACGTTCGAGCACGCCAGGTTCAGATGCAGACAGGCCGCCGACGACACTGGCCCGAGCGGGTTGTGGGTCGCCAGCTTGATGAAGTGCGTCTCGCACCAACCGGCGATCTTGCGCGCCTCGCTGATGCCGCCCACGATGCACAGGTCGATCCGGGCGTAGTCCACCAGCTCCTCTTCGACCAGCTCGCGGAACTCCCACTTGTTGGCGAACTGCTCGCCGGCGGCCAGTGGCACAGCTGTCTGCTGGCGGAGCCGGTGGTAGGTGAAGGTGCTCTCGGACCGCAGCGGGTCCTCCATGAAGAACGGCTGGACCTCCTCGGCGGCCCGGCACAGGCGGACCGCGTCGGGCAGGTCGAGCCGCGTGTGGATGTCGTAGCAGATCTCGATCTCGTCGCCGACGGCCTCGCGCACCGCCTGGAGCTGTCTGATGCCGGTGCGCACCGCGCGCGACGGCTCGAGTACGTCGCCCTCAGAGGCCAGGCCGAACCTGACGAACTTCCAGCCCTCGGCCTTCGTCTGGCGGCAGCTCTCGACGAGGGCGTCGATGTTGTTGGCGTCGTGGCCGGCCTGGTTGTGCGGGTAGCAGGCCACCTTGTCGCGCACCAGCCCACCCAGGAGACGGTAAACCGGCACGTCGAGCGCCTTGCCCTGGATGTCCCAGAGCGCGATGTCGATGGCCGACAGCGCGCTGCCGATGACGCGGTTCGCCGGAAAGAAGCCGCCGCGGGACATGACCTGCCACAGGTGCTCGATGCGGCTCGGGTCCTGGCCGATCAACAGCGGCTTGAAGTGCTCGATGGCGCCCATGACGGCCAGCTCGCGGCCGGACAGCCCGGACTCGCCGACGCCATGGATGCCCTCGTCAGTATCGACCACAACGTACAGGTTGTTCCGCATGCCATTGAAGACAGGGAACGCTTCGATCTGGGAAATCTTCATCCGTGCTCCGAAGGTCATGCTACCCCCCGCACCACCTCGCAGGTGCGTGCCCGATGGCGGTCCACATGCGCGGCATCCTCAAGCGGCGGCCCAGGCGCCGGACCCAGAACGGCCGGGCGCGGGGGCCGGGTACCCTACAGCCATGGCAGTACCCCTTCCCCCGTCCATCGACGACCGACCACGCGGTACGCGCGTTGCCGGCAAGGTGGCCATCGTGACCGGTGGCAATGCCGGCATCGGCCGCGCCGCCGCCGAGCTGCTGGCCCGCGAGGGCGCCAGGGTGGTCGTCGCCAGCCGCACCGCCGCCACCGGCGAGGAGACGGTCGCCGCGATCCGGCGCGCCGGCGGCGAGGCGCTCTACGTCGAGACCGATGTGAGCCAGGAGGCCGACTGCGTTGGGCTGGTCAAGCAGGCGGTCGAGCGCTTCGGCCGCCTGGACGTGCTCGTCAACAACGCGGCCATCTACCCGCGGGCCAGCCTCGCCGAGACCACCGTGGACTTCTGGCGCGAGATCATGGCTACCAACCTGGAAGGTCCGTTCCTGCTGTGCCGCGAGGCCGTGCCGCGCATGCTGGCGGTTGGCGGCGGCTCCATCGTCAACGTCGGCTCGTTCAACGGCCTGGCGGGCGGCGCCAACCTGCTGGCCTACTCCGTCGCCAAGGGCGGCCTGCTGACGTTGACGCGCAACATCGCCGGCGCCTTCTGCCGCGACAACATCCGGGTGAACTACCTCATCCCAGGCTGGAACATCACCGAGACGGAGAAGGTGATCCAGGCGCGGGAGGGACACGACCCGGCCTGGCTGGCCCAGGCCGAGGCCCACCAACCGGGGGGCCGCTTCTCGGTGCCGGCCGACGCTGCTCACGGCATCCTGTGGCTCGCCTCGGACGAGTCGGTCTTCGTCAACGGCGCGGTCATCAATACCGACGGAGGCGCGTCCATGCTCCCGAACGCGCGCCGCTCTTGAGCTATCAGCTATCAGCCATCAGCTTTCAGCCACGTGCTCCGCACAACTACACCCCTGAAAGGACTGCCATGAGCTTCAAGGTCGTTGCCACGCCGTTCGGCCGCCGGGTCGAATCGGACTACCCCTACGAGCATGAGGCGCTGAAGCCGCTCGGCGTCACGATCCAGACGGCGCGCGCCCAGTCCGACGACGAGTACGTCGCCGAAGTCAAGGACGCGGATGCCATCATGGTCGGTGGCCGCACGCTCACCGCCGACCTCATCGGCCGGCTCGAGAAGACGAAGGTTCTGGCGAATGGCGGCGTGGGGGTCGACCGCATCGACCTCGACGCGGCCACGGCCAAGGGGATCGTCGTGACCAACGTGCCCGACGTCTTCCTCGAAGAGGTCGCCGTGCACGCCATGATGCTGATGCTCTGCTGCGCCAAGAAGACGGTACCGCTGGACCGCGCCGTCCGCGAGAACCGCTGGGGCGACTCCGGCAAGTACCTGTCGCCCGTGCCGCGGGTCGTCGGCGACACGCTCGGGCTGGTGGCCTTCGGCAACATCGCCCGCCTGGTGGCCAAGAAAGCCAACGGCTTCGACATGAAGGTGCTGGCGTGGGACCCGTACCAGCCGGAGGACCTGTTCGGGCAGAACGGGGTCGAACGCGTGACCGACCTGGTGGACCTGTTCCGGCGCAGCGACTTCGTGTCGGCCCACCTGCCGCTGAACCCGGGCACGCGCGGCCTGCTGGACTACGCCTGCTTCAGCGCCATGAAGCCGACCGCCTACTTCGTCAATACCGGCCGCGGGCCCACCCACAACGAGGCCGACCTGATCCGGGCGCTCCAGGAGAAGAAGCTGGCGGGGGCGGGGCTGGACGTTATGGAGAAGGAGCCGACCGAGCCGGGGAACCCGCTGCACACCATGGACAACGTCACGCTGACGCCCCACACGGCGTCCGTCTCGGACTGGGGCAACGTCGAGCGGCGGCGGCGCGTCGGCCAGGACATCGCCGCCGTGCTCCAGGGCCGCATGCCGCGGGCCGTGGTGAACAAGGAGGTGCTGGAGAAGGTGAAACTGGCTTAACTGGCGAGTGTTGGCCTCAGCTCGGAGCCCCGGCCTGTTCAAATGCCGCGCGGGCCGCCTCGGCGGTCCGCGCGACGTCCTCTTCGGTGTGGGCCAAGGACACGAACCCGGCCTCGAACTGCGACGGCGCCAGGTACACGCCGCCGTCCAGCATGGCGTGGAAGAACCGGCCGTAGCGCGCCGTGTCGGCCCGCTTGGCCGACCGGTAGTCGGTCACCGGGGTGTCGGTGAAGAAGCCGGTGAGCATTGAGCCAACACGATTCGTCTCGTAGGGGACGCCCGCCCGCTCGGCCGCCTCGGCCAGGCTGCTCTCGAGCTGGGCCGCCAGCTGTTCGAGTCGGCTGTACACCTTCGGCTCGCGCAGCAGCCTGACGGTGGCGATGCCCGCGGCCATGGCCAGCGGGTTCCCCGACAGCGTGCCCGCCTGGTATACGGGCCCGAGCGGGGCGACCTGCTCCATGATGTCCCGGCGGCCGCCGTAGGCCCCGACTGGCAGTCCGCCGCCCAGGATCTTGCCCAGGCAGGTGAGGTCCGGCGTGACGCGGTAGCGCTCCTGGGCGCCGCCGAGAGCCACGCGGAAGCCGGTGATCACTTCGTCGAAGATGAGCAGCGCGCCGTTCTCCCGCGTGAGGCGGCGCAGCAGCTCCAGGAAGTGCGGCCCGGGCGGTACCACCCCCATGTTGCCGGCGACTGGCTCGACGATGACCGCGGCGATCTCGCCGGGATACGTCTGGAAGGCTGTCCGAACGGCGTCCACGTCGTTGTAGGGGAGAGACAGCGTCTGGGCAGCGGCGGCGGCGGGAACGCCAGGCGAGTCCGGCGCACCGAGCGTCAGCGGGCCAGAGCCGGCCTGCACGAGCAGCCCGTCGGCGTGGCCGTGGTAGCCACCGTCGAACTTCACCATCTTGTCGCGGCCGGTGAAGCCACGGGCCAGCCGAACCGCGGTCATTGTCGCCTCGGTGCCCGAGTTGACGAACCGCACCAGGTCGATCGCCGGGAACGCCTCGCGGACCAGGCGGGCCAGGTCGAGCTCGGCCTCGGTTGGGGCTCCGTAGCTCGTCCCGCGCGTCGCCGCCTCCTGGATGGCGGCGACGACGCCCGGGTGGGCGTGGCCAACGATCAGGGGCCCCCAGGAGCCGAGGTAGTCCACGTACCGGTTGCCGTCGACGTCCCAGAGCGCGGCGCCTCGGCCGCGCTCGATGAAGCGCGGCGTGCCGCCCACGCCGCGAAAGGCGCGCACCGGCGAGTCGACGCCCCCGGGGAGGTAGCCCTGGGCGGCGGCGAACAGCGCCGCCGACCTCTCGTTGCGCGCCCCGGACACCGGCTAGCGGCTCCCCGCGTCATCGGCCAGCCAGCGGGCCAGGTCCTTGGCGTGGTAGGTCACGATCAGATCGGCGCCGGCGCGCGCGATCCCAGTGACGCTCTCTAGCGTCGCCCGTCGCTCGTCCAGCCAGCCGCGCGCCGCGGCGGCCTTGATCATGGCGTACTCGCCGCTCACGTTGTAGGCGGCCAGGGGTACGTTCGGGTGGCTGTCGCGCACCGCCCGGACCACGTCGAGGTACGGCAGCGCCGGTTTGACCATCACCATGTCGGCGCCCTCGGCCAGGTCCTGCTCCACCTCGCGCAGAGCCTCGCGGCCGTTGGCCGGGTCCATCTGGTAGGCGCGCCGGTCGCCGAACTGCGGCGCCGAGTCGGCGGCTTCGCGGAAAGGTCCGTAGAAGGCGCTGGCGTACTTGGCGCTGTAAGCCAGGACGGCCACGTCCGACAGGCTGGCGTCGTCCAGAGCGGACCTGATCGCGCCGACCCGTCCGTCTAGCATGTCCGAGGGCGCCACGACGTCCGCGCCCGCCTCGGCCTGAGAGACGGCGGTTCGGGCCAGCAGCCCGAGCGACGCGTCGTTCTGGATGACGGCTTCCCGGCCCGGGCCGCCGGGAATGCCGCAGTGGCCGTGGCTCGTGTATTCGCACAGGCACGTGTCGGCGATCAGGACGAGCGACGGCACGGCGCGTTTGATGCTGGCGAGCGCCTGTTGGACGACCCCGTCGTGCGCCCACGCTTCGGACCCCTCCGGGTCCTTGGCTCGCGGCAGCCCGAACAGAAGGAGCGCCGGGACACCGAGGTCGGCCACCGCCCGGGCCTCCTCTGTCACCAGGTCGACCGACCAGTGGAAGACGCCGGGCATGGACGGGATCTCGGCGCGGACGTCCACCCCCGGCACCACGAACAGCGGGTAGACGAGCTGGTCGACCGACAGGCGCGTCTCCCGGACCAGCCTGCGCATCGTGTCGGTCCGCCGCAAGCGCCGCGGTCGGACGACCGGGAAGCCGCGCTGGGCTTGTGCCGTCGTCGTCGTCGTGAGCATCGTGCTACCTCCGGGTGGCTCGGTTGGCGCCCACAACCCGCTGGACGAGGGTCCGCGACCGGCGGTCGGCGCGGGGCTGGTCCGCCGTCTCCCGCAGGGCGACCGTAGGCCCGTGCAGGAGCTTGTTGACGATACGTTCGGTCAGCTCGTCGACGGCGCTGAGCTGCTCAGGCGTCAGGCTCTTCAGGCGGCTGGTTGCGCGCCGCATCTCCTGGGCTCGCACTGTCTGGCCGTAGGCGCGCAGCTCCAGGATGGCCGGCCCCATGGCCCGCAGGCGGAGCCAGCGGTCGATGGCCTGCGCCTCGTCCTGGGCCAGAGCCTCGACCCGGGTGGCCTCGGCGTGGCGTTCGGGCGCCCGCACCGGACACAGGCCCTCGAGATCGTCGAGGTCGATCAGGCGCACGCCGGGCAGGCTCCGGACGGCCGGCTCGACGTCGCGGGGCACCGCGATGTCCAGGATGACGAGCGGCCGCCGGTGCCGCTGGTCCATGGCGGCGGCGACGACTGGCACGTCGAGGACGGGCCGACGGGCGGCCGTGCCACACACGACGAGGTCGGCATCTGGCAGCAGCCGCGGCAGCGCGTCCAGCGGCGCCGCCCGGACACTGCCGCCCCGTTTGGCCGCCAGCGCCTCGGCGTGGGCCAGCGTTCGGTTCAGGACGACGGCGCTGGCGCCGGCGCCTAGCAGCGCGTCGAGAGCCGACTTGGCCATCACGCCGGCGCCAAGCACCAGGACCCGCGGTGCGCCGCGGCCAGCCCCGGCCGCCAGCTCGGGCGCGCTCAGCGCGACGTCGACGCCGGCGGTTGCCACCGACGGGTGGTGGCCCAACGGGGTGTCGACACGGACCCGGCGCGCCGCGTACAGGGCCCGGTGGAAGATGCCGGTGAGCGGGGCCGGTAGGGGAGTTGTCCTGGCGGCGTCGGCGAAGGCGCGGCGCACCTGGCCGCGGATCTGCTCCTCGCCGACCACCAGGGAGTCCAGGCCGGCCGCCACGCGGACCAGGTGGCGGAGGGCTTCGGGGCCGGTGTGGACGAACAGGTGGGGCTCGAGCGCCGCGACCGGCAGGCCGGCGGCGCGGGCGAGGGCGCGCTTCAGACTGCTGGCGACCCGCAAGCCGCGCCCACCGCCCCAGGCGTACACCTCGACCCGGTTGCAGGTGGCGAGCAGAACGCCTGGGGCCCCTGGCGGTGCCAGCTCCCGCCACGCGGCGGCGTCCAGCGCCAGGCGCTCGCGGACCTCCAGCGAGGCGGCGTGGTGACTGACGCCGACCACTACCAGACTGCCGCGGCCCCAGCCATGCGAGCTGTCGGTCACGGTTGCACCACGGCGGGCGGCGCGACTGGCGCCAGCGATAGGGCCGAGCACACGGCCCAGACCAACGAAGGGAGGGACGTGCGGTCGGCAGTGCGCGTCACTGGCAGGCCGGCGAGCCGCGCTGCCTCGGCCGTGGTGGTGCCCAGGCAGATGAGCGCGGGCCGGGTCAGCAGAGTGTCTGGCGTGAGCCCGAGTCCACGCAACCCAGCCACCAGGCCGACGACAGCGGACGGGCTGGTGAAGGTGACGGCGGCCACGGCGCCGGCGGCGAGCAGCCTACCGGCCTCGGCCAGAGCGGCTGGCGGCACGGAGCACGTCCGGTAGAGGACGGGTGCGTCAACCCCAACGCCGAGAGCGGCCAGACCCAGCACGAGCTCATCACGGCCCTCGGCGGCATGCGGTACCAGGACGCGGTGGCTCGCCCGGTCGGCCACGGCTGCCAGGGCGCTGTCGCTCGCCAGGAACTCCAGCGCCGCGGACGCCGAGAACCGCTCGAGCGGGCGGGTCACTGGCACGCCGGCCGCCTGGAGCTCGGCCGCCGTGCCCGTCCCGCACAGCACGTTGGCTGTGGCGAGGTCCGCCGCGCCGCCACCCATCGTGGTTAGAGCGTCGATCAGCAGGCGGGCCGCGTTGCGGCTCGGCACGACCAGCCAGGCGTAGCGACGAGCCCGCAGCGCGGCGAGCGCAGCGGCGATCTCGGGCCCGTGCCACGCCGGCACGATCGCCACCGCCGGTGTCTCGACCGGCTCAAGTCCGGCGTCCGCCAGCAGCGCGCTGAGCGCCGCGGCCTGGTCGCGCGGCCGAGTGTTCAGGACGACGGGGCGCCGCGTCACGAGGCGGCGGCGACCGGGGTGAGCTGGTCAGCGCCGGCGGCTCGCAGGCGGGCGGCGACGCTGAGCGCGAGGTCTTCGGGCTGGTCGAGCGCGCCGACCAGGCTGGCCCAGACGACCGTGCCACCATCCGGTGCCGCCACGGCCGCGGTCAGCTCGAGCTGGCCACCGGGCAGCGGCGTCGCCAGGGCCGCGACGGGCAGCCGACAGCCGCCGTCCATCTCCTCCATGAGTCGCCGCTCGGCTGTCACGGCGGCGCCGGTTGTCAGGTCGTGGAGCGGCTGGGCGAGACGGCGCATGGCGGCGTCGTCGGCGCGCGCCTGGAGAGCGACAGCGCCCTGGCCGGGCGCCGGCAACAGCAGGCGTGGGTCGATGGCCGTCTGCGGCACCGCCAGCCCAAGACGCCGCAGCCCGGCCCGCGCCAGCACGATGGCGTCGTACTCGCCGGCCAGCATCTTGCGGCAGCGTGTGTCCACGTTGCCGCGGATGGGGGCGAAGCGCAGGTCGGGTCGCGCGGCGCGGAGAAACGCGCTGCGGCGGGCGCTGGCCGTACCGACCAGGGCGCCGGTGGGCAGCTGGTCGAAGGTCCAACCAGCGGCGGACACGAGTGCGTCCCGCGGGTCCTCGCGCGGCAGGACGGCCACCAGGGCCAGGTGGTCCGGCAGCCGCGGCGGCATGTCCTTCAAGCTGTGCACGCCGAGATCGATGGCGCCACGAGTCAGCGCCGTCTCGATCTCCCGCACGAACACACCGGAGCCCCAGTCCGGTCCGGGCAGGTTCGTCGGCTGGCTGCGGTCGCCCGCCGTGGTGATCAGGGTGGGCTCGAACGGCACGTCGGGGTGGGCAGCCCGCAGCGCTCGCAGCACGCCGTCGGTCTGGGCGCGGGCGAGCGCGCTGCCGCGCGTGCCCACGCGGACCGGGAGCCCGTCTACGCCGCGGCCCATGTGCCGCCCGCGCGGTGCACGTTCTGATCCCATGCGCTCAGCTCACGGCGGACGACGTCGGCCAGGGCCATGGCGAAGTCGGGGGCGTCGTTCGGGGCCGGCACGCGGGCAAAGGAGCGCATGCCGGCCTGCTCAGCCTGCTCCCGTCCGGCGACGTCGATGTCGTACAGCGTCTCGAGGTGGTCGGCCAGGAACTGCACAGGCGCCAGCAGCACGTGCTGGTGCCCCGCCGCCGCCAGCTCCGGCAGGACGTCCAGCATGTCAGGCTTGAGCCACTCCTCGGGCGTGTGGCCGGCGCTCTGGTAGGCGAACAGCCACTGGTCGTCGGGCAGGCCCGCCGCCCGCGCCACTGCGTCGGCTGTGTCCTGGAGCTGCTGCACGTAGTCCGGTTCGCGGTCGACCACCCGGCGCGGCAGGCTGTGCGCCGTCATGAGTACAGGAACGCGCCCGCGGACGTCTTTCGGCTGCTGCACCAGAGCGGTGCGGATGCGGGCGGCGAGCACGTCGACGAAGGCCGCGTTCAGGTGCCAGGAGCCGACGGTGCGGTCGGGGACGTCGAAGCGCGCGGTGGCCTCGGCCAGAGCTTTCGGGTAGCCGGCCATGAGAGTGGGCGAGTACTGTGGCGACAGGATGAGCCCGAGCACCCGCTCGGCACCGGCGTCCACGACCGCGGCGACCGCGTCGGCCACGGTGGGCTGCGAAAAGCGCATCCCCGCCGCCACGTGGAACACCGCGTCTCCGGCACCGTCGCCGTTGAGGCACTCCTCGAGTCGGGTGGCCTGACCCTGGGTGATCCTGACGAGCGGCGACATGCCGATCACCTGGTAGCGCCGTTGGAACTCCACCAGCAGCTCGGCCTCGGGTGGGCGGCCACCGCGGACGCGCGCCATGTAAGCGCCTACGTCGTCGAGATCGCGTGGTGACCCGTAGGTCATGAGGACGACGCCGGTGTGCCTGTTCGTCACGTTGCCCCCGCCCGCGCCGTCGCCTCGTGCACCGCGTCGACGAGCCGCGCCAGGACTGTCGGGTCCGTGTCCGGCAGGACGCCGTGGCCCAGGTTGAAGACATGGCCCGGCCGACCGCCGGCTTCAGCCAGGACCTCCCGCATACCGGCCAGTGCCGGCTCCCAGCCCGCCAGCGCCCGCACCGGGTCCAGGTTCCCCTGGACGCCGCGGTCGTAGCCGATGCGCTGCCACCCGTCGTCCAGGCGCACGCGCCAGTCCAGGCTCATCATGGTGCTGCCAGCCTGGGCCATCTGCTCCAGCAGGGCAGCATTCCCTGTGCCGAAGTAGATAGTCGGGACGCCCGTGTCGCGCAGCGCCGTGAAGATGCGGCGCGCCCACGGGAGGACCGCGCGCTCGAAGTCGGCCGGAGCGAGCGCACCCACCCAGCTATCGAACAGCTGCACGACCTGGGCGCCGGCCTCGACCTGGGCGCGGAGGTAGCGGATGGTGGCGTCGGTCAGCCGATCCATCAGCTCGGCCCACACCAGCGGCTCGCGGAACAGGAGCGCCTTGGCCCGCGCGTAGTCGCGCGATGGCCGCCCCTCGATCAGGTAGCAGGCCAGCGTGAACGGAGCGCCGCCGAAGCCGATGCACGCCGCCCGCCCGTCGGCCAGCTCCTGGCGCACCAGCTTGATGGCCTCGAGGACGAACGGCACGCTGTCCGCCGGATCCAGAGGGCGAAGCCGCTCGACGTCGGCCAGGGTGCGAATCGGCTGGTGGATGATGGGTCCGACGTCCGGCTGGATCTCCAGCGAGACGCCCATGCCCTCGAGGGGCAGCATGATGTCGGCGAACATGACGGCGCCGTCCACGCCGAGGTCGCGCACGGGCATCACGGTGACCTGCGCGCACAGCTCGGGGGTCTTCGCCAGCGTCAGGATCGGGTACTGCTCCCGCAGCGCGCGGTACTCGGCGAGGCAGCGCCCCGCCTGGCGCATGAACCACACAGGGGTCGCGTCCACGGGCTCGCGGCGGCAGGCGGCCAGGAAGCGCGCCGCGGCGGTCGTCGGGGTCGGAGTCGGAGTCGGAGTCGAAGAAAGGCTGGGGGCGGTCATCCCAGGAGCTCGAAGACCTCCGCAATACTGCCGGCGACACAGGTGAAGATGGGCGTCTCACGCTCGGTGTAGGCGCTCGCCTCGCCGCCACGCAGCTTCTCCACCAGGTCGAGAAAGTCGCCCGGGTAATCTGTCTCGAAGGCGACCACGAACTCCTGGTCGTCGAGCCCGAAGGAGTAGCTGGTGTTGATCTTGACCCGCGGGAACTCGTGGCCGATGCGGATGTGCTCGTCCATGGCCAGCTGGCGCTCCTCGAGGGACAGGCGGTACCAGGGGCGCTTCTTGACCATGGGGTACACGAACAGGTAGCGCCGGCCGGTCGGCCGAACGCGGGTGCGCCGCCCCTCCTGGTCGGCGTGCTGGTGCTTGTCGACGTACTGGGACCGCTTCGTCATGGCGAGGAAGCTGTACGGGGTAGCCAGCTGGCCGCCCATGGCCGTCCTCAGGACCGCCGCCTGGAGCTCCTGAAAGTCCTCCAGGCGCTCACTCACCATCCACAGGAGCAGGTCGACGTCGGCGCGGGTGCCCAGGGTGCTGTAGGCGCGGAGAACCGGCAGGCGCTCGGCGAACGGCTCGACGGCGGCGAGAAGCTCGGCGCGGGCCGCGGCGCGCTCGCCGGCGGACAGCGTGTGCCACGAGGGGCCAGCCTTGTAGAAGAGGTAGCGGATGTACTGGCGGGTAGTGGGTGGCGAGGACGGCGTCTTCGCGGGCACCGCGCTAGCGTCAGTGGCCGGGGTCGCCGGACTGACAAGAGTGCTCATGAGATGAACGGATCCTTCTCGACCTACTTACTTAACGACCTTAACCTTAACGACACAAATTACCCCGCTTCGGAGTCGCGGGCAACGGACTTTTCCCCTACTTTGGCTGGGGATCCTCCCTCATTCTAGCCGTGTCAATCGAGCGTCCTCGGGTGATACGGTGACCGCGGGGCGTACCGCCCTGCTGCTCCTCGGGCTGCTGGCCCTGGGTCTGGCGGCGGTGCCCGTCATGCTGCTGCTGCCGGGCACGCTGCTGGTGGCGACCGACACGCCGGCACCGTCCGACGCGGCGCTGCTGCTCGACGGGTCAGGTCCGGACGCGCTGGTCGGCGTCGAGGCGTGGCGCCGCGGCGGGCTGGTCAAGGACGTGGTCGTCGTCGAGACGCCCGTCAAGACGCACGCGCTGGTGGCGTACTGGTCAGACTTCGTCGCCTGGGGGCTGGCGCGGCCGTCGCCAACGCCGGCGGAGCACCTGCGGGTCGTCCGCTCGGCCTCGCCGGTGCCCACGGCCCAGACGCGAGCGGCGCTGCCGGCCCTGCGTCAGCTCGGAGCGCGGTCGGTGCTCCTGCCCGGCGGCGGGCTCGGGTCGAAGCTGAGCCGGCGGGACGCGGCGGCGATCCTGGAGCCGGCGGGCATCTCCCTTCGCCTGGTCCCGCTCGGCCCACTCGAGCGCGACCCGGCCCGGTGGTACGAGAACGCCGACGACCGCCGCGCGGTGCTCGACGAATGGCTGTCGCTGGTCACGGGTGGCGAGTCCCTGTGAGGGCTGATTGCGCTGACTGTGCAGTACCCACGTCCGCCGCGAGACGCTACGGGCTGTCTGGCTCGTACACGACGTAGTCCCCAAGGCGGGTCGTCTGGTGAAAACCCATGGCGGGCAGGGCGCCCCCCAGGCGCTCGGCCACGTACGGCTCGCGCGTCCAGGCCACCACCGCCGTGATCGGCTCGCCCTGCCACGTTGAGCCAAGAGGACGCCCCGTCTCGACGAAGGCCAGGATCGTGTCCTGGTCGACGTAGCGCTGCGCGTGCGCCCGCCAGGCGACCTCCTTTGCCGCGACGTACGTCTGCGACGGCGCCACGTGGGCGTCCACCCACCGTGCCGCCGCGTCGGTGCCTGTCGTCCCGTACCAGTAGCCGGTCGCGTACGGCGCCGCCCGCTGGTCCACGTCGATGCCCAGGCCCCAGCCGACCGCCACGGCCGCCAGCACCAGCGGGGCAACGCCCGGCTCATGCATCAGGACGCCAGCGGCCAGCGCGACGACGAGCACCGCCGCCAGGGGTAGCGCCTGCGCCGGGTCGAGCGTCCAGGTGCGGGACAGCGCCCAGTCATCGCCGATGGCGTTCTGGGTCAGGAGGCCAGTCGCGACGGCTGCGCCGAGCGCCACCGCCCCGAGCGAGCGCGGCTGCCGCGCGAGGACACCGGCTGCCATCGGCGCCCCAATGGCGGCCAGGAGCGGCGCCAGCACCACCTGGTACTTGGGAAACCAGCCCGCCGACTTGTTCACGTACCCCAGCACCAACGGCGCCAGCAGGATGATGAGCAGGTCCACCTTCCGAACGTCCCAGCGTCGCGCCAGCTGCGCCACCCGCAGCGCCGCTCCGGCCAGGCCGAGGCCGACGAGCCCTGGCCCGAGCCATAGCGCGGCTGGCTGGACGCCCTCGAGGAACTGATTGAGGCCGGCGTACGCCCGACGGGCCACGTCCGCCGAGTCCTGCCACTGGACGAGGTTGACGGCGAAGGGCATGTCCGCCGGCGCACCCAGCGCCGTGGCCACCAGTAGCCAGGTGACGGCGAACAGGGCCGCCCCGCCGGCGCCGATCGTCGCACCGTGCGCGATGGCGCGTCGTGGGCGCCCACGGAGCAGCTGCCAGGCCACCAGCGCGGCTACCAGGGGCAGCGGATTGGTCATCTTTGCCCACAGCAGCAGCGCGAAGACGGGCACGAGCAGCGGCCAGGATCGCCCAGGCTCGAGACGCAGGTAGAGCCAGAGGAAGAGCAGCATCCCCGGCAGGAGCAGGGGGAAGTCGATGTCCAGGATGAGGGCGCTCTGTACGAACAGCGGCGACAGGAGCGCCGTCGCGGCGGCGATGCCACCGCTCAGCCCCTTCCGCGGCCAGCCCCCCGCGGACACCTCGCCGGCGAGCAGCGCGGTCGCGGCGGCGGTGGCCAGGCCGCCGAGCACGCCGGGCAGCCGCAGCGCAACCGATGGTGGCAGCGGCAGCTTCAGCGCGGCGCCCAGCAGCGCCACGTACAGAGGCGGGTGCCACAACGCCCACTGGTTCCGCTGGGAGTAGTCGCCGCGGTCGCTCATCCAGCCCTGGTTGCCGAACGGGCGGCCCGTCTCCGCGCTAGCCCTGGCGCCAAAGGCGAAGTTGGCGTCGTCGTACATGAGCGGCCGCCACAGCTGCGTGCCGACGAGCCACAGAAAGAGTCCGCCCGCCGCCGCCACCAGGGCGAGGCCGTGGCGGCTGTCTGACGCTCGGGCAAGGCAGCCCCGCGTGGTCACGTGGTCAAATGCCGGTGCGGCGCATGGGCCGGGACAGCCAGTAGCGCAGGATCAGGCCGATCATGCGCAGGCCGACGCGGACACCGGTGCCGAGCGAGCCGGTGATCTTCGACTCGCCGACGCGGCCGCGGTAGTTGACAGGCACTTCGATGACGCGGAGCCCCGCCAGCAGCGCCAGGCACACCATCTCCGGCAGAAAGTGCGACCCGCCGACGGTGAAGCGGCGCTGCATGGGCGCCAGGGCGTCCCGCCGCACCAGGCGCAAGGTGCAGCCACAGTCGGATAGCGATGGCCCGTCGAACAGGGCCTGGAGAAGCTTGGCGACGACCCAGTTGCCCCAGCGCAGGAACAGGCCCATGTTGGCCTCGCGCCAGATGAGCTCGCGGGTCGTCCGGGTGCCCAGGACGAGGTCGAAGTCGTCGGCGTAGCTGAGCAGCTTGAGCACGTCCTTGCCCATGAAGGTGCCGTCCGGCTCGGCCAGCACCACGTAGTCGCCGGTCGCCGCGCGCAGCCCGCGCCGGAGCGCGAAGCCGTAGCCCTGGCGCGGCTCGGCGACCACCCGCGCGCCAGCCTGGGCGGCGCACTGGGCGGTTCGGTCGCGCGAGTTGTTGTCCACGACGACTATCTCGTCGACCGGCGCGACGCCGCCGAAGTCGCGGACGGCCGCGGCGATGTTCGGCTCCTCGTTGTACGCGGGGAACACCACCGAGACCCGCTTGCCCTGCCACACGGTGGCCATTATCCCGGACGCGGCTGGCGCGGTTCGCGACGCCCGCGATGCCCTAGACTCCCACGGTGTCCGGCCTCATCTGGGAGTACCTGGCGCGTTACCACTGGCGATGGGTCGTCGGCTTGGCGGCGACGCTGCTGGCCGCAGGCTCCGGGCTGGTGACGCCGTGGCTGCTGCGGCAGGCCATCGACACCTTCGCCACCCCCGGCGGCGGCCTCGGCTGGCCGCTCCCGTGGTACGCCGTCGCGATCGTCGGCGTCGCTCTGGCGGAGGCGCTGGCCCGCTTCGTCGCCCGCCTGCTGATGACCGGCGCGTCGCGCTGGGTGGAGTACGACCTACGCAACCGCTTCTTCGCTCACCTCGAGATCCTCGAGCCCGCCTACTTCGCCCAGCACCGGACCGGCGACCTGGTCGCCCGGGCGACCAACGACCTGTCGGCGGTGCGCCAGATGTTCGGGCCAGCCTTCTATCAGGTGATGAACACGGGCTTCCTGTTCGCCGTCGCGCTGGTCCTGATGTTCCAGATCAGCCGACCCCTGGCGACGTGGGCGGCGCTCGTGCCGCCGGCGGCGCTCATCGTCTTCGTGGTGACCCGCACCCGCATCGAGCAGCGCTTCACCCGCGTCCAGGAGCAGTTTGCCGCCATGTCCGACCACGCTCAGGAGACGTTCGGTGGCGAGCGAGTGGTGAAGGCGTACACGCAGGAGGCGGCCGAGATCGACACCTTCCGGGCGACGAGCCAGGAGTATGTGCGGCGCCAGCTGAGCCAGATCCGCCTCACCGGCCTGCTCTGGCCAACCATGACACTGGTGACGGGCCTGTTCACCGTCTTCCTGCTGTACGCCGGCGGCCGCGAGGTGGTCGACGGGCGGCTGACGCTGGGCGAGTTCGTCCAGTTCAACGCGTACGTCGCCATGCTGGCCTGGCCGATGATCGCGCTCGGCTGGGTGGCGACCATGTGGCAGCAGGGCGTGGCGTCGCTGCGACGCACCCAGGAGGTGCTGTCGACAGCCCCGACGATCGTGTCCGGCCACGCCGCCGCGCTCGCTCAGCCAATGCGCGGCGAGGTCGAGTTTCGGGACGTCGGCCTGGCGGTGGACGGTCGCGAGATCCTGCGCCACGTCAACCTGCGCATCCCCGCCGGCGCGACGCTGGCGATCGTCGGGCCGCTGGGCAGCGGCAAGACGAGCCTGGCGGGCCTGATCGCGCGGCTGCAGGACGCCACCGCGGGGCAGGTGCTCGTGGACGGGATCGACGTCCGGGATTGGCCGCTGGGCGAGCTGCGCCGCCACATCGGCTTCGTCCCGCAGGAGACGTTCCTGTTCACCGGCTCGGTGCGCGACAACGTGGCCTTCGGCGTTGCGGCGGCCGATGCCACCGAGGCCCACATCCGTGAGGCGGTTCGCCTGTCCCGCCTGGAGAACGACCTCGACCAGTGGCCGGCGGGGCTGGACACGATCATTGGGGAGCGCGGCGTCACGCTGTCGGGCGGTCAGAAGCAGCGGACCGCCATCGCCCGCGCCATCGCCCGCGCCCCGACTATCCTCGTCCTGGACGACGCGCTGTCCTCGGTGGATACGCGCACCGAGGAGGCCGTCCTGGCAGGCCTGCAGGAGTTCATGGAACGCCGGACCAGCGTCATCATCGCCCACCGCTTCTCGACCACGCGGCTGGCGAGCACTGTCGTCGTCATGGACCGCGGCGCGATCGTGGAGATGGGGTCGCATGGCGAGCTGGTGCGGCGTGGCGGCCTGTACGCCCGCATGTACCGGCGCCAGCTGATGGCCCAGGAGCTCCTGGTCGACGAGGACGTCGAAGACGGCGCGACGCTGGCGCCAGATCGAAGCCGGCGGGCCTGACCATGGCGGCGCAGTACAGCGACGACGAAATCCTGGGGAAGGCCTACGACGGTCGACTGGTGCGGCGGCTGCTCGGCTACGTGCGCCCCTACGCGCGCGCCGTCATGGGGGCGATGGTCCTGCTGGTCGGTCTGACCCTGCTCGAGCTGGCCGGGCCGTTCATCGTCAAGCAGGCCATCGACGACGCCATCGGCCACGGCGAGGTCGGCCGGCTCAATCAGTACGCGGCGGTGTACCTCGTCGTCGTGCTGGGCATCTTCTTCTTCCGCTACGGGCAGAACTACCTGCTGAACGCCGCCGGCCAGCGGGCCATGCACGACCTGCGGGTGGCGCTGTTCGCACACATCCAGCGTCTGTCGCTCAGCTTCTTCGACCGCCACCCGGTTGGGCGACTCATGACCCGCCTGACGAACGACGTCGACGCTCTCAACGAGCTGCTGACCTCGGGCGGGTTGGCGATCCTCAGCGACGCGGTCACCATCGTCGGCATCGCCGTGGCGCTGCTGCTGCTGAACTGGCCGCTGGCGCTGATCACCTTCCTTGTCGTTCCACCGCTGCTGGTCATCACCCACTTCATCCGCCAGGGGATGCGCGCCTCGTTCCGCGCGGTGCGCATCCGTTCTGGCGCGGGTGAACGGCCTGATCGCCGAGAACGTCAACGGCATGGGCGTCATCCAGCTGTTCAACCGCGAGCAGCGGGCCTACGAGGGGTTCGATGCGGCCAACCGCGACCTGCTGCAGTTCCATCTCAAGGGGGTGCTGTACTTCGCCATGTTCTGGCCCATCGTGGGCATCGTGTCGTCCGTCAGCCTGGGAGCGATCGTCTGGTACGGCGGCTCGCGCGTGCTGCAGGGGACGCTCACGCTCGGCGGCGTCGTGGCCTTCATCCAGTACGTGGACCGCTTCTTCCAGCCGATCCGCGACCTCAGCGAGAAGTACAACATCATGCAGCAGGCGATGGCCTCGTCCGAGCGGATCTTCCACATCATGGACGAGCGGCCGGCCGTGCGGGACCCGGCGGCGCCGACAAGGCTGGGTCGGATCCGCGGCGACATCGAGTTCCGCGACGTCTGGTTCGCCTACGAGCCCGGCAACTGGGTGCTCAAGGGCGTGTCGTTCCACATCCGCGAGCGCGAGCGGGTAGCTATCGTCGGCGCCACAGGCGCGGGCAAGACGTCCATCACGTCGCTGGTGTCGCGCTTCTACGACGTCCAGAAGGGCCAGGTTCTCGTGGACGGCGTCGACGTGCGCGACCTGGCGCAGACGGACCTGCGCCGCCACATCGGCGTCGTCTTGCAGGACGCCTTTCTCTTCTCGGGCACGATCGCCCACAACATCCGTTTGAACGACGCCCGCATTACCGACGAGCAGGTGCGGCAAGCGGCCCGCTACGTCCACGCCGACACGTTCATCGAGCGGCTGCCCGGCGGCTACGACGCCGCGGTGCTCGAGCGCGGCGCCGGCCTGTCGGTTGGTCAGAAGCAGCTGATCGCGTTCGCCCGGGCGGTGGCCTTCAACCCGGCGATGCTGCTGGTGCTGGACGAAGCGACGGCCAACGTGGATACGGAGACCGAGTGGCTGATCCAGCAGGCGCTCGGCCGCCTGATGGAGGGCAGAACCAGCATCGTGATCGCGCACCGCCTGTCGACGATCCGCCAGGTGGACCGCATCATCGTGCTGCACAAGGGCGAGGTTGTCGAGGAGGGCAGCCACGCCGAGCTGCTGCAGCGGGACGGCCTGTACGCTCGCCTGTACGCGCTCCAGTATCGGGAGCACGCCGCTGATGCTGACGTCGACCCGGTCCGCCTACGAGGCAGTTGACACACAGACGCAGCACCACCACCGATGAGTTTGTGGGGCTGCCGACGTCTACGTTCAAAGATCTGAGCCATCGGCATCGTGAATGGAGGCGTGATGAGCAAGCTGCACGAAGGAGACGGCACCATGGACTGGAAGCTGGAGCTTGTCGTCGTCCCCGTGTCCGACGTGGACCGGGCGAAGGCCTTCTACACCGAGCAGCTCGGCTTCAAACTCGACGTCGACCACCGCGCCGGTGAGGCGTTCCGTGTCGTGCAGATGACGCCACCGGGCTCGGCGTGTTCGATCACGATCGGGGTCGGGATCACGGATGCCGCACCGGGCTCTGTCAGGGGCCTGCACCTGGTCGTCCGCGACATCCAGGCCGCACGTGCCCAACTGGTCGCGCGCGGCGTGGACGCCAGCGACGTGCAGCATTTTGAGGGCGGCGGGCCGGTGCCGGGCCCGGACCCGGAAGACCGCGACTACGGCTCGTTCGTCTTCTTCAGCGACCCCGACGGGAATACCTGGGCTGTGCAGCAGGTTCGGCGCAGCGAGCCGGGCGGCTGAGAATGCAGGTCTCAGGCGCGGCTCGACAATTTGCAGGACCGCCTACGTCGCACTCTGTGCCACGGCGCGTCGAGTGGGCCGTCAGAAGGGTCCGAGGGTCCAGGGTGTGAGCCGCGGTATGCTGAGGGGCGTGGCCACCGTTGCGCCCCGGTCTGAGGGTCTGGTGGTCCGCCTGCCCCCGGAAAAGCGGTTCACCGACGCCGACGTGCTGGCGTTCCAGCGCCTCAACCCAGACCTGCGCCTCGAGCAGGAAGCCGATGGGACGCTGATCGTCATGGCGCCCGCGGGTGCCGCGACGGGCGCGATGAATCTCGAGGTCAGCGGTCAACTGCGCGACTGGGCCCGCCGGGATGGCTCGGGGATCGCCTTCGACTCCTCGGCCGGCTTCCGGGTGCCACCGCACGGGGCGCTGCTGTCGCCGGACGCATCCTGGGTGGCTCGGCGGCGCTGGGACGCGCTGCCGGACGTCGAGCGCCGGCGCTTTCCGCGCCTGTGCCCGGACTTCGTCCTCGAATTGCGCTCCCCGTCGGATGACCTCGAAGTGGTGCACGCCAAGCTCCGGGAGTACCAGCAGGCCGGGGCGCACCTGGGGTGGCTGCTCGATCCCGAGACGCGGACTGCCTGGGTGTACCGCGCGGGCGGGGCTCAGCCTGAGGAGCTGCCAGACCCCGCGACCCTCGCCGGCGACCCGGTGCTAACGGGGTTCAGGCTCGACGTGCGAGCCATCTGGGAAGCCGCCGGACTCTAGACGCGTCTAGAGACAGCCCATCCCGCGATGCCAGGCCCCAGGGACGATTGCCGGGTGCACGCCGGCGCGGCGGGGCGCTGGTACGCTCGCCGCTCGTAGTCATCAAACAGGGGCACGGCGGGGCTGTCAAGTAGCGAGGAGGAGCCCGCTCTCTCTGAGGCGCGCCAGCTCCGCCAGCGCCTGGTCCAGCAGGGCCCGGTTGGTCGGGTCGTTCAGCCAGCGGCTGACGCCTGAGGCGTGGGGCAGCGGCAGGAGGAGTCGGCCGTCGCGCCCGTGGACGCGGCCGACAGTCGCGGTGAGCGGGGCGGGAGGGAGGAAGGCGTCGACCGCCATCTTGCCCACCAGGATCACCAGGCGCGGCTGGACGAGCGCCAGCTCCTGGTCCAGGAAGGGCCGGCACAGGCTCATCTCGGCGCGCGAGGGTGGCCGGTCGCCGTTGCCGAGGGCGGCCTTGCCCGGGAAGCAGCGGGTCAGCGACGTCAGGTACACCGCCTGGCGGAAGTAGCCGGGCGGGAAGCCGGCCCGGTCGAACCAGCCTTCGAGCACGCGGCCGGCCGGGCCAGCGAAGTGGTAGCCGCGCCTGTCGGTCACCGGGCCCGGCGCCTGGCCCACTAGCAGCACCCGGGCGCCCGGCAGGACGGTCGGGCGGATGGGGTTGGCCCGTTCGAGGAAGCCGGCGATCTGGCACTGGCGGCAGCCGGTGACAGCGTCGGCCAGCACGCCCAGCTCGGCGAGCGGGTCGCCGCTCAGAGCGTCCTGCTGGACCGTGGTGGACAGCACTGACTATCCCGCGGGTCGCTGCTCGGGGGGCAGCAGCCGAGCGATGGCGCTCTGGATGGCGTCGGCCGCTGCCTCGGCCGAGGTGTCCGGGGGCAGGTACAGCAGCGGTCCGACGCGCAGATGGATCGGGACCGGCCGGGGAACGTAGGCGCCTGGCGGTAGGGCGGCGAACGAGCCCGCGATGCCCACGGGGAGGATCGGCACCTGGGCGCGGACGGCGATCCGCGCCAGCACCGGGTTGATCTGGCCGAGGCGGCCCGTGCGTGAGCGGGTGCCCTCAGGCGCCAGAGCGGCGACCCGGCCGGCCCGCAGCGCCGCGAGCAGCGCCCGAATGCCTGACGCGTCCCGCCCGTGACGCTCCACCGGAATGGCGTGCCAGAGCAGCAGCAGGTTGCGGACGATCGGCACGTCGAGCATGGACGCCTTGACCACGAAGACGGTGTCCGGGAATGGGTCAGCCGCCATGAGGGCGAGCACGTCGAGCAGGCTGGAGTGGTTGGACATCACCAGCGCTGGGCCGTGGGGCGGGACGTTCTCCATCCCCACGAGGCTCAGGTGGTGCCAGCGGCGCGCGTAGGCGCGCAGGACCATCTTGGCGACCCGGCGCGCCAGCGGCTCCCGGACGACGGGCCTGGGTCTGACATCTGGGCGAGCCGCGAACCTGGCCATGGGTGCCGTGCCGCCATGGTGACAGGTCCGTCCGCCGTGTTCAACTCACAAGCTGGAGCCAGCCCACACGCCAGGGCCGCTCAAGCCTTGACTGCCCGGAGAAGGCGTCCCTATGCTGAGGTGTCGTCACTTTCTCACTGTTCGACTTCACACGTCGGCGCGGGCCGAGGCGGATCCAGGCCGCCGGCTCGCCAAGCTGGAGGCGCATGTCTACATCTGGTCCAGGTCGGAGCGCCCCACGGCGGCGCTGGCTTCGCCCGGCCACCCTGGCTCTTGCCGTCGGTCTGACTCTGCTGGTCGCCGCCTGCGGCGGTAGCTACCCCCAGAACGCCTGGGAGCCGCGGTCCGACTACGCGACCGAGGGCAAGGACCTCTTCGTGTACATCATCTACGCCGGGGTCGTCGTCGGCGTACTGGTGGAAGGGGCGCTCATCTTCGCCGCCATCCGCTTCCGGCGGCGGCGCGGCGATGGCCTGCCGCCCCAGATCCACGGCAATACCCTGGTTGAGGTTACCTGGACCACCATCCCGGCTCTGGTGCTGGCCACCATCCTGGTGCCCACGATTCAGACGATCTTCAAGTCCCAGGCGCCCGCCCCGGCCGACGCCCTCCAGGTGTACGTGATCGGGCACCAGTTCTGGTGGGAGTTCCAGTATCCGGACTCGCAGGTGATCACGGCGAACGAGGTCTACCTGCCGGTCGACAAGACTGTGAACTTCCGCCTCACGTCCGGCGACGTGATCCACGACTTCTGGTTCCCGGCCTTTGGCGGCAAGCGCGACGCCTTCCCGGGCCACACGAACTACATCTGGCTCACGCCGAACACCGTCGGCGAGTACCCCGGCCAGTGCTACCAGCTGTGCGGCTACTCCCACGGCAACATGCGCATGAAGGCGTTCGTCCAGCCGCCCGCGGACTTCGACGCCTGGGTCAAGGCGCAGCAGCAGCCGGCCCGCACGCCGACCGAGGCCGACGGCGACGCCCTCCAGGGCGCTCAGCTGGTCCAGCAGCGCGGCTGCGGCGGCTGCCACACGATCAACGGCACGCCGAACGCCGGCACGACGGGGCCGAATCTGACCCACGTCGGCAGCCGCACGTCCATCGCCGCGGCGGTCCTCCAGAACACGCCCGAGGACCTGCACACCTGGCTGCACAACCCGCCCGGGGTGAAGCCAGGCTCTATCATGCCGAACCTCAACTTGAGCGAGGACGACATCAGGGCGCTCACCGCTTATCTACAATTCCTCAAATAGACCGAGCCCAGTCCCGACAGTGACGCTCACGCTTACGTTTACGCCGAGAGTAGTGCCCCCGCCCGAGTCGCCGACCCTCCGGAGGTCATCAAGACACCCATGGCAGTAGCTGCAGCACCGGTCTCGCACGGCCACGGCGTGGTCGCTCCCGCCGCCGAGGTGACGCGCGCGTACCACGGCCTGTGGAGCTGGATCACCACCGTCGATCACAAGCGGATCGGCATCCTCTACGGTGTCTCGGCGTTCACGTTCTTCGTGATCGGCGGCCTCGAGGCCATGGTCATCCGCCTCCAGCTGTGGGTGCCCAACAACACCCTGGTCAGCGCGCAGGTGTTCAACTCGCTGTTCACTATGCACGCCACCACCATGATCTTCCTGGCGATCATGCCGCTGGGGGCGTGCTTCTTCAACTTCATCATCCCGTTGCAGATCGGAGCCAGGGACGTCGCCTTCCCGCGGTTGAACGCCTTCAGCTACTGGGCGTTCATTCTGGGTGGCATCCTGCTGAACGTCAGCTTCCTGCTCGGCGGAGCCCCGGACGCCGGCTGGTTCGGCTACGCGAACCTGACGACGCGCGAGTACTCCCCTGGCCCGGGCATCGACTACTGGATTTTGGGCCTGCAGGTGCTGGGCGTGGCGTCTCTGGCGGCGGCGCTGAACTTCTTCGTCACCATCGTCAACATGCGCGCCCCCGGCATGGGCTTCATGCGGCTCCCGATCTTCTGCTGGATGTCGCTCATCACGATGATCCTCATCCTGCTGGCCTTCCCGTCGATCACTGTCGGCTTGCTGCTGCTGATGTTCGACAGGTTCTTCCAGACGAACTTTTACAGCGTGCCCCACGGCGGCGACCCGATCCTGTGGCAGCACCTCTTCTGGGTCTTCGGCCACCCCGAGGTGTACATCCTCATTTTGCCCGCGATGGGCATCGTGTCCGAGATCATCCCGGTCTTCTCGCGCAAGCCGCTGTTCGGCTACGCCGTCATGGTCTACTCGGGCATCGCCATCGCCTTCCTGGCGTTCGGCGTCTGGGCGCACCACATGTTCGCTACCGGGCTGGGCCCGCTGGCCGACGCGGTGTTCTCGTCGACGACGATGCTCATCGCGGTCCCCACCGGCGTCAAGATCTTCAACTGGATCGGCACCATGTGGTTCGGCTCGCTGAACTTCAAGACGCCGCTGCTGTACGCCATCGGCTTCATCAGCATGTTCATCATTGGTGGGCTGTCCGGCGTCATGCACGCCTCGCCACCCGCCGACCTGATCCAGCACGACACCTACTTCATCGTCGCTCACATCCACTACGTGCTCATCGGCGGCAGCATCTTCGCGCTGCTCGCCGGCATCCACTACTGGTTCCCCAAGATAAGCGGCCGCTTGCTGAACGAGAAGCTCGGCACGTGGACCTTCTGGCTGTTCCTGATCTCCTTCAACGTCACCTTCCTGCCGATGCACTGGACGGGCCTCCTGGGGATGCCGCGGCGCGTCTACACCTACGGCCCGGAGCTCGGCGTCACCGGATTGAACCAGCTGTCCACCATCGGAGCGGTCGGACTCGGCTTCTCGGTCCTGATGTTCGTGGTGAACGTCTTCGTCAGCTTGCGGCACGGTGAGGTAGCCTCGGACGACCCGTGGGACGGCGCCACCCTCGAATGGTCCATCCCGTCGCCACCGCCGGTCTACAACTTCGCCCAGGTGCCGATGGTGCGCGCCCGCGACGCCTGGTGGGCGATGAAGTACCCCGAGCGGACACACGCGGACCCGATCGAGCCGGCGACGCCCGTCGGCGGCGGACCGGCCCAGGCCAGCATGCACGGCCACGACGTGACCGCCGTGGCCACCAGCGCTCGGCCGCCGGTGATCCATATGCCGTCGCCGTCGTACTTCCCGTTCCTGGTAGCAGTGGGCCTCCTGGTCATGGCGAGCAGCCTGCTGACGACCATGGCCATGGCGCCGATCGGTATCCTCATCCTGATCGCCGGCATCTACGGCTGGTCGTTCGAGCCAGCGTAGAGCGGAAGAAGCGAAAGAAGAGGAGAGGCACAGGAGCCGTGGCGCAAGCTGTCATCACTGAGCAGTCGGGCGGGGTCGCGCCGCCAGGCGAGCTCGAGCCTGTGGCGCTCGAGCACCCCCACACCAGTACGCCAGTCGACAACCGGAAGCTGGCCATGTGGGGCTTCCTGGCGTCCGATTGCATGTTCTTCGGCACGCTCATCGCCACCTATCTCGTGTACAAGAACCGCAGCCTGGACGGGCCGCTGCCACGGGACGTCTTCGACGTCCCGTACACCTCGGTCAGCGCCTTCGTGCTGCTGCTGAGCAGCTTGACGATGGTGTTGGCGCTCGCCGCCATCCAGCGGGGCGAGGAGCGGCGCATGCGCGTCTGGCTCATCACCACGGCGCTGCTCGGCTGCGTGTTCCTCGGCGGCCAGTTCTTCGAGTTCACGACCTTCGTGACGCGCGATGGTCTCACCCTGAGCCGGAACCTGTTCGGCTCGACGTTCTTCGTCCTGACCGGCTTCCACGGAACGCACGTCGCCATCGGCGTCTTCTGGCTCGGCTCGCTGGTGGTCCACTCCCTGCGCGGGCGGCTCCACCAGGAGCACTCGCTCATGGTGGAGATAGCCGGTCTCTACTGGCACTTCGTCGACATCGTCTGGATCTTGATCTTCACGCTCGTGTACCTGATCCCGGAGTAGGGCGGACGGACGGATAAAATGGTAGGAGGCGTCATGGTTGGCGGAATGGTGGGCCGATGAGCAGCATGGGGCACGTCTCGACCGAGGTAGCCGCGCACGGTGACGGGCACGCCCACCCAGGCCCGCGCACCTACGTGTTGGTGGGCGCCATCCTCGCCGCCATCACGCTGCTCGAAATTTACGTGTACACCCGCGCCGATATCCACGCCATCGTGGTGCCGATCCTGCTGGTGTTGTCGGCGGTCAAATTCGTCCTGGTAGTCGGGTTCTTCATGCACCTGAAGTTCGACCATCCCCTGTTCACTGGCATGTTCGGCTTCGGCCTGGCGGTGGCTGCCTCCGTCATCACGGCCCTCCTGTTCCTCTTCGGCCAGTACCCGCAGCCGCCCCACGGCGGCTGACCGCCGCCGCCCGAGCCCTTCTCCCTTCCCCTCCCCTCCCCTCGACTCCAGTCCTGTCCCGTCCCGCGCCCGACTCATGCCATACGTCCCACCAATCAGCGTCGTCGTCGGCCTCGTCGGCCTGTGCGCGCTCTACGTGCTGTCCATTGATCGGTACCGCGACCGGTTCGTCGGCTCGGCGCCGGTGCCGGCGCGCCGCCAGGTGCTGTTCGGGCTGGCCGTGTTCACGCTGCTGGTGGCCCTGGCCACGCCCCTCGACGAGCTGTCGGACACCTACCTGTTCAGCGCCCACATGCTCCAGCACCTGCTCATCACCCTGGTCGCGGCTCCGCTGCTGCTGGCCGGTACCCCGGGCTGGCTGCTCGTCGAGCTGCTCAGGGTCACCCACCTCACCCGTCTGGCCCAGTGGGCTCTGCACCCACTGGTCGCCTTTGGCACTTTCAACCTGATCTTCTCGATGGCCCACGTGCCGGCGCTGTACGAGCTGGCGCTGGGCAGCCAGCCTGTCCACGCGGTCGAGCACCTCGTTTTCCTGGTCGCGGCAATCGTGCTCTGGATGCCGATTCTGAGCCCCACGCCGACTCTGCTGCCGCGCTACCACGGTCTCGGGCAGGTGGTGTACCTGTTCCTGCAGACGGTCCCGGCCAGCCTGGTCGGCGCGCTGCTGGCGGCCTCGTCCTCGCCGTTCTACCCGACCTACATTCTGGCGCCGCGGGTTACCAGCCTGTCGCCCCTGGAGGACCAGCAGGCGGGCGGGCTGCTGATGTGGGTCGGCTCAGGGTTTTACTTCCTGGTCGCGACGGGCATCGTGTTCTTCGCCTGGGCCAGCCGCGAGGAAGCCGCCGACCGGCGCCCGATGCGGGCGTGACGGCCGGTGCCCAAGCGCGCAGCGCGAACAATGGCAAGGGTCTAAGCAGGTGAAGCCCAGATGATCGGAATGGAGCAGGACTCAGGACCACCTGCTTAAACTATTCCCGTGAGTGCGCGAGAGCGGAGGTTGGCTACGTGCAATCGGCTTCCATAACGGCGTCCCGCGAAGCGCGCGGACTGCGCCAGCGCTGGCTGGCGGCGGCGGTGATCGCTGGATTCATCGCGATCGGCGCGTCCACGGCCGTTCTGGTCCTCGCCTACCTGCTGGCCAACGGCGTCGGCAGCCCGCAGGGCGGCGGCGTCCGCTTCTGGCTGTGGGAGCTGACGCACAACAACGTCGTGTCGTTCAGCCAGGCGGCGCCGGCGGTTGCGCTGGCCCTGCACGTCGTCTTCGGGTTGGTCTGGGCCATCCTGTACGCCCGCGTCGTCGAGCCGCGGCTGCCCCGCGCGTGGTCCGGCTGGCAGCGAGGCATGGCTTTCGGCTGCCTGGTGTGGGTGCTGTCGTGGCTCGTGTTCTTGCCAGCCGTCGGGGCCGGTGTCGGCGGCGCGGCGCTCGGGGCAGGACCGCTGCCCATCGTCGGCAACCTGCTCATGCATCTCGTGTACGGTGGTGTGCTAGGTCAGCTGTACGATCCTAGCGCCAGCCACCCCGCCGTCGCCGCCGACGTCGCCGCGCACGACGACCTGCTCGACCGGGCGACCGCCGCACAGGTGGAGACGTTCGAGGCAGCGGGCATCGTGGTCGGCGCCGTCATCGGAGCGTGCGTTGGTGTTGCCCTCGCCGTTGTGCTCCCGCCAACGCTGCCAGCGGTCGACTTCGGCGGCTGGGAGGTGGCCATGGCCGTGGGCGGGGTGCTCGCCGGTGGCGCCGTCGGCGGGGTGGTGGGGTCGTTCGCCGGCCTGCCGAGCACACCCGTAGATGCCCAGGCCGAGGCTACCGTGCCGGGACAGGACCCGTTCCAGCACGTCATTCTGCCGTTCTTGATCCCGCCCTTCGTCGCGGTCATCATCGCCGCCATCATCGTGTCGATGGGGACGACGCTGCTGCGCGTGGCTGGAGCGACTGTCAGCCTGCCGCTGGGGCTGGAGCTGTCGGGCGCGGTGGTGGCCGCCGTGGCCGGCGTCGTGGTGATCGCCGTCGTCGCGCTGCTCGTCTCGCTCGGTCAGTCGTCGCCTTCCAAACGCGAGACCGTCTCCCACAGCGACCACTGAGGCCGACGGGCGCTGCGGGCCGGCACGTCGGCGTGCCTGGACTCGTCTACCATCCACTCGGCGCGGCGCAGCTGCTGGCGGCGCGCTCGTACGCGGAGGAGGCGGCTCCACGCCAGCACCGGAGCCGCGATCAATAGGATGATGGCCAGCACCCAGTACCAGCTGGTGATAGCGATCCACACGATGCCGTCACGGTTGGGCGCATAAATCAGCAGCAGGATGCACGCCCACACCTTGAAGGCGATAAGCGGACCGGCTACGGTCCAGATGGCCCCGCGTTGACTCATCCTGCTCCGCTCCAGTGTACTCGGAACAGCGAGACACTTCGACGGTCCCCGACGAGCGTCAGGGAAATCCCTTCCACCAGATCGGGACAGTACCCCTGCCCGGTGTGACTGAGGGGTCGCTATCATGTCCGGTGGCGCGATGAAGAGTGGCCAGATGACGAAACCGTGGGTGGCGCTGCGCGGCAAGATCGTGGCTTCGGCGGTCGTCGCGGCGCTCGCCATCGCGGGCGGCGTGCCGCCGGCGTTCGCCCAACCGTGGGTCGTGTCGCCGCAGTCGAACAACGCCGAGATCATCAGCCAGCTCTTCTGGTTCACGCTCGTCCTGGCTGTCGTGGTCTTCGTCCTCGTCGAGGGGCTGCTGATCTACTCGAGCCTGCGCTTCCGGCGCCGGGCGCCCCTGCCGACCGGCGAGCCGCCGCAGATCCACGGCAACACGCGGCTCGAGGTCATGTGGGCCATCGTGCCGGCGCTCATCCTGATCGGCCTGTTCGCCATCACGGTGAGCCGCCTCGGCGAGATCAGCCGCATCCCGACGACCGGTCTGTACGTCACCGCCACCGGGCAGAAGTTCGCCTGGGACTTCCGGTACAGCGAGGCAGGGATACACACGACCAACGACCTGCGCATCCCCGTGGGGACGCCGGTCATCATCGACGTCACCGCCAAGGACGTGATCCACAGCTTCTGGGTGCCGGAGCTGTACGGCAAGATGGACGCGATCCCGGGGCGCACGAACCGCATCTCCTTCCAGGCCCGCTCGGAGGGCGAGTTCCGCGGCGTCTGCGCCGAGCTGTGCGGGGCCGGCCACGCGGGTATGCTGTTCCGCGTCCAGGCGATGCCCCAGGACCAGTTCACCCAGTGGGTCCAGGAGCAGCAGGCTGCCGCGGCGCCGGCCGCGCCGGCTGCCCAGGGGAGCCTCCCCTCCCCCGCGGGCGTTGGCGCCACGTCTCTCGAAGCGCTCCGGTAAGCGGGCGACCAGGGCTCATGAGGAGGAAGCATGGCGACTGTTGAACTGGCGCCGCCCGTTGTTCGGCAGCCGGTGCCACCACGGCCGACACCCGCACCGGTCCACGCCGCGCCGGTCCGGCGGCGCGGCATCGGCGCCTGGCTGACAACTGTCGATCACAAAGAGATCGGCATCATGTACCTGGTCAGCACATTCATATTCTTCGGGCTCGCCGGTATCGCCGCTCTGCTCGTCCGCGTCCAGCTGGCCCTGCCGGAATCACCGCCGTTCAGCGGCGAGCTGTACAACCAGCTGTTCACCATCCACGGGTCGGCGATGATCTTCCTGTTCGTCATCCCGTTCGGCGTGGGCGGCCTGGGCAATTACCTCGTGCCGCTGATGATCGGCGCGCGGGACATGGCGTTCCCGAAGATCAACGCCCTGTCGTTCTGGCTGGTGCCGCCGGCGGGCCTCATGATCCTGTCAGGTTTCTTCTTCGGCGGCGCCGCCGACGCTGGCTGGACCTCCTACCCGCCATTGTCCGTCCAGGCTCCGTTCGGTGAAAGTCTGTGGCTCGTCGGGGTCATCCTGCTCGGCACGTCGTCCATCCTGGGCGCCATGAACTTCATCGTGACGATCCTGAACATGCGCGCGCCTGGCATGACCATGCACCGCATCCCCCTGTTCGTCTGGTCGATGCTCACCACGGCGTTTGTCCAGCTTGTCGCGACGCCGGCGCTCGCCGGTGCGCTTCTCATGGTCCTGGCCGACCGCCACCTGGGCACGCACTTCTTCGATCCGGCCGGTGGCGGCGACGTCCTCGGCTACCAGCACGGCTTCTGGTTCTATTCGCACCCAGCCGTGTACATCATGATCCTGCCGTACTTCGGCGTCATCTCCGAGGTGTTGCAGGTGTTCAGCCGCAAGCCGATCTTCGGCTACAAGGCCGTGGCGTACTCCACGGCGGCGATCGGCTTCTTCGGGTTCCTGGTCTGGGCCCACCATATGTTCACCGTCGGGCTGCCCGTCATCGGCCAGAGCTTCTTCATGCTGATGACCATGGCCATCGCCATCCCGACCGGGATCAAGATCTTCAACTGGGCGGCGACGCTGTGGGGCGGCCACCTGGCGTTCAAGGCGCCCCTGCTCTTTGCCGTCGGCTTCCTGACCATGTTCGTGATCGGCGGCTTGAGCGGGGTGTACTCGGCGGTGGTGCCAGTCGACTACGAGCTCCACGACACCTACTTCATCGTCGCCCACATCCACTACGTCCTTTTCGGCGGCAGCGTTTTCGGTATCTTCGCGGCCGCGTACTACTGGTTCCCCAAAGTCACCGGTCGCCTGCTGAGCGAGACTCTCGGCGCCTGGCACTTCTGGTTGATGATCATTGGCTTCAACCTGACCTTCTTCCCGATGCACATCCTGGGGATCATGGGTATGCAGCGCCGTATCTCGAGCTACCCCGTTGAGACGGGCTTCCTGCCGTGGAACGTGGTGGAGACGGTCGGCGCTTTCCTGCTCGGCTTCTCCATGCTCATCTTTCTGTGGAACGCGGCCCTCTCCTGGGCGCGTGGGCCACTCGCGGGCAACGACCCCTGGGTAGGCAATACTCTCGAATGGCTGCCCGCGTCGCCGCCGCCCGCTTACAACTTCGTCTCGGTGCCGCGCATCCGGTCCGAGCGCCCGCTCCGCGACCTCCGCCTCGGGGTCGGCACGAACGGGCACCGGGCCACAGTGGCGCGCGAGCCGGTGTCCGGTTCGGCCAACCCGGACGCCCTGACGCCGGCACGATGAGACGTCGCGACGTAGACACGTAGACGAGAACGGCCCAACCCTTTCCATGGCGTTTGCCGCGACTGCCGCACCACTATCCGTCAGCCGAACGGGCGCCCGACGTCGATCGCCAGGCTTCCAGCGTCTGGCGCTGGCGGCCGCCGTCTTCACCTACGCCACCATCGTGATGGGCGCCGTGGTCCGCGTGTCCAACTCGGGCCTGGGCTGCCCGGACTGGCCCACCTGCTACGGGTCCTTCGTCCCGCCACCCGATCTCCGAGCCTGGATCGAGTGGAGCCACCGGAGCATCTCGGCCGTCGCCTCGGTGCTGATGATCGCGACGACGGCGACGGCCTGGCTGTGGCGCCGCCAGGACCGCCTCATCCTGGTGCTGGCGACGCTCGTACCCGTGCTGCTGCCGGTGCAGATCCTGATCGGGCGCATCGTCGTCCTGCTCGAGCTACCGGCGATGGCGGTGCTGGTCCACTTCGGGTTTGCTCTGATCATCCTTGCTCTGCTCGTCTCGATCACGGTCCTGGCGGGCCCGGCGCCCCGTGTGCTGGCCGCCGAGCCCGCCGACAGCGGGGAGCGGTTCCGCTGGCTGGCAGGGCTCGGCTGCGGGCTGGTCTTCCTGCTGCTCCTGGCCGGAGCCTACGTGCAGGCCAGCGGCGCCACGTGGGCGTGCGTCGGCTTTCCAGAGTGCAACGGCCAGGGGCTTCTGCCGTTCGGTCGGGGCCGACTGATGGATATCCAGCTGCTCCATCGGCTGCTGGCGTACACCGCGGTGGCTCTGGTGGCCGGCATCGTCGCCGAGGTGCGGCGGTCCCAGCCCCACGTGCCGGCGCTGTGGCGGGCGGCGCTCGCGTTGGGCGCCAGCATCATCGCGCAGGGCGCTATCGGCGCGATTCTGGTGTCCAGCGGCGTGCCGCCGGTGGCGCAGGCGCTGCACGTCGCCGGCGCGTCAGCCACGTGGGCCGCCATGGTCGTCGTCGCGGCTCTTGCCTATCGCACTCGACCGTTCAATCCGAATCCGGCTCCGGCTCCGCCCTTCGGGGCCGGGCGGCTGGACCGTGGCGACGCGCCGGCCGCGGCCCTGGCGCACCCCGGCAGCGGCGTCTCTAGCCCGCCGCGCGCCCACGTCTCGATGGCAACGCGCCTCGCCGCCTACCTTCAGCTCACCAAGCCCAGGGTGATGTCGCTGCTGCTGGCGACGACCGCTGCCGCCGTGGTCGTCGCTTCGGGTGGCCTGCCAGACCTCGGTCTGCTCGCGTGGACGCTCGTGGGCGGGGCGCTCATGGCGGGCGGCGCCGGCGCCATCAACCACTACGTGGACCGCGACATCGATCCGCTCATGGGGCGCACCGCTCGAAGGCCCATCCCGGCGGGCGTCATCCCGCCGGTCCACGCGCTCTGGTTCGGCATCACCCTGGGGGTGCTGGCCTTCCTGCTGTTCGCCACGTTCGTCAACATGCTGTCGGCGCTGCTGGCGGCCACGGGCCTGCTCAGCTACGTTTTCGTCTACAGCCTGTGGCTCAAGCGGTCCACGCCGGCCAACATCGTCATCGGTGGCGCCGCCGGCGCCATCCCGCCGATGGTCGGCTGGGCAGCGGTCACCAACGAGGTCAGCAGCCTCACGGCGTGGTACCTCTTCGCCATCATCTTCTTCTGGACGCCGCCCCACTTCTGGGCGTTGGCCCTGCTGATCCGCAAGCACTACGAGCGCGCCAACATCCCGATGCTGCCGGTGGTCCGCGGCGACGGCGAGACCCGCAAGCAGATCATGCTCTACTCGTTCGTGCTGGTCGCCCTGACGCTCGTCATGGCGCCCTTCGGCCTGATGGGGCTGGCGTACTTCCTAGCCGCCCTTGCCCTCGGCGGCGGCTTCCTCTATCTGGCCGTCCGACTGTGGCGCGAAGCCACCGCGTTGGCCGCGCGGCGCCTGTACGCCTATTCCATCGTCTACCTTTTCGCTCTGTTCACCGCGATGGCCGTGGACCGGGCGGTCCTTTTCCGAGCTTAGAGCTTAAAGCTAAAAGCTTAGAGCTCAAGGCTCAGGACTCACGACAGGCTAAGGAGCGCGCATGGTACTCGACGCCAAGACGATGACCTGGGCCGCTCGGCACGACCTCGACACGGCCAAGCTGAAGAAGGCAAAGGTCCCGCTCTACGGCAAGTGGTACTTTCCCCAGCTTCCGGCCAACGTCCCGCTGGTCAATCTGGAGAGCGGCGAGCGCCGGAGCTTCGGCAGCCATATGCTGGCGGGCGAGGTCATCTGGGCGCCCGAGGAGGAGCTGCGGCGGGCGAACCTGTTGCCGGCCGACGTTACCGCCGCGTGGGACAGGGACGGCGCCCAGGCGTCGGCTGCCGTCTCGCTCGCCGCGGCGCCCGTCGTACCGGCGCCCGAGCCGCTGCTGCTCATGACGCGGCCGCCGGCCGGCGTGGGCGACCACGAACACGGATACGACCACGCGCACGAGACGCTCGCTCTCGCCGTTCCGGCTCCGCCCGAGCCGCCGACGGTCAGGGACGAGGCGGCAGCCCTGGGGATCCACCTGCCGCTGGCCAGCATCACACCCTTTGTGCTCGGCATCGGCTTCTGCCTCGTCCTGTTGGGCCTGATCGCCAACCCCATCATCCTCATCGTCGGTCTCGTCTGGATGCTGGTCGGCGCGGTCGGCTGGGTGCGCATCGGTTTGCTCGAGTACGCCGCCGCGCACGCCGACGCGGCCCACGCCGATCTGGCCGAGCACGTCTGACGTGGCCACCGCGCGGCCTGGTCCGTTCCAGCGGCGATACGGCGCCGGCGCCAGACGTCCCGGTGGTCCCCTCCGACGCGCGATCATCCCGCTGGCGCTGCTCGCCGCCGGGATCATCGGCTGCGCCGCACCGCCGCCCCTGGAGGTGCTTGGCCAGGCGCCCGACTTCACGCTGACCGACCAGGCCGGCGCGCCTTTCCGGACCAGCGATCTGGCCGGCCGGGTTGCGCTGGTCGACTTCGTCTACACGCACTGCACGGACGCCTGTCCGACGCTGAGCGCCACGATGAGCGCGGCCCAGAACAAGCTGGCCGCCGAGAAGCTGCTCGGCTCGAAGGCGGTTCTCCTGTCCGTGACCGTCGACCCCGCCCACGACACCCCGGCGGCGCTGGCCGAGTACGGCAAGCAGTTCGGCGCCGACGCCGGCACGTGGAAGCTTCTGACCGGCGACTGGGACCAGGTGTACGACGTGGTAGCGGGCTTCAAAGTCGGCACCCGCGCTCCGAGGCCCGCTGTCGGCGCCCCGGCGCCCGGCGGCGACGAGATCTCCCACACCACACGCGTCGTGCTCGTCGACGGCGAGCGCCAGATCCGTGCCTACCTACCGGGCGACGTTGCGACGCCGGACGACATGGTCGCCGCGGTCAAGCGCGTCCTTCGCTAGCGCTCCGCCCAGGAGGTGTTCCCGTGCGCGCTCGCTACCTGGATAACTGGTTAACTGGTTAAAGTGACCATCTACTCTTGAGGGAGCATAGAGACCACCTGTGAGTGCCACCGCGACAACCCTGAGCGGCGGGTCCGCCCCTCCTACCGAGCTGTACGAGACGACCAGCGGCCAGCCCGAGCTTGTGCGCCATGAGGCGTCGAGCAACGAGTGGCTCGGCATCGTCCTGTTCATCGTCTCCGAGGCGGTCATGTTCGGGGCGTTCTTCGCCCAGTACTTCTACAACCGCCTGCTCGCGCCCGAGTGGCCGATCCGCGCCGGTCTGCCCGACACGTTCGAGCGGGTCCCCGCGTTCCCGCTGCCGCTTATCCTGACAGCCCTGCTGGTGGCCAGCGGGTTCACCGCCCACTTTGCCCAGTCCGCCATCCGCCGGGACGACCGCGACGCGTTGCAGGGATGGCTGATCGTCACCATCCTCCTCGGCCTCGGCTTTCTCAGCGGCCAGGCCGTCGAGTACACGAATCTGTTTCGCGAAGGCTTCAACGTCACGTCAGGCATCTATGGCAGCGTCTTCTTCTGCATGACGGGCTTGCATGGGCTGCACGTGACGGCTGGTATCGTCGTGTTGACAGGCGTTGTGGTGCGGGCCTTCATGGGCCACTTCTCGTCCACGAACCACTTCGCCGTCGAAGGCACGATCCTGTACTGGCACTTCGTGGACGTTGTCTGGTTGGCGCTCTACGCCGCTCTCTACCTCCTCTGAGCCGTCGCTCCTCGCCACGGTAGCGGCTGCCTGGCAGCTGGACCCGCTCGTCCTGGCGCCGCTTCTGGCGGTCGGCCTGTGCTACGTTGTCGGCGCCCGGCGTCTGGCCGCTCGTCGCCGCGCCGACCGGGTGACGTGGCGGCGCACGGCGCTGTTCGCCGCCGGCTACGGGGCGCTGCTCGTGGCGCTCGTCTCGCCGGTGCACGGGCTGGGCGAGGAGCTCTTCTCGCTGCACATGGTGCAGCACCTGCTCCTGTCGCTGGTCGCCGCGCCGCTGCTGCTGCTGTCCAACGCCATGCCTGTGCTCCTGTGGGGCTTGCCCCCGGAGGAGCGCCGGACCATCGGGCGCCTGGTGAGTCGCCGCGGCCCGGCGCGCCACCTGCTCGGGTGGCTCACCCAGCCGTTGGTCGCCTGGTGGCTGTTCGTCGGCACGCAGTGGCTCTGGCATCAGCCGTACGCATACCAGTGGGCGCTCGAGAATCGCTGGGCGCACTACGGCGAGCACATCCTGTTCTTCGCCACGGCGGCGCTCTTCTGGTGGCCGGTGATCGGGGCGGCGCCGCTGCCGAGCAGGTTCTCCTATCCGGCGCGCATGCTGTACACCTTCCTGGCCTGGATACCCAACAGCATCCTGGGCGCCGGGATCACGCTGTCCACCGGGCTGCTGTACCCGTTCTATCGAACGCCCGCCACGCAGCTGGGCGTCGATCCCCACACCGACCAGCAGATGGCCGGGCTTCTCATGTGGGTGCCCGGCGACGCGCTGTTCGCGGGCATTCTCCTCGCCCTGTTCGTGGCCTACGTGCGCCACGAGGAGCGGTTGGGGGAGCGGATCGACCGCGAGCTCGACGCCCGCGAGCTTGCGGCGCACCAGTGACGTCGGCCGAGACGTCAGCCGAGGTGGTACAGGAGCATGTACACCACCCATCCAGTCACGGCGGTGTACGTCCACATGGGCAGAGTGATGCGAGCGATCTGGCGGTGCTTGGCGAACCGCCCCGCCAGCGCTCGGCGCAGCGTGACGAAGGCGAAGGGTCCGACGAGGACCGCGATGATCGTGTGCGAGATGAGCACCGCGAAGTAGACAATGCGAATGGTGCCTTCGCCGGGGAAGAACCTCGTCGGCAAAAGGATCGCCCGGGTCACGTAGACCACCAGGAACAGAGCCGCGAAGATGGTGGCGGTCACCATGGCGCGCTGGTGCCAGGCCACCCGACCGGAGCGGATGCAGGCGTAGCCGAGCAGCAGAAAGACGCCGCTGATGACGATCAGCGCGGCGTTGAGCGCGGGAAGCCAGGCGGAGCTATCAGCCACGGGAGCTATCAGCCATCAGCAATCAGCCATCAGCTTTGCCTTACCACTAACAATAGTAGCGATGGCCACGTGCGTTCGAGCGACTTCCGCTCCCTCGGAACGGCCCTCGCCTGCCGCGAGCTGACGGCTGACAGCTGATGGCTGATAGCTCCAAAGCCATCGACGTGCGGGGGCTGTCGAAGTCCTACGGTGGCCGCGCCGTCGTCGACGACGTCTCGTTCAGCGTGCCGCCCGGCGAGGTCTTCGCCCTGCTCGGGCCCAACGGCGCCGGCAAGACCACCACCGTCGAGATCCTGGAGGGCTACCGGCGCGCCGACGCGGGCCAGGTCCGCGTGCTCGGCCTCGACCCCGTCCGCCAGGCGCGCGACCTCCGGCCGCACATTGGCCTGATGCTCCAGCAGGGCGGCCTCTTCCCGCAGATCACCCCGCGGGAAGCGCTGCGCCTGTTCGCCGCCTTCTTCGACGCCCCCGAGGATCCCGAGGAGCTTCTGGACCGCTTGGATCTGCGGGAGGCCGCGACGACGCGGTTTCGCCAGCTGTCCGGCGGCCAGAAGCAGCGCGTCGGCCTGGGCCTGGCGCTGGTCGGCAAGCCGCGGCTGGTGTTTCTCGACGAGCCCACCGCCGCGATGGACCCGCAGGCGCGCCGCGCCACCTGGGACGTCATCCGCTCCCTGCGGGGGCGTGGCGCCACGGTCCTGCTCACGACGCACTTCATGGAGGAAGCGGAGCAGTTGGCCGACCGCGTCGCCATCATGGACCAGGGCCGCCTGGCCGCGCTCGACACGCCGGCCGGCTTGCGCCAGGCGGCAGCGAGCGAGGTCCGCCTGGCGACGTCGCCGCCCATCGCCGCGGCGGCGCTGGCTGCTGCCCTCGGCCTGCCGACCGGCGCCGCCGACCAGGAGAACGATGGTACCCTTGTTCTCCACGTCGAGCCGACGCCCGAGCTGCTGTCGCGGTTGACGGCGTGCCTTGCGGAGCAGCGGGTGCTGCTGACCGAGCTGCGCGCCGGGAGCCGCTCGCTCGAGCAGGCTTTCCTGGCCATCACGGCGCGGGGCGAGACACTCGGCGTCGACGAGGCGAACCGGCGCTGAAACTCGGGAGGCAGTGACACATGGGCATGTACGACGGCAAGGTGGTGATCGTCACCGGCGGCGCGCTGGGCATCGGCCGCGCTACGGCCATCGAGTTCGGACGCGAGGGTGGCCGCGTCACCATCGCGGACGTCAACGAGACCGCCGGCCACGCCGCGGTGGACGCGGTGAACGCTGCTGGCGGTGACGGCCTGCTCGTCGTGGCCGACGTCGCCCGGGCGGCGGACTGCCAGCGCGTCGTGAGCCAGACGGTCGCCCGCTTCGGGGGCATCGACGTCCTCTTCAACAATGCCGGCATCCAGCCGGCCGACTCCTACGCGGACGTGGAGCACATGACCGAGGAGACGTGGGACCGCATCCTCGGCGTGAACCTGAAGAGCTACTTCCTGATGGCGAAGTACGCGATCCCGGAGCTGCGGAAGCGCGGCCACGGCGCCATCATCAATACGGCCAGCGTCCAGGGCCTCCAGTCCATGAAGGGCGTGTCAGCGTACGCGGCCAGCAAGGGCGGCGTCCTGTCGCTGACCCGCCAGCTGGCTGTCGAGTACGCCCGTGAAGGCATCCGCGTGCTGGCCGTCTGCCCCGGTACAATCGACACCGAGATGGTCCGCGCGTCCGCGGCGCGTGAGCCGGGCGGCGTCGAGGCCGCGCTGCGGCGCTATGGCGAGAGCCATCCCATCGGGCGCATCGGCACCGGGCAGGACATCGCCAACGCCGTGCTCTTCCTGGCGAGCGACCGCGCCAGCTTCATGACGGGCGAGTACGTGTGCGTCGACGGCGGCTACATGGCGCTCGGAGCCTGGGCCGGCGGCGCCGGCGCCGGCGAGTAGGGGACTCGGGCTACCGTTTCCCGCGCGAGACGAGCCAGGTGAGCGAGGGTCGCCAGCGCCGGCGCGGCGCTGGCGGCCGCTGGCAGACGATCATCCTCTCGTCGCTGAAGCTGACAACGTCGTCAGGCATGATCTTGAGTCGTCGCAGCAGGCGCCGCTCGCGCAGCAGGTAGCACGTCACCGAGAGCGTCCGCGCGTCCACGTCGACGTCCTCCACGTGGCCCACCAGGTCGCCGCCCTCGCCGAGCACCTCCAAACCGGTCAGCTGCCCCGTGCGCAGCCAGCGAGCATCCGCCGCCATGGGCGGGTTGAAGTCCAGGTCGACCGAGTCGTTGACCAGCACCGCGCCGTGCTGGATCCGGTGGACGTAGTCGACAGGAACCCGTTGGATCAGCCAGCCGTCGGCGTGCCGCAGGTCGAGGGCGGCGACCCTGCCAACGCCGAGGTCCAGCAGAGCGTCCGAGACGACGCCCGCCTGGCGGGCCAGGTGCGAATCGACGACGGGTAGACCGGCCAGCCGGGTCATCCGCACGGCTGGGACCGGTCGGGGCACGTCATGGCCGGGCCCATGATACCGGCCCTGAGCAGGTGGTCTGAAGTCCTGCTCCATTCTGGTCATCTGCGCTCCACGTGCTCAGCCGCTTGCCTTTGTTCGCGCTACGCGCTTAGCCCTCATCGACGGCGAAGTCGAACAGGAGCAGGCTCAGCCCGAGAAAGAGCGCGTCGAACGCCACCAGCAGCCCGAGCCAGTTGGCCGGGTCGCTCGGGTCGGTGGTGGCGAGGTGGATAGTCGCCCCCGTGCTTTTCACGGTGGCGAGGACGACGGGCACCTGAATCGGAAACAGCAGCACGGGCAGGAGAACCTCGCGCGCCCGGGTCTGGGCGGCCACGGCTGCGAACAGCGTGCCGACCCCGGCCAACCCCACGGTGCCCAGGACGAGCACCACGAGAAGCTGGGGCACGTCCACCGCGATGGCGAAGAGCGCGATGAAGGCTGGCAGGGCGATCAGCTCGACCACCATCATGGACGCGACGTTGCCGATCACCTTCGCCAGGTACAGCGCGGACCGGTCCATGGGGGCGAGCAGCAGGCCGTCGAGCGTCGCCCGGTCGCGCTCGCGGGTGAACGCCCGTCCCAGGCTCAGGACGCCGGCGAAGCTCACAGTGACCCACAGGACTCCGGGCGCCACGGCGGCCGCGTTCTCCACCCGCAGGTCGAAGGCCAGGTTGAACACCACCAGGATCAGGAGCGCGAACACGGCGCCCGCCAGCACCGACTCCCGGCTGCGGACTTCGACGACGACTTCCTTCCACACCAGCGCCATGAGCTGCCGCAGGAAGATCTTCACTACCTTCACCTGGCGGTCTCCGGCTCGGCGAGATCGCGCACCAGCGCGACGAGTCGGTCCGCGTCACCGTCACCGACGTGCTCCTGGTCGTGGGCGATGCGGCCTTCAGTCAGGACGATGACGCGCGAGCACAGGCGTAGGCCGGCGTGGATGTTGTGCGTTGCGACCAGCGCCGTGCGGCCGCCGCTGAGCGTCAGCTCCTCCAGCCCGCGGAACGCCGCCTGATCCAGCCCCGTGTCGGGCTCGTCCAGCAGCAGAACGGGCGGGTCGTGCAGTAGGGCCCGCGCCAGGGCGACGCGCTGCTGCTGTCCCCGAGACAGGCGACCCACCCGCTCGTCGGCCAGCCGAGCCAGCCCCAGCCGGCGGAGCAGGGCGCTGGCCCGCTCGGCCGCCTGCGGGACTGCGTACAGGTCGCCGTAGAAGCGCAGGTTCTCGGCCGCGGTGAGCTCGTCGTACAGGTAGGTGGCGTGCCCGACGACGCCGACCAGCCGGCGGGCGTCGCGCGGCGCCTGGCCCAAAATCCTGACGTGGCCGGCGGTGCCGCGCATGAGCCCGGCGCACACGCGCAGCAGGGTCGACTTGCCGGCGCCGTTGGGGCCGAGCAGAAGCGCGCGCTCCCCCTCGGCCAGTCGGAGCGAGATGTCGGCGAGCGCCGGCGCCGCGCCAGGCTGGCCAGGGTACCGTGCCGAGAGGGCCTCTACGACGAGCGCGTCCAAGAATGAGCCATCGTCCCACACCGGGCCGGGCGGTGCCACCGCGCTGGAAGGCGAGGACGGAGGGAAAGAAGGGCGGCTCGCGCTGGGATACGATGGGGCGGTTATGAAGATCGACGACTTCGAGGTCATTCGGCTGCGCGGACGGGAGCTGCGCGAGCCACTGCGCCCCGCGTGGGCGCCCGGCACAGTGTGGAGGGCCCGCGACGCGACCCTCGTCAAGATCACCACCGACGACGGCCTGGTAGGCTGGGGGGCCCCAGGGTACCAGCACTCCACCGCGCTCGAAGATTGGGTCAAGCCCCAGCTGCTGCACAAGGACCCGTTCGCCCTGGAGCAGCACGCCCGAGTCTTCCGCAACGCGGGCGGCTGCTACGGGGTGGAGATCGCTCTCTGGGACATCATCGGCAAGGCGTGTGGCCAGCCGCTGTACAAGCTGTGGGGCGGGTTTCGCGACCGCGTGCCAGGCTACGCCAGCTGTCTCGAGCTTCGCTCAGGGGATCGCCGGGCTGAGGACGCCGCCGCTCGGCGCGCCGAGGGGTGGCGGGCCATGAAGCTGCGACTGCACGACTGGACAGTGGCCCAGGATGTGGCGCAGGTCGAGGCCGTGCGGCGCGCGATGGGCGACGAGTTCACGATCCTGGTCGACGCCAACCAGGCCCAACAGCCGGGAACGCCGCAGCTAGAGGAAGGGCCGGTGTGGACCTACGAGCGGGCGGTGCAGACGGCGCGGGAGCTGGACCGGCTCGGCGTCTACTGGCTGGAGGAGCCTCTCGACCGCTACGACTTCGAGGGCCTCAGGCGACTGTGCGCGGCGGTCGAGCTGCGCATCGCTGGTGGCGAGAACAATCGTGGGCTGCACGAGTTCCGCTGGATGATCGAGCAGGACGTCTACGACGTGCTCCAGCCGGAGGCCATGGTGACAGAGACGATGAGCGGGCTGCGCAAGATCGCCGCCATGGGCGAGATCCACCACAAGCTGGTCGCGCCGCACCACGGCGGCGGCGGGCTGGGTCTGGCCGCCCACCTGCACCTGGCGTGCGCCATCCCGAATGCGAGCTACTTCGAGATGCTGCACGAGCCGCCCGGCATGTCGTCGGACGATTTCCAGTGGTACCTGGCCGATCCGCTGCGGGTGGACCAGGACGGCGCCATCGTCGCGCCCAACAAGCCCGGCCTGGGCGTCGAGCCAGACCCGGACAAGCTCGCCCACTATCGCCTGTAGCGGCCGTCGCCCAGAAGTCTGGGCCCCGTCGTCTTGTGGGGTAGCATGAGCCGAGCTCATGCAGGCCCAGGCTCAGCTCGTACCGTCGGAGGGCACCGGCGCGTGGTGGCGCATCCTTCTGGTGGGGATGCTGCTATTCGTCCTCGGCATCCTCGTCTTCGCGCTCACGGGCAATCCGAACCTCTTTCCCACAGTGGTGCTGATCGGCAACTTCCTCGTGCCGATCAGCTACGTCGCCTTCTTCTACCAGCGCCGCCACATGAGCCAGGTGACGCTGCCGACCACGGCCCGCAGCTTCCTGTACGGCGGGGTGCTGGGCGTGTTCGCCGCGGGCGTGGCCGAACCGGTCATCATCCATCGGCTCACCTTCCTGTCGGCGTTCGAGGTCGGCCTGATCGAAGAGCTGGCGAAGATCATCGGGGTGCTGGTGGTCGCCCGCCACCGCGCCCACGACGCCGAGCTGGACGGCCTGATCCTCGGCGCGGCGGCGGGGATGGGGTTTGCCGCGCTGGAGAGCACCGGCTACGTGTTCACGGCGTTCCTGATGAGCGGCGGCAGCCTGTCGTCGCTCGTCGGTGTCACGCTGCTCCGCGGCCTGCTGGCGCCGGTCGGCCACGGAACCTGGACCGCGATCCTGGCCAGCGTGCTGTTCCGGGAGACCAGGCTCAAACACTTCCGGCTGAACCGCCGCGTCGTGGGCGCCTACCTCACCGTCGTGGTGCTCCACGGGCTGTGGGACGGGCTTTCGGGTCTGCTGACCGCCTTCGGCGCCTCGGACAGCAACATCCTGGTTGGCCAGGTCTGTGTCGCCGTGGCGGGCCTGTTCATCCTGTGGCGCCGCTGGCGCGAGGCGGTCCGCCCGCTGCGGGTGCCGGCCGGCGCTGCTCTCGCCTGACCGCCGGCCAGACTTCACGGACCACGTGCCCGAGCCCACCTCCTTGTCGGGAGCGGCACCCGTGACAGCGCCCGCTGACCTCCTGTGTTGGCCCGGGTGGACCTGAGGCTGCTGCGGACCGTCCGCCACCTGCGTCCGGCGCAGGTCGTCGCCCGGGGGAGCTTCGTCCTGGAGCGGGCTGTCGTCAGCTCCCCGTCCCGGTCGGGCATCCTCGAGCGGCGCTACGCGCGCCAGCTCGCCGCCGTCGCCGCCACGGCCCGGGCCGGCCCCCGCCTCTGGCGCTGGCCACCCGCCCCGCTCGACCCCGCGGCCCGCGCCGATGCGCCACGCGCCGCCGGCGTCCTGGACGGGCGCTTCACCTTCCTCAACCAGCTGCGCCTCCTGCCCGACCCGGTCGATTGGTCGGCGCCCGGTGCGTCCCGCCTGTGGCGGTTTCACCTGCACTCCTTTGAGTACGCCGTGGACCTGGCGGTGGCCGCCCGACGCGGGGACGGCCGCGCTTACCCGCGCTTCCGCTCCCTGGTCGGCTCCTGGCTTCGGGACAACCCGGTCTCGGCCGACGACGCCTGGCACCCGTTCGTCGCCTCGGGTCGTCTCATTGCCTGGGTCGTCGCCCGTGATCTCCTCACTGCGATCCTCCAGACCGATGCGGCCTTCGCCGAGCAGCTGCGCCGCGCCATTCTGACGCACGCGCTCTTCGTCGAGGAGCACCTCGAGGCGGACGTCGGCGGCAACCACCTGCTGAAGAACCTTGTGGCGCTCCTGATGGCGGGCTGCGCCTTCGACGGTCCTGCCGCCGAGCGGTGGCGCGCGCGCGCCGCGCGGCTGCTCGAACGGCAGCTGCCCCTCCAGGTCCTGCCGGATGGCGGCCACTACGAGCGTTCGCCGATGTACCACGCCCTGGTCCTGGCCGATCTGCTCGCCGCCCTCTTCCCGGCCGGTCGCCGCGAGCTCGCCGTCGCGGTCCCGTTGGCCGACGCCGTTCGCCGCATGCAGCGCTACGCCATAACCCTGGTCCATCCTGATGGCGACATCCCGCTGTTCAACGACTCCGCGCTCGCCGAGGCCCCGCCACCCGCCCGTCTCGTCGGCCCAAGCACCGAGCCGCTGAGCGGCGCTCTGGCACCGAGCGGCTACTTCCTCCTGTCAGCGGCGAGCGGCTCGGTTCTCATCGCTGACTGCGGACCGCCGGGCCCGGACGATCTGCCTGCCCACGTCCACGCCGACGCCCTGGCCGTCGAAGCGTCAGTCGCTGGTCGGCGCGTCCTGGTCGACGGCGGCGTTGCCGGCTACGAGAGCGGGCCCCTGCGCGACCACCTGCGCGGGACGGCTGCCCACAACACGGTGGTCGTCGATGGGCAGGACCAGAGCGAGGTGTGGGGCAGCTTCCGCGTCGGCCGCCGCGCCCGCGTCCACCTGGACCACTGGTCGGCGGACGAGCGCGTCGGCACGCTGGTTGGCCACCACGACGGCTACGCCCGCCTGGGCGTTCGCCACGAGCGCCGGATCGACGCGATCGTTGGGGTCGGCTGGCGCGTCATGGACGCGCTGTACGGCCGCGGGCGCCACACAGCCGTCACCCGCTACCGCCTACACCCCGCGTTCCACTGGCGCCGTGTGGAGACGGGCGACTACGTAGCCGTCGCCGCGGACCGGGACGAGACGACGGTCCTGCGCCTGCGACCGGTGGGGCGGGTGACCACCACGCGCGAGCGCGGCCTCTACGCGGAGCGCTTCAGCCAGGTCCAGGACGTGGACGTCCTATGCCTCACCTGGTCCGGCGAGGCGCCTCTTCTCGCCGGCTGCTGGCTGCTGCTGCCCGGCCGCGAGCCGGTCGTCGTCTGAGCCGCCGAGCAGGTGGGCGGACGAGGCCGTCAGTGTGTCAGGATCAGGTGGAGGTCGCCAAACTCGTGCCACAGGTAGCGCCCCGCCAGGGCTGCCCTGTAGGCCCGCTCCAGGTGGGCCCGGCCGGTCAGCGCCTCGAGCATGGCCAGGTGGCTCGCCTTCGGCTCGTGCAGGCCCGTCAGTAGTCCGTCCACGGAGTGGACGCCACGCTCGGGCGAGATGACCAGGTCGGTCCAGCCGCTGCGCGGTACGACCCGGCCCGGCTCGTCGCTGGCGGACTCGAGCGCCCGCACGACGGTCGTGCCGACGGCGACCACGCGCTGCCCCGCGACCCGCGCCTGGCCGATGGCTGCCGCTGTGTCGGCGGGCACGTCGAACGGCTCCTCGTACGGCGGCTCGTCCTTCTCGAGGCTGGCGACTCCCGTATGCAGCGTCAGCGTGGCAACCCGGACGCCTCGCTGAGTCAGGCGCTCCAGCACGTCGGGCGTGAACGCCCGACCGGCGGACGGCATTTCGGCCGAGCCGGGCTTGTCGGCGAAGATCGTCTGGTACGCCGAGAGCGGCCAGTCGCCGCGCACGTAGGAGTAGGCGATGGGTCGACCCCACTGGTGCAGGTAGGGCAGCGGCGGCATCGGCAGGTCGAGCCGAGCGACCCATAGCCGCCCCGATCCGGCTCGGGGCGCCAGCAGGGAGGCGGCGCCGCCACCGGGCAAGCGCAGCATCTCGCCGGCCACGACGCCAGCCGCCCGCGGCTCGACCAGCCACAGACCGGCCGGCAGCTGCGTCGACAGGTGGAGGGCGATCCGGCTGCCGTCGGCGCGCCGCGCGTCGAGCGCCGCGGGCAGCGTGGCCGAGTCGTTGACGACCAGGAGGTCGCCGGCGCGCAAGAAGCGCGGCAGGTCGGTGAAGCGGGCGTGCGAGACCTGCTGGCCATCGGCCTGGGTGACCAGCAGCCGTACCCCATCCCGGCGGAGCCCCCGGGCTTCCGGCGGCTCCCGGGCCTCCAGCTCAGGCGGCAGTGCGAAGTCGAGTCGGCTCTCCAGAGTAGGCATGGCTTGGCCCTTCAGACGGGGACCGCCAGCAGCGCCGCGGCCTCGAACCGACCCGAGGCGGCAGTTTCCTGGAGCAGGCGGACGAACGCGGGGGCGACGGTCGCGGGCCCGGGCAGATGGCTGAGGTCGACGCCGGGCTCGGCCTCCCGGTGCATGGCGGTGTTCATGTCGCCGGGGTCCACCACGTACACCCGGACGCCACTCCCTTCGAGCTCTGCCGCCAGGACCCGCGACGCGTGCTCGAGCGCCGCCTTGCTCGTGCCATAGCCGCCCCACGTCGGGTACGCCTGCACGCCCGCGTCCGACGTCACGTTCACGATGACCCCGCTGCGGCGGCGCCGCATCGACGGCAGCACCAGGCGGGCCAGCGCCAGCGGCCCGACCAGGTTCGCCCGCAGCACCGCCCCGAGCGCGTCCAGCGGGTAATCGGCGAGCTCAGCCATCGGGCCGAGCAGCGAGGCATTGTTCACCAGGACGTCGACGTGGCCAAAGGCTTCGAGAACCTTGTCGACCAACTGGGCGTCGTGCTCCTGGTCCGCCACGTCGCCAGGCAGCGCCACGACGTCGGTGTGCGCGCTCAGCTCCTGGGCCGCGGCGTGGAGGGCGGCGGCGCCACGCGCGGTGAGGCCGAGGCGCATGCCCCGGGCGGCGAACAGGCGAGCGATCTCGAGGCCAAGGCCGCGCGACGCCCCCGTGATGAGCGCAACGGTCCGAGAGTCTTTATCCACATCCACATCCAGATCCAGATTCATGGTGGCTACATGATGGACCCTGTTCGCGGTCGCCGCCCTCGGGGAAGTGGCCAGAACGCGGCCTGTCCGAATGGACAGGCCGGGCCTACAGCAGCCCGCGCTGCGAGGCCAGCGCGACCGCCTGCGCGCGGTTGTCCGCCCCGAGCTTGCGCAGCAGCGAGGCGACATGGAACTTCACCGTCCGCTCCGTGACTGTCAGCCCCTGGGCAATCTGCTTGTTCGACTGGCCCTCCGCCACGAGGCGCAGCACCTCCCGCTCGCGCGGGCTCAGCCGCTCGCGCCCACCGCCGGGGTGGCCGAGCTCGGCCAGCACCATCCCCGCGATCCGTGGCGCCAGATACGAGCCGCCCTGGTGGACGGTCCTGATGCCGCGGCTGATCTCCTCCGTGGACGCACCCTTGAGCAGGTAGCCGCGGGCGCCGGCGCGGAGCGCGGCCAGCACCCTCTCCTCAGTCGCGTACGCGGAGAAAACGAGCACCTCGCTGCCCGGGCTGGCCGCCCGCAGGGCCGGGATCGCCGCTGCGCCATCGCCGTCTGGCAGCTCCAGATCGAGCAGCACCACGTCCGGTCGTTCCCGCCCCGCGGCCGCGACCGCCTCGTGCGCCGAGCCCGCCGCGCCGACCACCGTGAGGTCGGGCTCGTCCTCGAGCACCGCGACCAGCCCCTGGCGGACGACCGGGTGGTCGTCGACCACGAGCACGCGGATCACGCGCCCGCCCCGCGTCCGGCCGTTGCCGTGACTCTCGTGCCCTGGCCCGGCCGGCTCCGAATCCGCAGCGTGCCGCTGATCAGCCTGGCACGCTCCCGCATCCCGACGATGCCATGCTGGCCGTCCGGCCCGCTCCGGCCGCGCGCACGGGCGTCAAACCCCCGGCCATTGTCGGCGACCGTCAGGGTGAACCGCCCGGTTAGCTGCCGCAAGCTGATGGTGACTTCACTGGCGCGGGCGTGCTTGCCAACGTTCGTCAGCGCCTCCTGGGCTATCCGGTACAGCTCCGCCTCGGCGCGCAGCGGCAGCGCCGCATCAGGGTCGGCCTGGACGCGCACGCGGACGCCGGTCCGTGAGGTGAAGCTCCGACCCAACGCTCCGAGCGCCTCCGCCAGCGGCTTGCCCGCCAGCGGCGCCGCCCGCAGGTCCAGCACCGAACGGCGCGCCTCCTCGAGGTTGTCGCGGGCCATGGCCAGGGCTCGCTCGAGCCGCCGGCGCGCCTCGTCTGGCCGCTGCTCCAGGTGACGCAGCGCTCCCTCCACGTTGAGCGCGATGGCCGTCAACCCCTGGGCGAGCGTATCGTGGATCTCGCGCGCCAGTCGGGCCCGCTCCTCCGCGCGCGCCAGCCGCGCCGTCTCGTCCGCCAAACGGGCGCGCTCGATGGCAATCCCCACCTGGTACGCGATGGTCGCCAGGAGCCGCAGCTGCCGTGGCGTCAGGGGCCGCGCGGACGACCCCGTGAGATTCATGATGCCAAGCGGCTTGTCCTGAAAGTACAAGGGGATGCTGGCGTGGTAGCTCAGTCCGGCGGTCTGCTCGCCCGTCCGCGACCGGGCCGCCGGCCGCAGCCGGCTGCACTCCATCACGTCGATGTTTCGGGGGGTCAGCGCGCCGTCGCGGAAGTCGTCGATGCACCAGCAGTGTCGGCCGGTCATCCGCACCGGCTGCTGCAGGTACGGGGGCAGCTCGCGCACCGCCGCCGCGTAGAACTGGTCGGTCTCCTGGTCCAGCAGCCACACCCAGCCCGTCCGTAGACCCAGGAGCTCCGCCACCAGTCCCAGCGTCCGCTCGAGGGCCTGGCGAACGTCGGGCGAGCGGTTGAGCCCCTCGGCGATCGCGTTGACGATGGTCAGGTCTTTGGGGCTGTCTCCCCGCCGCGGCGCCATCCGGCCGCTCCCCGCCGCCGGCGGCTCACACCTCGGTGACGACCGGCAAGATCATCGGCCGCCGCCGCGTCCGCTCGTACACCACGGTGTTCAGCGTGTCCCGAATTCGACCCACCAGGTAGCCCACGTCCGGCGGCCCCGACGGCGCGTGCCGGGCGAGCGCGTCGACCACCCGCTCGCGGGCCAGATCGTACAGCCCGTCGCTGTCACCGGGATCCAGGAAGCCGCGCGAGACGAAGTCGGGCCCGCTCAACAGCTCCCCGGTCTCCCGGTCAAGGGTCACCGAGACGAACAGGACGCCGTCGGCGGCGAGACGGCGGCGGTCGCGGAGCACCACGTTGGTGACCCCGCCAATCGTCAGCCCGTCCACCAGGACCGAGCCGGACGGGATGGGCGTCTCGGTCCGTGCGCCGTCCTCGCCGAAGGAGACGACGTCGCCGATCTCGGTGATGAAGACCGCCTCGCGCGACATGCCCGCCTCCACCGCGAGCTCGCGGTACAGCCAGAGCATGCGGTGCTCGCCATGCAGGGGGAGGAGATACTGGGGCCGCAGCAGCGTCACCAGGTGCTTCAGCTCCTCGCGACTGGCATGGCCGCTGACGTGCACGCGCGGGTCGATGCTCTGGTAGATCACGCGGGCGCCGCGACGGAACAGGTTGTCGATGGCGCGCGCCACCGACTCCTCGTTGCCAGGGACAGGCGTGGCGCTGAAGATGACCGTGTCGTTGGGCAGGACCTTGACTAGCTGGTGGTCGCCGCGGGCGATGCGACTCAGCACGCTGGTCGGCTCCCCCTGGCTGCCGGTCGAGAGGAGCACCACCTTGTCGGGCGGCAGGCTGTTGATCTCGCGCAGCTCCACGATGCTGCCCTCGGGCACGTCCATGAAGCCGAGCTCGCGGGCGACGCGCAGGTTCTCCTCCATGCTGCGGCCGACCACCGCGCTCTTGCGGCCCAGCTTGTGCGCCGACCGCACGACCTCGCGCAGGCGGCCGATGTTCGAGGCGAAAGTGGTCACCAGGACCCGACCCGGCGCGGCCGCGATGAGCTGCTCCAGCGCCTGGCGAACGCCCGACTCCGACGGCGTCCAGCCCGGCTGCTCGACGCGCACGCAGTCGCTCAGCAACAGGAGGACGCCCTCGTCCCCCAGCTCGCGGAGCCGCCCATTGTCGGTGGTGCGGCCATCGACCGGGGTGGGGTCGAACTTGAAGTCGCCCGTGTGCAGCACCGTCCCGACGGGCGTGCGGATCACCAGCGCCACCGCGTCCGGAATGCTGTGGTTGACGGCGATCGGCGCCACGGCGAACGGTCCCACGGTGGCCTGCTCGCCCGGCCGCAGCGGGTGCTGAACCACGCGGCCCAGCATGCCGTGCTCCTTCAGCTTCACGGTGATGAGGCCCAGCGTCAGCGGCGTCCCGTAGATGGGAATCGGGTCGTGCGGGTCGAGCTGCATGATGAGGTACGGCAGCCCGCCAATGTGGTCCTCGTGGCCGTGGGTGAACAGAATGCCGAGCAGCGCGTCGGGGTTGTCGCGCAGGTACGTGTAGTCGGGGACCACCAGGTCCACGCCATGGAGCTCGGCCTCGGGGAACTTGACGCCGGCGTCGACCAGGACCATGTCCCCTTGAAAATCTACCAGGGTTGAGTTCTTCCCCACCTCGCCGACTCCTCCCAGAGGGGAGACGCGCAGGCGGCTATCGTCGATCACAGCTTGATTGGAACCGAGCGACGCGGCTCAAGGCAAGGAAGCGGTCCCCGATCGGGTGCAATGAGCCGCCGGTCGCTCTCGACCGGACCAGGCGCCATGCCTCTGGCCCGGCCGCGCCCGTACAATCCGGATGTCCACCCCCATGCGGTGCCCTGCCTGCCACTCGCCAGATACCCGCGTTGTGGACAAGCGCGACTCCGCCGATGCCTCCACAACGCGCCGTCGCCGCCAGTGCGCCGCGTGCGCCCACCGCTTCACCACGTACGAGCGGCTGGAGATGGCCGCTCTGATGGTCGTCAAGCGTGATAGGCGCCGGCAGGAGTTTGATCGCGCCAAGCTGCGCCATAGCCTCCAGGTCGCCTGCACCAAGCGCCCCATCGGCGCCGCGACGATCGCGAGCCTCCTGGACGGAGTCGAGAGTGAGCTGCGCGCCCGCGACCTGCCCGAGGTTCCGAGCTCCGTCATCGGCGACCTCGTCATGGACAAGCTGCGCCACCTGGACCAGGTCGCCTACATCCGGTTCGCCTCGGTGTACCGCGCGTTTGCCGACGTGTCGTCGTTCGAGGATGAGCTGCGCCACTTGATCGAGCAGGCGGGCGCCGACGGCGCGGGCACTGGGGCTACTCCTCTGGCGGCGCCCGTGCCGCCGCCTTGACGTCGTCGGGGAGCGAGCCCGGCGCGTCTCTGTTCCCCGAGCTGGCAGAGCCGACGCCCACTGCCCGCGGCATCCTGCCCTCGCAGGCCATCCGCTGGCTGCTTCAGTCGGGCCAGGTGGTAGCTGCCGCGCCCGTCGACCCGGACCAGGTGCAGCCCGCCAGCCTCGATCTGCGCCTCGGCGCCGTGGCCCACCGCGTGCGCGCCTCCTTCCTGCCCAGTCGCGCCTCGCCTGTGCCCAGGCGGCTGGAGGAGCTCACCATGCACGTCGTCGACCTCTCGGTGCCGAGCGTGCTCGAGCGCGGCTGCGTGTACGTCGTGCCGCTCCAGGAGGAGCTGCGGCTGGCGCGCGGCACCTCCGCGCGGGCGAACCCGAAGAGCAGTACCGGACGGCTCGACGTGCTCACCCGGGTGCTCACCGAGTGCGGCGGCGAGTTCGAGAGCGTCCCCGACGGCTACCATGGCCGACTCTACCTCGAGATCTCGCCGCGGACGTTCAGCGTCGTTGCCCGCACCGGGACACGGCTGAGCCAGCTCCGCTTCCTGCGCGGCTACCGCGCCGGCTCGGCGGCTGACGCGGCGGCGCTGGGCGACCGGCAGATCGACCGCCTCCACGAGTCGGACGCGCTCGTGTACGGCGCGAACGCGGCCCCGGCCGACCCAGTCATCGCCCGCGGCCTGTGGGTCTCGGTGAGCTTGCGCACGGCCAGAGACGGCGAGCGCGTCGGCTACCGGGCGCGCCCGCACGCGCCTGTTCTGGACCTGGATCGGCTGAACTACTACGACCCGCTCGAGTTCTGGGAGCCCCTCACGGGCCAGGAGCGCGGCCAGGTCATTCTCAACCCGGGCGACTTCTACCTCCTGGCGTCGAAAGAGCGCATCAGTATCCCTCCTGGACACGCCGCCGAAATGGTTGGCTACGACCCGCTGTTTGGCGAGTTCCGGGTCCACTACGCCGGCTTCTTCGACCCGGGGTTCGGGTACGGCAGCGAGGACGCGCCGGGCACGCCGGCCGTGCTGGAGGTGCGGTCGCACGAGGTGCCGTTCCTGCTGGAGGACGGCCAGCACGTGGCTCGACTGGTCTTCTCGCCGCTGACCGACGTCCCGGACCGGCTGTACGGGTCAGGTATCGGCTCCTCGTACGGGCGCCAGGGGCTGTCGCTGAGCAAGCACTTCGCGAGCGGTCGGTAGCGCCAGCATGCCGGACGGGCGCCTGGCCCTGGTCGGCGCGCTGCTGCTCGTCGGCTTCGCCGTCGCTGGCTGGGTGTTTGCGCCGGCGCTGCGGGGCGCCGACGCAGCCCGGCGCGATCTCGGCACCCACCGCCTGGCCCTGGCCGCCCTGGTGGTGGTGTTCCTCGCCAACGGCCTGTTGACGCTGCCCCTGGCGCCATTCCTGCGGGCGGCCGGCGCCCTGACCACCAGCACGTTCGTGATCGCCGCCCTGGCGACCCAGGTCCCCATGCTCCTGGTGATCTACTTCCGGCTGATCGCCCCCCGCGCGGTCACCTGGCGTGAGCTCGGGCTGAGGCCGCTGCCGCTTGACCGCGTCTTCGTCGTCGGCGTGCTCACCGGTCTGGGCGGGCTGGCGCTGACCATCCTGGTCGACAGCGCCCTCAGCCAGGTTGGCCTGCGCCAGAACCAGCTGGAGCAGTACCGCTTCATCCGCGGCAGTGGTCTGGGCGGCTTCCTCGTTGTCCTGGCCATGGGCGCCATCGGGGCCCCCTGTGTCGAGGAGCTGTTCTTTCGCGGCTTCCTGTTCGGCCTGTACCGTCGCCGCCAGCCGCTCTGGGTGGCGTACCTGGCGGCGGGCCTGGTCTTCGCCGTGCTCCACCTGGACCCGACGAGCATGGATGCCACACAGATGGCCGGGCTGGCGGTTGGCATCTTCACTCTGGGGACCCTGCTCGCCTGGACCTACCAGCGCACCGGCAGCCTCTTCCCGGGGATGGTCGCCCACGCGGTGAACAACGCCGTCGGGCTGATCGCCTTCTACGCCGCCGGCGCCGGCTGAGCGACGACCCAGCGGACCGTCATGGCCGGATCGCCGGTAGAGGCGCTTGGGTCAGGGATGCGGCGATCACGCGACATGTGCAGATAGCCACTTGGCATGCGAGACGGTTGGTCCGACACTCGTCAGATGCACCAGCGCAATGCCGGGACCCCAGCGCGCGTGCTCGTCATGGTGGACCAGCCTATGCTGGCGGAAGTCGTCCGCCTGACGCTCAACCACGGCGGCTGTGTGACACAGGTGCCTCAAAACAGCGCGGACGCGGTGGCGATCATCGACGCGTGGCAGCCGCACCTGGCTCTTGCCAACCTGGACATCACCGATGACCTGATCATGGATCGGCTCAGAGGTGCGGTGACCGGCGCCTCACATACCCCGACCATCGCTCTGACGCGGCGGGGCGAGCTCAAGACCGCCCTCACCGCATTGGAGCGGGGCGTCGACGAGATCCTGACAGTGCCGTTCTCGCCCGAGGAGCTCGTGGCCCGTTCGCTGGCCGTCATGCGCCGGAGCCACCCCGAGATGAAGACCCTGGCGCCCGTGATCCGGCTCGGTGACCTGGAGATCGACATCCTGACACAGGTCGTGCGCGCGGGCAGCGTCAAACTGCGCCTCACGTCGATCGAGCAGGCGCTGCTCTACTTTCTGGTGGCCAGCGCTGGACGAGTCGTGAGCTGCCAGGAGATTCTGGACAATCTCTGGGGCGACTATGGCACGACCAGCGACCTGGTCGACCAGCACATCCGCGTCCTGCGCACCAGGCTGCAGGACGATCGGCTCCCGCCACGGTTCATCGCCAGCGTCGATGGGGCAGGCTACCGTTTCGTGCCCACCTGTACGGAAGTCCAGGTCTCGGGCACGGTACGCCACGAGTAGGCCGTCGACGAGACGGAGGGCCACGTTCAGGTCGAGGATGGCACGGAGCTGTCCCGCCCCCGTCGACCATAGCAGTCGTTGTTTGGCCGTGGTTTCACGGTGCGGTCAGCGGCGCCTCCGCTGCTCCCGTCGTGGGCAGGAAGCGGTAGCCGCGCCCCGGCACCGTGGCGATGAACCGGGGTTGCCGCCAGTCGTCCTGCAGCTTGGCCCGCAGGCTGCGGACGTGCTGGTCGACCACGTTGCTGTCCGCCGCGTAGTCGGCGCCCCACAGGTGGTCCATGACCTCGTCGCGGGTCACCAGCCGGCCCGCGTTGGCCGCCAGCAGGTACAGCAGGCTCTGTTCGAGCGAGGTCAGCTGGAGCTCCACGCTGCCGGTGTGCACGCGCCGGTTCAGCATGTCGATCTCCAGCTCGCCGAGCCGGATCACTGGTGTGAAGGCGACGTCCTCGCGGTAGGTGCGCCGCATGATGGCCAGCAGGCGAGCCACCAGCTCCTCGGGCGAGAACGGCACTGTCAGGATGTCGTCGAC